>Ga0224506_10000043_pt1 | contig 132789 bp, 122 predicted proteins | sample SF_Jan12_sed_USG_2_FD_169108 | JGI IMG/M metagenome (GOLD analysis project Ga0224506, IMG submission 169108) | Sediment microbial communities from San Francisco Bay, California, United States - SF_Jan12_sed_USGS_8_1 | ecosystem: Environmental > Aquatic > Marine > Sediment | place: USA...
AGCCATCCATTTGGAGTTAATCTCATCAAGTTCTGACTGGGTCGCATCTGCCTTTTTCTTTAATTCGGCCTCAAGATTTCCACCTAAAACAATATCCGTACCACGACCAGCCATATTAGTTGCAATCGTAACTGCACCGGGCATTCCTGCCTGCTCAATTATATGCGCTTCATTCTCATGCTGTTTAGCATTCAGTACATTGTGCTGAATTTTTTCCTTCTGTAAATGCCTGGCAATTAATTCTGAAACCTCAATAGAAGCAGTACCTACCAATACTGGTTGCTGACGCTTAACACAATCACGCACATCTTCAACAATTGCTTCGTATTTTTCTTCCTCTGTCAGATAAACAAGATCAGTATTATCATTACGAATCATTGGCTTATTTGTAGGAATCAAGACCACTTCAAGATTATAAATCTGCATCAATTCACTGGCTTCTGTATCCGCAGTACCAGTCATACCAGATAATTTATTATACAAGCGAAAATAGTTCTGGAAAGTGATTGATGCCAATGTCTGGTTTTCACTTTGGATTTCTACACCTTCCTTAGCTTCAACAGCTTGATGCAAACCTTCTGACCAGCGACGACCTGGCATTGTTCGACCAGTAAACTCATCAACTATAATAACTTCACCATTTTTAACAATATAGTGAACATCTTTCTGAAACAAGGCACTCGCTCGTAGTGCAGAATTAAGGTAATGAATTAGATTTATATTGTTTGTGCTATACAGGTTTTCGTTGGCAGGAAGTATACCTTGTTCAACAAGAATCTCTTCAACTCGCTGATGACCTTGTTCCGTAATATGAACAGAACGATTTTTTTCATCAACAGAAAAATCACCTTCTTCTATGGCATCCTTTTCTTCTTTATGCTCACCTCGTTCCAGATGCTTCACAACTTCCTTGAACTTTACATGTAGCTCACTATTTTCATTAACTGAGCCAGAAATAATTAATGGTGTTCTAGCCTCATCGATAAGAATTGAATCTACCTCATCAACTACTGCAAAATTCAGCTCACGCTGAACCTTCTCTTCCGTAGTAAAGGCCATATTATCCCTGAGATAATCAAAACCAAATTCATTGTTAGTTCCGTAGGTTATATCTGCTGCATAGGCTTCTTTTTTTTCAACAGAGTTCATTCCGCCAACGCTTACACCAGTGGTTAAGCCTAGAAAACCATACAAACGTGCCATCCATGCCGCATCACGGCTAGCCAGATAGTCATTAACGGTTACAACATGTACCCCTTTTCCAGATAAAGCATTGAGGTAAGCCGCAAGTGTGGCCACCAGTGTTTTACCTTCACCAGTACGCATTTCAGCAATTTTTCCGCTATGCAAAACCATGCCACCAATTAACTGCACATCAAAATGTCTCATCTTGAGCACACGTTTGCCAGCCTCGCGTGCTGTTGCAAATGCCTCGGGCAGCAAGTCATCCAGCGTTTCACCCTGCTGGTAACGTTCACGATATTCAATCGTTTTTGCTGCTAACTGATCATCGCTTAATGCTGACATTTCTGCTTCAAGTTGATTGATCTTTTTGACGTTTTTTTGGTGCTGCCTAACTATTCGATCGTTACGACTACCAAATACTTTTCGGAAAACTTTGTTTATCATTATTGAAAAATAACCTGTGACAAAATAACGAGCCATGTAGCTCGTTACTTAGATGAAATCAAATGTCTATTATGCCCGAGCAGCTAACTTTGGTCATGTAAACAACTCCAATTCTTACTTAGCTACTGGCCTGAACAAAATTGAGAGGATCAACCTGTCGCCCATTAAGTAGAACCTCATAATGTACATGAGGGCCGGTTGAACGTCCTGTCGAGCCCATTAATGAAATGGCCTGGCCTTTCTCAACAGCATCACCAACCTTCACCAGAATCTTTGCATTATGACCATATCGAGTGGTGTAGCCATGGCCATGATTAATCTCTACGAGATTACCATAACCATATCTTGAACTAGCCCATGTAATGACTCCAGCTGATACAGCTACAATTTCACTACCTTCTCTACCAGCAAAATCCATGCCCTTGTGCATTTCTAACTTTCCACTAAAAGGATCAGTACGCTTACCATAATACGATGATGTCCAACCTTTGATAATGGGTTTTCCAGAAGGCCTCGTCTCTTTTTTGACTTGCTTACTCATCAGGACATCTTCAAGAATTGATAATTGCTGCTCACGACTATCCAGTTGATCGCTTAAATCATTGAGCACATTTTCAAACTCAAGTGAAACAGAGCTTTCTGACTCACGTGGTCCGCCTAAAGCCGGATTATGGGTAAAATTAAACTCTTTCGAATCTAACTTTGATATTGTCACTAATCGCTCACCCAAAGCATCTAATCGAGTAACATGTGCCTGCATGAGTCCCAGCCGTGCGGCCAGTGCATCCAATTCAGATTGTGCATTGGTACGCGCTTTTGTAATCATGCTTTTCTGCTGAATTAGCTCTCTCTCCACATCAGCGAGCTGATTCATCTGCCCTGAGCTAGTCCCCCACCAGAAGCCGGTTACTGCCATAATGCTCAAAAAACCGGAAAATAGGACACTAGACGCCATTAGCCCAATCTGCCAACGTACCGGTTTCCCGCGATATTTACCTACAAAAATGATATTCATATTATAATTCTGACAACCATGATTACTGCAATAATAGACTATTTGACCAGATATTCAGCTCTATGAAGCTTTTCAGCCAACAATTAAATCCTGCTCTAATAGCGAAATCACACCATATGGATCAACTCACCTCGATCCTCAACAGTGAATTACCACCTGAAACAAGCGGACATTACCACGTTGCAAACGTAGATAATAGCACTCTTGTTATTATCACCGACTCTCCCGTCTGGACAACAAGGCTAAGACAGCTCGGCCCGCTGATCATTCAAATATTAACAAATAATACAGCTAGAAAACTTCAACATGTGCGAATTGTTAGTCGGCACGGCCCAATTAAGGCACCATTTATCGCTAATCCTCTAATTAATCGAGTACTCAGTGAGAAATCAGCTCAGCAGGTAGCTCAGGCTTCTGAGTACATCAAAGACAAAGAACTCAAGGAAGCACTTCTGAAACTTTCTAAACGCGGTAAAAAAACAGATTAAAAAGCCTGAATTGGCTGTGTATATGAAATGGGTGAAGAAGCATTTTCATCTTCAAAAGTAACCTCTTCCCACGCTGATTCATCAGCAATCAAGGCTTTCAGTAATTTATTATTCAGCGCGTGGCCCGACCGATAACCTGAAAAAGCACCTATCAGACTATGCCCTAATAAATATAAATCGCCAATGGCATCCAAAATTTTGTGTTTAACAAACTCATCCTCGTATCGAAGACCATCTTCATTGAGGACACGATATTCATCGACAACAATGGCATTATCAATACTGCCCCCAAGCACCAAATTCTGCGCTCTCAGGCGTTCAATATCGTTCATAAAACCAAAAGTACGAGCACGACTCACTTCTTTTACGAAAGAAGTGGTTGAGAAATCAATTTCTGCCTTACAGGGCATGCCTTTGAAAACAGGATGATCGAAGTCGATAGAAAAACCAACTTTAAAGCCTTCAAAAGGATCAAAACGCGCCCACTTATCATCTTCTTCAACCAGAATAGGTTTTTTTATTCGAATAAAACGCTTTGGTACTTCCTGTTCCGCAATGCCTGCAGACTGAATCAAAAAAACAAAAGGACCTGAGCTGCCATCCATAATAGGTACTTCACCAGCACTCACGTCGACATAGGCATTATCAATACCCAGGCCCGCCATGGCTGACAACAAATGTTCAACTGTTGAAATGCGAACACCATTTTGCTCTAGCGTAGTGGACAACGTTGTAGGCCCTACATTTTCAGCAGTAGCGACGATCTCAACCGGCTCATTCAAATCTACACGGCGGAAAACTATACCTGTATCTGGTTGTGCTGGACGTAATGTCAGGTAAACCTTTTCACCAGAGTGCAAACCAACACCGGTTGCACGAATTACATTTTTTAGTGTTCTTTGTTTAATCAACGTTTCAAATCCTGAGATAGTAAATAGCACTCATTTTAGAGCGCACGGAACCAGCCCTGTATTTTCACACATTTAACGTCACAATTGCAGCCATTTTATGACCGTACCGCTATTTTATGAAAAAAATCACTGCCACCGCCAATACTCGCCCTCAACCTGTTGTTTTATAACGATTAATCTGCCTGACGACGTAGGAATGCCGGGATATCCAACAAACTTTCATCGTATTCACCAGAACGGCCATTGTTGTTTTTACGCTGCACCGCTGGCTTTTCCAATTGCCCGTAATCTATATCACCGGCATTATTACGTGGTACAACATTAATTTCTGGTTTTTTGGCCATCGCTGGCACACCAAGACCGGTAGCAACAACGGTGACCCTCAGTTCTTCACCCAACGTATCGTCAATGGCTGTTCCCATAACAACGGTTGCATCATCAGAAGCAAATGAACTAACTACTGCGCCAATGTCCTGGAATTCACCCAGCGTCATATTAGCACCGGTCACATTCACCAGAATGCCTCTAGCTCCAGATAGGTTTACATCTTCTAACAATGGACTAGCAACAGCAGCCTGAGCAGCCTCTTCGGCACGGTTATCACCAGTCGCTTTACCGGACCCCATCATACCCATGCCCATTTTCGACATCACGGTACGAACGTCAGCAAAATCGACATTGATTACACCTGGATTAGTGATCAGCTCAGTAATACCTTGAACAGCCCCACTCAAAACATCATTGGCACCATTAAAGGCATGCATCAGATCAAAATCGCGACCATACACATCTAACAACTTGTCATTGGGTATGGTGATCAATGAATCGACGTTTTGCGTTAATTCTTTAATGCCGTTCATCGCAATTCTCATACGTGAAGGACCTTCAAAAGAGAACGGCTTGGTCACCACACCAACCACAAGAATACCCATCTCACGAGCCAACTGAGCAACAATTGGTGCTGCACCCGTACCTGTACCGCCACCCATTCCTGCTGTAATGAACAGCATATCGGTATTAGCAATCGCATCCTGAATCAATTCACGATCTTCAAGCGCTGCCTGCTGCCCTACTTCGGGGGTAGCACCTGCACCCAGGCCTTTAGTTATGTTGCAACCAATCTGTAAAGATTTCGTGCCTGTTATTTTGGTCAATGCCTGGGCATCTGTATTGGCACAGATAAAATCTACACCATCAATGCCGCTAGCAACCATATGTTTAACCGCGTTACCGCCACCACCACCTACACCCATTACTTTGATGACGGCGTCCTGTGCTACTGAGTCCATAAATTCAAACATAAGCGTTCACCTTTGTCTGTTTGTTATTATTATTTATTCCGGCAAAATGCCGGGCCATTTTTAAATCATTCTGCATTGAACCTGTTACTAAATTTTTCACTAAAAATTCCCCTGAAACCAACTCTTCATTCTGCCAAACACACCCTTCACTCCTCCTTCCATCATAATGTGACCTGTTCCCACTTTTCGATGCTGACTACCGAACAACAATAAACCAACACCTGTTGCATGGATCGGATTACTCACCACATCCGAAAGCCCTGTTACATATTGCGGTACGCCTAAACGAACCGGCATGTGGAAAATTTCCTCTGCCAGATCAATCACACCCTCCATCTTCGAACTGCCCCCTGTCATAACAATACCTGCTGCAATAATTTCTTCAAATCCACTTTTGCGTAATTCTGATTGAACCAGTGACAATAACTCTTCATAACGAGGTTCAACTACTTCAGCCAAAGTTTGGCGCGATAATTTACGTGGCGGCCGATCACCAACACTAGGTACTTCAATAGTTTCTTCAGGATTAGCTAACTGGCGTAAAGCGCAGGCAAACTTTATTTTTATATCGTTGGCATACTGCGTAGGCGTACGTAATGCCACAGCAATATCATTCGTTACCTGATCCCCAGCAATAGGTATAACTGCCGTATGACGAATCGCACCTTCAGAAAACACAGCAATATCCGTAGTACCACCACCAATATCGACCAGGCAAACACCCAGCTCTTTTTCATCTTCCGTTAACACAGAATAACTGGAAGCCAATTGCTCTAGAATAATATCGTCAACTTCAAGCCCACATCGACGTACACATTTAATAATATTTTGAGCTGCGCCCACAGCACCAGTAACGAGATGAACCTTGGCTTCAAGACGCACACCGGACATACCAATCGGCTCACGAATACCTTCCTGATTATCAATAATAAATTCTTGAGGAAGAATATGTAGAATCCGCTGATCAGCAGGAATAGCGACTGCACGTGCTGCATCAATAACACGATCAAGATCACTATTAGTAACTTCTCTTTCACGTATAGCGACAATACCGTGTGAATTAATGCTTCGAATATGACTGCCGGCAATACCTGCATAAACAGAATTAATCTGACAGCCAGCCATCAACTCAGCCTCCGCTACTGCTCGCTGAATCGACTGCACTGTTGATTCAATATTAACCACGACACCCTTCTTAAGGCCATGCGATGGATGTGAACCTAAACCTATAATTTCGACATCGCCTTCGGGTGTTATCTCACCAACAATCGCAACTACTTTGGATGTTCCAATATCCAAACCTACGATCATATTTTTGTCCATTTTTTTGGTCATGTTTTACGCCTCTCTTACAAGCATCTGCTTGGTGGCAATATTATTTTTTATTTTCATGGCAAAACCATTAGGGTAACGTAAATCAATCACCGTCGTATTTTTTAAATCAAATTTATCCTTATTTGAAAAAACGCGAACAAACCTGGCTAGCCTGTCTTCTGCATGATCTCGCCCTAACTTAACCTCAATTTTATCGGCTACATTCTCAAACAAGACATGGAGACTCCACGCGCGTCGATCATCTAGATTTAAATTGACCATATCAAAACCCATTAATGAAAAATCCTTATCAATGCTCGTTAAAAATATCCACATTTTATTATGCAAGCCTTCGGGGCCATTCAATTTTGGTAACGCCAATTTATGATTAATCATGTCCGGCTTAAACACTTCACCACGATCGCTGATCATTGCATCATTATTCCAATAAGCAACTGCATGTTTTTCTTTAACTTTTATATAAACACTGGACGGCCATTGTCGACGAACTGAAATATCATCTACCCAGGGCAATTCCATCAAAGCAATTCTCATAGCATCAAGATCAAGTGAAAAATAACCACCATTAATGACATCGGCTACTTGAACCTTGAAAACATCATGCGAGATATTTTCAAATTTTCCTTCAACTTCAACATTTTCAATAGGTGCCAGTTTACTAAAATCAAACTCAACCAGTTCCCAAGCACCCGCAACTAAAGTAACAATCACAGGAACAATAATCAGATGTCGAATACGACTACGCACAACTGGCTCCCTTGAGAATTTCTACGACTAATCTCTCAAAATCTATTCCAGCCCGCTTTGCTGCCATAGGCACCAGACTGTGATCCGTCATTCCAGGCACAGTATTTACCTCAATCAACCACGGCTGATTTTTTTGATCAATCATAAAATCAACGCGGCCCCAACCATTTGCCCCAACCGCATCAAAAGCTTTTTTTACCATTAACGCTAAATAATTTTCTTCATCGGCAGGCAAACCGCACGGACAAATATATTTTGTATCCTCAGACTGATACTTGGCTTCATAATCATAAAAAACATTAGATGTTTCCAGACGAATCATAGGCAAAACATCATCATTCAAAATAGCGGCTGTGTACTCCACACCGTGCACCCATCGTTCAGCAATCACCGTTCCACCACAGTCTCTGGCTTTCTTCCATGCTGGAATTAATTTGCTCTCATTTTCCACTTTACTCATACCAATACTCGAACCTTCGAGTACTGGTTTTACAATCAGTGGCAACCCTATTTTCTTTATTGCTTCTGCGCAGTCAGCTTCACTATCCAGTATCAAGTAATCTGGTGTTGGCAAACCTACTGCACTCCAAATCTGCTTGGTACGCAACTTGTCCATCGACAATGATGAACCCAATACTCTTGAGCCTGTATAGGGGATAGACATCGCACTGAGCAAGCCCTGAATGGTGCCGTCTTCACCACCACGACCATGCAAAATAATAAATGCACGGTCAAACTCACCTTCATTCATTACAGTCGCAATATCATGACCTACATCCACACCATGTGCATCGATGCCCTGTGCCTGCAACGCTTTCAGCACAGCATTACCACTCAACAATGAAATCTCACGCTCTGCTGACCAGCCTCCCATTAATACCGCAACTTTTCCAAAATCATTGGGCAGCGCATTCATGATTGTTTCTCTCCAACGATGTGAACTTCTGTTCGTAAACTGATACCTGTCTGATCCAGCACCTGTTTTTTCACGAACTCAATTAAGCTTTCTATTTCAGACGCTGTTGCCTGCTGATCATTAATAATAAAGTTGGCATGTTTTTCAGACACAACAGCACCACCGATTCTTTTTCCTTTTAAACCACATTCTTCGATTAATCGTGCGGCGTAATCATTTTCAGGATTACGAAAAACAGAACCGCAATTAGCTGTACCCGTTGGCTGTGACTCTGCACGTTTTGCCAGTAGCTGTTTAATATTTATCGACTCACTGGAACCTTCATCAAATTTCATCAAAGCCGAAACAAACCATTCATCTTTTGGCCCTTTAACACTTCTGTATGCAACCTTGAAATCCTCCGGCATTCTCTGATGAATCACTCCCTGACGATCTATCGTTTCAACACTAACAACGTGCCGCCAGGTTTCACCGCCAAAAGCACCTGCATTCATCGCCAAAGCACCACCAACCAAACCGGGAATACCTGCGAAAAACTCAGCACCAACTAAATTTTCACGCGCACAGAATCTTGCCAATTTTGCACCAGCGACACCAGCACCAACGTACACACAATTATTTTCTCTGCGCTCCAATTGTGACATTAAGCCCTGAGTAGCGATTACCGTTCCACGGAAACCACCATCACGCACCATGGTGTTACTACCCAAACCTATCCACAATAAATTTTCGTTCTCCGGCAATGACTTCAACAATAAAGACAGATCATCAATATCTACTGGCATACAATAACGATCAGCCATACCACCTGCGCGCCAACTAGTATGATTCGCCATGGCTTCGTGATAACGAACCTCACCTTTTATCTTCAATGTTGAAATCATGCTAGCAGCCTCCATCTCATGATTTCTCCTGCAACAGAACTGGCAAACCTTCAGCCACTCTACCTATCGAACCAGCGCCCAATGTCAAAATAATATCGCCATCCTGAATCACTGCTTGCAAAGACTCAGCAACCTCATCGACATCCTTAACAAAAACTGGATTCACTTTGCCACGTGCACGAATCGCTGCGCATAAAGAACGTCCATCTGCACCAGTAATGACTTCTTCACCCGCTGCATAGACCTCGGTCAGCAACAACACATCAACATCGGCGAGGACGTCAGTAAAATCTTCAAATAAATCACGTGTACGTGTATAACGATGCGGCTGAAACACCAGCACTAAACGTTTTTCTGGCCAGCCTGTTCGAACCGCCTGTAACGTTGCAGCTACTTCAGTAGGGTGATGACCATAGTCATCAATTAAAGTCACCATGCCTGCTGGCGTTTGAATGTCGCCGTATGAATGCATGCGACGTCCAACACCTTCAAAATCTGCTAATGCTGACTGAATCGCTTCATCTTTCACACCCAATTCATGTGCTATCGCAATGGCAGCCAATGCATTTAAGACGTTGTGATTACCAGGCATATTTAATGTAATCGCTAGCGGTTCTTTTCGTTCTGGCAGCATGACATCAAATGAGGTTCTCATTCCGGTTGACCGAATATTGGAAGCATAAACATCAGCTTCCTGCTCAATGCCATAACGTAAAATAGGTCGTGTAATTTTTGGTAAAAGATTTCTAACTTCTTCATCCTCAACACAAACCACAGCCAAACCATAAAATGGCAGATGATGCAAAAATTCAACGAAAGCTTCACGCAAACGTTCAAAATCATTATGGTATGTAGGCAGATGATCCGCATCAATATTAGTCACCGCTGCCATCATCGGCTGCAAATATAAAAACGATGCGTCACTTTCATCGGCTTCGGCAACAAGATATTTTCCACTACCTAAATTTGCATGCGCTGAAGAACTGTTTAATTTACCGCCAATGACATAAGTCGGATCCAGCCCACCTTCGGCCAGAATGCTCGTTACTAATGAAGTTGTTGTTGTTTTCCCATGCGTACCTGCAATCGCAATACCATGACTAAAGCGCATTAATTCAGCCAGCATTTCAGCCCTGGGCACAATAGGAATACGCAACTCTCTGGCCGCCAACACTTCAGGATTTTCAGCGTTGATAGCTGTAGATGTGACAACCACATCAACATTCTCTACCTGCGTAGCATCATGTCCTTGATACACCTTGATGCCTTCTGACTGCAAACCGCGAGTAATAGCATTATCAGCGAGATCAGAACCACTCACTTTATAACCCAGTGAGTTCATGACATCAGCAATACCACTCATACCTGCACCACCGATGCCGACAAAATGTACTTTGCGAATTCTTCGCATGAAGTTATCAAAATCTGTCGTTTCAGTCTTCATATCAATCCACCTACCAACATGCAGCGTTCAGCAACCTCATTAGAAGCATTCGGTTTTGCCTGCGAACGCGCCGACTTTGCCATAGACAAAATTCGATCTCGATGCTGCATTAATTCAATCATTGTTAATTTCAACCACTCTGCATCCATATCATTTTGCTGCCGCACAATCGCAGCACCAACCCGCTCAAGGTATTCCGCATTCATTGTTTGATGATCATCAACCGCATGTGGATATGGCACTAAAATAGAAGCCACACCCGCCGCCGCCAATTCAAATACAGTCATTGCTCCGGCTCGACAGATCACCAAATCTGCCCATGCATACGCTGCTGCCATATCATCGACAAAAGCATCAACTCTTGCTTCAACATTAAATTTTTCGTACAAAGCCTGCGCATCACCGTGATTTTTCAAACCTGTCTGATGCCACACTTCTGGCCTGGCTGCTGGCTCGATTTTCGATACCGCTTCAGGCACCAACTCATTTAACCTTACCGCACCCAAACTGCCACCAATTACCAGCACACGTAAAGCGCCATCATGACTAGCCAGTCTTTTTTCAGGTGTCGGCAAATCAATAATATCTTTCCGCACAGGGTTACCAACATAGTGCGCATTCTTGCCGAGCGCTCCAGGGAAAGCCTCCATCACTTCACTAGCCACAATCGAAAGCAATCTATTAGTTAATCCTGCAACGGCATTTTGTTCATGTATTAACAATGGCTTTCTTAATAACCATGCCATCAAACCGCCCGGGCCAGATGCAAAACCACCCATACCCAAAACTGCACAAGGTTTTCTTTTTAACAAAACTAATAACGCCTGATAGCAAGCCACTAACAATCGTGCGGGTGCCAGCAATGTGTTAACAATTCCTTTTCCACGCCAACCTGAAATACTCAACCATTCAATCGGATAACCCGCCTGCGGCACCAGTCTTGCTTCAATACCAGCTTGTGTACCTAACCAAATCACGGGCACACCTCTGGCTCGCAATTCATCTGCCACCGCCAATGCTGGAAACACATGCCCACCTGTGCCACCAGCCATAATCAAGATAGGTCGTACGGCTCTCAAGCAGCACCTCCTGCAACCAGCGTTTTACGACGCTGCACGCTTCGACCTACAGCCTGTTTTGAAAACTCACCACACTCGCAATGAATACGTAATATCAGGCCAATAGCCATACAACAAACAACCAGACTACTACCGCCATAACTCATCAATGGTAACGTCAAACCTTTGGTTGGCATCAGCCCCATGTTTACTCCCATATTGATCACTGCCTGTAGCGCTAACCAAACACCAATCCCATAAGCAACATACGCAGCAAAGCGATTACCACTTTTTTCTGCCTGTAATCCAATCTTGAAGATTCTAAAAAACAATACTGTGAACATAACAATCACAAAACATACACCCACAAAACCTAACTCTTCAGATAACACAGCAAATAAAAAATCCGTATGCGACTCAGGCAAATAAAATAATTTCTGTACGCTGCCACCCAAACCAGTGCCAAACCAGCCTCCTGTACCAATAGCAATAAGTGACTGTGTTAGCTGAAAACCAGTATCAAAAGGGTCCGCCCAGGGGTTCATAAATGAAGTCAAACGCTCCATACGATACGGCGATGAAATAATTAACATCAATGCACTAGCACCAAACAAAACCATAAATGACAAGAACTGAAGAAAGCGTACACCACCCAAAAATGTCATCGCCAAAACCGTACCCATAATAACCACGGTCGAACCAAAATCTGGTTCCATTAATAACAATAATCCAGCTAAACCCACCATCAACATTGGCTTAATAAAACCACGCAATGATGTTCTTACTTCTTCACCATGACGAACTAAATAACCTGCAACATAAATCAATAAAAACAACTTCACTACTTCTGAAACCTGTAGATTGACAATTCCAACTGAAATCCAACGCGTACTGCCATTTATTGTTTTTCCAACTCCTGGTATTAATACCAGCACCAATAAGAACAAAGCAAAACCTAACAAGGCAACACCTGATTTTTCCCATTGCACCAGGCGTATACGATAAACTACAGCTGCTGCTATTAGGCCAATACTGACAAAAATAAATTGTCGCTGAAAATAATAAAATGGATTAGAAAAATTACGATCCGCAATCCCCACTGATGCAGAAGCCACCATCACAAGCCCTAACGACAACAATGCAAGACTAACAAATACCAGTATCGGATCCAGATGATCTAGTTGCCATGAACTAATCCTCTTAAATTCTGATTTAATTACAGGCATAACCATACGTACACTCATTGAACATGCTCCCGGACAGCATCAGCAAAAACCTGTCCTCGATGTTCAAAATTACGATACATATCAAAACTTGCACAGGCGGGTGATAACAAAACATTATCACCCGCCTGGGCTAACCCAGAGGCCTTAATAACCGCCTCATCCATGTCTGCTGCATGCACAATTGGCACAACATCATTTAACGCTTGCTCTATCAAATTTGTATCACGACCAATCAAGATAACCGCCCGTAAATGCTGACCAGCAACTTCGGCAAGCGGTGCAAAATCGGCATCCTTTGCCTCACCACCTGCAATTAACACATGCATGCCTGGCAAGCCTTCAATAGCTGCAATGCAGGCACCCACATTTGTAGCCTTGGAATCATTAAACCAGTTCACGCCGTCCTTTTCTGCCAGCCACTGCATACGGTGCTCTAGTCCAGAAAAGTTTTTAATCGCTTCAATCATAAATCGCTTCGGAATATTTAACACCGAACCCATCGCCAGGGCAGCTAACACATTTGCAATATTGTGTGCGCCTTTTATTTTTACTTCATCAACACTTAATAAACGTTCTTCACCATGGCACAACCAGTTGTTACCACCGTATTCACGCAAGCCGAAATCATTAGCCAATGGCTCTTGCATGGTAAAACCAACAGACTCCGAACAGGCACATAGTTGATTACTCGCTAATTCATCATCTCTATTCACAACACAGATTTTTGCATTACGGTAGATATCCTGCTTAGTCATCACATAATCATTTAAATCATGGTAACGATCCATATGATCAGCGCTAATATTCAGCACAACCGCGACTTCCATCGGTAGATTTTGCAAAGTTTCTAGTTGAAAACTGGACAATTCCAAAACATATAATTCGTAATTATCTTCCAGAATATCAAGTACAGGCGTTCCAATGTTACCACCCACGGTGGCATCAACACCTGCACATTTCGCCATTTCAGCCAACAAAGTCGTGACCGTGCTCTTACCATTTGAACCGGTAATACCGACAACGGGTGCAGTTACTTCATGGGCAAACAAATCTATATCACCAGTAATTTCTACGCCATGCTCTTTAGCCTCTTGTAATGCAATTTCTGACATAGGTACGCCGGGACTAACGACGATACGTCGCGCAGAAGTAAATAGCGCGGGCTTAAACTTTCCTGTATGTAATTCCACATCTGGGAAATTCTCTTTTAACAGTTTCATGCCCGGTGGCAGGTCACGACTATCTACAACAACAACCTGTTCACCAAGGCCACGTAAATAACGCACGACAGACAAGCCTGTCACCCCCAGCCCAACGACCAGGGTATAAATTGCATTTCTTTTAAGTTGCGTTTTTTCCATTTTATTTTTTAACTTCGATATTATAAATATCGCTTTGTTATCGTACCTTGAGTGAAGCCAAACCAATTAATACCAGTATTACTGTAATTATCCAGAAGCGAACAATTACTCTCGGTTCCGGCCAGCCTTTTAATTCAAAATGATGATGCAATGGCGCCATTCTAAAAATTCGTTTTCCTGTCAATTTGAATGAAGCCACCTGCATGATCACTGACACCGTTTCCATAACGAAAACACCACCCATAATTAACAACACCAACTCCTGACGAATTAAAACGGCGACCACACCCAGGGCAGCACCCAATGCCAAAGCACCTACATCGCCCATAAAAACTTGTGCTGGGTAAGTGTTGAACCATAAAAACCCTAAACCCGCGCCAACCAGAGAACCACAAAATATAGTCAACTCACCGGAGCCCGCAATATAGGGAATACCCAGATAACCCGCAAAACCGACATGTCCTGTTACATAAGCAAAAATAGCCAGCGCACCCGCCACCATCACAGTAGGCATAATCGCCAGACCATCAAGACCATCAGTCAGATTTACCGCATTACTACTACCGACAATGACAAAGTAACTCAGGACAACAAACCAGCCACCTAAAGGAATCATCACATCCTTAACAAAAGGGAAAATCAAAGTTGTTTCAACTGGCGTTTCAGCCATGCGATACATAACCACTGCTGCGCCTAAACCAAAAATAGTTTGCCAAAAATACTTTGCTTTAGCCGTCAACCCTTTTGAATTTCCATAGACCAGTTTTTTATAATCATCGACACCACCAATCAATCCAAACAATAAAGTAACAATCAGCGCGACCCAAACTTTGTCACTAGAAAGATCACTCCATAAAAGCGTGCTTACTGCTACTGAGACCAGTATCAGCGCACCACCCATAGTTGGTGTACCCGCCTTGGACAAATGAGATTGCGGTCCATCATCACGTATAGTTTGACCAATTTTGTAACTGACTAATTTTCGAATCATTGCAGGACCAATCAGCAATGACAGCATTAGCGCCGTAATGGTTCCAAGAATCGCACGCAGGGTGAGATACTGAAACACATTAAAACCGCTGTGATACTGCTGTAGATATTCTGTGAATATAAGCAACATCAGCTCACCCTCTGTTTATTATTGTTATCATTTAGCAGCAAAGCATTAACCACTTTTTCCATAGCCATAGAGCGCGAGCCCTTAACTAAGACTGTTGTTGATGCATTCATATTTTCTACAAGCACTTCAATCAGTGCATTCCGGTCTTCGTAGAATGAAGCGCCCTCACCAAAACCCTTAACCGCATTACGGCTCAACTCACCAATAGCGTAAAGCTTGTCAACACCCTGCTTTTTGGCATGACGACCTGCCTCAAAATGCAAAGCGGCAGCCGACTCACCCAGCTCTGCCATATCACCCAGCACCAGACAGGACTCACCCTCCATTTCTGTTAATACATCGATCGCCGCATTAAGTGAAAGTGGATTAGCGTTATAACTATCATCAATTAGACGCACACCATTCAGCCCTGGCTGAATATTCAAACGACCAGATACACTTGAAAATGACTGTAGTCCTGAAACTATATTTTCAGGACTCACTTCCAGAACAAGTGCCACGGCTGTTGATGCAAGTGCATTCATCACGTTATGGCGACCAGGTATATTCATAGTGATATTCATATCCGCTGATCCGGTTTTAAATACATAAGCGCCATCACCTGCTGCTTCAGCATAAACATCCGCTTTTTTATCTTTCATCGAGAAAGTGACAATGTTTTTCCCCTTACAAACCTGTTGCCAGTAATCAGCATAATCATCATCAAGATTAATAATGGCAACACCGTCATCCGTCAGGCCACCATAAATTTCAGACTTGGCCTGAGCCACTTTTTCAATCGAACCAAACCCTTCAAGATGCGCTGGACCTGCATTGGTAATCACAGCAACATCCGGCTTCGCTATCTGTGTTAGATAATTAATTTCATCGACATGATTTGCACCCATTTCTATCACCGCATAATCATGTTGCTGACGAATTGATAACAAAGTCATGGGCATACCAATATCATTATTAAGATTACCCTGCGTTGATAAAACTCGATCTTTACCAACCGCTTCAAATAAAATTGCACGACACATTTCTTTAACCGTTGTCTTGCCATTACTGCCCGTTATCGCAACTAGCTTGCCTTTAAATTGACGGCGCCATTCTGCAGCCAGATTACCCAGAGCAATACGCGTATCACCGACACAAATTTGCGGTAAAGCCAGCACCTTAGGATCACTGACCAATGCACCCGCAGCACCTAACTCAGCAGCCTGATTTAAAAAAGCATGACCATCAAAATTTTCACCCTTAAGTGCCACGTATAAATCATTTTTGGCCAGTGTGCGCGTATCCTTGGAGACGGCAGAAAATACTGCATCATCACCTCGCAGTTCACCGCCGATGGCCAAAGCGGCCTGAGAAAGACTCATCATTGCACCATCCCCAAATATTCTTTTGCAAGCTTGCGGTCATCAAACTCAAAAGTTTCGTCACCGACTATCTGCACGCACTCATGGCCCTTACCCGCCAGCAGCACTACATCATTCTCATGCGCCTGCTCAATCGCATAGGCAATCGCATCTCGACGATCAGCAATCACTTTTACTTTTGATGCATCTGCAAAACCAGCAACAACTTCATCATTAATTTTCTGAGCATTTTCACTACGCGGGTTATCACTTGTGACGACCACCTTATCCGCATATTGCTCTGCAACCTTTGCCATTAAAGGACGCTTGCTGCGATCACGATCACCGCCGCAACCAAAGACGCACCAGAGCTGTCCGTCAAAATGTGTTTTAACCGCTTTACAGGCTTCAGCCAGTGCCGCCGGAGTGTGCGCAAAATCCACCACCACCGATGGCTTATTATCTGCGGCGATCACTTCCATACGTCCCGGTACCGGTGAAATCTTTTTCAGTTTTTTTAGCGCCACTGCAAGCGGCATGTCATTAATTAACAATATGCATAACACAGCCAGCACATTAGATACATTGAAGCCACCCAATAATGAAAGTGATAAATCAGCACCACCCTGCGGTGTTTTAAGCGCAACTTCATAACCCTGAGCCACCGCTTTTATACTCACCGCCTGCACAAAACAATCTGCATAATTCTGCCAGTCATCAAACTCAGCTTGTGTACTGTAGCCCCAAACTGACAATCGACCTTTACACTCTTTAGCCAGTACGCGACCATAGTCATCATCGAGATTAATCACTGCCGTGTTTAAACCGGGCATGAAAAATAACTGTCGCTTCACTTCCGCATAGGCTTCTAGCGTTTCGTGATAATCAAGGTGATCCTGCGACAAATTGGTAAACACGGCCGAGTCAAACAAAACACCGTTAACCCTGCCTTGATCAAGGCCATGCGATGACACTTCCATTGCTACATTTATTGCATGATTAGTACGCAAGATTTCGAGATATCGGTGTATTGACACGGCATCTGACGTTGTCAGTCCCGTCATTTTTAACTCGCCAGGAAAACCATTACCCAAAGTACCCAGCACACCACAGCGCTTATTGGCTTCATCCATGCATTGCGCGATAAAGTGCGCCACTGATGTTTTTCCATTAGTACCAGTGATACCGATGACTTTAAGCTGCGCAGATGGATGCTGATAAAATCGATCAGCAATCTCACCCATTTTCATTTTCAACCCATCGCAATGCAGACAACTCACTCGCTGTGATATTTTTTCTATTACATCGTCACAGTTCTCACATTCATCCCACAAAACAACCGTTGCACCTTTATCAATAGCTGCGTCTGCAAACATGACACCGTGCGCCGCTACGCCCTGACAGGCAAAAAACAAATCATTTTTTCTGGCTTTGCGACTGTCTACAGACAGCCCTTCGACTTGCAAATCGCCGCACTCATTCAATAAATCCTGCGCTACAAAATCCTTCAACAGGACTTTGAGCGGCGTTGAAGCTCTATATTGATCGACCAACATCAGACTTGCCCGCCTTTAGATTTACGCTGTTTCAATTTCACATCAGGACTCATAACTAGCTGCTTACCAGAAACACGATCGGGGGCTACATCCAGTAAACGCATCGCACCTGCCATCACCTGACTGAACACTGGCGCTGCAACCTGACCACCAAAGTGTTCACCATTTCTCGGCTCGTCTATCATCACAACCATAACCAGCTCAGGCGAATCCGCTGGCACCATACCTGCAAAAATTGACAAATAACGTTCTTCTGCATAACCACCAGCAACAAATTTATGTACCGTGCCGGTTTTCCCGGCAACGCTGTAATTAGCCACTTGCGCACGACTGCCGGTACCTTCAGCACTAACCACACGCTGCATCATTTTTCGTACTGCCTGGGCCGTATCGACACGCATGACACGCTCACCTTTAACAGCTTGTTCGCTATGTAAAAAACTCACCGGCTTAATCACACCATCTGCCGCCAACGCTACATAGGCCCGCGCTAATTGCATGGGAGTGACTGATACACCATAACCAAATGACATAGTGGCTCTTTCAAAATCATTGTTCAGAGCACTTATCGATAAACGTCCAGTTGCTTCACCGGGAAATCCGCTACCCGTACCTTCACCCAAACCCAGTTTTTGATACATATCCCATTGATCTTCGGCATCAATACCCAAAACAATTTTACTCATACCAACATTGCTCGATTTTTCAATCACACCACTAACATCAAGCTCACCGTAATTTCGATGATCACGAATCATGTTGCCCTGCACTTTCATATAACCGGGTGCAGTATTTATTTTTGTTGTCGGTTTCCATATACCACCATCCAGTGCCGCCGCCATCGTTAAAGGCTTCATGGTTGAGCCAGGCTCAAATACATCGGTAACTGAACGATTACGTGTCGCTTCAGGGCGCATCTGACTTCTATCATTAACATTATAAGAAGGCTGATTCACCATCGCTAAAACTTCACCGCTTTCAACATCCAGCACCACTGCTGAGCCTGCTATTGCGTTATGTTTAATCACCGCTGCTTTTAAGGTTCGATAAGTCAAATATTGCAAACGTCGATCCAGACTCAAAACCACCGGCTTGCCCGGTTCTACTGAATGAATAAGTTCAACATCATCAAACACCCTGCCTAATCGATCACGGATAACTCTCTTTTTGCCTGGCTCACCTTTCAACCAGTCATTAAAAGCTAACTCAACACCTTCCTGACCATTATCATCAACATCTGAAAAACCAATTACGTGTGCGGCCACTTCACCAGCAGGGTAATAACGACGATATTCATCCTGCAAAGCCAGTCCAGGTATCCCTAACGCCATTACCTTGTCAGCTAACTCTGGTGATACCTGACGCTTCAAATACATAAACTCGCGTTCCTGATTCGCCAGAATTTTTTTCTTTAACGCCTTTACATCCAGCGACAAAGTTGCTGCCAATTCAGGGATACGATCCATCGCTGAAACCACTTCACCAGGATTCAGCCAAATACTATTAACCGGCGTACTAACCGCAAACGGCTCACCATTTCTATCCACAATCTGACCACGATACGCAGGAATAGAAACCACGCGTAGCTGCCGGGCATCACCCTGACGCTCAAAAAATTCACTATGCAAAATTTGCATATCAAGAGCCCGACCTAATAGCGCTGCCACAGCCATTAAAAAAACCACGAGCAACGAAATTCGACGCCATGGCATCAAAGGTTTTCCAACAACTTTTGTATTACTTAATCTCATGGATTAATAAACACCACTTTATCTGCGCTCGGCATAACCATCGACAAACGCTCCCGCGCCACCTGTTCGATACGACCATGACCAGACCAGGCACTCTGCTCTAATTGCAGCTGCCCCCACTCCGTATTCGCTTCATCCACTTGATGCTTAAGCCCTTGTAACTCGACAAATAATTTTCTACTTTGGTGTTTGCTATAAACCAGCAAAATAGCCGAACTAAGTACAGCCATAAATACCAGCGTTACAATCACAAATAATCGTTGCTGCTCGCTCATTGAATACGCTCCAGCACTCGCAAACGCGCACTTCTTGATCTCACGTTAACCGCCAACTCTTCTGCACCTGCAACCCAGGACTTGCCCACCAGTCGAAACGGCGGCTGCTCATCTTTATCCATTATCGGCAAACCTGGCGGCAACTTGGGACGACTGGACTTAGTTCTCATAAATCGTTTCACCATTCGATCTTCCAATGAATGAAAACTAATCACCGCCAAACGACCACCCACAGACAACATTGAACTAGCTGCCTGCAAACCACTTTCTATCGATGGCAATTCCTGATTAATGTACATACGAATCGCCTGAAAACTACGCGTCGCCGGATGCTTGTGTTTTTCCTTCACTGGAATTGCATCAGAAATAATGCTCGCTAACATAGTAGTGTCATTTATCTCTTGCTCTGCTCTGCTCTCTACGATGGCCGTTGCAATACGCTTAGCAAACTTCTCTTCACCATAACGCTTTAATACCAAAATCAAATCTCGCGGTTCAACTCTGGCCAACCACTCCATTGCTGACTCGCCCTGCTCGGTGTTCATGCGCATATCCAAAGGACCCGATTTCATAAAACTAAAACCGCGCCCGGCATCATCCAGCTGTGGTGACGACACACCCAGATCCATCAACACACCATCGATACGATTATTCAAACCACGCGCCACAATGACAGACTCCATTTCACTAAAGTTGCAATGTTCAAATTCAATACGCGGATCATCCTTAAACTGCTCACGCCCGTAAGCGATAGCCTCTGGATCCTGATCGAAAGCAACCAAACGCCCCTCTCGACCCAAACGATTCAATATGGCACTGCTGTGCCCGCCCCGTCCAAATGTTGCATCGACATAAATTCCGTCCTGCTTAATATTTAGCGCCTCCAGCACTTCATTCAGAAGCACTGGTTGATGGCTATAATCAGTCTCCATACCGGTTAAAGCGACAACTCTTCCAGTGCTATTGGAAGCTCACCCTCATCATCCTGCACACTACTCAACAATGAATCTTGACCGTCATTCCAGACCTCTTCATCCCAGATTTCGAATTTTTTGCCCTGACCAATCATGACAATTTTCTTAGACAGGCCTGCATAATCACGCAACAAGTTCGGCAAAAGAATTCGCCCCTGACCATCCATCTCACACTCAGTCGCATGACCAATCAACAAACGCTGTATCGCCTTCGCTCTTTTATTAAAACTGGGCAACTTAACCAGCTTACTTTCAATCACTTCCCATTCGGGCAGGGGATAAACCAGCAGACAGCCATCAGGGTCAACCGTCACAACCAACTGGCCATCACAATTTTCAAGCAAGCGCTCACGATAACGCGAAGGCATCGCCATTCGGCCCTTCGTGTCCAGCGCAAGATTGTTGATTCCCCTAAAACTCATCGATACCTTTACCCACTTTTACCCACATTTCTCCACATAGCGACACTATATGAACTAAACAAGGGTCATGTCAAGCAAATTTAGGGCTTAAAAACAGGGGAAAATGTCTTATCTGACAAGAACTTAGCGAAATTTTAGAGGATTGGTTTTTGAAGAAAAAAATAGGCTTTTTTAAATCATCAGCTTGGCATTCAAAGCTAGAATCTACTTTAAGTTAGACCCGGAAACGAGCCTTTAAAAAAATTGAGAGAGAAAAAAAGAAGTGGGAGTTGGCCGATAAGCCGGGTTCTGTCGTGGGCAATCATTCATCTGGATAATACGTCGCCGCATACCTCAAGCAACCTACCCGGGAACAGCGCGGACCACGCATTATGTCCCCCTATTTGGTCTTGCTCCGAGTGGGGTTTACCCTGCCATACCTGTTACCAGGCACGCGGTGCGCTCTTACCGCACCATTTCACCCTTACCTGCCGACGAATCGGCAGGCGGTATATTTTCTGTGGCACTTGCCGTAGGCTCGCGCCCCCCAGGAATTACCTGGCACTCTGTCCTATGGAGCCCGGACTTTCCTCCCTGCACTTACATCAAAGATGCAAATACAGCGCGATTGCCTGGCCAACTCCCGGCGCTAATATAACAGGCTATGCACATCCACGTCATCACCAGTTCGCCTAAATAGACGACCAAAAGCACGATTTAATGAATGTCTTCTTGGTAAATACTGGAAAAGGCTTCGTTTTCGGCTATCGATCAGATCACTCGCCCGTTGCAGGCGCTCATTCTCGGCATCAATCTCACAGCCACGACGGATGGCATCAATCGCACGTTTACGATTATTGCACTGCCATTCAGCACAGGCCAAATTTAAAAATACATCACCATCACGAGTTTCACTGCTCGCCGCATCACGACAAAGCAATAAACCATTTCGATTAGATATTAAAACCTGAGACAGTCCTAAATAAGAGGCGACACTATTATAGTGCTCGTCATGCTCATCCAGTTCTCTCTTCACTATTGCAAAATCACGGGCTGCCGCTTTGTAATCCTTAGCTTCTAACGCCTTCAACCCTATTTCATACATTTCGGTATTCATAACAACCTCATAAATCGCATACATCCATAATCATGCCTTCGAAACTATACCATAACGATAATTAGATCAAATATAAAGTGACGCTATCAATGATTTAGACAATGTTACACATGTGGATAACATGAACCAAAGAGCGGAACCCATGGATGACTAGAGCATCAACAAAACACAGAACATGTTTTGTAAATTTTCTCCATTACAATCTACCTTATGAAGAATCTCAGATTTCAAGTTAGCAAACCTACAATCAACATAATAAATCGCTCACCATTGGAAATAACCCAACAATTAACATAAGCTACCACCCACAAAATTCCCGAGATCTCCCTTCATGCCCTGGTTACAAATTTCCGTCCACACTACCCAAAACTTTGCCGAACAGGTAGAAGATACCCTGCTTCAATTCGGTGCTTGCTCGGTGACGCTCACCGATGCCGCTGACCAACCTATTCTTGAACCTGCTCCCGGCGAAACACCCATCTGGCAGGATATTGTTGCCACCGGCCTGTTCAACGAAACAGAAAACCAGCAACAGCTAGTTAAAAATATTGACACAGCACTGGCAGAAATTGAACACCATATTTCCAGCGAGATACTGGAAGACCAGAACTGGACACGTAGCTGGATGGATCACTATCAGGCAATGCAGTTTGGTGAGCGACTGTGGGTTTGTCCCTGGCACATAGATCCACCGGATCCTGAGGCAGTCAATCTCCGACTCGATCCGGGTCTGGCCTTTGGCACCGGCACTCACCCGACTACATCGCTTTGCCTGAGCTGGCTCGATCAACATATCAAGCAACCCAAAAAGCTACTCGATTTTGGTTGTGGCTCGGGTATTCTGGCTATCGCCGCCTTATTACTGGGACTGGAGCAGGCCGATGGTGTCGATATCGACCCACAGGCACTGGAGGCCAGCCTGACTAATGCCAAAGCTAATGAAGTGGAAGATCGTCTGCACTTATATAGTGCTGAACAATTTGCTGCTGAACATGCTCAACAGCAATATGAGATTGTGGTCGCCAATATTTTGAGTGGCCCACTGGTCGAGCTTGCGCCCACTCTTGCCGGACATACGCTGGCTGGTGGTGATATTGTTCTTTCTGGTATTCTAGCTGAACAGGCGGACAGTATTATTGCAGCCTATACGCCTTACTTTAAAATGGATGCACCACTGGTAGAGGGCGACTGGGTGCTTATACATGGTTGCAGACTTTCTTAATTCCCTGCATCATACGTCTCTATGCAAACACAATGTCCACACTGCCAAACCGTTTTTAAAGTTTCCGATGAGCACCTGAAAGCTGCTGAGGGTTTCGTGCGCTGTGGTATTTGTAACGAAGTCTTTAATGTACTGAAAGCTGATCGACCAGTAGCAAAAAAAGAGCCTGCCGCTCAAACTAAGACTGTAGTCACGACTCAAGCTGCCACCAAAAAAATCATCAAGCCAGACAAAACAGACCCGGTTGATCTCATACTGGAACAAAGTGACGTCGTCAGTACTAACGATGACATGGGCCGCCCTTCAGCGAGTAAAGTCATCTCTGATAAAAAAGAAGCTATGCCTGCGAAAAAAGTAGCTAGCCCTGATAATACTCAGACGGATTTATTTTCAGGATCAGCAAAACCTGAACCAAAATCAGCGCCAGTTAATTCTAATATTGCCCAGGCTAAAACGATTAGAACTGAAGCGATAAAAACTGAAACAGTTAAACCTGAGGAGATTAAGCCTCGAACACCTGCCATCAAAACGCCTGTTACAGAAATAAAATCACAGAGTGCAGCTAAGCCTGTTGAAAAAGTACAGGTTCATAAAGAAACAAACAACATCGCCAAACAACCGTCAGCAGTTATTGCACCGGTAACAGCAACGCCGTCTGTTTCAGGTACAACCAGAACAGGCAGTTCTTCAAATAGTAGAAATATGGACAATAGTCTGTTTGACGGTGTTCAAAGTAAGCTTATTCCCGATGAATACCGCATTCCTGTTCTACACAATACTTATTCGCTGTGGCGTGATCTGGCATGGAGCCTGGCCATTCTTGTCGTCACTGCCAGCCTGCTCCTTGAATACACATGGTTCAATCGCAATGAGCTGATACGCGACCATCAGCTACGCCCTTTAGTTACTCAGTTTTGCATCATTGCTAACTGTGACACCATGAATCTGCGTGAGCCCGGTGAAATTGAGATGACCACGCGCAATATATACTCTCACCCCAATGTTAAAAATGCGCTAATGATTTCGGGCACACTGATTAATCATGCTCGGTTCGAACAACCTTACCCGGATATCCTGATCGATTTTTCAGATGTTCGAGGTGAAGTTATTGCGTCGCGAGTTTTCACTCCTGAAGACTATCTACAAATAAAAAACACCAGCTTGCGAAATCTTGCACCCCAAGTTTCAATCGACTTTAATATGGAAATACAGGATCCCGGTAATAATGCCATGACATATGAGTTCAGTTTTCTATAACCATCATCCTAGATAACTAGAACCCAGGCATCAAAACCACTCGTCAGTGTTTGATTCTCAAACCGGTAGCTATCTGGCAAAATCTCGCTCCTTATGAAGATCGGCCCCTATATACTCGAAAACCCTTTAATACTGGCGCCTATGGCCGGCATTACCGATCGTCCATTTCGTATGCTTTGTCGCGAACAGGGCGCTGCGCTAACCATTTCAGAGATGGTCACTTCCAACAAACACCTCTGGCACACACGTAAAACCCAACTGCGGCTTGATCACCGTGGAGAAAGTTCACCCCGCAGCGTGCAGATTGCCGGTTCTGACCCACTTCATATGGCTGAGGCCGCACAGTTCAATGTTGAGAACGGCGCACAGATCATTGATATCAATATGGGCTGCCCGGCCAAAAAGGTCTGTAATGTGATGGCTGGCTCTGCTCTGCTGAAAAATGAATCGCTAGTCGCCGATATTTTGCATAGCGTGGTCAATGCTGTTGATGTTCCGGTTACCCTGAAAATACGCACGGGCTGGGATATCGATAATCGTAATGCCATTATCATCGCCAATATCGCCGAAGCTGAAGGCATACAGGCACTGACTATTCATGGCCGCACCCGCGCCTGCGCCTTTAAAGGTGAAGCCGAATACGAAACCATCGCCGCAGTAAAATCACGCATCAATATTCCCGTGATCGCCAACGGTGATATTGATTCACCCGAAAGAGCCGCCGATGTGCTCAGACAAACGGGCGCTGATGCGATCATGATTGGACGAGGTGCTCAGGGTCGACCCTGGATTTTCAGAGAGGTACTGCACTATCTGGAACACGGTGAAAAATTACCTGATTTAGAGACAAAAGAAGTCAATTTACTCTTGAACAAACACCTCAAAAGCCTGTATGATTTTTATGGTGAGTACGCCGGTGTACGGATCGCTCGCAAACATATTGGCTGGTACTGTAAACATCATTTTAATCAGTTAGTTGAGACCAACTCAGATATTATCACAGAAGTTGAGTCATTTAGAAAAAGCATAAACAAAGTAGAATCTGCAGAGATTCAACTTGAAAAAACAATAAAATTTTTCACAAGCAAAGGGAGCTTATTGGCCGCATGAGCGCACAGAACATTTATTCCATTGATAAACATCTGGAAAAAAAGGAGGAGCAACATGGAATTCAACAAGCTTCTCAGATATACGACGCTGTAAAAAGCTCTATCGAGCGTTACCTGCACGAACTCGAAGGTACCGAGCCTAGTGAGATGTACGCTATGGTGCTGAGCCAAATTGAACAGCCTCTGCTTGAAAGCGTACTCGCGCACACTGGCGGCAATCAATCACGTGCGGCTGAATACCTGGGTTTGAACCGTGGCACGCTACGCAAGAAGCTGCGCATCTACGATCTGGACTAAGACTCCACAGCTCACTGTTACTATCAACCACCCTCGGCCTGGCCTCCACCCAGCCGATAATCTCCGGTATAATCACCGGCTTTGTAATACTCGCAGACGAGACTAAAAATGACCAACTCTAACCAGCGTCCTGTTCGACGCGCCCTAATCAGTGTTTCCGATAAAGCAGGCATCGTAGAATTTGCTAGAGCCCTGCACGAACAGGGTGTTGAAATCCTGTCCACTGGTGGCACCGCTAAATTACTGGCTGACGAATTTATACCTGTCAAGGAAGTCTCTCAGCATACTGGCTTTCCTGAAATTATGGATGGTCGCGTAAAAACACTGCACCCAAAAATACACGGTGGCATTTTAGGTCGTCGTGGCATTGATGATGACGTCATGAAAGCGAATGACATCACACCTATCGATCTGGTCGTGGTTAATCTCTACCCCTTCGAAGCAACTGTAGCTAAAGAAGATTGCACGCTGGAAGATGCAATTGAAAATATCGATATCGGTGGCCCTACTATGGTTCGCGCCACTGCCAAGAACCATGCTTTTGTCAGTATCATCGTTGATCCTGTTGACTATGATCGCGTTCTTGTTGAAATGAAAAATAACGAAGGCATTGTTTCTGATGCCACACGCTTTGATTTAGCCGTTAAGGCTTTTGAGCACACATCAAAATACGATGGCATGATTGCTAATTATTTAGGTCGCATCAAGGCCGATGGCACTAAAGATGCGTTACCTCGCACCATCAACCTGCAGTTCAATAAAGTGCAGGAAATGCGTTACGGTGAGAACCCTCATCAGGGCGCCGCTTTTTATATCGACCCCGCTTCAACTGAAGCCTGTATCGCCACTGCTAAACAAATTCAGGGTAAAGAACTTTCTTATAACAACATCGGCGATACTGATGCAGCACTGGAATGTGTCAAGCAATTCAAAGATCCTGCCTGTGTCATTGTTAAACACGCCAACCCCTGTGGCGTAGCCGTCAACGATACATTACTGGAAGCCTATAACCGCGCTTACAGCACCGATCCTGAATCAGCTTTTGGTGGCATTATTGCATTCAACCGTGAACTGGATGGCGAAACAGCAAAAACCATCGTCGATCGCCAGTTCGTCGAAGTCATTATTGCTCCCAGCATTAGTCAGGAAGCTAAAGATGCAGTTGCCGAAAAGAAGAATGTTCGTTTGCTGGAATGTGGCATGTGGGATGTCGACAATGTTGCGGCTCGCTTAGATTACAAACGCGTTAATGGTGGTTTATTAGTTCAGGATACCGACCTGCAGTTATTCAACTCCATGGATATCGTCAGCGAACGCAAACCTTCTGAACAGGAAATCACTGACATGCTGTTCAGCTGGCGCGTCGCCAAGTTCGTGAAATCTAATGCCATTGTTTACGCCAAAGACAGTATGACTATTGGCGTCGGTGCTGGTCAAATGAGCCGCATTAATAGTGCGCGTATTGCCGGCATCAAAGCAGAGCACGCAAAACTGGATGTACCAGGCTCTGTCATGGCATCGGATGCTTTCTTCCCCTTCCGTGACGGTATCGATGCCGCTCATGAAGCAGGCATCATCGCCGTAATCCAGCCCGGTGGTTCTATGCGTGATGATGAAGTGATTGCTGCTGCTAATGAGTACAACATGATTATGATGTTCACAGGTATGCGTCACTTTAGACACTAATAAATACCTGATTTAAATAAAAAAGCCTCGCAATGCGAGGCTTTTTTATTGTTCGATTATGACTGTATCACTTGGGTCCTAAAATTAACTTAACCTGCGTACCTGCATTTATATGACCGTTGAGACGCCATTCTCCCTCACTCAATTCTAGATACCATTTACCCTGTGTTAATGGCTGATTAATGATGCCAATATACTGGTCAGACTGTCCATGATTCAGCTGCAAGTGAACATCATTATGATCATGCGTGGCATATTGAAGTTTTAACTGTAAAGTATCAGGATAACTTTCCAGTGATCCTTTTCTCAAAGCCAAATTAACCCGAATCACACCTTCTGACTCATTCATTTCCAGTGCGGCACTTATGTTCTTTTCCAGCGCCTGAGTATCACGGTGTAAATCGCGATTGATCGCCATCCCTTGCTTGTAATAATCATCTGCTACCAGACCATCATCAGTAGTAATGGCTAACCAGATCATAATAACCCCCATTACAATCGCTGAAAATGGAATGCCAATTATCATCCAGACCATTGGATAACGGTACCAGGGAAGTGCATCTGTACTGTTCATGTTCATCTAATAAGGGCCTATAAAACGAGCTTCTTCGTTGATTGTAAGATCACCTTGATGATCTGCCTGTAAAATAAATTGTATCGAACTACTGCGTTTTTCCAGATTTTCAGCATCCACCTGCGCCCTAACCGGAATTTCAATGATACTACCAGCAGGCACCTCAATATTTGATCTATCCATATCTATCACCAGATCTTCAATACCAGTGACTGATAAATGGTAACGATGGCTAACCTTATCCATATTCATCACTTTGACAATATAAACATTTTCGATCAAGCCTTCGTTGGTTTCGCGGTACAGACTGTTTCGATCGCGCAACACATCCAGTGCCAGCGGCTCACGATTAGCAATAGCATAAAAAGTACTCGCTGTTATACCTAGTAGGATGATTCCATAAATGACTATTCGTGGCCTGATAAAATGAGACTGTAAGCCATTCAACATATTTTCTGTTGTATAACGAATCAGGCCTTTTTCATAACCCATTTTATCCATGACATCATCACAGGCATCAATACAGGCAGCGCAGCCTATACAGTCATATTGCAAACCATCACGGATATCGATACCGGTTGGGCAAACCTGCACACAGATAGTGCAATCAATACAGTCACCCAACCCCTGATTTTTAGGATCAACTCCTTTTTTGCGACGACCACGAGATTCACCTCGCTTTGTATCGTATGAGATTATCAGTGTATCACTGTCGACCATGGCACTCTGGAAACGCGCATAAGGACACATGTAGGTACATACCTGCTCTCGTAGCCAACCGGCATTGCCATAGGTTGCGACACTGTAAAAAATAATCCAGAACCATTCCCATGGACCAAGATTAAAACTCATAGCGTTGCCCGCCAGTTCTCTCAATGGTGAGAAATAACCAACAAAAGTTAGACCGGTGTACAACGAAAAAATGACCCAGATGGTCTGTTTTGTCGTTTTAATTCTGAACTTGCGGAATGACCAGGGAGCCTTGTCCAGCTTCATTTGCTGAGAACGATCACCTTCGACCTTTCTTTCTATCCATAAAAAAACTTCCGTCCAGACGGTTTGAGGACAGGCAAAACCACACCATAAACGTCCAGCTATTGCAGTAAAAAAGAACAGGGAGAGAGCTGCGATGATTAGCAGTAATGCTAAGTAGAAGAAGTCCTGTGGCCAGAAGACCACACCGAAGATGTGAAACTTTCGATCGGGCAAATCAAAAAGTACCAGTTGAGTACCTTCCCATTCAAGCCATGGAATAATGTAATACAAACCCAGCAAGACAAAAACGCCCGCAATCCTTAGAGCTGCAAATAAACCATGCACCTCACGTGGATAAACTTTTGCGTGCTTGGCATATAGAGACTGCTCTACATCACCTGAAGCCGCTTTTTTGTTAACAGGTTCAGTCATTGATTATCAATATCAATCGCATTAGAGTATTACCAAATTCTGTTATATATTGACGAAAAAAAAAACGATACCGTTTAATTTGAACGTAATTAGAAATTTATCGATCTACTCGACAGATTCAGTTTTAGATTTTTCTGGTACTTTACATGGCTTCAAAAAATAACAGGTTGCCATGCAGTTAAAGACGCCAAACAACCAGAAAGTAAAAAAGCCAATAGTATAGGCTCCCAGACGACTTATATCGTAATCGATAAAGATGATACTGGGATCAAAGATGGTAAAAAACAGAATCGTCGCAATACCGCCAGTGATGAAAGACGGCCATAGTATTGAAACGATTCTTTGTATTACGGGGACACTAGCCATAGCCTGATATTACACGATCCAGACTTTTTGGCTAGTGATATTTATTCCCATTCAATTCTCATTCGTTCTCGTTTGACAGGCTATATATATAAGCTGCCAATATGTGCACTTTTGCTTCACCAAGGAACTCGGCATGGGCTGGCATACGGCCTTCACGTCCCATTGCAATCGTCTGTTTTATCGCTTTAGCTGAGCCACCATATAACCAGATATTGTCAGTAAGATTCGGCGCGCCCATTGCCTGAATACCTGTACCTTCAGGGGTATGACAAGCTACACAGAATACGTCGAACTTAGCTTTACCCTGTTCGGCAACATCCGCATCAATATCACGTCCAGCTAGTTGCTGCACATATTCAGCAACTTGAGCTACACCTTCTGCACCACCCAAAGCACCTTCCCATGCGGGCATTGCGCCGGTTCGGCCGTACATAATGGTGGTTTTAATAGTTTCAGGATCACCGCCATATAGCCAGTCATTATCACGTAAATTAGGGAAGCCTTTTGCACCACGCGCATCAGAACCATGACACACTGCACAATAGTTTACGTATAAACGCTCACCAGTTCGCATGGCATCTTTACTAGTCGCCAGTGCTGCCAAATCCTCATTAAGAAATTTGTCGTACAAAGGACCAAATTCAGCATCAGCCTTAGCGACCTCGGCCTCATACTCGCCAACTGAACTCCAGCCCAGAACGCCCTTATAACTACCTAAACCTGGGTACAATGCAAGATATACTGCACCAAATACGATAGTGATATAGAACATGTACAACCACCAGCGTGGCAACGGCGTGTTCAATTCCTGAAGATCTTCATCCCAAACGTGCCCAGTGGGTTTTGCTTCACCATCTTCTGGCAATTGAGCCTTGTTATTTATCTGAAGCAAATAAAGCATCCAGATGAATCCACCTACGACTATAGCGCTGATAAACCAGCTCCAGAATTCGCTATTAAAGTCAGCCATGATTACTCCTAATTTTTCTCATTATTACTAATTGGTTCGTCATCATCCATAGCCATACGTGCCGCTTTATCAAACTCGGCTTTACGACCACTTCCCCACGCCCATATTACGATGCCAACAAATATGACAAACGCAAGCACGGTCCAGATTATTTGTACGTTGGTGCTCATCGACGTACTTTAACTTTGGTACCCAAAGACTGTAGATACGCAATCAAAGCATCAAGTTCGGTCACATTTTCCAAAGTTGCTGGCGCATTGGCCACATCATCTTCGGTATAAGGTGTACCTACTAACATTAACGCTCTCATTTTGTCCTGAATCAACGAACCATCTAACTGATTTTCATCCAACCAGGGGTAGCTAGGCATAATGGACTCAGGCACCACATCACGAGGATTGATCAAATGAGCTCGATGCCATTCATCAGAATAACGCTCACCAACACGATGCAGATCTGGACCAGTACGTTTAGAACCCCACAAAAATGGACGGTCATAAACGAATTCACTGGCAACAGAATAATGGCCATAGCGCTCAGTTTCTGCACGGAAAGGTCGAATCATTTGCGAATGGCAGCCTACGCAGCCTTCACGAATATAAATATCACGACCTGATAATTGCAGTGCGGTATAAGGCTTTAAACCCTCAACCGGTTCTGTTGTTGATTTTTGAAAAAACAAGGGAACAATCTGTGCAAGACCACCCCAAAGAACAACAACAATTGAAAGTACAATCAGGAGACCGACTTTGGTTTCTACTTTGTCCTGTAACGTCATATCTGCTTCTCCTAATGCGCTGCTGCTGGCGCAGGAATGGTTGCTACAACCGGCTGACGCTTAGCGATTGTTTTAAATACGTTGTAAGCCATGATAAACATACCGGACAGGAACAAAACACCACCCAGGAAGCGAACCACATAGAATGGATGCATAGCTTGAACACTTTCTACAAAGCTGTAGGTCAAGGTACCGTCGGTATTCACTGCACGCCACATCAAACCTTGCATCACACCCGAAATCCACATTGAGGTGATATATAGCACAACACCGATAGTGGCGATCCAGAAATGCGTTTCAATCAGTTTTTTACTGTGCATCTCTGCGCCAAATAAACGTGGAATCAAAAAGTAAATTGAACCGATACTAATGAATGCAACCCAACCTAAAGCGCCTGAATGCACGTGACCTACTGTCCAGTCAGTGTAATGAGACAATGCATTCACCGTCTTAATCGCCATCATCGGACCTTCAAAGGTTGACATGCCGTAGAAAGAAACTGAAACGATCATAAACTTAAGAATTGGATCGGTACGTAATTTGTCCCAGGCACCAGATAAAGTCATCATGCCGTTAATCATGCCACCCCATGAAGGCGCCAGTAGAATCAATGAGAACACCATACCTAAAGACTGTGTCCAGTCAGGCAAAGCTGTGTAATGCAAATGGTGAGGACCAGCCCAAATATAGGTAAATGACAAAGCCCAGAAATGCACTACAGACAAACGATAAGAATAAACCGGACGCTCAGCCTGCTTGGGCAGGAAGTAATACATGATACCAAGGAAGCCCGCTGTCAGGAAAAACCCAACTGCATTATGCCCATACCACCACTGAATCATGGCATCTTGCACACCGGCGTAAGCCGAATAAGATTTGAACAATGAAACCGGTACAGCTGCACTATTAACAATATGCAAAATGGCAACGGTAATAATGAATGAGCCGAAGAACCAGTTTGCTACATAAATGTGTTTAACCTTGCGCGTGGCTACCGTACCAAAAAAGACAACCGCGTAACTCACCCAGACAATCGCAATAAGAATATCAATTGGCCATTCCAGCTCAGCATATTCTTTTGATGAAGTTATACCTAGCGGCAGCGTGATGGCGGCCAAAAGAATAATCGTTGTCCAACCCCAGAAAGTGAAAGCCGCCAACTTGGGAGCAAACAATCGAACATGACAAGTTCGCTGCACAGCATAATAAGAAGTTGCAAATAATGCTGAACCACCAAAGGCAAAGACAACAGCATTAGTATGCAAAGGGCGCAGGCGACCGAAAGTCAACCAGGGCGTATCGAAATTCATTGCCGGCCAGGCCATCTGAGAAGCGATCAATACGCCAACAGTCATACCCACAATACCCCAGATAACCGTCATTACGGCAAATTGTCTGACGACTGTGTAGTTATAGGTCATGGTTTCATCATTCATAGATGCATCCTTCTTTGTTCCTCAAGGGAACGGTTATTTTTTTAAAAGTATATTAGAACAATCTAATTATTCTATATGATACAAAACAACTAATCTACAAATTATGACTCTGAAACCATAACAATCTAAGAATTAGTCACCATCAAATATTCTTATTCAAATGTTTCTGAATCATAAATCGCGCACTTGATTAAGCCGCGAATGATTCAACCATACAATTAGAATGATTTCAAAAAGAAACCACTAAAAACTACGGTTATTTTTTATTTTATTTACGAAAAATTGATTTAAACCAAGAAAAGCCAAATCTATTGAGAATGATAATCAAAGAACATTAACATCACTTGATACAAGTCACGCTGCAACAAAAACACCCCCCGTAGAATTGTCCGACCAAGAACTAACGGATTTATATGAACAATCAAGTCATCTTCGACAAAGATTTGATCAGTCGCTACGATTGTTCGGGTCCTCGATATACATCTTACCCGACGGCCGTGCAGTTCAGCACCGATTACGGTACTGAGGATTACTGCGGATGGGTAGATCACAGCAACAATGACCCCATACCCACTGCTTTATCTCTTTATCTGCATATCCCTTTTTGTGACACTATTTGTTACTACTGCGGCTGCAGCAAAATCGTCACTAAAGATAAGGACAAGGCACCTGCCTATATCGACCTGCTCAAGAAAGAAATTGCTTTACAGGGCGCCTTATTCGATAAGGACCGTATCGTTAGCCAGATACACTGGGGCGGGGGCACACCCACCTTTCTTGACGACGAAACAATCCGTGACGTTTTCAATACTTTAAAGCAACACTTTAATGTTCCTGAAGGTGATGAGGGTGAGTTTGGCATTGAAGTTGACCCGCGCACGGTTGATGAAAACAGAATTGCTCAGTTGCGCAACATCGGCTTTAACCGCATTAGCTTTGGCGTGCAGGATTTCGACCCCGATGTACAAGAAGCCGTCAACCGCATTCACACAAAGGAACAAATCATTGGAGTGATCAATGCCGCTCGCAAAAACAATTTCCACTCTATAAACATAGACTTAATGTACGGCTTGCCTAAGCAGACATTAGCTAGCTTTGAACAAACCATCCAAACAACCATTGATGCCAGTCCGGATCGCATTGCAGTTTATAACTATGCGCATATGCCAGACATGTTCAAACCGCAGCGCCGTATTAACGAAGACGAACTACCTAGTGCGGCAGAAAAATTAAAAATCCTGCAAATGACCATTGAGAAATTACAACAGGCGGGATACGCCTACATAGGCATGGATCACTTTGCCAAGCAGTCTGATGCCCTAACCAAAGCACAACAGCAAGGCACGCTACACAGAAATTTCCAGGGTTATTCCACCCATGCTGATTGCGACATTGTCGCCATGGGTATCACTGCTATCAGTAGCATTGGCGATAACTATTCGCAAAACGTCAGAACCATTGAAGACTACAAGACATTTATTGAACAGGGAAAAATCCCCGTTTTCAGAGGCATAGAACTGGAAGCTGATGATATTCTACGGCGAGAAATCATCAATCAACTAATGTGTAATAACAAACTAGATATAGAGCAGCTGGAACAAAGATGGGGCATTGAATTCGAAAAATACTTCGATACCGCATGGCCTGCTTTACAAACCATGGCCCAAGACGGCCTGATTGTTATAGACAAACAACATATTGAAGTCACCGCATCTGGCCGTTTGCTGGCACGTACCATCAGCATGGAATTTGACCGTTACTTAAAGAAAGACCTGCTCAAACGGCAATTTTCAAAAGTAATCTAACCCTTAAGCCCTTTTTTTTCCTTAGCACCTTCACTCTCACCGACAATGACTTTTAATCTGTGAAGATCAAGAATACCAATACGACGTCGATCAACTTTGATAATGCCCGCTTCCTGATACTGAGCAAACAAACGACTCACCGTTTCCACAGCAAGCCCCAGATAATTCGCAATATCCTGCCGAGGCATACTCAAAACAAATTCAGTGGCCTTCCAGTGGCGCTCTTCCATACGACGGGAAATACTCAGAAGGAAAGTAGCAATTTTTTCCTCAGCACTCATCTTACCCAGCATCAACAACATTTTATGTTCTTCGGTGACTTCCTTACCCATAATGCGGCGCATTTGATGCTGCAAGCCTGGAAGCGTAGTACATAGATTTTCCAGTTTATTCATGGGAATAGCACAAACACTAGTGGTTTCCAAAGAGATAGCCGTACAGGTGTGACTGCCATCCATAAAGCCATCCACTCCCACTAATTCACCGGGCAAATGAAAACCAACAATCTGCTCATCACCATTAGGGCTTTCAACCAACGTTTTCACGCTACCCGAGCGCACTGCATAAATGGCACGTGAAGCATCACCCTCACGATACAAATGATCATTCTTCTGCAAAGGCTTGCGTTGTTCTACGACAGCATCCAGCTGGCTCATATCTTCCGGATTCATTCCATGAGGGAAACATAGCTCATTTAAATTACACTGACCACAGGAAACCTTGAGTCGTTCAAATGTCACTAATTGCGGTTTATTTACATCAGTCATATTTTTTTACTTAATCTCAAGGCTTTAATGAATCCAGATTAGTTGTGCTTGTACACTTCATATAAACTGCGAATATAGAACACAAACCGCAAACATATGATCCATTGTGTAATTAAAGCACCCTTTGCACACTTTTAGAACCTAAAGCGAAAAAAATAAATTGAACTAATGAAACAAGAACAGCCCATAAAACCCTGTTTCCACTGCGGATTACCCGTAGCAAAACAGCTTGATATTCATGTAAATATCAATGGCAAAAGTGAAGCCATGTGCTGCTACGGCTGCCAGGCAGTGGCCCAATCCATCGTCAATAGCGGTATGGAAGACTTCTATAAATTCAGGACTGAACCATCACTCAGGCCCGAAGAAATCGTCCCCGAATTTTTGCATCAGCTCAAAGCCTACGATAATCCGCAGGTACAAAAACACTTTGTCTCCGATGGTAGCGAGCAAGTTCGCGAAGTTTCTCTCATCCTCGAGGGTATCGTCTGTGCCGCCTGTATCTGGCTTAATGAGCAACATTTAAACGCTCTGCCCGGAGTGATCAGCGCCAACATCAATTATTCCAATAACCGCGCCAGAGTCCGATGGGATAATAATCGCATCACACTCAGTGAAATTCTCGAATCTATCACTCGCATCGGTTACTTAGCCCACCCTTATAATCCCGACCGCCAGCAAGCCCTTATTGAAAAAGAAAAAAAGCAGCAGCTGCGCCGCATTGGTATCGCCGGTGTACTGGGCATGCAAATTATGATCCTGGCAGTGGCCATGTACACTGGCGAATGGTGGGGCATGGAAGAAGGTTTCAAACAGATGTTCCGCTGGGTTAGCCTGGCCGTCACCACACCGCTGTTGCTATTTGCCTCTACTCCCTTCTTTAGCGCTGCACTGCGCGATCTTAAAAATAAACGTGTTGGTATGGATGTGCCAGTTGCGCTTGGCATTGGCATTGCCTTCACCGCCAGTCTCATGCACACAATACAAGGTAGCGGCGAAGTCTATTTTGATTCGGTCGCCATGTTCACTTTCTTTTTATTATCAGCACGTTACTTCGAATCTGGCGCACGTAAACGTACCGCTGAAGCCACTGAAGCCCTGCTCAGCTTACAGCCAGCTATCGCGACAAAACTCATCGTCGATGACAACGGTGTTTACGATCAACAGAATCAGACCTGCATTTCCGTAGCCGAACTCGGTATTGGTGATTACGTACTGGTCAGGCCCGGGGAACACATCCCGGCTGATGGCAGGATAGTCGAAGGTACATCAGGTATTAATGAATCTTTGATCACAGGGGAAAGTTTACCCGTCACCAAAACCATCGGCGACGAAACGGTCGGAGGCAGCACCAACACCGAAAACCCGCTGGTGATCAAAATTGACAAAATCGGCGATGATACTGTACTGGCTTCCATTCATCGCCTGCTCGATGAAGCACAAAATAGAAAACCGGCGATTGCAAAAATAGCCGATCGCATTGCCTCAAAATTCGTCAGCATCATTTTATTATTAGCCAGCGGTGTCGCTATTTACTGGTATCAAGTCGACCCCGAACACTGGGTCGCCATCACGGTTGCCACACTGGTCGTCACCTGCCCCTGCGCATTGTCGCTGGCAACGCCCGCAGCACTTACCGCTGCCAGCGGCCAACTCGCCAAACTGGGTCTATTACCCAACAGCGCAACAGCGCTGGAAACATTGAGCAAGGCCAGCGATTTTGTTTTTGACAAAACCGGCACGCTAACGCAGGGCAATATCCATATGGTCAAAGCCGTGTTACTGGATGACAGCCCCATCGAACATCATCTTCAAATTGCCGCTGCACTGGAAGCAAGCTCAGAACATCCAGTCGCCAAAAGCCTGATTCAAGCTGCCAACGAAACCACCAACAGTGGCGAACAGATCAAAGTCAGCCAGCTCGATAACAAAGCCGGCTCAGGTGTTAACGGCATTATCGATGGTACACATTGGCATCTCGGCAACATCAACTACATTAATCAGCTTTGTGAACAAGGCGTTCCAGTTTCATTGCTGGAAAAAAATCAAATTAATGAAATGACTTTGGTTGCACTGGCCACCGATAAAAAAATATTTGCCATCTTTGCTTTCGATGATGAACTCCGAGCAGAAGCTCCCGCTCTCATCCAGCAATTAAAACAACAAAACAAAATCATCACCCTGATGACCGGTGACCACGAAGCCAACGCATTACGTATCGCAAAAATAGTCGGCATCGAAAACGTTTACGCAGACATGAAACCCGCCGACAAACTCGCGCAGGTACAAAAAATGCAACAGAGCGGTGCCATCGTCGCCATGACCGGAGACGGCATCAATGATGCACCAGTACTTGCCGGTGCTGACGTCTCCATCGCCATGGGCAGTGGCACACAACTCGCTGCTGCTCACGCTGATTTAATCCTGCTATCCAATCACGTCGAACACCTGTACACCGGTTATCAGATTTCAAGGCAAACACTAAAAATTATTAAACAAAACCTGACATGGGCTTTCGGCTACAATCTACTCGCTGTACCCGCCGCCGCCACTGGTCATGTAGACCCCTGGATGGCTGCCATCGGCATGTCTGCCAGCTCGCTATTTGTAGTACTAAATGCGTTACGTTTAACAAAAACAACCAAGTAAAAACTCTATGGAATCGCTCTATCTTTTAGTCCCCCTCGCTCTATTAATAGCCGCCGGAATAGTCTGGGTTTTTTTATGGGCAGTGAAATCCGATCAGTTCGATGACCTCGAAGGACCGGCACATCGAATCATTATGGATGACGATGATAAGGTAAAAGAAAAAACAGACAACGAATCTTCAGATAACAAATAGTGAACGCTTTCACTTCCAATGCTTCGCTGGTAATTTATCCAACGAATCCAAACTGGATACCCGACAAACCAGAAGCATTAATAAAAACTTTACAGCAAACAGGACTCACCGGTGAGCCTTTGAACAAAAATGAAAATAGTTACCTGGTCGGTGAATATTTTTTAGATCATATCAGTTTTATGGGTTGCTCACCCAACATCAAATTAGAAAATGAAAACGATGATGGCACGTTTACTTTTATACGTATAACCACCACAGAAAATATCACTGCATTAACCGGCAAACACGGCTTCGCTCCGCATTGTCCACAATGCAAAAAACCAGAAAAAAACTGGCGCGTACTTTTAAAAGACAATCAATTGGTTTGTAGTCATTGCCAACAAATATCAGATGCATGGTTATATAACTGGCGCAAGTCAGCTGGTTTTGGAAGATGCTTTATTGAGATCACAGATATTTATCCGAAGGAAGCGATTCCTCAATCTTCTGTTTTAGAATTATTAGAGAAACGATTTCAGATTCCCTGGAGTTATTTCTTTTATCATGCCTAAGCGGTGAAAACATAAGATGATTTTTTATGCCTGCCTACGTTTAAACTTTAATGCGCCTTTCATAGATCAAATACACCAACGGTATGACCAATAGAGTGAGCACAGTCGAAGCGAATGTTCCGAAGATCAATGACACTGCCAGACCACCAAAGACCGGATCAAATACGATAATAAAAGTGCCGAGGATGATGGCGAAGGCAGTTAATAATATTGGTCGTAGACGTGTGATGCCTGCTGCTAACACGGCTTCATCTAATGAGTTTCCTTTACGCCGATATTCGAGAATAAAGTCGATCAACAATAATGAATTACGCACGACGATACCGGCGAGTGCGATCACGCCGATCATTGAAGTGGCGGTGAAATACTGACCCATGATGGCGTGTCCGGGTAGAACGCCGATGATAGTTAAGGGTATCGCGCCCATGACAATTAATGGAATAGCGAACGAGCGGTAATAACCCACCAGCACTAGATAAATTAAGATAATAGAGACGGCGAAAGCTGAGCCCAGGTCACGAAACACATCCAGTGTCAGGCGCATTTCGCCATCCCAGCGCACCGCATATCCCGGCTCTGTTGAATCAGATATAAAGTATTGAGTCAGTCTGACGCCGCCAGGCAAAGTATTGTTTTGCAGATAATTCCACATATCAAAAACTGCATAAACCTGGCTTGTGCTGGCTAGTTCGCCAGTGACGTAAACCACTGGATACTGGTCTTTGTGCAGTATTGGTTTTGGTGCAATACGTTTTTCAATACTGGCAATATCTGACAATGAAACCTGCCGACCCTGCGGTGTAGTGAAATAGACTTTCGATAAATCTTTTGGTCCGGTGCGATCAGATGCAGGTACGCGGAAACTGATGGGCACAGGTTCTTTTTCATATTCAAGGTGTACCGTTCCCACGTCTAAACCGGCAACGAAGGCGCGTATTGTTTCGGCAATACTCGCTGTTGGAATACCCGTTAACATGGCCTTTTCACGATCAACCACAATATTGTATTCTGTAAAATCGTCGGTGACTGAATCATCAATATCTACCACATCGCCCGTCTTCTCAAAAACTTCTTTGCGTAATTCTTTGGCAATTTCTCGCAACGTTTCGTAATCGGGTCCGTACAGTTCTGCAAGTATAGTCGCGCGCACCGGTGGCCCTGGTGGATCTTCAACCAGCTTGATATTTGCACCGATTTTTTTCGCCAGCTCGACTAACTGCGGGCGTATTTTGAGAGCTATATCAATCGAAGATTCATCACGATTATGTTTATTGACCAGGTTAACGCGCACTTCGGCAATGTTCGGCCCCTGCTTTAATCCAGCACCGCGCAGCAGCCCATTAAAATCAATAACACCGGGCTGGCCGACGCTGGTTTCCCAGGTTTCGACTTGCGGATTCAACCTGACCATATCACCAACACGACGTGCTACATAATCGGTAGCTTCCAACGTGGTGCCTTCTGGCATATCTATGGTGATGACAAAAGTGTTAGTGTTGTTTTTTGGCAGCATTTTGAACTGCACCCACTGCACCGCCGGCATGATGAGTACCAATACCATAACCAGGGCAACACCCATAAAAAATAGATTGCGTGTCATACGGCTGTCAATCAGGCGTTTCATCAGGCGCGCATAATTACGTTCAATCAAACCGTGCTGACCTTCTTCGTGCCCCGAACCCTGCACTTTTAAAAATCTAAACGCCGCCCACGGTGCCACTGTGTAGGCAATCGCCAGCGAGGCGATCATCGCGACCAGCACATTAAATGGGATCGGTGACATGTATGGCCCCATCATGCCGGTGACCCAGAACATGGGTAGAAATGCGAGGATGACGGTGAACGTTGCCAGATTAGTTGGTTTGCCTATTTCATTGATGGCGCGTATGGCGGACTGCAATCGGTCGACATTTTTACCGGCGTAATGCCGGAAAATATTTTCAATAACAACAATCGAATCATCCACCAGTAAACCCAACGACAATATCAGCGCAAACAGGGTGATGCGGTTAATACTCTGACCGGCAATGTAACCCACCGCAAGGGTAATAAAAAGAATCAACGGGATGGTCACGGTTACGATAGAGGCGGCACGCCAGCCCAGAAAAATCACCAGTAAAATGACTACAGTAATGATAGCAATCGCCATATGTTCGATCAGAGTGTTGACCGCATCCTCGGCCTTGGCACCATCATTGCGAGTGACATCGACATTCACACCAGCGGGAATCAGGTCGTCACGGATACGATCAAGATCATCTATCACTGCCTGCGCGACATTTACCGCATTGGCACTGGCGCGTTTTGCAATTGCAATGCTAACCGCGGCGGTTTCATAATCGGCAGGTTTTACGCCAGTAAAAGCGGGACCATAACCAATGCGTGATACCTGATCAATTTCTTCAGGGCCATCAATAATTTCCGCAACCTGTTTCAGGTACACCGGTTTATGCTGGGAAAGTGTTACCACAAGACTGCCGACATCTTCTGCACTTTTCAAGGCACCACCCGTTTGTACCGATGCCAGCGTATTGCCGCCGACAAAAGTACCGGAAGGAATCGCCTTATTGGTGGCTTCGATCACTTTACGAATATCATCCAGAGTGACATTGTATTTGTGCATACGCTCAAGATCGAGATTGATGCTGATAGCTCGTTTGTGTCCACCGTGCACATACGAAACCGATGTGCCTTCAACACGACGTAACCGTTCGAGTACATCATTAGCGGTATGCCTGAGATTACATTCCTCTGTGCCATCACAGGATAATGCGATAACCACAATTGGTACATCATCGACATCAGCCGGTTTTATCAGCGGCTGCAATGTGCCCGGCGGCATGCGATCAATGTTACTCATAATACGGTCATACAGTCTGACCAGTGAATTTTCCATATTTTCACCGACATTGAACTGTACGCTAACCACACCGACTGAGTCCATCGCCGAACCATAAGTGTGATCCATGCCTGGCAGACCCTGCAAAATAGCTTCGAGCGGTTTAATGATGAGCTGTTGTATTTCTTCAGGCGAAGCACCCGGTTTTTGCACAATGACGTTGGCTGCCGGTACGACAATTTTTGGATTCTCTTCGCGCGGTGTAACCAGAAAAGCGTACATGCCCGCAATAAAGGCGAACAGGATAATCAGCAGGGTTAACTTGTTGTCGATAAAATATGACGCCACACGTCCGGCCATATTTAGTTCGCTATCTGGAATTTGCTCCATCATTTTTTACCCGTCGATTTTTTTGTCAACACGGTTACCGGACTACCATCATGTACGGCCTCTAACCCACCAACAAGCAGTGTCTCGTTACCAAATAAACCACTAAGAATATCTACCTTGTCTGCATCCTTTTTGCCTGAACGTACCATGCGAAAACGTGCTTCGTTTTTTTCCAGAACAAATACGCCCGAGATACCATTGCGGACAAGCAATGCGGCACGTGGAATCGAGATAGATAAATCACCCGCAGATGCCGCTGAAATTTTTACCACAGGCCTTGCGATAGCTGGTGACGTGTTTGCCATCGAATCTTCGGCACTGACAAAGTTGGCATTGAAAACCAGCAAGGCTATCAACATATTTAAATGCGTAGTTTTATTCATGGCAACACCACCACAGGTAAAGATAAGTTTCCAACAGCCAACGGCAGGGCGACCTGCGCAATATCCAGATTTAAACGCGCAGTCAACTTTTCAATACGCGCATCGGTATACAAACGCTCTGACTGCAGTAAATCCAATAAAATAGTTCGTCCCTGACCGTAACGTTTTTTGACCAGCTGCACCGTCTGCTTCGCGGTTTTTACATTATCTTCAGCCAGGGCCAAACGCTCTCGTGATTCATGCAAACTGCTGTAAGCGTCACGTACCTGCTTCTGCACAGACTGCTCCAGTGATTGTAGCTGCCACTGCATTTCGCGTTGCTGTGCCAGCGTGGTATCAATTTTTCCACTGTTCTTACCATCGTATAAATCAAAACTGAGCACACCCATAACGCTGGATGACTGATTATCAAAACCCGGCTCATCATCGTACCAGTTTGAATTCACGATAAGATCTAGACTGGGTTTGCGCACTGAACGTGCCGCATCAACTCGTGCCCGTGCTGCTTGTACTAGAGCACGTGCCGCCGCCAGATCTTTGCGATTAGTCAGTGCACGTTTTTCATATTCTTCAATAGACACGTCTTCGCTAACAGCTGGTACATTCGACACCGCCAGATTAATTTCACTATCCAATGTCAAACCTGTCACCAGCTTAAATTCATCGAGCGCTGAGCGATGACGCGTTGCCGCCTGTTCACGTTGTGAACGAATGGCGGCAAGGCTAACTTGCGCTGCCAGTTTGTCGGATTCGACGATGCGATCCTGCCTGGCTAGTTTGGCCGTGGTGTTGGCGTGTTGCCTGGCGGCAGCAACGGCATCTTCTGCGATCGCCAAAGCCTGCTCCGTTGCCTGCACAAACAGATAAGCGCTGATAGTGGCATAAGCGATTTTCTCGCGCTCACGCTGATATTGTAGTCGGGCATTTTTTTCTGTCTGCTCGGCATCAATCACCATAGCTGAAGTTCGGCCACCCGCATACAGCGACCAACGCAATGCCAGCTGAGTAAAATACAAAGTTGAGGAATCAGGGTTATTAAGCAGAACTGGATCAAAATCAGGTGTTGTTACCTGCCGGGTGTTCAGTTTATCGGCGAAGGCATCGAGCGGATTGTCACTCAAACGCGCCGTATGTGAAAGTGTCAGCGTCGGCATATGGCCTGCTTTACTTGTCTGCGTTTGTGCGACCGCAGCACTGGTCTGATATTGCACCGCATTCAGATTCGGATTGTGTTTGAGCGCATATTCAACGGCTGAATCAAGATCAAATGTTTGTGCCTGCGTATAAGCACTGCTTAATGCTAACAACCACAGCAGTGAAATTTTAATTGCGTATCGAAATAGCATATCCAAACTCACGTGAATTTACTTATCAAAAAGAGGTATTGCGTCCATTTATGAAAACTCTGATTAACCATTCTTACAATATATAGCAACATTCCATAATTACAATGCTTTAACAAGTTACTGTCAGAGTGCCCACATTTTACCTGAAACAACTATATAAGAAAACTCTAATATTGTAGATGTTTTTCTAACCTCTAAATTTCATATGACAAAATGTACTGTAAACAGACTTTTCGCTGTTAACGTGAACGCACAAGATTAGAAGTAAAAAACACCATAGACGCCGCCAGAACTATCGATGGTGCAGCGGGCGCATCCCAATATAATGATGAAGCAATCCCTAATATTACCGACAAAACGGCAAACAACACCGATAGCACCACCATCTGCAAGGGTGTTTTGGAATACAGCCGCGCACTGGCTGCCGGGATAATTAACAGTGCTGTGATCAACAAAACCCCAACGACTTTTATCGCAACTGCAACGGTCAATGCCAGCAACAGCATAAACAAAAAGCGCGTTCTATCTACTGACACGCCATCGGTACGTGCCAGTTCTTCGTGCACCGAGATGGATAGTAAATCACGCCACAAATAAGTAAATAACGAGAGCACTAATACCGCACCGGCATAAATCCAGATCAGTTCTTCACGACTGACTGCGAGAATATCGCCGAATAGATAAGCCATCAAATCGACATTTGAACCCTGATTCTGAGCGTAGGATAAAACAATCAGACCCAGTGCCAAAGCACTGTGCGACATGATGCCCAGCAGCGTATCGGTGGATAGTTCTTGTTTTTTCTCCAGCCAGAACAATAACGAGGCCAGTACAATACCGACCACGGCTACACCAATGATAGGCAAAACCTCAGTAGAAACCGCTAGTGCCACACCCAACAAAGCAGAATGCGCCAGGGTATCGCCAAAATAAGCCATGCGTCGCCAGACCACGACACAACCCAAAGATCCGGCCAATAAAGCTAAACCTATACCTGCCAATAAGGCATTGATGATGAAATCATCCATGACGATGACCACACTCTTTGTGATGGCTGCAAATGATGGCACCATTCAATTCATGTTCGTGGTCGTGATGATGGGAATAAACAGCCATACCATTCAAAGCATCACCAAATAATTTTAGGTACTCGGGATGTTCACTGATGTGATCAGGATGTCCGGTACAACAAACGTGTGTATTTAAACAGACCACCTGGTCAGTGGCGGCCATGACCAAATGTAAATCGTGCGAAACCATCAAAATGCCACAACCATGATGATCACGTATTGAGGCTATAATTTTATAGAGTGCTTGCTGGCCAATAATGTCGACACCTTGAGCGGGTTCATCCATTACCAGCACGTTAGGTTTCTTTAACAATGCCCTGGCCAGTAACACTCTTTGCAATTCACCACCGGAAATATTTTGAATAGCCGAGTTTATAATGTGGTTAACACCAACCTCATGTAGAACCTGGTTGATTTCATCATCCGTATAACTCGCAGCCAGCTGTAAAAAATCCAGTACCCGCAAAGGTAATACAGGATTAATGCTACTGCGCTGCGGTACATAACCAATTCTTAAATCATCTCGGCGAAAAACCTGACCATCACTGGCATCACTCAAACCAAGAAGAATACGGATCAAGCTGGTTTTACCGGCGCCGTTTGGACCGATAAGGGTGACTATCTCAGACTCCCGCAGACTCAGGCTTACATCCAAAAGAATGGTTTTACCCTGTATGCTTAAGCTCAGGTCTTCCGCTGCCAGTAATATATTATTATCCACTTATTAATTCTCAAAATATTTATTCAGTTTGCCTGAACAGTTTGACTTCAACGTTCATCACCATAATATTAGTGTTAATATTGCGCAGCTATCTTATCTCATATTACAGCCTATATCGTGACTAAACATTCCTACTTTCTGACCCTGGTTTTACTGATCTCATCAACAACACAGGTCACAGCAAAACCGCTACGAATTGTTGCCAGTATCAAACCTGTGCATTCCTTGGTCGCTGGAATAACTCAGGGAGTTATTGAACCAGAACTGCTCATGGGCAGCCAGCAATCCCCCCATCACTACAGCCTGCGACCATCTGAACGCAGAATGCTGGCTAAGGCAGATTTAATCTTCTGGATTGGCCCGAGTCTGGAAAGTTTTTTGCCTCGAATATTAGGCAGCCTCAAAAATAAAAAAAAATCTGTGTCACTCATGCAAACCCAGGGCTTGCATTTATTACCGTTACGACAAATTGACAATGACCATCGCGAACAAGGTCATGATGAACATGATCACAGCGCAGGCGAGCAGGCCAGTTCAAAAATGGATGCACATTTCTGGTTGAACACCTATAACGCCGATATTCTTGTCGATGTTATCAGCCAAAAAATCATTAATCTTGATCCTGAACACCAACAACAGTATCAGGCCAACAGTCAACGACTACATGACCAGATTGCTCAATTAAGAAAAACCCTGCAAACGTCATTGAGCTCCGTCAAAAATGCTTTTCTGACTTATCATGATGGTTACCAGTATTTCGAAGCTGAATTCAACCTAAATAATGCGGGATTCATTACTGCATCTGAATTACAACCCGGTGCACGTCGAATTAGCGAATTGAAAAAACTAATTGAAGAAAAAAATATTGAATGTATTTTTTACGATGCCCCCACAGAACCCCCCATACTGAAATCATTAGTAGCTAACAACAAAACTAATACATTCATGCTTGATCCTGTCGGTGTTTTTATTCCGCCGGGTAAAAACGCCTGGTTTGAAACTATTCACGCATTAACCCAGCAGTTTATAAATTGCAGACAAAGTATATAATCACGTCATAATTTTACAGATAAACACAATACAATTTCTAAATACCCAACAACAGGATCACTCAATGGTTCATCAGCAACAACTGCGTTTTTCTACCGATGGCCGTGGTACCTACAACATCAGTCAACAGATTAGTGATGTCATACAGAAATCTGCTATTCAGTCTGGTATTTGCCAGATTTTTATTCAGCACACCAGTGCATCATTAATTTTATGCGAGAATGCCGACCCAACTGTCAGATCTGATCTAGATGCATTCATGAAACGACTGGTACCTGATGGTGACAGCCTGTTCAAGCACAAAGATGAGGGGCCTGACGACATGCCAGCACATGTACGCACTGTTTTAACCGAAAGTTCACTCTCCATTCCTGTATGTGAGGGCAAGGCAAACCTGGGTATATGGCAAGGTATTTATCTCTGGGAACATAGAACCGGTTCATTCAAGCGTAATCTCAGCATTACCATTATTGGCGAATAATAGTTCCCTGATTTTTAATGTTATATCAAAATACACTACAACTCGCCGAACACAGTCAGGGCGCTTACGAAATCACTGATCTGATTTCAACTATTATTACAGAATCAAAAATACACACCGGCACCTGCCACCTTTTCATTCACAATAGCTCATCAGCTATTCTAATTAGCGACACCGCTGATGATTCAACAAAGGATATGACGGCTGACTTTATGGCTCAGCTTGCACCCAGCAGTACCGATGCCAATGAAAATATCAACAATGCGATGAATGCTGTGCCACCAACAATGAAGCACGCTCGCTCCCAAAGTGAACTCACTATACCGATTACCAATGGCCGACCTGGTATTGGTGTATGGCAGGGTATTTTCCTATGGGAATACAAATCGTCTCCCGTGGAACGTAAGTTAACGGTGACCATTATGGGTGAAGCGAAACATAAATCTTTCAGACTAACCCGATAACAAAACGCATCACCTAAAGCTCTAAACTTCAGTCATTTCAAAGTCTACTTTACCAACACCACAATCAGGACAAGTCCAGTCTTCCGCAACATCTTCCCATTTTGTACCCGCAGCAAGCCCATGCTCTTCATCACCTAATTCTTCGTTATAAACATAACCACAGGTAATGCATACCCAAGTCTTGTAACTCATTCTTTATTGCCCGTCTAAAATAATTAAAAATGCATTTTACCTAATACATAAAAAAAATATCCCCCATTAATGCAGTGCAAGTTAAATTGGGGCTTGCTTTGAAAGCTCACAGGCTTAAACTTGAGACATGAATGAAACATCATTGCCAGTTGTCATGTGTTTTTCGGGCCTCGATCCTTCTGGGGGAGCGGGTATACAGGCGGACATAGAATCCGTTAGCAGCCATGGCTGCATGGCATCGCCTATTATTACGGCCGCCACGGTACAGGACACTCAAAACGTCATCTCATTCTCACCCATGCCTGCTGATTTAATTATCGAGCAGGCACGCGCTATTCTCGAAGATATGCCTATAAGTATGATTAAAATTGGCATGGTCGGCAGCGCAGAAATTGCTCAGGCCATTCATTCAATACTGGTTGATTATCCCGAAATCAAAGTGGTTTACGACCCAGTCTTCAGCACTGAAAATAATGGCTCTCTCAGCGATAATGATCTGGTTGATAATGTACGCGAACTACTGTTACCACTAACCACCGTTTTAACACCCAATATTTTTGAAGCACATACGCTAATGCAGGGCTCTGATGCAGCCTCCGCCGCAGCTATGGGTCTGTTGGAAACTAAATGTGAGTATGTTTTGCTTACCGGAACACACGCTAAAACTAATGATGTTGTACACACGCTATACAGCAATCACCGTGAACTTGAACAGTTTCACTATGCACGCCTGCCGCACAAATATCATGGTTCAGGCTGTACACTCGCTGCCAGTATTGCCGCATTATTGGCCATCGGTCATGAAACTGTCAGCGCCGTTCATACTGCGCTCGACTATACCCACAAAACATTGATCAACGCCCGCCGCATCGGTATGGGCCAATATCATCCCGATCGTTTTTTCTGGTTACAAGATTCAGATAACGACCAAGCCAGTTGAGGTCTGGTCGTTGAACGAGCTTCTACTGCGCGGACTTTACGCGATCACCGATGAACGCCTGATGACTGAATTAGATTTCCTGCTCAAAGCTGAGCAGGCACTGCTCGGCGGCGCCAGACTAATTCAATATCGAGATAAAAGTAGTGATACAGAAAAACGTCTATATCAGGCTAGCGCACTCAAACAACTCTGCAAAAAAAACAACAGCCTGCTCATCATCAATGACGATATTGAACTGGCCAGGACTGTGCAGGCTCACGGTGTACATTTGGGCAAGGATGACACATCCATCGAGCATGCTCGTCAACAATTAGGTGAGGATTCTATTATCGGCATATCTTGTTATAACCAGCTCGATCTTGCTTTAGAAGCAGAAAAAGCCGGTGCTGATTACGTCGCCTTCGGTGCTTTCTTCCCCTCACTGACAAAACCGGATGCACATACCGCCAGCCTCGAATTATTAAAATCCGCCAAACAGCAATTACAACTTCCGATATGCTGCATCGGTGGCATTACCGTAGATAACGCCGACACACTAATTGATCAGGGTGCAGATATGACCGCTATCATCACTGATTTATTCTCCAGCAATGATATTCAAACAACCGCCTCGCACATCACACGTCTATTCAGTTAAAATCGCATCCTATTTTTAATACCGCTAAACGAGTACACGATATGAGCACGATGAACGAGCAATTTCAGGCCGCACAAAAACACATCCCCGGTGGTGTTAACTCACCAGTACGTGCATTTCGAGGTGTCGGCGGTGATCCTGTCTTTATAGAAAAAGCTAAAGGCGCTTATATTTTTGATACTCAGGGCAAACAATACATCGATTATGTCGGCTCATGGGGCCCAATGATCCTGGGTCATGCACATCCTGAAGTCATCGCCGCGGTGAAAGCCGCTGCCGATAATGGGCTCAGCTTCGGTGCTCCCACTGAAATCGAAACCATCATGGCGGATAAAATCTGCGAGATTGTGCCTTCCATGGAAATGGTGCGCATGGTCAGCTCCGGCACCGAAGCCACCATGAGCGCGATTCGTCTAGCTCGTGGTTATACCGGCCGCGATAAAATTATCAAATTCGAAGGTTGTTACCACGGCCATTCTGATTCCCTTTTAGTCAAAGCCGGTTCCGGTGCTTTAACACTAGGCGTGCCCGATTCACCCGGTGTACCAGCCAGCCTTGCCGAGCATACGCTGACCCTGCCTTATAACAATTTAGCACAGGTTGAAAAAACACTGACCGAGCTGGGCGATCAAATCGCCTGCATTATCATTGAACCCGTGGCTGGTAACATGAACTGCATTCCACCAGTAGAGGGCTTTCTCGAAGGTGTTCGTGAACTCTGCACAAAACACGGCGTGGTCTTGATTTTTGATGAAGTTATGACCGGTTTCCGCGTTGCTCTGGGTGGCGCACAAAGTTACTACGGCATCACACCAGACCTGACCACACTGGGTAAAGTTATCGGTGGCGGTATGCCGGTCGGTGCTTTTGGTGGCAAATGCGAGATCATGGAAAAAATTGCACCACTAGGCCCGGTTTATCAGGCAGGCACCTTGTCCGGCAACCCCATCGCCATGACAGCAGGTCTGAAAACACTGGAACTAATTTCAGCTCCCGGTTTTTTTGATGAACTATCCAAAAAAGTGGAATACCTCACCGACGGCATCCTGGATGCTGCCAAGTCAGCGGGCATCGCCATGACCTGCAACCGCGTTGGCGGCATGTTCGGCCTGTTCTTCTCTGAAGAAAAGGTCACCAGTTTTGAGCAGGCGACTCAATGTAACGTCGATCAATTCAAACAGTTCTTTCACGGCATGCTGGACGAAGGTATCTACATGGCACCCTCTGCTTATGAAGCGGGTTTTGTTTCTACCATGCATACCAACGTTGAGTTAGATAAAACCATCGCAACGGCTAAAAAAGTACTAAACAATATCAAATCATAGGCTATCGTCATGAATTGTTATATCTATAGATGCAGCCGCAAGCCAGACATGTATATCTATCTGGCCGATGAAGATGATTTCTCAAACGTGCCCAAAGAGATTTTCAATAGTCTTGGTATTATTAGCTTTGCGATGGAACTGGTACTTACCTCAGACATGAAAATGGCCAAAGAAACCCCTGATAAAGTCATGGGAAATTTAAAAGAAAATGGCTTCCATCTACAACTTCCCGATGAAACCCCAATCGAAGAACTGATGACACGTATTGCCAACAAAAAAATATAAGTCAGCCTTATCGTCATGTATACTCATACGCGTTTAGCTCTACAAACTTATCAAGCTGAATATTCACCATTTTTTACAATAGACATTTTAGAGGTATCAAACAATTACCATGAATAAATTTATAAAAATAATCATCATTAGCGTCATCACATCTGTCATCGCTACTATTATCAACCTGAAAATACCCGGTAGTGAAGCCAATCTTGCAAACATCTCAACACATTTGCCATTATTTTTAATTTCATTCACTAGTATTTTGATCGCCTGCTTAATTACCAGTAAGCTATCTAGCTCATCACATAGAGCCGTTAAAATAGGTTCTGGTCGTGAATCAGGCACCGTAAAGTGGTTTAACGCTGCCAAAGGTTTTGGCTTCATTACCCGTGAAAATGGTGAAGACATTTTTGTCCACTTCCGTTCAATTCAGGGCAAAGGTCACCGTTCATTAGGTGAAGGTCAAACCGTTATTTTTGAAGTTGCTGAAAGCGATAAAGGCCTACAGGCCGTTGATGTTTGCAGTGCCTGATTGAAGAAAAAATAACATAAATAAAAAAGGCTCCTTACGGAGCCTTTTTTATTTTAATCAGATAAAACACACTATTGACCCTTCATTGCCTTCACGAACAATTGACTCAATCGCTCAATTTGTTCCACACCGGCTTTTTCAAAACCCGCTTCATTGATCGTTGCAGTATATTCTTTTGAGTTTTCTGTTGAATTCACTTCCTGTATACCCGCAATCACATTTGTCCTGGAACCGAGATCCTGATTTAAGGAGTACATAGCGCTCTCTTCAGGAATATAAAAAACCCTACCCGGCATACTCACTGATTTAAATTGGGTAATAACCTCCATATTTGTTCCGTCAGCAACAATTGCCGTAAATGATGGATTGAAAGCAATGGAAGCACTGATACGATGGTTATCAAGATCAAAATTACCAAATTGTACGGTCATATTCACATTGACCGCCGCTACACCCGCATCAGCACCACCAAATTTATCAACCAGATCTCCATTGACGGCAGAATTGACGTTCGATACTCCCATCCAAAAACCACCATCTGGATCCATCTTCTCATCAGGATCATAAAATTTAAGGCCATCTGCAACCAATGTTATATTTTCATCATCGGGACTAATGCTAGTAACAAGTTTTTTATGATTGACTTGAGAATATGCTTCACTCTTGCTGACCTCATCAATTGAAACCACTTCAAAATTTGCTTTTTTCATTTCATCAACAAAAATGTTATATGCCTTGTTGGTCACTCTTTGCATCATAGTAATATTAGGGTTTTCCATATTTACTTTGATATTAGTCGTGATTTTATTCAAGCCATCTTCAGAAACGCTGATAACCTTACCCTCAACCATCAGCTTATAAGTCACATTAAAAGAGGGAATAACCAGTTTTTTGACTTTATCGACTCTAATTCGTTGTGTCTTGGCAACACGGATAAAACCATTAGCCGCTGAACCAGACAGTGCAGCTTCATTCAAGACGGGTAGTTTACTGGTGGAGGCCGAGCAGCCAACCAAAACCAAGCCCATAATTAGTGCTGTACTCAAGGATAGGTGATTTGAATAATTCTTAAACATAATAAATCCTGCATTATTTTTACGTATTGGAAAAGTCTAGCACAAGACTAAAGAAAAAAGCATACAAATAGCTATCCATCACTTTCTTGAAAACTATTTGATAATAATATTATTTTTTTGTGCCATATAGTCAATTGACGTAGCCACCGCAGTAAAACCAAACATTGCCGTCACTGCAACGCTTGAGCCATAACCATATGCACAATCCAGTGATAACCCTGAAACACCTGGCTTGGCATAATTCACCTTGCCCTCCTGATCTGGATAACGTTGCTGTTCTATTGAATATACACAGGGCACACCAAAGCTGTATCTTTTATTTCGCGTAAAACCATGCTGACATCGAAGCTCAGAACGCACCTTAGCCGCCAGCGGATCATTCCAGGTACTCGACAAATCTGATACTTGAATTTTAGTAGGATCAATCAATCCACCTGCACCACCGGTGGTGATAATCGGAATTTTGTTGCGCTTACAACAGTAAATAATATTAGCCTTAGTTCTAAAGGCATCAATAGCATCGATAACGCAATCATAATCACGCTCAAGAATATCACGCTGGTTATCACCATCAATATATTGTTCGATGGTCTGTACCTCGCACTCAGGATTAATATCAAGTATGCGTTGCTTCATAGTTTCAACTTTTGACTTACCAATCGTCGACTCCAGTGTATGAATCTGACGATTAGTATTACCTCGTGAAATGGTATCGCCATCGACTAAAGTAATCCTGACGATACCGGTTCTGACCAGTGCTTCAGCAGCCCATGAACCAACACCACCAAGACCCACAACACAAACATGCCTTTCTGCCAGAAACTGCACCATCTCATCACCGTATACCCGTGACAGAGAACCAAATTTTTCTTCGTAATCACTCATGTAAAAATCTCAAGTATTCAGTTGGCAGTAAAAGCATTTAACTGCTAACTGATAATATCTAAGGTAGAATCAGCTTATGACATCAACAACAGAAAAAACAGCAGCAAAGAGTGCCCATAAAGTCGGTTTCGTCAGCCTCGGTTGCCCCAAGGCGACCGTGGATTCGGAGCATATTCTCACACAGTTGCGCGCTGAAGGTTACAACATTGTGCCTTCTTATGAAGATGCCGATCTGGTGGTGATCAACACCTGCGGTTTTATCGATGCTGCAGTTGAAGAATCACTAGATGCCATCGGCGAAGCCCTGGCTGAAAATGGCAAGGTAATCGTCACCGGCTGTCTCGGTGCCAAAGATGATGTGGTTCAGCAAGCTCATCCGCAAGTACTCGCCATCACCGGTCCGCACGCTACTGCCGAAGTCATGGATGCCGTACACCATCACCTGCCGCCACAACATGATCCTTTCATGGATTTAGTACCACCGCAGGGCGTCAAGCTCACACCTCGGCATTATGCCTACCTCAAAATTTCCGAAGGATGCAATCATAGCTGCACCTTCTGTATTATTCCCGCTCTGCGTGGCGATTTAGAAAGCCGCCCGGTGAACGATGTCTTAGCCGAAGCCAAACGCTTAAAAGAAGCTGGCGTGCAGGAACTGCTAGTTATTTCACAGGATACCAGCGCCTATGGCATCGATGTTAAATACAAAACCGAATTCTGGGAAGGCATGCCAGTTAAGACGCGCATGACCGAACTCTGTGAAGCTCTCAGCGGCCTGGGTATCTGGGTGCGACTGCATTATGTTTACCCCTACCCGCACGTCGATGAAATTATTCCGCTGATGAACGAAGGCAAGGTACTGCCTTATCTGGACATTCCATTCCAGCACGCCAACCCGCGCATTTTGAAAGCCATGAAGCGTCCAGCATCGAGCGAAAAAGTTTTAGGCCGAATTAAGAAATGGCGTGAACAATGTCCCGACCTGACCTTACGCAGCACCTTTATCGTCGGTTTCCCCGGTGAAACTGAAGCAGAGTTTCAGGACTTATTAGATTTTCTCGATGAAGCCCAACTTGATCGTGTTGGCTGTTTCACTTACTCGCCAGTTGAAGGTGCGGTTGCTAATGAACTTGGCGAGGCTATTCCTGAAGAAATTAAAGAAGAACGATTAGCACGCTTTATGGAAAAACAGAGCGGTATTAGCACTGAACGTTTGAAACGGAACATTGGTAAAGAGATTCAGGTGTTGGTTGATGAAATCGATGAAGAAGGAGCTATAGCAAGAAGCATGGCAGATGCACCGGATATTGATGGTCTGGTTTATATTCAGGATGCACACGATTTACAGGTAGGTGATTTGGTAATGGTGCATATCGATCAAACCGATGAACATGATATGTATGCAGTATTGGTTGATTAACTTTTTATGTAAATTAATGCCCCGCAGATAAATATTTGTTGAGAAAAACATTAATATCAGAAAAGATTTATTTTGTTATTGACTTTATATATAAAAACCTCGACTATCCAACCATGATTAAATTTACCAGCCACAAAGCGATTCGATGCATGCGAGCACTGCCCGTATGGCAGTCTTTGTTGTGGCCCTCTGTTATTAACTAAACCTAATACAGAAAAAAGTTTTACCCAAGGCCGCTACTTAAAAACTAGCGGCCTTTTTATTTGCATAATTAAAAGGAGGAATAAACGTGTCTGTACCTGCTGCTTATATTGTTGTCATACTTATATGGAGCACTACTCCCCTTGGAATTCAATGGAGCGGTGTTGAAGTTGGTTATGAATTTGGCGTGGCGCTACGAATGATCATTGGCCTGTTTGCTTTGTTGGTTATTGCTCGCCTATGGAAATTAGCCGTTCCCTGGGACAACACAGCACGACGTGTTTATCTGTCCAGCGGTTTATCACTTTTTCTTGCGATGAGTTTTGTCTACTGGGCAGCGCAATATATTCCTTCAGGCTGGATTGCAGTGATCTTCGGTCTGTCTCCAGTATTAACTAGTGTTTTTGCTACGTTGATTCTCCGTGAAAATGCGTTTACTCCGGGGCGTATTTTGGGCATGACGATGGGCTTATGCGGACTGGCTGTCGTCTTTGTCGAAGGACTAAATATTTCTACGGCAGCATTATCAGGTGTTGCTGCTGTGACGTTTAGCGCTGTCTCACAATCTCTCGGTGCAGTGGTGATTCGCAAGTTAAAACCTCGAATGCACGCTATTTCTATCACAATAGGTAGTTTAATTGTGTCTATTCCGTTGTTTATCGCCAATGCTTTTTATAGCTCTGACTGGCCAACTGCATGGCCGATGCAATCAGTAATGGCGATTGTTTATTTAGCTGTTTTTGGCACTGCGATGGGCTTTCCACTTTATTATTATTTGTTAAAAAATGTAAGAGTAGAACGTGTCGCATTGATTACTTTGATTACACCCATCACAGCTTTATTGCTGGGTGCGGCGATTAATGATGAGGTGATCGGCTCACAGGTCTGGCTGGGTACTGCATTGATTCTGGGAGGTCTTGCTATCTATGAATACGGCAAGTATTTACCTTTCAAAAAGAAATGGCAGATACGCTGGAATCAACGGCCGCTTTAGATACTGCTTTACAACGCCGAATCAGAATCAGTACGTGATTCTGATTCGGCTTATTTTTTCAACTCTGATTGCAGTATTTTGCCTAAGTCAGGATAATGAGCAAACGAGTCTTACTAAGAAATTTCACAGGAGTCAGGGTATGCGCCTAGTTATTAGTTTAATCATTGTCAGTCTCTCTTTAGCGGCCTGTTCAAACCTGAGTAAATCAGCAAGCACCTTGCGCCATAATTACCTAGCAATCACTTCGCCAGGTATTAGTATGGATGAAACCATTCCTCTGATTAAGAAAAAAATTAAACCTGAAGGTTCTTTACTAATTCGAGAAGGGATACCTTGCCTGGACAAAGAAGAAATCCAGCATCAAAAAGGCGCACATTCTATTAGAGTGAATTTAGGCTGGTATTATTGGGGTACGGTAAATACACCTGTTTATGGTGAGTGGTGTTTTAATGATAATAAGAAGTTAATCGATATTATTATTTACAAAGCTATCGATGATAGAACTAATGGTTATTAAGGATACTGCCTCAAAATCAAAATATCACCACGCTGGGTAAATTCGATTTTTTTCAAAAAAGACATGCCCAGCAAAATAACATCACTATCATCATTAGGATTGATAATTGCTCTGACATTTTCAAGCTTGATGCCATCAACTGCGACCTGATCTAGCGTTGCAGCATAACCTGTCGCTACACCATTGGCAGTTTGAAGCTTAAGGGCCACTCCACGTTTTAACTGCAAGTCACTGGCGATATGTTGTGGCACGGCGACACCGGTAGCGCCAGTATCCAGCATAAACACCACAGGCTGACCATTGATAATACCATCAGTGACATAATGCCCACTGCGATTGCGCTGTAGCTCGACTTCTCGCACGCCAACTTCAGTATATTTTGTATTCAGGCTTTGATTGGGGTTGGTCTGCTGGTCAATCACATCTTCAAAGAAGATGATCAAAAAAATCAGTAACAAAATCCACATCAGCACAACCATAAAGGTACCGATGCGTTTTTGTTCTTTTACTTCAGGATTATCATCCATAATTTGTCGTTTTCTTTACAGTAATTTAACCTGTTTCATCATCCTTGATGGACAGACAATCTAGTTATGATAAACCAACTAGCCTTTCATCAAATCGAAGAATTCATCGTTGGTTTTGGTGGTTTGCATTTTGCTCATGAGGAATTCAATCGCACCGATTTCATCCATAGGCTGCAATAATTTACGCAGTATCCACATTTTCTGTAATTCGTCAGGCTTGGTCAGCAATTCTTCACGGCGCGTGCCGGAACGATTGATATTGAAAGCTGGGAAGATACGTTTTTCTGTAATACGACGATCCAGATGGATTTCCATATTACCGGTACCCTTAAATTCTTCGTAAATCACTTCATCCATTTTTGAACCGGTATCGACCAGTGCGGTTGCGATGATTGTAATACTGCCACCCTCTTCGATGTTACGTGCTGCACCGAAGAAACGTTTTGGACGGTGCAATGCATGTGCATCTACACCACCAGTTAAGACCTTACCGGATGAAGGAATGACGGTGTTATAGGCACGTGCCAGACGTGTGATTGAATCCAGCAGGATAACCACGTCTTTTTTATGCTCTGCCAATCGTTTGGCTTTTTCAATAACCATTTCTGCCACCTGTACGTGGCGGCTTGCAGGCTCATCAAAAGTACTTGAAACTACTTCACCGCGCACACTACGTTGCATCTCGGTGACTTCCTCAGGGCGTTCATCGATTAACAGGACAATGAGATAACACTCGGGATGATTAGCTGCGATGGATTGAGCAATATTGCTCATTAACATAGTTTTACCGGCTTTAGGTGGCGATACCAGCAAACCACGTTGGCCTTTACCTATCGGTGCAACCATATCGATAATACGAGCAGTAATATCTTCGGTACTACCATTGCCACGCTCCATCGTCATACGCTCGTTGGGGTGTAATGGTGTTAGATTCTCAAAAGCAATTTTGCTACGAGACTGTTCAGGTGATTCAAAATTAATCTGATCAACCTTGAGCATGGCAAAATAACGTTCACCTTCTTTAGGTGGGCGAATCTTGCCAGAAATGGTATCGCCTGTGCGCATACTGAAACGACGAATCTGGCTGGGTGAAACATAAATATCATCTGGTCCAGCTAAATATGAACTGTCTGCCGCTCGTAGAAAACCAAATCCATCCTGCAAAATCTCTAATACACCATCACCAGAAATATCTTCGCCTTTTTTGGCATGACCTTTAAGGATGGCAAAAATAATCTCCTGTTTTTTAGATCGCGCGACATTTTCCAGTTTCATGGATGCGGCAAGGTCGAGAAGTTCCTGAACAGGTTTTAGTTTTAGTTCTGTAAGATTCATAGGGGATTTTTTGAATAGGTTGAGTTAATTTTTAGGTTTTGAGTTTTTAGGCAAACCGGAAAGGCCTTGCCGTGGCCGCAAGATTTGCGGCCTGGGTATGTGCTTGCCAGGCAAGCCTAAATTTTAGTTAATCTTTGATTAAGGTTTTTCTTGTATGTCCTAATAAAAGAACTACGAGTTACTATCGATAAATGCAGTTAGTTGTGATTTTGATAAAGCGCCAACTTTAGTCGCTTCAACTTCACCATTTTTAAACAACATTAATGTTGGAATACCACGAATACCAAATTTAGGTGGTGTATTCGGATTCTCATCAATATTAAGTTTTGCAATTTTAATTTTGTCAGCATAATCGCCGACAATCTCTTCAAGTATGGGTGCAATCATCTTGCAAGGGCCACACCATTCTGCCCAGTAATCAACCAATACAGGTATATCCGAATTTATAACTTCTTCTTCAAATGAATCATCGGTAACATAAAGAATTTGATTGCTCACTAAAGGAACTCCTCAGGAATAAAATTTTGCTATTAATGGTTTTTTCTGTTCTAGATAGTACGAGGTAAATATACTTGAAATTGTCGTCGAATTGAAACTGGTAAGCTTCGTGGACATGTATTTGCGTGCTATCTTAGACTATTTTCTGGATTTGTACACCCCTTTTCTGTATGTGATTCCAATTTAGGTTAAGCTACGAAGATGACCGATACTAATATTACAGAGACACGTTTTGACCAGTTCGATTTAGATTCACGCATTATTCAGGGTTTAAACGATACTGGCTTCCAATTTTGCACACCCATTCAAGCCGAAAGCATTCCCATTGCGATTACTGGCCAGGATGTTGCAGGTGAAGCTCAAACAGGCACAGGTAAAACGGCCGCTTTTATGGTCGCCTGCTTTGACTATTTATTAAAAAATCCTGCTCGAGATGATAAAAAAGCTAACCAGCCCCGAGCCTTAATTCTAGCACCGACACGCGAACTCGCTATCCAGATTCATAAGGATGCAGTAAGCATAGGCCGACATACCGATCTTAAATTAGGGCTCGCCTATGGCGGCACCGGCTACGAAGAGCAACGCAACCAGATAACAGACGGCGTTGATATTCTCATCGGTACACCGGGCAGAATCATCGACTATTTCAAACAGCATGTTTTTGATCTCAAAGCCTGCCAATGTGTCGTTCTTGACGAAGCTGACCGCATGTTTGACCTTGGCTTTATCGCTGACATTCGCTATTTATTGAATCGCTGCCCTGCACCAGATAAACGTCTAAGCCTGCTATTTTCCGCTACGCTGTCACACAGAATCGGCGAGCTTGCCTATGACCACATGAAAGACCCTGTGGAAGTTCGTATTAAGGCAAACACCAAAACTGCCGACAAGGTCAAACAAACGGTTTATTACCCTGCCAACGATGAAAAAATTCCTTTATTACTGGGCTTGATGAAATCACTTGAAACCAAACGTAGTATTGTTTTCATCAATACCAAACGGGTTGCTGAAAATGTGGACGCATGGTTAGAGGGTAATGGTATTAAATCAGCGCTGCTTTCCGGTGATGTGCCACAGAAAAAACGTCAGACGCTACTGAAGAAATTTGAAGATGGTGAATTTGATGTCATGGTCGCCACCGATGTTGCTGCTCGTGGCCTGCATATTCCAGAAATCAGTCACGTTTTTAATTATGATTTACCGCAATCAGGTGAAGATTATGTTCACCGTGTAGGTCGTACCGCGCGTGCCGGTGCTAGTGGTGCCGCCATCAGTTTTGCCTGTGAAGATTATGCGCACTATCTTATGGATATCGAAGAGTATATTGGCCATCGCGTTAATAACGAGCCTGTAACCGCTGAGCTGTTGGCAGCACCACTGCCACGCGCAAAACGCGAACGCAAACCCAGGCCGGGTGGTCACCATAACAATCGCAATCAGGCTAATAGAGGCAGAAGCCAGAACAGGCGTTAAACCAAATATGTTGGCAGTAAAAGCTTAAAACTAATGACTATTTCTTAGCTCTTCGAAAGCCGACTGAGCTACTTGCAAAGCCTTTTCAACATCACTAGCCAACACATTAAAGTGCCCCATTTTTCGTCCTGGGCGTGCTTCTGTTTTCCCGTACAGATGCAACTTAATTTCTGGATGCGCCAACAGACTTGCCCAGTCTGGATCCCATAAATCACCCAGCATGTTAACCATCACCACAGGCGATGTTAAGCGTGTATCGCCGGGCGTTAATCCACACATCATTCTAGCCTGCTGCTCAAATTGCGATGTCACGCAGGCATCCTTTGTATAGTGGCCACTATTATGTGGACGCGGTGCCATTTCATTGAAGATTAATTCACCCTCGCCAGAAATGAAAAATTCAACAGCGAGAATACCAACATAGTCCATTGACTCAGCCAGAGCCAGAGCCTGTTGACGTGCTTTGTCTGCCAGCACGTCATCAATTCGCGCGGGCACGGCACTAATATGCAAGATACCGTCGCGATGCTGATTTTCAGCAATCGGATAACTCACTGCCTCACCCTGGGCATTACGAGCCACAATCACCGACACTTCCAGTGCCAGATCAATCTTTTTTTCTAACACGCAGGCAACTTTGTTCATTGATGCGTAAGCCGAGACCAATTCTTCTACATTATTAATGACTGCCTGCCCCTTGCCATCATAGCCCAATGTGGCACTTTTCAGGATGGCTGGGACACCAATAGCATCGATCGCTTTTTCAATATCCGCATCAGTCTGAATATAACAATAAGGAGCTGGATTCAAACCCGCCTTCAAGGCATATTTTTTTTCATGATCTCGGTTTTGTGCGATTTCAAGCGATTCAGCTGAAGGTGAGACCTGTGTCTTGTTAGCCAGATAACGTAAGCTTTCAGCGGGGACATTCTCGAATTCGGTAGTGACGGCATCACAGCGTGATGCCAATAGATCCAAAGCCGCCTTATCTAAGTAATCAGCTTTAATGTGTTCGTCAGCGATATGCCCCGCAGGACTGCCATCATCAGGGTCTAGCACAATCACGCGATAGCCCAGAGTGCGTGCAGCGACACAAAACATACGCCCCAACTGCCCGCCGCCTAAAACGCCCAGTGTTGCTCCAGGAAGTATCTGTTTCATATCACTTTAACCTTGTCGAATTAGTTCTGTGGTGGCAGAGACATATCCAGTACAGCATCTTCCTGAATCGCACGAAAAGCATCAAGCTTATCAGCTAGCGTCTTATCAGTAATTGCCAGTAATGAAATCGCATACAAAGCAGCATTAGCTGCACCGGCTTCACCAATCGCAAATGTCGCAACTGGAATACCCTTAGGCATTTGTACGATGGATAACAGCGAATCCATTCCTTTCAGATACTTCGAAGGAACGGGCACACCCAGTACGGGTACTGTTGATTTAGCCGCCAACATTCCCGGCAAATGAGCAGCACCACCGGCGCCGGCAATAATGCATGCCAGACCATTGTCACGTGCAGTCGCAGCGTAATCAAATAATAAATCGGGTGTTCTGTGTGCAGAAACCACGCGCGCCTCATAAGGCACACCAAAGGCTTCCAGCTGCTGCACAGCATGTTCCATCACTGGCCAGTCACTCTGACTACCCATCACCACACCAACTTTAAGTGTTGCCATATTTCACCGACCCATCGATATCAAGGGAAAAAACCGAGTATTTTATACGAAATTAAGAAATTTTACGAAAAGTCACAACGAATCAAAATAATAGCCTGAAATACAGCAAGCTCTGTGAAACTAATCAGCACCTCTGATTTTACCGGTCGACAGATAAAATAGCAGACCACTGGCCACATCAAGGCCACCACCATTAACGACTACATCATTCTCACCTAAATCGATGCCCATACCAAAATCAACGGCTATTTCTTCGATTTTGATATTTATCCCCATATCATCTGCATTATTCAGTTGCTCAATCTTGGACATCACAAAAGCATAACCTTCATTAGGAAATATCCCATCAAAAATCATCCGCAAATATGTATCCATTTCCTTTTCATCCAAAGCATACTCAGAAAATGAGGCTTGCACATAACCAAATAAATAACCCGCGGTAACGGCATCATCCATGCGTTTAAATACCGCCTTCCAGCTCTCCTGACTAGAATCATCTGCCGCCGATTTGATTTGCTTGTGTAAAACAGAACCGACTCGGAGCGTGACCTCTTCTAATTGCTTATTATTTTTCTGCTTAAACAATCCGAACATACAACCTCAAAACACATTGATTACACTAAAAATAGTAAGTTAATTGATAGATGTAGAGTATAGGAGAAATATTATAACGATGAAATGACTGTAGTCCCTGAAAAATCATATCAATATATCCGATTTTAGCCAAAATCTAGCTACCTCGAGTGAGCATGACAAACATTAGTGAAGAATAAGGACAAAACATGGATGCGACTTATGATGACTCGTTCATCATCCGCCAGGAAACCCAATCAGTTCAGGGAGAACATCATACATCACTAAGTTGTGTAAATATCGACATATAACGTTGAAATTCAGTAATCAAATGCAAATTTTGAGTGGAAAATTAACCGTTTTAGCTCTGTTTTTATGTGACTGACACATAATCACTGAACTCACCACACCACTAAGTTACTAATTATACAAAAATTTATCTATTTCCTCGAAGCTCCACATAATAGCATTCGCTATTTTGGCACGAAGACTGCATTACAACTTACGACTAAATCAACGACTACTGACAGCACTCTGTTTCGGTAATCACAGTTTAGTCATGGAAATCACTATAAATACATAAATCTTAAAAGGAAATTCAAATGCAAGAATATTCAAAAAAAATGTCAGATGAAAATTGCCGAAAACTCATTGCAGTTGTTGTGATTTTATTGTTATTTGTATTTGCACTATTTAGTCTCGCACCATCAACTTAATTGTCTGTATTTTAATGATGTCAGCCACACTTAGCTTCACAACCATAGCAAGTAGACCAAGGTTCATTTTCTTGATCTATGTTACACTGTGTTTGTTATCATCTTGAGATTCTTTCTCCGACAAGGCCAGGGACTACAAGCCGATGCTCGATATCTATAAATCTTTTTACAACTTAGAAGAACAACCATTTCGGCTGAGCCCTGATTGCCGTTTCTGTTTTAGCCATCCAAGCTATACAAACGCTTTCTCGTATTTAAAATATGCCATTTCAGAAGGGGAAGGATTTGTTGCTATTACCGGTGATCCCGGCACAGGCAAAACTACTCTAATAGCATCATTACTTGCTGAGCTCGACAAAGCTCACGTGCAGGTTGCAACACTGGCTAATGTGCAGGTTGATTCCGCCAATCTTTTAAACATGGTGCTTGAGGAGCTTGAACTACTTGAGCTAAGTCAGCGCCAGGCAAATCCCATATCGACGTTAAAAAAGTTTTTAATTCAACAACACAAAAATGGTCGGCGCTGCATCTTAATTGTCGACGAGGCTCAAGGCCTATCTACCACTTCTTTAGAAGAATTGCGATTAATCTCCAATCTTCAATATGATAATCGCTTATTGCTACAGGTATTCCTTGTCGGACAGGATCCTTTGATGGATTTAATACGCGCCCCGGGTATGGAACAACTGCATCAGCGCCTAATAGCAGCATCACACCTTGAGCCACTGGATTTAACAGAAACCACAGCCTACATAAAGCACAGGTTAAATAAAGCTGGCTGGGACAATGACCCTACTCTCACTGAAGAAGTGATGAGCTTGATTTGCAAATTTAGCTATGGCGTGCCACGCCGGATCAACCTGATTTGCCACCGCCTGTTTTTATATGGTGGCTTAAATCAAAAACATGAGTTAATAGGTGAAGATGCTTTGCATGTTATCGTTGAATTACACAAAGAGGGATTGCTCCCATCAAGCACACATAAGCAATTTGATAATTCTGCAGGCAGTTTAAAATTAATATCCAGTTAATGACAGTACACTGACTTAGCTCAACTTCTGCAATAAATGAACGAGCCACTACGCACTTTAGCACGAGATCGACAACCTGTTGTTTAGTTCAATTTTTTATAATCAGTACATCACCCTACTCTCAGCACTGATGGTTCTCGTGCTTATGATTGTGTTTGGAACACTGCCAAACACAAGCTTGTTTTGGCATGAGATACAGAACACTGGTCACACGCTCTTATTCATTCCGCTCGTTATATTCGTTATCTTGCTACTGGAAGATACGACCATTTTTTTGAAGAAAAAACCATTTAAACTTTATATAGCCGCATGCACTATCAGCTTACTAATAGGCATAGTCATCGAACTGATACAATTTGTGATAGACCGCGATGCCAGCATAATTGATGTGGTTCGTGACTTCGCGGGCATCGTGACTGGGCTTGGATTGTACCTGACTACTGACTCTATTTCACAATCACACAAACCTAAACTAAACAAGCGTGCAAGAACTGGGATTATTACACTGTCATTTTTTGTGTTCTCAGCAGGACTATGGCCGCTATTCTTTTTATCTGCCGCTTATGTACAACGTGAAATCGCTTTACCTATGATTGTTGACCTGTCGGCAAACTGGGTACAACCTTTTCTTCATCTAAAAAATGCAAGCATAAGATTAGCAGATGAAAGGGAAAGCAACATATTTGAAAAAGATCGACTAACGCGTATCGATCTTCAAAATGGAACCTATCCCGGTTTTTCAATAATTGAAACAGTCCCAAACTGGTCAGCCTATCAGACACTCAAAATCGCCGTATATTCGAAGTTCGATCAGCCATTCAATCTAGTTTTAAGGATTCATGACATTCATCACAATCATGCTTATACTGATCGATTTAATACAATACTCACTATCAATAAAGGTACAAACTATTTTCACATTCCTTTAGAAGATATAAAAAAGGCACCTGCAAGCAGACCAATGGATATGACTCATATAAAAGACATAACATTTTTTTCAGCTCGAGCTGCTAAGGGATTATATTTTTATGTAGGCGATATGCATCTAAAATGAATAAAATTCAGTCTCGACCAGTTGACAATTTATAAAATGAACAGACAATGGTTACACCAATTTAGTAAACGGAACATAACATGTTAAAAATAGATGAAGCAAGAGTAGGAATTATTGGTTTGGGTTATGTTGGACTGCCATTAGCCGTTGAGTTTGGAAAATTAATGCCTACTGTTGGTTTTGATATCAATACTCACCGTATCGCTGAGTTGAAATCTGGCAAGGATAGCACTCTTGAGATGAATGCAATCGAGTTAACTGAATCATTGTATTTGAGCTACAGCGATCAGATTGAGGATCTTAAAACCTGTAATGTATACATTGTCACAGTACCAACACCTATAGACCGCTACAAACGCCCAGATTTAACACCACTAGAGTCAGCAAGTAGAATGCTGGGTGATGTGATAAGACAGGATGATGTCACTATTTTTGAATCCACCGTTTATCCCGGCGCCACTGAAGAAATCTGCGTCCCCATCATTGAATCCGTATCCGGCCTTACCTTTAACAAAGATTTTTATGTAGGTTATAGCCCTGAGCGTATCAATCCTGGTGATAAAGAGCACCGTGTATCAAATATTCTAAAAATAACATCGGGCTCCACACCAGAAGCTGCTGACTTCGTTGATACTTTGTATAAAAAGATTATAAAGGCCGGCACACACAAAACCAGCAACATTCGTATTGCAGAGGCTGCCAAAGCTATAGAGAATACACAGCGTGACGTAAATATAGCCCTAGTCAACGAACTTGCATTAATTTTTAATCGACTGGATATAGATACACAGGAAGTACTGGAAGCCGCTGGCACCAAATGGAACTTCCTGCCTTTCCGACCAGGCCTTGTAGGTGGACACTGCATAGGCATTGATCCCTATTACCTTACACACAAAGCACAGGAAATTGGTTATCACCCTGAGGTGATTCTTGCGGGTAGAAGAATCAATGACAGCATGGGGCTTTATGTTGCCGGAGAAGTATTAAAAACGATGAATCGGGCAAGACTTCAGATCCGTGATGCGCGGATTTTGATAATGGGCCTGACTTTCAAAGAAAATTGCCCCGACATACGTAATACTCGCGTGATCGACGTGATTGATGAACTAAAGCTATCAAACACCATCGTAGATGTGTATGACCCGTGGGTGGATCGAGCAGAAGCTGAACATGAGTACGACATACATCTTGTCGACGAACCTGAGCAGGGAGTTTATGATGCAATTGTACTGGCAGTTGCTCATCAACGATTTAAAGACCTTGGCGTCGATGGTATTCGTGCTTTTGGAAAAGCCGAGTGCATATTGTACGATGTTAAAAACACACTGCCTGCTAGCAAGGTTGATGGCCGACTCTAAAAAGAACACTTCGAAAATCGTGTTTTTTTGCTCGTTAATGACTTCTTATCATGGGATATAAGCATATACTGTGATACTAAATTTTCCGTTAATCCATTACAATTAAACTCATTCAATGACAAATTTAATTTGTTACGTCTTACACTACATAAATGAACCAAATAGCAGTATTTCAAGGATAGCTCATGAGTACAGTCAGATTTTTCCGCCATTCTACCCAGTTGTTCCGTTATCACGTTCCTACCGAGTTTGTACTGCTAGCATTCATTGAATTTCTGGTATTAATGCTATCACTCTATCTGGCATTAGAAATTCGACATTTTGACAGTGACTTGACAAAATCTTTAGGCACCTTTTTACCCAGGGCTTTTCTTTATGCCATAATAATGCAGTTAAGCTTAGTGGCATTTGGCGTTTATCAGCGACAAACCGGGCGATTTTTTAAGGCTCTTATATTACGTATTGCTAGCGGCTTATTGCTAGGTTTAATTCCCCTCGGTGTCAGCTTTTATCTTGCACCTACATTATTTCTTGGCCGTGGCGTTCTTGCACTTTCCGTATTTTTTAGCTTTATCTTCATTGCGTTAATTCGCCTGTATTTTCGAAAGGTGGTTAAAGAACACAATATGTGGTCGCGAATTCTGGTGCTTGGTTCAGGAGAAAATGCGAATTTGGTCAAGGCGGCACAAAGGGAAGGAGAACTGAGAGGACTTAACATTATCAACTTCGTATCCTTGCCTGGGGACAACACAGGTGAACTTCAAGAAGAAGCAATCACTTTAAATAAACAATTAATACAATATGTTCAGGAAAAAGATATTGATGAGATTGTACTGGCTATGGATGATCGTCGCACCGCTCAAATTCCACCTAAGGACCTTCTTGACTGTAAAATGAGTGGCATCGACATACTCGACATGGTTACCTTTTTTGAAAGACGAACAGGTAAAATTCGCCTCGACATAATGAGTCCGAGTTGGCTATATCTTTCTGAAGGGTTTTATGAGAGCACATTCCGAAATTTGGGAAAACGCATTTTTGACATCGTCATTGTACTGCTCTTTCTTCCAGTGGCTCTCCCCATTATGTTACTGGTCACCCTGGCTATTTTAATTGAAAGTCGTGGTAGAGGCGCTATATTCTATAACCAGACACGAGTTAAACAATTTGGTGAGCCATTTCAGATTTACAAATTTCGTAGCATGGTGAGCGATGCGGAAAAGGATGGGGTCGCTCGCTGGGCCTCAAAAAACGACTCACGCATTACTCGCGTCGGCTCAATATTACGTAAGGGAAGGCTGGATGAATTACCCCAACTTTTTAACGTTCTAAAGGGTGACATGAGTTTTGTTGGCCCCCGACCTGAGCGCCCAGAATTCGTTGAAAGGCTATCCCAAAAAATACCCTATTATGATGAACGCCATCGAGTAAAACCTGGGCTAACAGGTTGGGCACAAATCTCCTACTCCTATGCTGATACTGAAGATGACACTATTGAGAAACTTCAGTATGACCTTTACTATGTAAAAAACTACAGCATATACCTTGATTTGTTAATTTTATTACAAACAGTTGAAGTTGTTCTACTGAGCAAAGGCGCACAATAAGTCATTATATTCCGGTTTATTAGCGCCAAATCATGAGCAGGAACTTGATTTATAGGTTATATTTTGAGCACCGTTAACGTCTAAGAAACATGTAAAATAAGACCACTATATAATCGGGGTATTTTATGAAATTTAATTATTCGAAGATTCTAATTGCATTGTGTGCAGTATTACATCTATCCGGCTGTGGTGAAGACAGCAGCGACTCAGGTACTGTAACACTAGACTGGGCTCCGCCCGTAGAACGAGCTGATGGGACGGCATTCCTACCATCAGACATTGGCGGCTATAGAGTGTATTACGGTACAACATCAGGTGACTACCCTAACAGACTCAACATTATTGATAGTACAGCTCAAACAGCCACTGTAACAGCGGTGCATGGGCTTTATTATTATGTTATTACAAGCTTTGATACAGCAGGTCGTGAAAGTGATTTTTCATTAGAATCCAGTATAAACATCTAATAATCTTTTAAATTAATACCGCTGATAAAACATCGATTGAGAAGACGGTTAAAACCGCTGTCATCATGAATTTTGCATTATTAAATAGATAATGAATCTGGGACTTTACAGCTATCTGGGCGCAGCTATCGCCTACGGCCTTTTCACGTTTCTACTATTTTTTAGTTGGCGTGGCAGTCTACAAGGCAAATTTCTTACCATTGTTACCGCTATTAGCGCTATTTGGGCTAGCCTTGCAGCCTATATCTCTACCGAAACCTCTCATCAGATCCCGACCTACCAGGTATTTGAAGTCTTACGTTATATTGTCTGGTATATTTTTCTACTCAAACTGTTTGATGCGGCCAAGTCTCAAAGTAGCAGTTATCACCGTTTTATAAAACAGGCGATGGTACTTAGTGTGGGCTTGGCTACACTGGTTATATTTACTGAAACGTATCTGCAATCAGGTATTTCTGCTCTGGCTATTATCGGCCATGTAATTATGGCACTTATTGGTATGGTGCTTATTGAGCAGCTGTTTCGTAATACTTCGGTTCGACACCGCTGGTCCATTAAATATCTTTTCATTGGCGCCGGCATCATATTTACCTATGACTTTTATCTTTACACTGATGCTTTATTGTTTCGCGGCATGGATGCTGAGTTGTGGGAAGCTCGCGGTATTATTAATTTAGTCGTGATTCCCCTGCTGGTCATTTCAGCCATACGCAGCAAAAACTGGGCACTCAATATTTTTGTTTCACGTGATATCGCCCTCACTACTACTGCCATTTTTTTCGGTGGCGCGTACCTTCTGGTAATGGCCAGCGCCGGCTATTACCTCAGAGAATATGGTGGTAGCTGGGGCCGAATTTGGCAAGTTTTATTTTTATCACTGGCCGTGGTTCTACTTGCATCAATTCTATCCTCAATACAACTTAGAGCAAAAATCAGGGTCTTTCTTGGTAAACATTTTTATAAAAATAAATATGATTACCGGATTGAATGGCTAGGGTTAACTGAAAAATTAACCAGCAATGCACAGAGTGGTGAGCGTTATAAGGCAGCCATTGAAGCACTTGCCAACATTGTCGACGCACGTGCCGGTTTGCTTTGGTTGCGTGACGATCAAGCCGGTTATAAAAATGTCGCTGCCTGGCATACAATGGCTATAAATGAAGACAAACCAAATAACAGCTCACTGGTGAATTATTTTAAATCCAAAGGTTTCATTATTAACTTAAATGAGCTTGATTTGAACCCAGAGGAATATGAGGGTTTAGTACCACCTGAATGGCTGGAAAAAGTGATGCACCCCTGGTTGATTTTACCATTGCAAGGCATGGAATCATTGATAGGCTTCGTTGTTCTCTCTAATCCGCTGGTAGCTAGAACCATTAACTGGGAGGATAGAGATTTATTAATAACAGCAGCCAAACAGGTATCCAGTTATCTTACGGTGCTAATGACATCAGATGCCCTTGCCGAAGCCAAGCAGTTTGAGGTATTCACAAGATTGTCTGCTTATATGGTGCACGACCTAAAAAATATTGCGTCCGAACTTGAAATGGTGTCACGCAACTCTAAGAAACACATGAGCAATCCAGAATTTATTGAGGATGCCTTTGACACAGTTGACAATGCCGCCAGTGATATAAAAAGATTACTCGAGCAGCTACGTAATAAACAGGCTTCTGTGGAGAAAAAAAGTATTATTAATTTAGCTGATTTAGTTCAGGAAGTTGTCAATAATAAACAAAGTCAAAGCCCACAACCTAAATTGAAAGCACCCGATCAAGCCTGTTTTGTAGCAGCCGAGAAAAATCGACTGGCAAATGTGCTGGCGCATTTGATAGACAATGCACAGCAGGCGACAGAAAATAATGGCTCAATTCATGTCACAATATCAAGCAATCAATCTATGCACACCATTGAAATCAATGATAATGGTCACGGCATGGATGAAATTTTTATCAGGGATAGGCTGTTCAAGCCTTTTGACACAACCAAGGGCAATGCCGGAATGGGAATAGGCATGCATGAAAGCAGGGAGTTCATGCAACAACTCGGTGGTGACATTCGCGTTCAGAGCAAAGTTGGGCAAGGCTCGGCAATTTCTCTACATATCCCTATAATCGATAAACCTGAAAACGCGACCGAGAATATTTAATTCAATTTCATACTTATGTTTCTAAGGATCTAGATTTCGGATATGACTGACACGACATTAAAACCACTACTGGTAGTTGAAGACAATCCAGGCTTGCAGAAACAACTCAAATGGGCTTTTGATGGATATCAAATATATATTGCCAGCGAAAGAGTTTCAGCTATTGAGCTGCTTAAGCAACATAAAACACCGGTAGTGACGCTGGATCTTGGTTTGCCTCCAGATCCAACCAATGCCAGTGAAGGTTTGGCCACGCTTGACGAAATTCTTGCCATTGCGCCTCACACAAAAGTAATTGTGGTGACGGGCAATGATGATAAACAAAATGCCCTAAAGGCCATCTCGCTGGGAGCATATGATTTCTACCAGAAACCAATTGAGCCTGAAATGCTTAGCTTAATAGTAAATCGTGCATATAGCCTGTATGAACTGGAAGAAGAAAACCGCCTGCTTGCTTCACAGAGCTCTTCCTCCGGTCTGGATGGCATTTATGGCACAAGCCCAAAAATGCTCGCTGCCTGTCATATGGTAGAAAAAGTTGGCCCTTCAGAGGCAACCACTCTGGTGATCGGAGAAAGCGGGACTGGTAAAGAGTTGATTGCACGTGCACTACATCAATTAAATCCACGAGCCAAAAAATCGTTTATTGCTCTAAACTGCGCAGCAATCCCAGATAACCTTCTTGAAAGTGAACTATTTGGTTATGAAAAAGGAGCCTTTACAGGGGCAGTGAAACAGACACCGGGTAGAATCGAAGTTGCGAACGGCGGCACAATTTTTCTCGATGAAATTGGCGATATGCCCATGCCACTACAGGCCAAGATGCTACGATTTTTACAAGAACGTGTTATTGAGCGTATTGGTGGTCGCGAAACTATAGCAGTAGATGTCCGGATAATCTGTGCAACACATCGTAATCTAAGACAGTTAATTGAAGACAATTTATTTCGTGAAGATTTATATTATAGAATCAGTGAGATCACCATTGAAGCGCCTCCTTTGAGAGATCGAGAAGGCGACAAATTGCTGCTTGCGCAGATTTTTCTCGATAAATTCAGCCAGAAAAATGGTCGTAGCTTTAGAGGTTTTACTGATAGTGCACGAGCAGAGATTAATAACTATGCGTGGCCAGGCAATGTACGTGAACTGGAAAATAAAATTAAACGTTCAGTGGTGCTAGCAGATGGCAAAAGGATTTCCTCCGAAGACCTTGGTTTTGCTGAAAACATTAAGCCACTGTCACTTAATCTTCGTGAAGCCAGAGAAAACGCCGAACGCCAGATCATACAGCGTGCACTTGAAATCTATGATAACAATGTTACTCATGCGTCAGAAGCCATGGGAATCAGCCGCCCCTCATTGTACAAACTTGTTAAAAAATTAGGCATGCCGGAGCCGGGTAAATTGTGAACACCAGACAAGCAAGGCAAGCCTGGCCTTTTGCCGGACTGCTCATTTTGATGTTGTTAATACTAACGCTATTGCTGTACCAGCACACTGCGTTATATCTTATCAGATTGTGGAACAACCTTGACGTCGGCGAGTATGCACATGGCTACCTAGTACTCGCTATCAGCGCATATCTAATATATAGCCTGAAGAATAAATTATCTACTTTGACACCCTGCCCCGAGCATCGCGCACTAATACTGGTAATAAGCGCAAGCATGCTCTGGATGATATCTGCACTGATTGATATTGAGGTATTACAGGCTTTATCTCTTCTTATATTGGTGTTTGCGATTATTTGGTCAATGCTAGGCAATCAAGTGATTAGGTTATTAGCCTTTCCAATTTTATTTATCATTTTCGCTATTCCTATTTGGTTTCCACTGTCTTCTTTTTTGCAGAACATCACTGCTGACGCAGTATTTGGCGCTATAAGACTGCTTAGCATTCCGGCATTTCGTCAGGACAACATAATTGTACTACCAGCCGGCTCACTATCTATCGAAGAAGCGTGCAGTGGTTTACGTTATTTATTGGCCGCACTAACATTAGGCACTCTTTATGCCTACATGAATTATTTCAGTTTACGTGCACGTTTAACTGTTGTACTAGTTACTGCATGTTCTGCAGTGGTGGCTAATATACTTCGAGTTTTTATTGTGGTTTATCTAGGCTATACAACAGAAATGCAGCACCCACTCGTCGATGACCACCTAACTCTGGGCTGGTACTTATTTGCTGGACTCATAGTCATTTTATTATTCGTTGACACATGGTTATATAAAAAACAGGCGCTTTCCCAAACGGGTGGAGAGCCGAAACAGGCAGAAGTTAAAGAAGAATCGTGCATACAAAACCACTTCCACTACATCTCGTTTGCTTCAATAACAGGTCTGTTAGTATTTATTGCTCCTGTAGCGGTCTACATGACTAGCATACCCTCTACGATTACGACGGAATCAATCGCGCCAAAATTACCACATAACGCGGAAGAATGGGTGCAAACGCCTGCAAACAGCAATAACTGGATTCCTGATTATCACGGCGCAATTCATCAGAAGCAAACATACCAAAAGAACAATAGAACGGTAGAACTGTACATCGGATATTATCCTACTCAAAAACAGGGTGAGGAACTGATCAGCGACCTCAACCGCATTGATACTAGGAGCCAGTGGCAGACTATTTATCCGAGACCGATATTACAAAACATAGAAGAACGGCAGGTGCTTGAGCAGGTGCTTGATAATGACGCAAAAAAACAACGAGTGGTATGGTATTGGTATAATGTAGCAGGAACAGTTACGACCAATAAATACGAAGCAAAAATCCTACAGGCTCTTGGTTTGTTGGACGGCAAAACCTGGGGGTTCGTCATGGCTGTTGCCACAGATATGAGCGATGATATTGATTTTACTCGACAGGTTATGAAAGACTTCATACTTTCAATACAAAAGCCTATGGAAAATGAGATTATACTAATATCTGGTCATCACTAAATTCGACAATAAGATATGCAGCAAGGAGAAATTATGCAGTCAAAAACAAAAAAACTGGTATGGGCAAATAAACTTTTTATTCTAATTACTGTATTAACACTTTTAGGTTGTGGTCCAGATGTAAATGATCAGCAGATGGTTCAGACCGCCAAGACTTATCTCGAACAAAATAAATTACGCGAAGCTGCACTAGAGTTAAAAAATGCACTGCAAAGTAACCCAGATAATCCAGAAGCACGTTATCTGCTAGGCATTATTAATCTTGATGTAGGTGATGCTGCCTCAGCAGAAAAGGAATTCCGGCGTGCTGCTGATGCTGGATGGCAAGAAGGACTATGCCGCACCGGTCAGGCCAGGGCCATGATCTATAACAGGGAGTTTCAAAATGTTATCGATGAAATCAAAGTAAAGGATGACTACCAAGCTAGTACACGCGCCAATCTCTATGCTTTGCATGCACTCGCAAAGGCCAGTCTGGGCAACATAGATCAGGCCATAGAAATATTAGACACTGCCACTGAAATTGATAAAAATGCTTTCCATGTACTTAAATCTGCCATTGAAATTCATCTTGCTAAGAACCATATTGAACATGCCACCGATATCTTAAATAAAGCACTGCTATCATACGAAAAAAATCCTGAGATCTTGCTACTTAGCGCAGCTATATCGATCAGGAGCAAAAACTTTGCTAAAGCATCTAACGCTTACAAAGAGGTTATTAAACACGACTCTGATAAATTGGTCACTATCTACGGAAGGCAGGCACGTCTTGCACTAGCTCGCCTGGAAATATTAAATAAGGAGCTTGATAATGCCACGACGACACTGCTTCCTCTTTTCAGACAAAACACTAATGATCCAGAAACCAATTTTGTCGGTGGATTGCTCGCCTTTGAGCAAGGCAACTTGAGTCTCGCTGAAGAGCGACTGCTAACTGTTCTTAAATCTGCGCCGGTTCACGCGCCAACTCAGCTGCTGCTTGGCACTGTTAATTATGCACAGGAAGATTACGAACAGTCCGCCTACTACATTGCAAAATATGTTACCGCTGTTCCAGATAATCTGGCTGCACGAAAGCTGTTAGGGCAGTCTTATATAAAACTTGGGCAACACACTGAAGCGCAGGCGACGTTGCAACCAGGCCTGGATGCGGGTAGTAACGATGCAGAGTTATTAGCACTGGTTGGTCTCTCACAATTGCAGGCAGGAAATTTTGCTTCAGGAATCGATGATCTGCAAAAAGCTGTTAAATCGGCGCCAGAGAATTTAACTTTGAGAAGCGAGTTAGCCAAAGCCTATATTACAGCAGGTGAAACTGAAAATGCCGTCAAAGAGTTAAATGCGCTTCTCGCCAAGGAGGGCAACAAAAGACAGGCTGAAGCTTTATTAGTATCTGCACATATAAAAGCAGAGCAATATGACAAGGCTATTGATGTCGTACTAAATATGCTTCAGGAAATTCCGAATGACCCAGCGGTTCTATCTCTGGCAGGCACTGTATTTGTACTGAGCAACGACAAACCAGAAGCACGTAAGTATTTTATTAAGGCGCTACAGATCAAGCCAGACCATGTGCCTGCAACCATGTTACTAGCAAAGCTTGAGGAAATTGAGGGCCATCCTGCTCAGGCCGAAACTCTATATAAAAAACTAGCAGATCTTAATAAAGAAGATATTGCTCCCCTGATGGCTCTAGCTCGCCTCGCAGACATTCAAAACAAGACAGACAAAATGCTTGAATGGCTTGAAATGGCACGTGTGGCAACATCCACAGATATTAGACCTCATAAAATCCTAGCTGAATATTATCTACGAGAAAAACAACTGGCCAAAGTTGATTCATTAATCAGAGAAGCACTAAAAATTACGCCTCGCGATAACACACTACTACTCCTGCAGGCAAAATTGCAGATAGCCGAAAACCAAAACAATAAAGCCTTATCGACACTAAATGAGCTTATTACAAGATCTCCCAAATCCTCATTAGCACGCACTATGTTAGTTGAAGTTTATCTGAAGCTTGACCAACCATCAGATGCGCGTAGACAGCTAGATATTGTGCTTGAAAATCAACCGTACTATTTACCCGCTCTGATATTAATGGCAAATCTGGAGTTACAATCGGGCAACTATGTAAATGCTCTGGTATTTGCAGAAAAAATTCAGAAAATAAAACCTGACCTATATTTGGGCTTTGAACTTGCCGGTGATGCATCAATGATGAAAAAAGATTTCGTTGCTGCAAAACATAATTATGAGCAGGCATTGCAACATAATAAATCTAGCGAACTAGCCATCAAGCTCTCTGAAACCTCAGCACGCACCGGTAATTTCGAAGCGGCAACAAAACCACTGCTCACCTGGCTAAGTGATCATCCCAATGAAGCACGTGTACTCCAATTTTTAGGAGCTGCATATCAAAACATGAAGCAGGATAAAAAAGCTGCTGACACATACGAAAAAGTTCTGGAGATTCAGTCAGACAATGTAGTCGCGCTCAATAATCTTGCCTGGCTCTATTCACTGGTTGACAACCCTAAATCGCTTGAGCTAGCTGAAAGGGCTTATAACATAAACCCAAATGATGCTGGCATTCAAGATACATATGGATGGGCCATGGTGCAGCAAGGCCAGGCAAATAAAGGGCGTCAAATATTGGAACAAGCCATGAAGTCTCTATCGAAGGTACCAGAGGTTCAATATCACTATGCGGTATCACTACTGAAGTCAGGAGAAGAAAAAGAGGCGCGTATAATACTTGAGAAACTACTTAAGAGCAGCTCCTCTTTTGTTGGACGCGAAGAAGCTGAGCAGCTTATAAAGTAATCGCTATATCAATTTAAGACAAAGATATAAGCTTCGAGTGGAGATTGTAAATTAAAACAATAAATTTCTTCAAAAAAAAACCGTGCTGTGCACGGTTTTTTTTTGGCCTTTAGATCCAATTTAAGCAGCTTTGCGTAACTTACGCGAAACTCCGAAACCAATAAGACCAACACCTAGCAATAAAGCTATACCAGGCTCAGGCGCCGCTGAACTTGCAGACCATGTAAAATTAGAACCAGTTGTATTTGCACTAAAACTCCACAGCCCAAATGTTTGATCAAGACCCGCTGTCGTACTGCTGATCCAGCCCGAACCACCAAGAACCAGAAATGCATCAGTTCTAAGATACTCCACCATAGAAACTAAATCAAAAGTAAAACTACCAACACTCCACAGCCCTGACACCGAACCAACTGGATCAAATATAAAATCAGAATATGTCGCAGCCTGACCACTAACAATACCCTCAGCAGCAAAGTCACCAGTTACCATACCACCTACCTGAGCATCTATAATATCCACCCTATCACCGAGTATGAAACTGTCAACAAGTGTCGCATCGTGAGTAGCAACGCTAGTGTCATCAATAACGCCATTATGAATATCATAAGAACCAACAAATCCAATGGAACCCTGAATCTGCGTTGCAGACGCAACTCCAGCTATTGCAAAAAAGCCTACCCCTAATAGTATTTGGTTAAATTTTTTCATTTCCTTCTCCATTTAATTGGTTATTTAGTACTAAACAACAAAGCAATCTACATGCCAACTATGTATCCATTTGATTATAAAGAAGAATATGGAATTTTATTATTACATAGCCAGTAAACTGTAACCAATGGTGACACCCCTAGGAGAAACTAAATTATGCCTGAATTTAAACTTCACTAAACATCACAAAATAACGAAATAAAACAAATAGTTATCTTCTAACACAACACCGTTAAAAAAAGTGACACTGGATAAAATCATGCATTTTTTCAAAAACAGCAGCCAAACACTTTGGCGTATTCTATAATACGGGACATCATGGAAAACGTGCTATTTAGTCAGGATAAAACAACAATAGAAAGCACTCTCAACCGGACTGTTAGGCTTTCCTCGCCGTTAAAACACAATAAGTTATACATTCAACCACTTAAGGAACGACGCTTAGTTTCTAATGAATGAACAATTAACCGAAATCTATAGCTACTTACATGGAATGTGGCGCTACCGTTGGCCTGCACTTCTTGTTGCATGGTCGCTGGCGTTGATAGGCTGGATCTATGTTATCGCGATGCCTAACCAGTACAATGCCAAGGCAGTGATATACATAGACACCTCGTCCATTATGAAACCATTGTTAAAGGGGCTGGCACCTGAAACAGATTCTTTTGATGAGATTAAGGTGATGTCTAGAGTGCTTCTGAGTCGTGACAACCTGCTCTCAGTAATACGTGAAACCGATATGGATCTGGAGGTTGATAGTCCAGAGGCCAGAGAAAAACTTGTCGAACACCTAGCGAGAACGATTGAACTGAAAGGTGGTGGTAGCGAAAATAAATGGGAATCCAGAAGTAATATCTATGAAATAAGCTATCAGGCCACGTCTGCAGAACGCGTATACCATGTCGTATCAAAGCTGTTAAATACAATGATAGAGGGTACACTAAATTCAACACGCACTGACACGATTACGGTTCAGAAATTTCTTGATACTCAGATAACCGAACACGAACAACGCCTTACCCAGGCTGAGCAACAACTAGCAGAATTTAAAAAAGCCAATATTGGTTACATGCCTGATGAAAAAGGCGGTTATTATGCACGTCTACAACGTAAACAGGAGGCACTCGAAAGCACTCGCTCAGCTTTACGACTGGCGGAGAGAAGACGGACCGAACTCAATAAGCAACTAAAGGGCGAAAATCCTATATTAGATCGTGAGAACTATGAATCATCGACTGCAATAAAAATTCATCAGTACCAGGAACAACTAAATAGCCTACTGAATAAATTTACCGAGCAACATCCTGACGTCCAGGCGCTTCGCTCAGTTATCACTGATTTGGAGACCAATAAGAATATAGAGGGTAGTGCCGAACCCGTTAGCGGTACTGGCGACTCGACTGAATTCAACCCCGTTTACCAGGAGATGAGGGCAGAACTCAGCAAAGCCGGCGTTGAAGTTGAGACCCTGAAAATCCAATTAGCCGATTATGAACGTCAGGTAAAAAAACTAACAGACTCGATTGACGTCATTCCCGAAGTAGAAGCGAAGCTTTCAAAACTAAACCGTGATTACGAAGTAACCCATGAACGCTACCTTGATCTTGTCGAGCGTAAGGAATCAGCAAAACTTGCTCAAAGTGCAGACCAGAGTGCCAGCGATGTTTCCTTCCGTGTTATTGAACCACCAATTGTGCCTATCCGGGCATCAGGACCAAAACGCGTGTTACTGATAACGGTTGTGCTGCTCGCAGCGTTAGCAGCAGGAATGGGCTGGAGTTTTCTTCAATACCAGTTACAACCAACATATATTAACCTGCATCAAACCAGACTTGGAACCGGACTGCCTGTGCTGGGCTCTGTCAGTTTGTATTTAACACCCGAGCACAAGAAAAATAGGAAAAAGCAACTCGCTACTTTTTTATCTGCCACCATTCTTTTGCTCTTCGTCTATAGTGGGACTATTTTGTATAGTATATCGGCATGAGTGAAAAAGAGAACAAACAAGCAACAATATCTGCACTGATGGCATCAAAGAATATCGCCGATAGTGTGGACAGTCACTATTTTCAAACAAAAAAAGATACTGACTCAACACCTTCTTCGAATGAATCTTTAAATGTTGCGGTAAAAGATCGCTTAATAAATGCAAATATGTTGGTACCCGGAAGCCCTCTAGGTGAAAATTTTACGGATGAATACCGTAGAATAAAGCGCCCATTGCTGGAAAATGCCTTCGGCAAAACAGCCTCACTGGTTGACAGTGGAAACCTCATTCTGGTGACCAGCTCAATTCCTGGTGAGGGGAAAACGCATACCGCTGCCAACCTCGCTCTGTCAATCGCTCATGAAAGAGACCATACCGTGTTACTCGTTGATTGTGATGTCAATAGACACGGCATCAGCAAACTGTTTGGGCTTACTGATAAACAGGGTCTGGTAGATGTACTTGAAAGCGACACTCTAACTGCTGGCGACGTACTATTACGCACCGATATTCCAGAGCTAAGTATAATCAGCGCCGGTAAAGGACATGACTACGTCACTGAGTTACTAGCCAGTCAGAAAATGCTCAATTTCGTCTCGGAACTTACTTCCAGATATGATGATCGCGTTATTGTTTTTGACGGCCCTCCACTTTTACCAACACCGCAAACACAGGTATTGGCAGGACTAGTTGGGCAAATTGTCTTTGTTATTGAAGCAGGTAAAACTCCTCAAATGCTAGTTGAGGAAGCACTAGAAATGATCCCCAGGGAAAAGGCAACCAATCTTGTGCTAAACAAAAGCGAGGGCATATCTAACCGTGGTGGTTATTACTACGGTTATTATCGCCCCGACAACTAAAATAGTTTCTGCAGAGTGTATCTAAGATGACCATCCGCAATGCTTTAACCGTCGATGTGGAAGATTATTTCCATGTTTCAGCTTTTGCAAAAAGCATCAACCAAAAAGATTGGCATAAATACCCTCTACGTGTAGAAAATAATACTCGACGCTTACTGAATCTATTTGATGAATACGAAGTTAAAGCGACCTTTTTTGTTTTGGGCTGGGTAGCTGAGCGCACGCCTGAACTTGTTAAGGAGATTGCAGACAGGGGCCACGAGGTGGCTTGCCATGGCTTTAGTCACCAGTTGGTGTACAACCAGAGTCCTGAAGTATTCCGCGAGGAAACGCTTCTCTCAAAACATCTACTAGAAGACATTGTGCAAAAACCCGTCCTCGGTTACCGTGCAGCAAGCTACTCAATCACCAACCGTTCTCGCTGGGCACTGGACATTCTTGCCGAAGCGGGATTTGAGTACGACTCCAGTATCTTTCCTGTTCGGCATGATCGTTATGGTATTCCGGGTGCCCCAGAATTCCCTCATCGCATGCAAACGCCTAATGGACATTCACTGGTAGAATTTCCACTATCCACTGCAAAGTTATTAAAGTATCGTCTGCCGGTTGCTGGTGGTGGCTATTTTCGACTCTATCCTTACGAAATAACACGAGTAGGCTTGTCGCAGATTAATCGTAAACAGCAACCATTTATTTTTTATTTACACCCTTGGGAAATTGATCCTAATCAACCAAGAATTCCTGCACCATGGTTTTCCCACTTCAGACATTACAACAATCTGGCGCATTGTGAAGGCAGACTAAAAAAACTACTTAATGATTTCGAATTTACAACCTCTCATCAGGTGCTCATCAATTCAGGGCTATTATCGGCAACATAACAATGAGTTATTTTGTAGAGTTAACAACCATAGAAGATACCAAAAACATTGAAGCAGAGTGGACTGCGCTACAGGAAATTGCAGATTGCTCATATTTTCAGTCATGGGGGTGGATTGGTACCTGGCTAAGAGAGGTTGTCAACGATCTCGAGCCGGAACTCGTGCGAGTATGGGATAGAAATGAACTGATTGCACTTGGAATTTTCGTAAAATCAACAGTCTTGCGTGGTGGTTTTTTGGCATCGGGAAAACTATTTCTCAATGAGGCACCAGTTTCAAACCGCAACATGGTGATTGAGTACAATGGACTTCTGGTTAAGCCAGGTCATGAACAAGGTGCTTATAAGGCCATCATCTATCATCTAAGATATTCAAGTAAAGACTGGGACGAACTATTTATGACTCTGATCCGTAAGTCGGTGACAGATACATTTGTAGACGAGTTAGACGATGAATTCTATCTGAGCATAGATAGAGAAACAAAATCATGGCAAGTAAACAGCTCAACACTATCGCCAGGCAAGCACAGCATGTTAGCAACTCTGAGTAAAAACAGACGCTGTCAGGTCAATAAAGCATTCCGTGCTTATGAGCTAGAGGGAGAAATATATGTACGTGAATCAAATGATGTTGAAGAAGCATTAAAGTTTTTTGAAGGATTAAAGCATCTGCATACTGCACGTTGGTTAGCAAAAGGAAAACCAGGGTCATTTTCAAATAAAACATGGGGGTTGTTCCATCAAGCCCTCATTAAAAACAGGTTCCCATTGGGAGAGATTCAATTACTTGAAGTTGGTACGCCTAAAACTGTTATTGGCTATATATATAGTTTTATATGGCGCGGCAGAGTATATGTATTGCAGACAGGCTTCAATATGAAAATACCCAAAGACGGACAGCCTGGATATGTTTCTCATATAGAAGCCATACTACATAATCAGGAAAAAGGAAATCTGGTATATGATCTTCTATGTGATGATTCTGGTTACAAAAATATTTTATGTAATGAGTCCGAAAGTCTGGTTTCAATATCCTTAAAAAGGAAAACGCTCCGCTCTATGTTGAGACAGATTTCTACTTCCAGCCTGAAGGAAGGCTATGTACAAAAAGTTATAAGAGGATCCGTTGCAGATAAAATACATATTTATGGAAACGGCACTCTTGATTACCTAAAAGAAAGATGGATTAGACTATCTAATAAATGGCCATCACTTGAAAAGAAATATCTACTTGTTGGATCAGAAAGCTCCGGCACAACTGCTGTCTCTGATCTTCTTTTTAAGGAAGTTGACAACTTAAGGTATCTGGAAGAAGGTGAGCAACAATGGGTTTGGAAAGCATATAGAAGTGTCTATCAGAAAAATACATCTCTTAGAAATTATCCGCGCCTCCAATTATTTGATGCTATCAAAGTTCCTGGATTTTCAGTAATTATCAACGAATTTTTAAAAGAATTCCCTAACACAACAGTTGTCTATCTCATTCGCGACCCCAGGGATTTTGCAAGCTCTGCAATCAAGACATGGAAAATACGTCAGATGGGGGAGTTTAAGAATATCCCATGGACAGATGTTCAGTGGCTAGGTGTAGATTGTGCTGATCCCGTCGAGCGTCTTGCCCAACGATGGAAGGCCTATTTAACTGCAGCAATGAAGGTTGATGGGGTTATATTCATAAAATACGAAGACTTTTGCCAGGATAAGGTGGGAGTAATTTCAAGCTTGTGCAAAACTTTAAACTTACCATTTGATAAAGCTCGCGTAACCCAGTTGTGCGATATCCAATTAAGCCATGCAAGTGTCAGGGCGTATCGACCAAGTGGCCCAGGTGGATGGCAGCACAGTATTCTTGAGCGGGAGCATATTGAAAAAATCGAAACCATTTGCAAAGAAGAAATGCTAAAGTGGGGCTACAAGCTGACCTCATCCTGAGAATGTAATTTTAAAATTAAGGTAATTATATATCCTATCGATAGATAACTATCTGTTTAGTAATTTTGATTTCGCGTATTCAATCCACGTACAATACTGGATAAAATCATTGAAATTATCTGGAAGTCCATAACGAGGAAGACTATAAAGATATTCCGTTGACGTATTTTCCATGTTTACAAAAGTAGGAACCGTTGACACAGCACCGATAAATTTATTTCTCTTTAAAAACTCGATTTCACGTTTTCCAAAATCAGCAACTCTTCCAGTAGGATAGCAAAAAATCGGAACAGGAGATGATAGCTCATCTTTTAAGCGACGCCATGAGCACCTGATCTCAAACTCTGCATCTTCTTCTGTGAGTTTTGAAAGAATCCGGTGACTGACAGTATGCGGAGAAAAACTTATGCCTTTATTTTCAAGTGAGCGAGCCATATCCCAGGTCATGGGTTGGTAGTCATCGGGCGCAACAACTGGCACGGCAACTTTAGCTGCATCGGCAATTATCTGAAGTGATTCTGTAATTGATTCTCCCTGCATGGTTTTAATTATATTTTGAATAGAACTAATAGCATTATAAATATTTTGTTCGCTATCCAATGTAAATGAGTGTTTATCCTTATCAATTGTTATTTCAATAGTTTCATGAGTTGAATTTTTTATAATGTAGGCGACTTTGTCATCCCAGGGCCAAAGTTTTCCATCAATCATGCCAGATATAAGAAAGATTGTGGCAGGGCAATTAAACTCACTAAACACTGGGGCTGCCAGGGTAGCCTGATCGATGAATCCATCATCCATGGTAAAAACGACTGGCTTATCAGGTAAAGGTGTACGTCTTTGTAGCGCAATCATTACCTCTTCCAATGAAACAAATGTATGTCCATTATTTTTCAGAAATTGCAGACAGCGACGCAAAAAATCTGGTGTATGACCACCATTATCCGCACCGTCAGAAACGAAACGGTGCATCATAAAAACAGGAATACCATAACCAAGTAAGCGTGTAGCGAGATCAGATACAGATTGACTAGCCAGCATAGGAATCAAGAATTTTTTTAGCCGCTTTTTCATATGTGTATTATGGAATATTTTTAACAATAAATGGCCCTAGCCATTTAGCGAGTACTACTGGAAGTCGTTTCCAGGCATTAATGATAAGTGCATATTTTGGATTTGTTGGACTTAGCGAGGGTAATTCAGCACCTTTGTCCAACCAGTAGTACCAATACAGCTGCTTTTCTTGCGCACCCCATTGTTGTTTAAATCGGTATGTTCCTGCGCACTTGCTTGATCGCCCAAAATCAAAACACTTGTAACCAAGCCTAGTCGCTAGCTTCAAAACCTCCCAGTACAATAGCATATTAATACTGTATGGATTAACATCACGAATAGTTGACGCAAGCGGTATTTCCATTGTTCCACTGTGACCCAGTAATAAGCCAGCAGAGACAGGTTTATTATTCAGACGAATAATAACTATCCAGCTATTATCAGGAAAATGATTAAGGATATTTTCAACTAGTTTTTTACTATGACATGGAGAGCCTAGATCTCGCATATTACGTGTATAGACCTTATAAAAATCATCCAGATATTCTTTACCACCAACAAGTACTTGCGGTGCCTGCTGTTGTGGCCTTTTTATCTGTGCACGTAGCTTAGCAGTAAAACTATTCCACAGGGCTTCTTCTGAATCGGGCAGCAATAGAACCATATTAACCTTATGTAATTGCACCGGCAGCCCCTCTCTTGGAACATCATCCCGGTACTCAATGTAATCAACTCCCAATCGTGCAGCTTCCCTACTTGCTGCTTCCATCAATTCACTTTCTATATAAGGGTGGTCAGCAATAGCGCCTCCGCGTTGAAAGTATGGCATGGAAACCAAAATATCTCCGAACAGACCACTCTTTAGTCTGACCAGTGGCAGTATACCCACGACTTTAAGATTCTTATCATGTGCAAAAAAATAAAAACTATTAATTCCGTATGTTTTTTGCAACACATGCCGCCAGTGAGTTAAATGATGAATACTAGCTTCCGGTTGTTTTCCAACATATTCATTCCAGTCATCTTCTTCATTTTCAAGAAGGCCTATTGTAATTTCATCTATATTAACTGCAGAACTAGCGTATCGGTTGCTAAATGTGTTTTTGGCAATTACTTTTGGCTCTAATTCACCAGCAATACTATCAAAAAAAACAAGAACCTGATCTTCAATATTTTTCAGTTCTACTTCAAGTCTTTTGAGATCAGCAGTTTTAACATGCATAGACTCTATCAACTTATCAGCTAACTGGTTATTTTTCTTTGCCTCGCCTATTTTTCTTGATGTAATTTTTGCCTGGAGTTGAAGCTGACTAGTTTTTTCCCTTAGCGATTGCACCTGATCCCAGAGTTTTTCGAGCCTGGATTTTTTATCTGCATCAGCTTCTGGATATTGCGCAGAAAATTGTGCTACTGGGTCTAATAAAATCTGCCTGGCTTGCATGACGTTGTTTTTACTCACTAGTTACATCCATCCTGAGAGACGCGCAAAAAAGGCCGTCTTATCTCTGGCAATGTCCTCATGCACTCCAATACGATGCAGCAAACAGCTATCACTAGCTGCAGTATTCCAACCTTTTTTAGTAGAGACTGCACCCACATAGTTTTTACGAACCAGCTCTAAAGCCCCTGCAGAGTAATTACCATTCGGAAAGCAAAACGTTTTTACAGCTTGCCCTGTCCTTTTCTCAATCAGTTTTTTACTTGCTATAATTTCGTATTCCAGCACGACATTATCAACCTCATTACTCAGACGAATGTGGTTACAGGTATGGCTACCTATCTCAATCAGCCCTGAAGTGTTCATTTCAGACAATTGTTCCCAGTTAAGCAGGTCAGGTTTGTTTATTTGTCCCTGCAAATTCAACACATGTTCTATTATATTGAGCCGATCATGGATTTCATCATCGGACAATGCTTTGGCATTCGAGATCAATTCACCAAGTTCTTCCTGGGTCGGAGCTACGGTGGTGAACTGATAGCGTGTCGCCGGGTTTTTTAGCCAATCTAAAGCCGTGTGCGACCATTGATCAGGATGGTCTTTCGCAATACATGTGACTATCTGTGCAAGTCGCTCCGGCCAGAACTGCCTGCTGGTGCCTATCATATCTGATACGACAAATACTGTTGCTGGCGCATCCAGCTCTTTTAATATCGGGAAAGCAAATTCAAAATTATCTGCCCAGCCATCATCGAATGTAATAGCGCAGGCACGTTCAGGTAGTTCGGCACCAGAATTTTTTAGTTCCAGCCATTTAGAAAGGTGAATTATATTAAAATGCTGCTTTAGCATGGAAACATGGGACCTGAATGTTTCAGGTGTAACTATCATGCCCGGTTCTTCTAACTGGGCCCTTCTATCATTAGCAGGTAGTATGCGATGATACATCAAAATAAGAATTTTCGGCTTATACATAAAATGCATGCGAACCCCAGCGTAAGCCGCTAAATATTGCAAGCATCGTTTAATGAGTTGTTTAACAGGTCTAAATCTTGCTACCATATCGATTTATCATATTAGACTGGTTTGTTATTGATCTCTATTGTAATCTGTTCACCTCAAAAACTGAAACAACTATTCATGAAAACTATCCTTCATACAATAGATACTAACGAACCAGGAGGTGCAGAAACCGTATTTATTGATTTAGCGACACGCCTTCCCCGGGAAAAATATAGATCACTCATTGTTATTCAGGGCAAGGGCTATATATATGATGAGCTAAAAAAAAGAGGTGCTAAACCCATCCTTCTGGACACAAGAGGCTCATTTAACTGGCGTTACCTTAAAGGACTTATTTCAATTATTCGTAGAGAAAATGTTGACCTCATTCAATCTCACTTACTAGGTTCAAATGTCTACTGCTCACTTGCTGGCTTACTCACCAAAACTCCTGTAGTAGCAGTTTTTCACGGTGCTGTAGATATTGACAAACATGAAAGATTTAAATGGCTAAAGTTCAGTGCAATAAATAGAGGTGCGCAGTGCATAGTTGCAGTATCAAAAAACCTTCGCGACAGCATTATTAAAGCTTCTCCCTTAAGGAAGGACTTAACAAAAGTAATTTACAATGGAATTGAAATAGGTGACTTCGAGCGTCCTCATTCGAGACTTATGCGGCAAAACTATGGCTGGAATGATAAGGACATCATAGTTGGTAGCCTCGGCAACATGCATCATGCTAAGGGTTATGATGTCCTGTTACGATCAGCAGCATTACTAAAGGGCTCCGGTCTAACATTCCGTTTTGTGATTGCTGGCCAGATCAAAGAGGACATATATAAAGATCTTGTTAAATTAAAAACAGACCTGAGCCTCAACGAGACAGTATATTTTATAGACTTCATCAGTGATCCTGCCTACTTTTTATCCAATATTGATTACTTTCTACTACCATCATTGTCTGAAGGTTTTTCTATTGCAACTATACAGGCTATGGCAGCCAATCTGGCGGTCATTGTTACACGCAGTGGAGGCCCCGAAGAAATTGTTACTCACGAAGAAAACGGATTGATGGTCGCCCCTGGAAACCCAGTTGCAATTGCGGAAGCAGTGAAAACTCTTGCAGATGATAGTGAACTCAGAATAAAACTGGCATGCCAGGGAAACAAACATGTCACGCAAACTTTTAGAATAGAAAGCATGCTGGCCGCATACGAAGATATTTATAATTCTCTTCTGCACTAATCTAATAAACAGATCTATACTTACCGGCAAATAAAACGTGAAACTAAAAGAAAAGGACTCCATCGACATACAAAGATTCTACTCGATGAGCATAGGATCAATCTGGAGAGGTTTAAAACAGGAAAATGCGGCATTCTGGTGGCTATGCATTTATATTTTTTTTGAATATGTCAGACCACAGTCTATTTACACGCAAATTGATGTGGCTCCATGGTCACTGATTACATTAGCACTAGCGTTAATTACTGCCTTTCTTGACCCAAGTGTAAAATGGGTCAAAAACCCGGAAAATGTTCTTTTTTTAATTTTTCTATCTATCCTGTTGTTATCGTGTTTGCTAGCATTTCAGACATCATCATCCTGGGCGAAAATTGATATAGTGATTAACTGGATGATATTATATTTTTTAATAATAACTATTGTTAACACTGAAAAAAGATTCTATATCTTTACATTATTGTTTTTACTGGTGAGTTTTAAAATGTCACAGCATGGATTTAGGACATTTTCTTCTCGTGGTTTTTCATTTGCAGACTGGGGCGCCACCGGCGCACCTGGATGGTTCCAGAATTCGGGAGAATTTGCAATCCAAATGGTCATATTTTCTCCCCTGGTCATAGCTTTTATTCTGGCATTAAAAAAATTCTGGGGACGTTACACGAAATGTTTTTTCTATCTTCTACCCATCACTGCACTAATTTCAATTGTTGCATCAAGCTCACGAGGTAGCCAGGTAGCTATACTAGGCGTTGGCATATGGTTCGCATTAAAATTTAAAGCCGGAATAAAGGCGATCTTAGCCTTAACGATTATTGGTATGATTTTATATTTCCTGATTCCACCGGAACAGATGGCGCGCCTCAATGAAATGGGTAATGATGGAACATCGCTACAGAGATATGCCTATTGGTCTCATGGCATTAATGTAATCCTAGATCATATGGGGATAGGTGTCGGCTATGCAAACTGGAAGGATTATTGCTGGTTTGTTAACCCATCTGGTGTAGGGCCACTACAGTCATGTCAGGAACCTCATAACATTTACATACAGGCTGCTGCGGAACTAGGAATACCAGGCCTGATAATGTTCCTGTTAATGACAATTTACATACTTGTACTAAATGCCAGAACACGACAATTTTCAGTACAAATAAACAACACATTCTTTAGATACATATCCCACGGACTTGATGGCGGTATAATTGGGTATTCAATAGCTGCCTTTTTCGTAACCGTCTTATATTACCCTTTTTTCTGGGTTCAGCTAGCTATGACCGTGGCATTATATTCCATAGCAAAATCTCAATTTATCAACAAAAACAGAAGCCACTCTCTATTAAGGAATGAACACCACAACTATTAATACCCAGTGAACTTTACCATCAACAACCTAAAATATTCTTCTGCAAACTTAACTGAATTATATTGAAATACAACTCACCTCATTTATAAATTAATTATCAATTACATTTGAAATAAAATTAAACCACTTCTCTGAAATGGCCGGCCCAGAATAAGTTTTATTAAAATACTGAATTATTGATGCCCGTAGCTGTTCCTTATTCTTAAGTAAATCGTCTAATATCTTTGGCGTATCTTTGTCATTAGGATCAGAAATTACTACACCTGGGCAATCTAGAAATTGCTCAAATACAGGAATTGGTGACAGCAAGCAAGGAAGGCCAGCGCTCATGGCTTCTATAACAACCAGTCCAAATGTTTCCGATCTACTCATAAATACTAAAACATCGAATGAATTATATATTTTATTTTTATCTGACTCCCATTCATGAACTATCACTTTTTCATTATTCCAACTATCGTTTTCCGCACTCCATAAATGAATAGCATTGGCATTTGACTGTAATGAAATTTTCACACTCGCGTCAGCATTTTTCCGTTCATCATCAAGATTGCCAACACTGCCAACATTGTTGGTTTGTATCTTTTTTGTTACTTGCTTTGTTGTATTTGGAATTACTTCATATGTGCCTTCATCTAACTGAAATGACTCTTGCTGAATAAAACTGACAAAGTGAACCTTATCAGAAAATTCTAGTGATTTTTTCAAATACTCTGGAGCAATATTACCATGCAATTCATTTAGCAACCCGTGACATGTAATAATTAATTTCTTTTCTGAACGCTTTATTTCCTCATAAAATGAATGTTCGCATACTATGTCACAAATATATAAATCCGACCTCTTATTAGGGCGATTTACTAGATGAACTTCTTTGTCGAGTAATTTGTTGAAGTTACTAGATGGATATGTGACAAATTCAACGTGATATTTGTTGGCTAGTAAATTAGCGATATTGGCTATTGCTGACGTTGCACCAGTATCACCATGGAATCCACATCTAAACGTAATAATTTTGTTGCAACCTGATTCTTCCTGGAAATAATTACAAACTTTATTTCTAAAATAGTGGTATGAATTTCTTGCCTTCCTTATTCTACTAACCACAAACCATGGGAGCCTTTTATTCACAAGAACGCTCTTTATCGCCGATATGCGCACATCAATCTCCGTCTATCCAGGACTATAGTTACTTACATGACACTACAGTGCGAATAAATCATGACTCTAGCCAGGTTAATTCTGTAATCACAATTAACTAGAGAAGACTTATTATTAGCTACTGCACACAACCTTTAATGATCCAAAATACATGCAGCTAGTAAACACCCTGATATGCTTTCTCATAAAATAAATCACCACTATCGTAACGATCTCGAACTAATGAAGCACTTCAGATTAAAAAGTATTTGAACAGCATTTTGCCATAATTAGCCACATATAAGTTAAGCCTTATCTTGCACTTCCTCATTATAGCGAGAATTATGAAAAACCAATCTCATTGCGATTAAATCTTTCACAACAACTTTATTTTCCTACGCCTATTTAACTCTATAAATCGGCTTACAATCATACAAGTATTAAGCGTAAATCTCTTCAACTTTAATGGACATTCTGATATTTATAGAAACACGCCTAAACCTGCTTTAGCAAGACGAGCACCTATCATGGCAAATATGCCATTTTCGGGAGCACAATGCCTTTCTTATGCAAGAATACAGTACAAAATTAATTGTAAATTTAGTTTTTTACCTGTAATTTATACACTCTGGTTACATTTTATAAATTACATTATTTTTATTCCTTGCGGCCTCAATAACATAGATAATGGACATAGACGCGTGCCTATCTGCTGAGCAAGGATTTAATGATAAGCTACATCATCCATATGGTGATATTACTACTGTTATATGAACATAATGCATGGAGGAATAAATGAGCGATAATTCTGGACCTGATTTTGTGTGTATAGGTGCTCAAAAAAGTGGTACAACCTGGCTATACGAGAATATGGTTGAAAACCCTGAAGTGTGGTTACCACCTATAAAGGAGTTTCATTATTTTAATCGAGTTTGTATTAATGATAAATTACTAGGTAACTGGAGCATACCTCACCCCCATGGATTTGAAAGATATGCTAGTGCAGTCAAGTCTTTTGATGTTGATCGCCTGCGATGGTTATACAGGTATTACGAATTAGGCATGGAAAAAAATTGGTATCTTGAGTTATTTTCAGATAAATATAGCCACGGGAAGATAACCGGTGAAATGACACCTGGATATTCGACACTCGATGAACGCGGCGTCAAATATGCGAGTGAAGTTCTAAATAAGGACGTTCAAATCATATTTATCGTACGTAATCCGGTGATTCGTTCATGGTCTGCAGCAAAGATGCTTCTAAGAGGACGAGGAATTTCAATTGGCGATATTTCAACTGATGAAATGACCAGTTTATTATCCTCTCCAGATATAACTCTATGCAGTGAATATTCCAGGATCATCCCTCTCTGGAAACAGCACTTCAATAATGTTCATATACTTTCATACAACCTGCTAAGCAGATCACCACGAGAATTTCTATCGCAAGTGAGTGGCATTTTAAATATTCGTGACTCATGGAATGAAATTTTGATAAATAAACGAGTATGGGCAGATAATAATAAAACCCCTATGCCAAATTATGTATTTCAGAATTTAAATAACTTTTATTCAGATGAGATTGAAAAGTTATATTCAATATTAGATCATAGTGAAATTAATGATTGGAAACATGAGTTAGATCTTTTAAGAAATAGCATTCATATGTAATTGCACATCGCTTGACCACAGATAAGTGAACTCCGTGATTTATAAAAAAATAAAATACCTGGCTAGATATATTTATGAGCTATTTCTTAAGGCTGGCTTTATCCTGCTAGATGCATTGTTACCTAAAAATGAAAAATACTGGTGCTTCTGCACATGGGACAATTACCCGCATACTTTGGATAATCCAAGAGCTGTTTTTGAAACTATCAAAAATGACGCGTCAATCAGAAAAATAATCCTGGTTAAAACAAGCAATCGCCTTAATTTCTCTGACGGGAAAAATATTAAATTCATAAATGCCGAATCATTTCATGGCATATACTATGTCGCGCGTTCTAGAATAATACTATTGGGTTATTCACTATCCGCGCTCTCAAGTTACAGTAATCTAATTTCTAATAATCACACTATTATACAATTATGGCATGGTATCCCGCTAAAGCGTATTGGCATGCTATTTCCTGACGAAACCAATTGGTATAAGGAAACAAGAAAATATTACGCCACAGTTTGCTCCTCTAGTGAGGATAAAAACTTCATGAGACAAGCATTTTCGCCAATTCTTGAAGATAATGTCTGGCAAAGCGGCCTACCAAGAAACGACATAATTTTAATGAATGAGAATAATTTACCTGTAGACTATCACGATTATCTCCGTGATTTTAGAAACCGGATCGGTAACCGTAAACTGGTACTCTATGCTCCGACGTGGCGAGCAGAAAGCGAAAATATTTACGTGTTTTCAGGCCAACAAATAAACACCTTAAACAAAGTATTAGAAGATAATAACGCAGTACTAGCAATTCGCGGCCACTCAAACGTCAGATCACATGACATGGTTAATGGTGAAATACTAAATTCAAGAATCATAGAAGCCAACAGTATCCCTGACGTAAATATTCTACTAAGACTAGCAGATATTTTAGTTACAGATTATTCGAGCATTTATATTGATTTCTTAATAACAAATAAACCAATTATATATTTCACATATGACCTTGATAATTATTATAAAGAGCGTGGCTTTCTGTACAATATTAAAAAGGCATTTGCCAGTGAAGAAGTTCTAAATTTCGACGATTTTGTTACTACACTCGACCATACATTAAGGTATGGCACTGAAGACACTACTCGCTATCAATCAGTAAAAAAGTTGTTTCATGATTATGAAGGGAGCAGTTCGGTAGCTGTTGCTGAGCACATCCGAAACATATAGTATATTTAAATTATTCATCATTGATATTAACAGGACGATTTTATAATGAAGACAGTCATAACATTTGGCACCTTTGATGTCTTTCACGTAGGTCATGTCAACATCCTACAAAGGGCTGCTATGCTCGGTGACACATTGATTGTTGGCATCTCAACCGATGAGTTAAATTATAGCAAGAAGGGTCGCTACCCTATTTATAAACAACTAGATCGCATGAAAATTGTTAATGGATTACGTTATGTAAACCTCTGCTTTTTTGAAGAATCTCTCGAATTAAAGCGTGAATATATTGAACGTTATAACGCAGACATTCTAGTTATGGGCGATGACTGGGCCGGCAAATTTGATTGCATGAGCGATATTTGTGAAGTGAATTATCTAGAGAGAACCCCATCAGTTTCAACAACTGAAATCATTGAAGTCATAAATTCAGAATAGTTATTACTATAAGTTTTTCAGTTATAGAACTGTCAATGACTGATTCAGATCCTCTTAACGAACCTAGCAGATACTAAACAAATACCAGAAATACAAATAATATGCACTCTACGCCAAACATATAGTTTCTTTTCGTATAAATTCGAGACAGTATGATATTCTGTTCAAATTTAAATACCCCTGTAGGAAACAGTTTCAAGATTAGCAATAGGTTTAAGGAGTAACTCCGTGAAGTCTCATAAAAACAAAATTACAGTCCTCTATGTTGATCAGGCTGTAGCCTTCGGCGGGTCAGTTGTGGTTGTAGGTTATCTGGTCAATGCTCTTGACAGATCCATATTCCGCGCAGTTGTTGTTGGAAGCATGCCCCCCTCTAACCTCAAACACTTAATAAGCAATGATACCAGTCTGTATATTGTACCAAGCTACTATAATTATGCTCGTTGGGAACGTACTGTTAACGCCATTAATATATTGCCCAGCAAACTGTTAAGAAAATTATTCATTTATATTTTTTCTGTCTTTAGAAGCATTGTTAACTCTATTTATCTGTTTCACCTCGCAAGAATACTAATAAAAGAGAAAATAGATATTGTTCATATTAACAATGGCATGACTAACGTAGAAGCGATTATTGCCGCAAAACTGACTGGATGCAAATATGTGGTACATTTACATCAGATAAAATATCATGGACTTGTCCAGAGACTACTTATTAAGACCGTACCAAAGTTTATTGCAATATCTGATTTCATCAAAACTGAGATGACTTTAAATAGCATCCCAGAGAGCCGTACAGTAGTTATTAAAAACCCTGTAAAGCCGCGAACTTTACAACAGAAAAACATAAATACAATCAGGGCTAAGTACAAGCTCACTGACAATGATCTAATATTTGGCATCGTTGGCAGGATCGTCAAATGGAAAGGACACGAGGAATTTCTTAAAGCTGCCAAAATTGTCCTCAATTCGATACCGAATTCAAAAGCATTAATAGTTGGAGATTTCTCTGATGGCGACATTAACTTTCAGACTAAAATCATCGGCATGGTCAATGAATATGGACTGCAGGACCGAATCATTTTTACAGGCTATGTAAAAGATGTTGAGAACATGTACAGCATTATGGATGTGTTTGTACATGCTTCTATAGATCCAGAACCTTTTGGTCTGGTGATCACTGAGGCTATGTCTTACGGCATCCCGGTAATTGCTGCTGATAGTGGCGCACCAAAGGAAATTATTTCTGATGGTGAAACAGGTTATTTAGTTGATCCATACGATAACCAAAAGTTGGCGGCTGTTTTAATAACCTTACTTAGTAACTACAAGCTGAGACGTAAGATCGGAGAAAATGGAAAAGCTCTCACCCTAGAAAAATACCAGGTGGAAAGTTATGCGCGAGCAATTGAAGATGTTTATCTGGATGTCCTTGGACGAACCAGATAAACACCGTATAGTTATCCCAAAAAAATGATAACCAAATACTAGATCGAGCAGTTTTACTGCCCCGGTGTTGGTGCTTTTGGCGGAGCTATAGTGCTGCCATCTGGCGCGGTCGGCCCTATACTAACATTTGAAAATTTTATATCGTCAATATACCAAAATCCTGTTGCGTCTTCCCAGTGCTGGTGATTTCCCCATAGGGACGGCGCTATGACAGTAGAGAGGCTCGATCCGGTTAACTCATAAACTGGGGTCGTTGATTCTTGACCTGCTTCCGCAAACCACAATCGATATTCACCATCATTTTTATCAGGTGCTGTTCGCGCCTTGAACTCTTCCTGTATGTAATACCAGACACCTGGCACCACATTGACGCTATCTATAATAACATCCTGTGCTGGACCACCAAACGCAGCTAAACTCTCAATACCTAGCTTCATTGAATCAACCTGCCGATGCAAAACCAGAAGAATCGAACTTGTGCTCTCATCTGTCCAGTAACGAACCTTCTGAAGCTGTGGAGCCTCGCTAACTAAGCTACTGGCATCAAGTTTGAGGTACACACGCCTGTATATAGCTTCACCAGGTTTTTGTGGGTGATCTGAAAATGTCGGACTTATCAAATACGAGATTGCTTCATTGCAGTCTCGACGTCTGTCGATATTGTCCGCAACTAAACCATCTACACCGCAGACTCTTTCAACAGTTATAACATCGCCGCTGTTAAATGTATTAGTGGCGCCATCAATACCATCAGCCACCCTGGTGAGAATCAATTTGTCATTGAGACTCGTATCAGTTTGTATACCGGTTATCTGCCACTTAGAATAGCCATCAGATTTGTTGTATATGAAGCGTCCGACTCCCGCAAAAATAGGACTCTGAGTAAGGTCGGCGCCACTTGAGTCAACAAAAAAAGTTACATTGTCGTAGGCCAAACCGGTTTTATGTATTCTGGCTGTGCCGTTACAGCCATTACAAAAACCATTCCTTGCCTGGTAGTTATAACGGAGACTGTGTGTTCCACTATGAGCATTCCCAGTGACGAGCGTAAAGAAATTACCGGGCCCTTCTATAACGCCAATATCAGGATCGAGCCGTAAAGACCAGACTGGATTCGGGGTTTTAGTAACTAACTGATTATCTTCAAAATCAGTCTCATACAAAACCTGACCGGAAGCTTTCACATTATTGATTAGCAAGAAGGAAAGACTTACGATAAAAACTACTTTTGATATCAATTGATTACTCATTTATCCGGCTCCTTTTATTTATACACTCAGAAATATGATGACATTTACACGTATTCAGACAAGGGTGTAACCATCAATAACTGTATTCTCATGCGACCGCAACTGCCACATACATACTTTCTTATGCGCCAGGCACATAAAATACCATGTAGTGCTAGGCGATAACAATAGAAAATCGCTATACTAGGCGTGTGAACGGAATTCTACTGTGAATAATATGATGACCTCTAACGAGACAATTATTCGATTATCATCAAGACGGAATTTGCGCTACATTTTGAAATATAGCCAGACTGAGGGAGAAACCTCATAAGACAGCCTATGGACTTATAGGACTGTGCTTTAATCTGGTATCCATGGACATATATATTTAACAATGAAAATCTTATGGCTATCTCAACTGGTTCCATATCCGCCTAAGGGTGGAGTTTTACAAAGGGCTTATCACCTGATTCACGAGCTGGCGAAATACCATACTGTTGATTTGATTGCCTTTAATCAAAAGGATCTGATGTCACCTTTTTTCGATAGCCAACAAGAGGCGCTGGCGGTATCCGCAAAGGAACTGGGCAAATATTGCCGTAATATCGAGTTTGTTCCCATTGATTGTGACCGCACCCGCTATGGCAAGCATCTGTTAGCGCTGAAGAGCCTGCTGACGAAAGATCCTTACACCATTAACTGGCTAAAGTCACAGGCCTTTAGTGAGAAACTGAAAACGTTGTTAAATACAAATAACTACGACCTGATTCACTTCGACACCATCAGCCTGATTCCATTTATGAAATATATTGATGACACACCTATGGTACTTGATCATCACAATATTGAATCACACATGTTAATGCGTCGTGCGGATAATGAAAAAAACAGTTTTATGCGATGGTACTTTAAACAGGAAGGACGACGCGTAGAAGCCGTTGAAAAGCAGATATGCCCGCAGTTCTCTCTAAACATAACATGTTCTGAAATTGATCGAGATCGACTGATCGAATTGGCCGCCGGGAGTCATGTAGAAGAAGTCTCCAATGGGGTTGATATCGATTATTTTCATCCTGATAAATCCAGCACGCAACAACTATCACTAATTTTTGCCGGCACCCTGAGCTGGTATCCTAACATCGAAGCAGTACGCTTCATCGCCTACGAAATATGGCCTCGCATCAAGCTCGAAATCCCCAACATGTGCATTGATATAGTAGGTGCTAACCCACCAGAAGATATTCGCCGACTTGCAGAAAAAGAAAAAGGTTTTAACGTGCATGGTTTTGTCAATGACGTTCGACCTTACATCGATCAGGCAGCAATTTATATTTGCCCTATTAACGACGGCGGTGGCACCAAGCTAAAAATTCTGGATGCCCTGGCCATGCACAAAGCTATTATTGCACACCCGATTGCCTGTGAGGGTATCGCTGTAGAGGAAGGCGTGAATGTTCAGTTTGCTACTAGCGCTGATGAATATATTGCTCAGATTAAACGTTTAATGGCTGACGAAAACGAACGAAAACGTCTCGGCGACAATGCTCGACGACTTATCGAAGACAAGTATGCTTACTCTATTATCGGCAAGAACCTGTCAACCATGTATGAAACTTGTGTCAGTAAACCTGTCAATGCATCTGTTGATGTATAGCTTATATTCATGTGCGGAATAGCAGGATTACTGAATCAAAGTATTTCGAGAGAGATACTGAATTTGAAAGGCACCGCCATGCTTAAAACGTTGGTGCATCGTGGTCCAGATGCAGGTGATATTTGGATCAGTGATACACAGAACCTGTTACTGGCACATCGCAGACTGGCTATTCAGGATTTATCTGATAGTGGCCGACAGCCCATGCACTCTGTGTCAGAGCGCTACTGCGTCGTCTTTAATGGTGAAATTTACAATTTCAGAGAAATTACTAAAGATCTACAACAGCTAGGTCATCATTTCATTGGTCGTTCCGATACCGAGGTTCTACTTGCGGCCATCGAACATTGGGGCATACAGGCGGCCGTGCAAAAATTTATCGGTATGTTCGCATTTGCATTATGGGACAAGCTAGAGGCGGTACTGCATCTGTGTAGAGACCGTCTGGGAGAAAAGCCACTCTATTATGGCTGGCAGAATAAAGCTTTTTATTTTGCATCTGAACTCAAAGCAATTGAGGCATGCATCCAATCTGGTCTATCCATTGATCTTGAAGGATTCAGTAGTTTTCTACGCCATGGATATGTTCCAGCACCATTATCAATTTATCAGGGTCTATATAAGTTACCACCTGGCACTATCCTCAGCTTATCTGCAGATGAACTGGTAAACCAACCAGATTTCTCACCATTATCAGGCGAAAAAAAACACGCCCCCCACCCTTACTGGCTCGCACTGGATTCTGCCAACCGAGGCTTGGCAAACCCTATTGACAATGAGCATGAGGCCATTGATGAGCTGGATAGACTTCTAAGAACAACGATCAATCGTCAGCTTATTGCTGACGTTAAGGTGGGCACCTTTCTTTCAGGTGGTATTGATTCATCACTGGTGAGCGCCATTGCACAACAAGAATCATCCGAAAGAGTGAAAACCTACACAATAGGCTTTAGCGAAAAAGAATATGATGAATCCATTTATGCCGAAAAAATCGCAGCACATCTCGGCACAGACCATTTGACCATGCAGGTAACACCACAAGATGCGCTTGATGTCGTACCAACGTTACCCACAATATACGATGAACCATTTGCGGACTCTTCACAACTCCCTGCCTATCTGGTATCAAAGCTAGCCAGAGAACACGTAACCGTGTGCCTGTCTGGTGATGGTGGCGATGAATTATTTGCCGGATACAATCGTTACGTATGGGCCGACTATATCTGGGGACGCCTGGGCATCATTCCTGACTCATTGCGAAAAATGACCGGCAAGGCACTGTCTGTTCCATCGCCACATTTCTGGGATAGGCTTTACCATGCAGTGGCTATGTTTAAGGGAAAAAATCAATTATCTACGAAATTGGTCGGTTTAAAATTACAAAAACTCGCAGGATTTATGCAACAAGACAATCTTCAACAGGGTTATGAATATCTGCTGTCATTCTGGGATCAACCAGATCAGATTATGACGAAACATGCGGCAATCGACCTGATCAGGCCAGCACACAAACTGTCTGTCGATACCAGCTTCATCAATCAGGCCATGTACATTGATCAGATAACATACTTGCCTGGAGACAATCTAGCCAAGGTCGACAGAGCCAGCATGGCCGTGAGCCTGGAAACACGCTTACCACTACTTAGTCATGAAATTGTTGATTTGTCATGGAGAATACCAGTTTCAATGAAAGTGAGAAACAAAACATCCAAATGGGCACTACGACAGGTGCTGTATAAATATGTGCCGCCTGAGTTAATTGAAAGACCTAAAATGGGATTTTCCGTTCCCATTGATCGCTGGCTTAGAGGTGAGTTAAGGGATTGGGCAGAAGATTTGCTAACTACTATTGATCATGCCGCCTATGGGTTATTGAAGAAAGAACCTATACTAAAAATCTGGAATGAACATATCAGTGGACGGCGTGATCACTCTCATCGACTATGGACTGTACTGATGTTTCTATCCTGGAATCATCACAGGAATAAAAACTAATCGCTTTACAATCTGGAATATATTTTAATGGCCAACCAACAGACAAGCCAACTTAAAAAGACCGCCAAACATTCCGCAGTTTATGGAATTGGAACAGCGCTACGGCAATTGACCGGCCTGGTGATGTTACCAATATACACGCGCTATCTCTCACCTGCAGATTATGGCGTTGTTGAATTGCTGACCATGACCGTTACTTTTGTCAGCATATTTATCGGCCTACGAATTTCCCAAGCCATGTTTCGTTACTTCGTTCTGGCGGAAACTCCTGATGAAAAGAATTTGATCGTTTCGACAGTAATGCACACAATAATTGCCACCAGCAGCATTGGTTCTTTAGCATTATATTTTGCTGCTGAGCCAGCTGCCAGAATATTATTTGGTAATTCTGATTATCTGTATGAAGTACAGTTATTTTCAATCACAATAATGTTAGGCGCAGTCGCTGATGTTGGCATGAGTTACATACGTGCAAGACAACTACCTGTATTATTTGTAGTCGTGGGGGCAGTGACTCTAATATTACAGGTTACTTTGAACGTGATATTCGTCGTTATTTTAGATATGCATGTTAGAGGGGTCGTTTATAGCGTATTAATTAGTGGTGTTGTAGTTGCTTCTGTTCTTGCGCTTTATGTTTTTGGACAAACTGGCTTACGCTACTCAATAACCATTGCAGGCACACTAGTCAGGTTTATCATTCCCTTGATTTTCGCATCTGTTGCTGCCTTCTACGTAAATTTTGGTGATAGATACTTCCTGCGTATATTTGGTGGTCTTGCTGAAGTCGGTATTTACGCACTTGCATGGCGGATAAGCTCTGTACTATCCACTGTCTTTGAAGCATTTAACATGAGCTGGTCTGCCGATCAGTTTGAAGTAGTTAAAAAACGCAATGCTCAAGAAACTTTTAACCAGATATTCAGGGTCCTTGCTGCGGCTCTTTTTCTTTCAGGAACAGGCATTGCCCTATTTGCCAGCGACTTCTTCAGGATTATGACAGCACCCGAATTTTATGCCGCAAGTGATGCGGTACCTATTATGGTTTTTGCCATTATCTTTCAGGTGATGACAAATTTCTGCCAATTTGGAATTGTTTACAAAGAACGTACTCGACATATTGCTGAAGCTAACTGGATTAAAGCATTGGTAGCCACAGCAGGCTTCCTGTTGATTATCCCATATCTCGGAAGTGTAGGCGCTGCAATGGCTGTTTTATTAGCACAGATATCGGCATTTGGCTGGTCTTATTTAAAATCAAAATCCTTGTACGATATGGGATTAACATGGAGCCCTGTCAATGTTATGGGTGTAATTGCAATATCCTGCATTGTGATCGGATACCTTCTACCCGAAGGCGAAATCATTTACTTTATTGCCAGAATATTAATTTATGCGATGCTCATTGTCTTGTTTTATAAAGTACCAAACTGGTCTGAATCAGAAAAACAATTTATGCGACAGTCAATTTTGAGACTAGCAGCAATTGTAAAAAAACCGCTATTGAGAAGCCATTCCTAGTAAATTAAGATCAATCTGTATATATCGATAATTAAAGAATATTAAAACTAGTCCTGCTCAAAGCATTGAAAGATATTGCGTATAGTATGCTTGCGCATTTGATTTGGCGGAGTATTTCTCCTCAACTCGATTCGCTGCTTCCTTTATAACATTCGATTTTTTTTGGTTATCAGTTGCATAATCGTTGATTGCATGTGCATATGCTGACGCCGCTTGCTCATTTACTAAGATCCCACACGTGCCCTGATCAAGCAAATTCGGAACACCACCCACCGCATGTGCTATGACCGGCGTACCTAAGGCCATGGATTCCAGCAATATCATTGGCAAGCCTTCATGGTCTGATGTTAGTAATAATACATCTATTGCCCGGATTTTTTCCAGCATATTATCGCAATGCCCCTCAAACACAACCGAAGCTTCAGTTTTAAGATCATGGCTTAATTGTTCAAGTTCGTTACGTAATGGACCATCACCAAAAATATAAAATTTAATTTTCAATCCCGAACAATGATCAAGAATATAACGTGCTGTTTTAATAAAAACATCCACCCTTTTTACCTGCACAAGGCGACCAGCTATACCAATTTTGAGTGCATCCATTTCCGTCACAGGTTTTAAACAGCTGTTTGCAACATATTTATCTATCGCATCCAGATCAACACCATTTTCGATGACCTGTATTTTTTCCAGTGGATAATCCTTTTTAAGCATGGTGACAAGATCTTCGGAAACAGCAATGATTTTACGTTGCAGAAATCGCCCACAAATCCAGTCCAGAAAATATATTAGCCTTTTTGGAAGATTATGCCATGCAGCAATATGTTCCGGGGCACCGTGTGCTGTTCTCAAGCAGGGTATATTGCCATTTATTAACGCACCAATACTGCCCAATATATTTTCTTTATTACGATGGCTGTGAATTACATCGGGCCTGAGTGCATGAATTATACGAATCAGTTGAATCAGAATCTTGAAGCCGTTTAATTCTGACTCATCCAGAACTATGACTTCTATGCCGATTTGACGAAGCTGCTGTTCGAGCCTGCCGTAATTTAGTATGACGACACTGATGCGCGTCAATGGGTTGTCTTTAAGTTTTTTCGCGAGTGTAAATAATTGAACCTCTGCCCCAGCCCAGAGGTCGCCAGAAACAATATGCAAAATATGAATTTTTTTATCTATAATCATCAGTTAAGCTTGTTATAACGTTCTTGTTATAATGAGCTATCAATGTAAATATAACGGAATATCAATGATATGAACATAATTAAGCGATTGATAGCAATAGCCCCTGCGGCATTTCAGGAAGAGTTAAAGCGATTTCACTTTAGAAGGCAAATCAAAAATGGGACTTTTGTTACTTGGGAACCTGAATTTGATGAACTTAATAAATTTATTGGTGAGGGCGACTGGGTCATCGATATTGGTGCCAACATAGGTCATTATACAAACAAACTCTCAGATCTTGTTGGTTCGAAAGGACGAGTTATCGCTTTTGAACCCATTCCAACAACATTTACTCACCTATCCGAAAACACGCAATATTGTAAATACCGGAATATTACTCTTATTAATGCGGCAGCGTCTGAAGGAACAGCATCTGTTAACATGACAATACCTGATTTTTCTTCTGGCTTAAAAAATTACTATCAAGCGAGCATTTCATCGGTAGCTGATAAATCAGATACCACAGTTTTAACCTTCTCCATTGATAGTTTTCAGTTCAGCCACAAAATAAGTTTAATCAAAATTGATGCCGAGGGTCACGAACCTGAAGTTCTTAGAGGTGCACAAAATCTTCTGGAGCGTGACAGACCGTTACTCATTGTAGAGACGGTGACTGATGAAATTCGAGAACAACTGCTCGCGCTTGGGTACAGGGAAGAAAAATATAACGGCTCTCCAAATATAGTGTTTAGAATCTAGGGTAAATCTGTCTCGATACATATCATCTTAGTCAATATCAACATAATACATAACAGGTTACTTTTAACCATGGAACTACTTTTTTATATTACCGGCCTAACGTGTTTGTATAGCTATTTTCTCTACCCGTTGATTCTAAAACTCATACCCGCAAGAAAAAAAAATGTTTTTGCACAATTAAAGACCTCTGACTTACCAAAGCTAAGCCTGGTTATCACTGCGCATAACGAAGAGGGACGAATCCGTGAAAAACTGGAAAACACCCTGCTAATTAATTATCCCAAAGAGCGTCTTCAGATCATTATAGCTTCGGATTTTTCTACTGATGCCACCGATAGCATCGTCGAGTCGTATGCAGACCGAGGTATACAGCTGGTACGAGCAGACGAACGTAAAGGCAAGGAGTATGCGCAGTTATGTGCAATTCGTGCCTCGACTGGCCAGATCCTGGTATTCTCGGATGTTGCCACGCAAATACCGGCGGACGCGTTTCGTTTGCTTGCAAGCCGCTTTGCTGATGAAAGAGTGGGTGCGGTGTCGAGCGAAGACCAGTTCATTAGCAATGATGACAAGGTGGTGGGCGAAGGCGCTTATGTCAAATATGAAATGTGGCTGCGGCGCCTGGAATCTGATCGGGCAGGTCTGGTAGGTTTGAGTGGTTCGTTTTTTGCAGCACGCCGGGAAGTTTGTAAAGAATGGGATATTTACTGCCCTAGTGATTTCAACACGGGCCTTAATTGTGCAAAGAGTGGCATGGTGGCGATCACCTGCCCTGATGTCATTGGCATCTACAAAGATGTAAAAAATCCGGGTCTGGAGTATCGCCGCAAGATGCGCACCGTCATCCGCGGTATTACCGCCATTTCACGTCATCCAGAAGTGCTAAATCCATTTAGTATGGGCATGTTTACTTTTCAGGTATGGAGCCATAAGATCATGCGCTGGGGAGTACCGTGGTTTATGCTGGCTTTCGCCATAGTAACGCTCATTTTACAGGGTCAGGGAGCCATCTACACGCTGGCTCTGCTGGCTCAGTTGGTCTTTTATTCATTAGCGCTGGCTGGCTGGCTGTCTCCATTGATTCGAGAAAATATTGTTGTAAAAATAGTCTTTTTCTTTGTGCAAACTAACCTGGCATTGGCTCAGGCGACTCTGCTGTTTTTATCAGGCAAGCGCATGACTGTGTGGACACCTTCGCAGCGATAAATGTTTTATCAACTGCCTCCTGTCGGTAATCCCATTCATCTGTCTCACACAGTACGGAATGAAAACGTATCTCAGATTTTTGGCGATGCATACCAACCTCGTTTCTTTGCTTCGGGTACAGCGGCATTGGCCGCCGCTATTACCGCAGCAATACAGTTGAAGGTTGTCGATGAACCCGAAGTCATCCTGCCTGCCTACAGTTGCCCAGACCTGATCAGCGCCATAATCTTTGCAGGGGCAAAACCTGTACTCGTTGATTTTGAAGCTGATACTCCATGGATGAGCCTTAAACTATTACCGACAAAAATAACTACAAACACCGTGGCGGTTATCGCTGTTAATCTTTTTGGAATTTCAGAACGGCTAGCGCCATTACGCCAACTTACTAAACAGGCCGACATACTACTTATCGAAGATAGCGCACAGGCCTTCCCCAGTGCCAGTGAGCAAGGCGTATGGCAAGGTGATCTGGTCGTACTTAGTTTTGGCCGTGGCAAACCTGTGAGCTTACTTGGTGGTGGCGCAGTACTTTATAATGAAAAAAATTCGCGTTGCATAGACTTCGCCAGTCTATTGCCAACAGGTGTTACACCATCCAGTGTAAATGTCCAAAATCGGGTTTCATTCTGGTTAAAAGCAAAGCTATATAACTGGATGATTAGACCCAGACTGTACTGGTTGCCGCAGAACCTGCCCTTTTTGCATCTGGGCGAAACTCGCTACTCTCCTCTGGACTCCATTGAGGGCATGGATCAAGTAAAACTATCAATGCTGACCACCAATATTAAGACTTATCAGGACAATTCATTTAGCGCACAAAAAAATCTGGCTGCAATGCTGAACGAGTGCGATCTTAAGGGATGCGGTATCATAGATTTAGCCAAAGCCTGCAAAACAGTAGAGACTCGACGATTATTACGATACCCATTACTGGTGGAGCCAAAAGCCCGAGATCACCTATACTCACAACTACAGCAACTTGGTCTGGGACCATCCCGAATGTATCCAAAGACACTGCCAGAAATATCAGGCGTTGATACGTTACTATCAACACATGACGCATTCCCTGCGGCATTGTCATTTTCCAAAAGAATATTGACCCTGCCCACACATATGCAGGTGAAACAGGCAGATATTGATAAAATCCAACAACTCATATCACGCTATCAGGGCGAAATATAGGGCATGACTGTAATAGTATTTTTCCCGTAAAATAAACCCAATGCAGGATTGTTAAAATAGGATCTTTAAAAATGAAAACAAATCAGATTTTCTTTACTTTTATGATGTGCATAGGATTGGGATCTGGTCCAGTTGGTTGCGCAATGAGTAAACCGAACCTACCAGCACCATCCGAGACAGGCATCAATAATGCGCCCAAAGTGCTCGTCGATTCATACAAAATGGCTGTCGGTGATCAGATCCAGATCAATGTCTGGAAAAATCCTGAACTATCCCTGTCAGAACCCATTAGGCCTGATGGAAAAATATCAATGCCCCTGGTCGGTGATGTTATGGCCGTAGGCCTGACACCCGAAGAGCTATCGGAGATCATTGAAGAACAACTATCCGCTTACGTTAAATCTCCAAATGTTACTATTATTCTGACGAGCTTGCAGGGACACGCATTTCTTTCACGGATTCGTGTTACAGGCTCGGTGACAAAGAATATATCTCTCACATATCATCAGGGCATGACCGTGCTGGATGCGATCCTTGAAGCGGGCAGCGTTGACTTATACGCAGACAGTAATAATACCAAGCTGCACCGACGCACAAAATCTGGAAATAAAACTTACGATATTCGTCTTAAAAATATCATGCACTATGGCGATATGAGGACAAACATTATTCTGATGCCGGGCGACATTATTACCGTACCCGAACGCGGTTTTTAATAAGCCCAAACCATAACAGCGGCATTTGGAGAACCCAGAGGTGTACCGAATCATGATCAATCATTGTGCCCTGATCGTCCTCTCCGGCATCGCTCTTATCAACACTACTGTATCTGCAATGGACATAATACCCAGTGCCGGTCTTACCATGCAGTACACCGATAATGTCTGGAAGCTTCCAGATAATGAAAAACACGATTTAATTATTATCACTGACATAGGTGCAAGCATAGATACAGCAAGCGGCCCTTTTCAACTCGATGCTAATACCTCATTAAAACACACGGACTACACACGAGACTCTTTCAGCAGCCAGCAATACTTCAACCTTAGTGCAACGGCCGGCTGGGAGATGATAAAAGATTTTCTCGACTGGCAGTTGCAGGATTTTTACACACAGCAATCCCTTGATTCACTTAACCCGAACACCCCAGACAACACGCAGGATACCAATACAATAACCTTCGGACCCAACCTTCATTACCGAATATCTGGCCGTCAGTCGATTACCCTTAACCCGCAGTACCGGAAATTCAGCTACGAAATTCAAAATATAGATAATCAGCAAAATTCTCTCGATGCCAGCTGGAACTACCAGCTCTTCCGAACCGTAAATGTGGGCCTGCGCGGTGGCAAAAACAAAGTCGACTATGATGAGCAGACACATATTGATAATACATTCACCAATATACACCTTACTCTCTCGTCCACACGATCAGATTATAATTACAGTGCTGACATCGGTTCAACCCGTGTTGATAGGGAAAGCGGTAGCAGCGTGCGCGGAACAACAGGTAACATAAAATGGTCCTACGACATAACAGGGCGTTCAAATCTACGCGCCCACTTTGCATCGGAGTTAACAGATGCAAGCACCAACTTGCTAAATTCCTCAATAAACCCGGATGATGCCAGCTTTTCAACTGAGCAATTATCCGCAGAGGTTATGCGTAACAGTATTTTCAAGCTTACCTTGAAAAAAAATGACATTACATCAAGCACTAACGTCTGGCTTGAACTACGCAAGCAAGACTATGAATTTGCACTATTAAATCAGGAAATCCAGGCGCTCGGCTTTGAGATGAATTACCCACTAACAGCGATACTGTCTACAGGTATCGACGCCGACTATAGCCAAACTGAATCAACCGATTTCGGGCGTAAAGATCGTCAGCGTAGCATCGGCTGTAATTTTAATTATCGTTTTTCTAGTAAATTATTGGGCACCGCAGATTTTAAGTATCATGAAACAAATAGCTCCATTGAGACAATGAGTTTCGATGAGTTCACCGTCTTTATCAGTCTTGTGTATGGCTACAACGGTCCACTTATTTAATCTAGAAAAAGCGACATTATAAAATTTACTAACATCTATTTATAAAAAGGAAAATAAAAATGAAAGCACTGGTTACAGGTGGAGCAGGTTTTATTGGATCACATATCGTTGATCGTCTACTTAATGATGGCCACGAAGTAATAGTTCTTGATGATTTCTCTACAGGCCATCGAAGCAACTTAGCCGATAACAATCTGCTATCGATTATAGAAGGTGACATTAGTAATTATGAAACTGTTAAACAGTGCATGACAGGCGTTGACTGGGTTTTTCACAAAGCGGCGGTTGCCTCAGTACCTAAAACCGTCAACGATCCCGTTGGTAGCAGCCTGATAAACTATCAGGGAACATTACACCTGCTTGAAGCCGCAAGAGAAAACAAAGTGAAACGTTTTGTTTTTGCATCAAGTGCTGCGCTATATGGCGACGAACCCACTTTACCCAAAGTAGAGACCATGTGCCCCGTCACCTTATCCCCTTACGCAGTTGATAAACTGGCCTCAGAATCCGCCTGCGGTATGTATACAAAGTTATACGGCCTGGAAACTGTCTGCCTGAGATACTTCAATGTCTATGGACCAAGACAAGATCCTTCTTCACCGTACTCAGGCGTAATCTCTATTTTCACAGATAAACTTAAAAATAGGGAAATACCCATGATATATGGCGATGGTGAACAAACACGTGACTTCGTCTATGTCAGTGATGTAGTAGAAGCAAACATCAAAGCAGTAACTGAGAAGAATTGCGCCGGGCAATTTTTCAATATCGCCACAGGCAACAGGATTACATTGAACAACCTGCTTAGAACATTATGCGATATTTATAAAATTGAATTTAATGCCAGATACGAAGGTGCACGTAAAGGAGATATAAAACAATCCTATGCCTCCATCGACAAGGCAACAGCCCTACTCCACTGGAATCCCAGTGTAGTTCTAAAAAATGGCCTGCCTAAACTGGTGTAGCACCCTGTGCAGAACAAAAGCCGACCTAAGCTGTACTAAATTTGCCAAAAACAATGAGTATGCGACGTGGTTTGCTGCATGAGCCGAATGCCAGGATACAAGTGGCTTTTCAGATAAAAATTGGGAGGGCTTGAAAATGGTGGTTATGGGTGGACTTGAACCACCGACCCCCGCATTATGAATGCGATGCTCTAACCAACTGAGCTACATAACCGTGTTTTGAAGGCCGCAGATTTTGGACTTTTGCGGCTGCCGTGTCAATAAAAACCAGCGATCAAATGCAATTAAACATTAAACCTGAAGTGCAGGACATCACCATCCTTCACAATGTAGTCTTTTCCTTCGACCCGTAACTTGCCAGCCTCCTTCGCACCCTGCTCACCATTGTTATCAATAAAGTCCTGATAAGCGATGGTTTCTGCACGAATAAAGCCTTTTTCAAAATCAGTATGAATGACGGCGGCAGCCTTGGGAGCCGTAGCACCAACAGCGACTGTCCAGGCTCTCACTTCCTTCACGCCTGCTGTGAAATAGGTTTGCAGCCCTAACAATTCGTAACCGGCACGAATCACCAGATTCAAACCCGGTTCTTCCAGGCCCAGATCCTGCATAAACTCTTTACGCTCCTCTTCATCCAGCTCTATCAATTCAGCTTCGATTGCAGCGCAAACAGGTACCACCATAGCCCCTTCCTGCTCAGCAATCTCTTTAACTGTATCCAGATAAGGATTATTTTCAAAGCCATCTTCATTGACGTTGGCGATATACATTACCGGTTTCAGTGTAATCAGATGAAATTCGTACAAGCTAGCAATCTCATCATCACTCAAACCCAGAGCACGCACGGCTTTACCCTGATCTAGCTGAGCCTGTACTTTTTCCAGCAGGGCCAGTTTAAGCTTGGCGTCTTTATCACCAGTTTTAGCGACTTTAGCGACACGAAGAGTCGATTTTGCAATCGTTTCAAGATCAGCCAGAGCCAACTCCGTATCAATGACTTCAATATCACTCTGCGGGCTTATCTTGCCCTCAACGTGAACGATATCGTCATTATCGAAACAACGTACAACATGTGCAATCGCATCAGTTTCACGAATATTGGCCAAAAACTTATTACCCAGACCCTCACCTTTGGAAGCACCTGCCACCAGACCGGCAATGTCGACGAACTCCATGGTTGTCGGTAAAACTCTTTCAGGTTTCACTATCGCAGCTAATTTATCCAGACGCGGATCGGGTAATGCGACCACGCCTACATTTGGCTCAATGGTGCAGAATGGGTAGTTCTCAGCCTGAATACCGGCTTTGGTTAGCGCATTAAACAGGGTGGACTTACCTACGTTGGGTAAACCGACAATGCCACATTTGAATCCCATATTATTACCTGTACCCTAAAATAATTATTTGGTGTGCAACTGATGCATGGCTTTCTCCATGGCACCCTCTGCTAGCAATGGCATCACCGACTGTGCATCACTGATACTGTTATCAATACTGATACGCTCATCCAGTGACGGACGATGCAAAACATAATCCACTACCTGATCTTTATTGCCAGGGTGACCAATGCCAATGCGTAAACGATAGAAATCTTTTGTGCCTAAATGAGCGATGGTGTCGCGCAGGCCATTATGACCACCATGACCACCACCCATCTTTAACTTGATAACACCGACCTCAAGATCGAGTTCATCATGAGCCACCAGAATATTTTCTGCATTCATCTGGTAGAAAGACGATAAACTTTTAATCGACTGACCACTGCGGTTCATAAAGGTTTCCGGTTTCAACAACCAGATATCACGACCAGCAATAGATACTTTGGCGACTTCGCCGTGAAATTTTTTTTCACGCCTAAATGAAGCACCATAAGCCGCTGCCAGTTCCTCAACAAACCAAAACCCGGCATTGTGCCGGGTTTTGGTGTATTCGGAGCCAGGATTACCCAGACCCACTATCAACTTGAGATCGATAGATCGCTCAGCCATATAGACTAGCTTTCAGCTTCGCCTTCAGCCGCATCATCTTCACTAGCAGGCGCTTCTACATCACCTTCTGTTGAGGCTGCAGCCTTACGCAAATGAATACCTGCAACGGCAGTATCGTGATCTTCACCTTGCTTAAGCGCCAATACTTCAACACCTTCTGGCAACTTAAGGTCAGACAGATGCAGAACGTCATTCAGGTGCATTTCTGAAAGATCAACTTCAATGAAGGATGGGATGTTCTTAGGCAGACATTCCATCTCCACTTCCATAACCACGTGGTTAACAGCGCCGCCTTCAGTTTTAACACCTGGGCATTCATCTTCACCAATAAAGTGTAATGGTATGTGTACGTGTACGGCTACTTTCGCATCAAAACGAAGGAAATCCATATGCAGAATGTCAATCTTGTAAGGGTGATGCTGAATATCACGCAACAGCACGTCTTCCTTTTTACCATTCACATTCAATTGAAGAATTTGTGAATACAAGTCTTCATTAGGCAGAACATACTGCACATCTTTTTGTTCCAGTGTCATTGATACTGGATCCGCGCCCGCACCATAAACGATAGCAGGTAATTTGCCAGCGCGACGCAGGCGGCGGCTCGCACCTTTCCCCTTGTCATCACGCAATTCGGCATTAAATTCAATAGACATAATCTTCTCCAAAATACTGCCTGTAGCGGCAGCGGTTATATAAAACTTCCTCGCGACCAGGGAAGTCATTGTCAGGATACACCCAGGGAAAACCCCTGATAATCCGTCCTTCGGACAAGTCTTTTCAGACTTATCCTGAATTTTTAATCGACGTACATCTCACTAACCGATTCTTCTTCATGTATGCGACGAATCGTTTCAGCCAGCATGTTGGCAATAGATACCTGGCGAATTTGTGGACATTGCTGTGCTGCTTCGCTCAATGGAATGGTATCGGTAACTACCAGCTCATTTAAAACAGAGCCTGAAATATTTTCGATCGCAGCGCCCGATAAAACCGGATGCGTACAATACGCTGATACGCTCAAAGCGCCATTTGCTTTCAAAGCCGCGGCGGCTTTACACAATGTACCTGCGGTATCAACAAGATCATCGACCAGCACGCAGTTTTTACCCTGAACATCACCGATGATATTCATCACTTCGGAGACATTGGCCTTGGGGCGACGTTTATCAATAATCGCCAGATCAGCATCACCTAAACGTTTCGCCAAAGCCCTGGCTCGTACCACACCACCAACATCCGGTGAGACGACGATTAAATTTTCATGCCGCTGCTGCCAGATATCGGCCAGCAGAATTGGCGAAGCATAAACATTATCGATGGGAATATCGAAAAAGCCCTGAATCTGGTCGGCATGTAAATCGATGGTCAGCAAACGATTAAGCTTTGCGCTCGACAACATATTGGCAACCACTTTAGCGGTAATCGGCACCCTGACTGAACGGGGTTTACGATCCTGACGTGAATAACCGTAATAAGGCACTACCGCTGTCACTCGATTGGCCGATGCCCGACGCATAGCATCAATCATGACCAATAATTCCATCAAATTATCATTACAGGGTGTACACGTTGGCTGGATGATAAATACATCTTTGCCACGAACATTTTCCATCACCTCAACGCAAATCTCACCATCACTGAAAGTATCAACACTGATTTTCCCCAAAGGAAGATGCAGCTTGTTAGCAATATTCTTTGCTAATTCAGGATTTGCATTACCAGTAAAAAGCCTTAGTTGGCTATCTTCTTGTCTCACTGTTGAGTCTCGTGTTATGTACTACTAATAATGCTGAAAACCCGCTAGTGCGGGCTTTCTATTAAAAAACCACTAAATGGTTTTCTTTTGTATGGCTGGGCCGGCAGGATTCGAACCTGCGCATGCCAGGATCAAAACCTGGTGCCTTACCGCTTGGCGACGGCCCAATAAACTTTTAGCGTCAAATAGTCTGCATAGATCACAAGCTATCTAGCTGTTGTTGCAAAGGCGAGATATTCACGCCTTTGGCAATAAAATCTTTCCACGACTCAGGTATTCCTGATTTTGTCGATTTCCTCAAACTCACCTGAACTTGTTTGGCTTCGGCCTCTGTTTCAAATGCGGCAAACACCGAAGCACCCGTACCACTCATTCGAGCCTCAGCATATTTCCCGAGAATTTCTAGTGCTTCAGCTACTTTCGGATAATGTTTTACCACAACCGGCAAACACACATTATCCCAGCCCGAGTCTGGGAGGCGGCATATTTTGATGGCTGGGCTATCTCGTGTCAATTCTAAATCACTAAAGATTGCTGCCGTTGAGACATGAATATCGGGGGTAATCACCAAATACCAGGGTTGATCGAGTTCAATGGAGGTCAATTGCTCGCCAATGCCTTCTGCAAAAGCGGAGAATCCATGAACAAAGACCGGCACATCGGCTCCCAGTTTCAACCCTATTTCAGCCAGCTCGCCATCACTCAAACCACAAGCCCATATTCGATTCAGTGCATGTAATGTAGTCGCCGCATCCGAACTACCTCCACCTAAACCTGCACCCATGGGTAGTTTTTTATCGAGATAAATATCAACACCCTGCAGACAATCACATGTCTGCTGCAAAGCTTTGGCTGCTCTAACCACTAAGTCTTCTTCGGCCGGAACACCTTCAATATTTTGAACGCGCCGTATTTTGGTATCCGACCTGAGCTCGAATCTCAACTCATCACCATAATCGAGGAACTGAAAAACAGTTTGCAGCTCGTGATACCCATCTGTGCGCTGACCGGTAATGTGCAATAAAAGATTAAGTTTGGCTGGTGCTGGCCAGATTAATGGCAAATCGGTCATGAAACTATTTTATCCAACAATGTCCATTGACGAATCATCAAACGAATCTCTAGCTCAGGCTGGTCATCGCGATCAAGATAAAAAGCGTGCGGTAAAACATGTTTACCCACCTTTTTATAATCTGACATTTCTATATTCCAGCCATTCTGAACAAGTTTGTACAATTGACCTTGCTCATCCCATAACTGCTTTTGCACAGGCCGATCTGCTGTCGGTACACCCCGCAACCAGTCGTGCAAGCCGGCAAGGGGCACACTCACACCCAAACTGGAAGCTAATAGCTCATCAGCATTGTCAGCATAACTTGCACCTTCGTTGGTTCGAAGCATCACACCATGGGCATCACCCTGAATTAAAATGGTGCCTTGCCCCATTGCTGCAATCAAACGAATTTTGTAAGCATCATTTTCCTGCTTCCAGAAAAGATCCAGGCTGCCGCCATTGATTTTGGTTTGCATACCCAGGCGGCCAGTTAATTTCCATGAGGAAAGTTGTTGCCTTTGCGCCACGGTCTGCAACCAGTTATCTGGACTTTGGCTTGTCACCTTAGGTAGTAGGCTGCATGAGAACTGTACAGCTAAAAGCGCAACTACCACTACACCACGAAGCACTTTAAAATGGATTCCGGCCGTCCAGCTCATGGTTTATATTTTTTAAGCGTTTCCACCAGCACTGGATGTTTGGCATCCACTGCCAGTCCTTTCTGCCAGATTTCTCTCGCCTTATCTTTTTGGTTGGCGTGCCACAAAACCTCACCATAATGCGCGGCAATCTCAGCATCCTCCAACTTTTCAAAGGCCATGGATAACCACTTCAATGCCTCCGTCAATTCACCCAGACGGTAATTTACCCAACCCAGACTATCCATAATAGCGGGGTCATCAGGCACTAGCTCAGCAGCTTTCTGAATATATTCTTTGGCCTCCTGGTAACGCTTAGTTTTATCCGCCAGGGTATAACCAAGTGCATTCAGGGCATCTGAATTTTTTGGCTCTATGGATAGAACCTTAAGCAGGTCTGATTCAGCAATATCTACCCGATCTACTTTCTCGGCAATTAATGCACGTGCATACAATAAGTTAATATCTTCCCGATTATGACTGAGAGCCCGACTAAACATATCAAAGGCATCTTGATATCGCTGATGGCTTCGTAATATTTCGCCCTGCACCAGATAAACGCGAACTCTTTTTGACCAATCTTCTGTTTCTTCGGCCAGAGTGTTTAACTGTTCAATGGCCTCATCGGTACGATCCAACCGGTCAAACAGGCTAGCTATGCGGAGCTTTGCCTCGAAAACATAAGTACCATTTTCAACCTTTATGTAATGTGCAATGGCACCTTCAAATTGCTCCTTATTTTGCTTAATACGACCCAGATAGTAGTTAGCAATATTGGTCTTTTTATCGAGTTCAATTAGATGGTTCAATAGCTCAGCCGCCTCATCAAGACGTTCTGTTTCGATGTACAGCAGCGCCAGATTTAATAAGACCTCTACATTATCAGGCTGTATTTTCTGCACATGTAAATACTGTTCGCTTGCGGCCTTATAGTCCTTATCTTCGACCAGCATGTGTGCATACTGCATACGAAGCCCCACATTACCCGAATGATCTTTAAGCACCTGTTCGATAACAGCTTTGGCAGCATCGCGATTCCCCTGGGCCTGATAGATTCTTGCTTTGATCAAATAGACATCAACCAGTGAAGCATCAACCTCTAGTGTTCTATCCAACAGTGCAATCGACTTTTCGTACTGTTCTAATTCTGCGGCAAACTTGGCCTGCAGAATCAACATTTGCGGATTATCAGTTTGCACCTGATTCAGTGCTTCCAGCAAATCAAAGCTATCCTGGGCAGCAATACCATCACCCAGTAACTTCTTTACTATCATGGCCTTTTCTTTATTAGAGTCACCACCCCGCTCAAGCAGCGCCTGTACATAAGGCAAAGCTTCAGCACTTCGATGTAGATACAAATAACTCATCGCATAAATACGATCGACATCATGATCGTCTGGATCCAGCTCACGCCAACGATCAAGTAGCTCCAATGTTTGCTCATATTTTTTATCGTACAGGGCGATATAGGCAGCGCGTGCCGCGATCCGGCTATCATTACTCTGTTTTGCAGCCTGCTGGTAAAAATTGACTGAAGTCTCCAAATCACCTGCGTTGCCAGCAAATTCAGCAGCCAGCAATTCATAAAGTAAATCTCCATCCAAAGCCTGCACTTTTGGCTCAACCACTGACTGGTCAACGGATTGCGAAGTCAGCGAGGCGCAAGCCGTGGTTAACACCATCACAGCCAATAAACCTGTTGAAATCAGGTGACGTAAAAAATCTGACATAGTGTTATGCATTCCAGGCATTTTTCTCTTCTGATTTATCATAACGTTAAATATAACCCACTTTTAGCCAAGCTCTATCATCTCAGCTACTAAACACCGTCAAAATTGAGTAAAATTCCCCTTATCGCAAAATTATGCGTTTTCGCACCAGCAACAATTATTATATGTCCCTGAAAACATCGAGTCTGATTACCTTAGGCCTTAATCACAAGACCACACCACTCGAGTTGCGCGAACGCCTGGCCTTTACCCCACAAGCCTTACCCGATGCTTTGAGCAGTTTATACAAGCTCAAGAACATCGACGAAGCCGCTATTGTATCAACCTGTAACCGTACCGAGCTGTATTGCGCAGTGAATAATGATGAAGACCAGTCCATCATCGATTGGTTCAGTCACTATCACGGCCTTGAATCTTCCATGATTAAAGACCACCTGTACACCTATGACCACAAAGAAACCATTCATCACGCCATGTCAGTAACCTGTGGCCTTGATTCCATGGTGCTTGGTGAACCGCAAATTGCCGGTCAAATGAAAGATGCCTACTCCATGGCTCAACAGCATGGCACTCTGGGTCGCATGCTGGGAAAATTATTCCAGCATTCTTTTGCTGTCGCCAAACAGGTGCGCACCGACACTGCCATTGGCTCCAGCCCGGTATCAGTTGCCTTTGCTGCCGTCAGTCTGGCTAAACAAATTTTTGGCGAACTCAATGAATCCACGGCCTTATTGATTGGTGCTGGTGAAACCATTGAACTCACCGCCCGACATTTGCACAGCAAAAATATCAAACACATAATTATCGCCAACCGCAGTATTGAGCGAGCAGAAAATCTGGCCGCAGAATTTGATGGTGAGGCGATACGCTTACCTCAGATCGCAGATCATCTGCACCGTGCCGACATCGTTATCGCTTCAACCGCCAGCCCACTACCTATCTTAGGCAAGGGCACGGTTGAAAGAGCGCTCAAAATTCGCAAACACCAGCCTATCTTTATGGTTGATCTGGCGGTACCGCGCGATGTCGAGCCTGAAGTTGCATCGTTGGATGATGTTTACCTTTATGCCGTTGATGATCTACAGGAAGTGATTGATGAAAACCTGCAATCACGTCAGCAGGCAGCCGAGCAGGCTAAAGATATTATTGATGATGAAGTTCATCATTATCTGAACTGGCAACGCTCTCTGGATTCAGTCGATATTATTTCTGAGTTACGCCACTCCACTCAAAATATGAGCCAGCAAGTACTCAACAAAGCACTCAAACAACTTGCTGCTGGCGAGTCACCGGAAAAAGCACTCGAATTTCTTGCCCATACGCTCACCAATAAATTTCTGCACAAACCTTGCATCCATATTAGAAAGGCCAGCGAAGACAATGATCATGACTTGATCAATGCGGCCAAACAACTTCTAATGAATGCTGACGATGAAAATCAGAACAAATAATTCAGGATGCCCTAATTGAAAGACTCGATACTTAATAAATTAAATAACCTGATTGATCGTCATGAAGAGGTGGCGGGGCTGATGTCAGAACCTGATGTTATGTCTGATCAAAACAAATTCAGGGATCTCTCTAAAGAGTACGCACAACTTGAACCCGTTGTCGCTTGTTACAAAAAACATATAGCGGCTAAAAATGATCTCGCCAGCGCCGAGGAAATGCTCAAGGATAGCGATCCAGAGTTACGCGAAATGGCTCAGGAAGAAAGAAAATCTGCCTCCGAAGATATTGAAACACTAGAACTGGAGTTACAAAAATTACTACTACCGAAAGACCCTCACGATAGCAGCAATGTATTCCTGGAGGTCCGTGCAGGCACTGGTGGTGATGAAGCGGCTATTTTTGCTGGTGACTTATTTCGTATGTATTCACGTTATGCTGAGCTTAATCGCTGGCAGGTTGAAATCGTCAATCAAAGTCAGGGCGAACACGGCGGTTTCAAAGAAATTATTGCTCGCATCATTGGTGATGGTGCTTATTCAAAATTAAAATTTGAATCCGGTGCGCACCGTGTGCAACGCGTACCGGAAACCGAATCGCAAGGTCGTGTACATACATCGGCCGCCACCGTTGTCATCATGCCGGAAGTCGCTGATGTCGAGCAAATTGAAATCAATCCTGCAGATTTACGCGTTGATACTTTCCGCGCCTCCGGCGCTGGTGGACAACACGTCAACAAAACTGATTCAGCGGTTCGTCTTACTCATATTCCTACCGGCACAGTCGTAGAATGTCAGGACGAGCGTTCACAGCACAAAAATAAAGCCCGCGCCATGTCGCTATTACAGGCGCGCATCATGGGCGCCAAAATTGAGAAACAAAGATCAGAACAGGCACAAACACGAAAAAGTCTGGTTGGCAGCGGTGACCGATCAGAACGAATTCGTACCTATAATTTTCCACAGGGTCGAGTCACCGATCATCGCATCAACCTGACTTTGTACAAGCTGGATGAATTTATCACTGGTGAAATGGATCAGGTTATCGATCCCTTGATCAATGAATACCAGGCCGAGCAACTCGCTTCTCTGGCAGAATAATAACAATGCCCAGCATCGCCCAGGCTATTAAAGAGGCAACACAAACACTGGCTGAAACCTCGGACTCTGCCCGCCTCGATGCTGAAGTACTTTTATGCCATGTACTGAATTGCACAGCCACACATCTTATTGCCTGGCCTGAAAAACAGCTGGATATAGAGCAGACACAAACTTTCCATCAACTGATCGAACAACGCCATGCTGGCACACCGGTGGCTTATCTCACTGGCAGCAGGGAATTCTGGTCACTAAATTTCAAAGTCACACCGGCAACACTCATTCCCCGGCCAGAAACAGAAACCCTGGTTGAATTTGTGCTGGATAAATTTTCGGCACAAAAAAATCTGAAAATGGTCGATCTAGGAACGGGTAGCGGCGCTATCGCCATAGCCATAGCCAGTGAGCGCCCCGACTGGGAAATAATCGCTAGTGATATTTCAAAAGAAGCTCTTAGCATTGCTACAGAAAATGCCCGCATTCATCAAATAAGCAATATCCAATTCATTGAAAGCAACTGGTTCGAACAACTTGATCAACAGCGTTTCGACCTTATTATTAGCAATCCTCCTTATATTGCTGAAAAAGATCAGCACTTATCACAGGGTGATGTCCGCTTCGAGCCGCCAGGCGCACTGAGCTCCGGTAAGACTGGCATGGATGATATAAAACACATCACAGCACAATCTAAAAAGCATTTAAACCCGAATGGCTGGTTGGCTTTTGAGCATGGTTACGACCAAAATCAACCTGTTTCTGATTGTTTTAATCATTATGCTTTTCAGGAGGTTACCCAATTAACTGATTTATCTGGACAAGCCAGAATCTCTGCAGGTAAATATAAACACTCTTAAATAAGTTGATTTAAGTTTTTAATTACATCTTGAATACAGAAACGCACAAAAATCATCTATAATCTTGTGTAAGTGCTCTTAGCGTTGTTAGTAGAGATTTATTTCCCCACCGACATTACAAATCCATAAATGAAAAAAAATGACTCAAAGGCCCATAACATGAGAGGTCAAGACAATGTTTTATAAATGGATATCTCAACTCACATTTTTGACTACACTATTCTGGGCATCCGCTACTCTGGCGACAAATGCAGTTAATAAGGATAGCTACCCGCTTATTACCTACGAATGCGACCCAGACAAAGACATTCTTCTTGTTACCAATGTTTTACTCAAAGATGGTAAAGAAAAGGACTTCAAATACTCAGATACTGATGGAACTTATAGCCCCTGGGATATGGTCACAATTGAAAATAATATTATTGTTGATAGCGGCTCAATTAAAAAAGAGTGTCAGCTGAGTTCAGCAAAATATACTATTGTTCTCGAACCACAGGTTTTTAACCCCAAATTATCTGACCAAAAACTCGATGGTTTCTGTGGTGCAACCATTTCTGCGGCCATCACCATTCTGTCCAACAATGTAGCTATCATGGAACGTAAACCCTTTGAGTTTTACTGTAGTGGTAACACTAAAATCATTACCGGTATAAAAATAATAGGAAAAACTGGAGAAGTTAAAACCAGAGTAGTGCCCAGATATAAATATTATTAACCAAACCCATAGAAAATCGTAACATTTTGATTTTTAATCATATTTATTTATGATCAACTTCAAATCATCAGCGACAAGCCCCTTATCTATACACAAATTTCTTGCTATTCATTCTCATCTGACCTAGATTTGATTCCATGCCTTTATGCAACGATATCACCAAAGACAGGGAGATACGTTTCACCCACTCCCTCACCAAGTCTGATCAGGCCGAAACGGCTGCCAGGCTGCTCATGGATGTCGCAGGCATAGAACTCGCTGTTCCAGTCCGTCCCAATGTTCTTCGTGTTCGTTATGATATTCGTCAAATCACCTTACAGATGCTTGAATCTGCGCTGATCGATGTCGACTTTAAACTTCGCGACAGCCTGATAAAACGTTTTAAACACGAGTTGATCGCCTATTGTGAAGGTGCGTTGAGATCAAGCCTGGGCATTGAAACAGACCAACAACCGCCATCCCTTTCTCTGCCACAATCTTCCAGCCATCATAGCCTCGACCCCAGACCCGACAACTGGCGTAATTATATTTAGCCATAACAGAGCTGCGATTTTACAGCCATAGTTTTGCTACAATAGCGGCCATGAACGACGAGCAACTACTCCGCTACAACCGCCACATAATGCTGCCGCAAATAGGTATAGAAGGTCAGCAAAAACTCCGCGACGCACATGTTTTAATTATTGGCCTAGGCGGTTTAGGATCCCCCGCCGCCCTCTACCTGGCAACTGCGGGCATAGGCAAGCTCACTCTGGTCGATGATGACAAAGTCGAACTCAGCAATCTACAACGCCAGATCATTCACCGTAGTCAGAACATAGGTGAAAAAAAAGTAGCATCCGCTAAAAAAAATCTGCTCGCTATTAATCATGAAATCAATATTGTCACCTTCGACCACCGCCTGGATGAAACATCTTTAAAACTGCAAATTGCGCTGGCAGATGTGGTGCTCGATGCCTCCGATAATTTCGACACGCGCTTTGCCATCAACCGTGCCTGTGTTGAGCAAAAAAAACCACTGGTCTCGGGTGCTGCGATTCAATTTGATGGTCAAATCAGTGTCTTCGATAGTCGAAAAGAACTTTGCCCTTGTTACAGCTGCCTGTATCCAGATAAAGGCGAAGACAATCTGACTTGCAGTGAAAATGGCATACTCGCTCCCGTGGTTGGCATTATCGGCAGCATGCAGGCGCTGGAAGCCATCAAGCTCATCTGCCAGATTGGCGAGCCTCTTTATGGTCGATTATTGTTATTCGATGCATTGTCTTTACAATGGCGAACCATGAATCTTAAAAAAGACCCCGACTGTCCAGTGTGCGGCGCAACCGCCTAAATAAAAAAATATGACAAAAGAAAACAACTTAACTCTGCTGTTCCCACGAAAACTAGCCAACAAAATTCTAACTCACGCCCAGCAGAATCCTGAGAATGAAATTTGCGGATTAATTAGCGCACAAAATAATCAGGCCAAACATTATTACCCCATAGCTAACATTGCTAGCAATAGCACAACACTATTTACCATGGACGAGCATGCGCAAATTGCAGCGATGAAAAAAATGCGCGAACAAAACGAAGAGCTACTGGCAATTGTGCATTCTCATCCGCATAGCATTGCTGAACCCTCGGCACTGGATCAGGCTCAACATCAATACCCCGACGCTTATTACCTGATTGTCTCACTCAACACCGTCGGTGTCTTAGAACTACGTGCCTTCAAACAAATAGGCCAACACTTCAAAGCCGTTGAACTTATTCTCGATCACCCGATTAGTTAAATATTTCCGAAAATACATTAACTTATGTCAGCATCTACAAAGATCAAACTTCATGTTATATTCTAAATCTCGGATATGAACATCTAAATAAGTTAAAGAATGAAACCAAACTCGATCACCGCCGTTCTCACAGGATTACCAGGACGCTTCCTGATACAGACCAGCCTATATGTGATCAATCTAGTCACATTCAGCACATTGGCATTGCACGATTGGTACAGCAACAACAGCATATTCAACAAAAAAAGTTACTCTTCGATGGTGGCACAGATCATCTTCACCGGTATTGATGCCCTGCCAACGATTACATTTCTGGCCCTAGCCGCAGGTTTTGTTTTCACTTTCCGATTAATTTCTGTACTCAATTCTGTCGGTGCAGCTGACGAAATCGTCAGTCTGCTAATTAATATTATCTGTCTGGGCATTGGCCCGTTTCTCGCTGCCATTATTTTAATCAGCCGCACCGGCTCGGCCATCGTCGTGGATATCGGCAACATGAAGTTGCACGGTGAAATCGAAGGTCTTGAAATGCTGGGCATCAATATCAACAACTACCTGATTGCACCACGCCTTATTGGCACAGCCATCTCACAGCTGGCAATCACAGTTTATTTCACTTTTATTGCATTAGTCTTCGGCATTACCCTAAGCGGCCTATTGGTCTCAAGCAGCCATTTAGAACTACTCTTCGAAATAAGTACCGCCGTCACACCCTTTTTAGTCATGGTATTCGTTATCAAAAATCTGTTATTTGGTTTTGTCATCGCCGCCACCTCCTGTTATAGCGGTCTGAGTGTGCGCACATCACCAACCGAAGTTCCTCAACAGGCCACCCGCGCTATCGTTAACAGTCTGGTTGCAATTTTTATCATTGAAGGCCTATTGGCTCTGGCCCTACTATAATGAAAAATACCGCACTTATTCATTGCGAGAGGCTGGTCGTTGATAGAGACGAGGGTGGCAAACCAGATGATCAGCTAGACCTAACAGCCCATGCAGGCAGTGTTATTTCTATCATTGGTCCAGACTATGACAGCAAGGCTAACTGGCTGAAAACAATTGTCGGAGTTTTGCGTGCAGAATCCGGTCGGTTATTTTTGGCCGGTAAAGAGACAACACAATTTGAAAAGAGAGACTGGGTACGTATACGCACTCAATTTGCCTATGTTCATACCGAGACAAATATACTTTCAGCCGCCAATGCCTTACAGAATTTGATGCTGCCAGTGATGTACCATAAAACGAGCGAAGCTGATGCTGCCAAAATTAAAGCACAGCAATTACTCACAGAGATTGATGCTGGAAATAATCTCCAACTACTTCCAGCACATCTAAAAAAAGAACAGCGTTACAAAATTGCCGTCGCCAGAGCACTAATGCTTGAGCCACAGGCACTGCTACTGGATTCCCCTTTCACAGCACTGGACCTATCTTCGATAAATCAATTTAAGCAATTCCTGCTTGGCAAAGTCAGGGATAACAACTTGCTGTTAATATTAGCAACACACGATATCAAATTCGCACTGCAGCACTCAGATCAGATAATATACGTATCAGAACAGCAGATGCTTCAATTTGACAAAGACCACCGCATACAGGATTGTAAGCTTCCTGAAGTATGCGACTACTTGACACTATAAGACAGGACGTACAAAACAGCCATGCCAGAACGACGCTCACTGCCCCGCACTCACTATATTCACCGAATCAGCTACAGCACACAGGAACGTATCGTCGGAATCTTTGTGCTGCTCGCTCTATTCATCCTGCTCGGCTTACTGCTTTCTTCTGGAAAGACCAAGAATTTGTTCGAAGACTACGTCACCATCTATGGTGAATTACAGTCTGTTCAGGCAGTTAACAAAGATGCTGAAGTAGTCATCTCAGGCCTGCCAGCAGGTACTGTCACCTCGGTCGACATTACCGATGATAACAAAGTCATCCTGACGATGAAGATCCTAAAAAAATATCATAACCTGTTACGCGAAGATTCAGAAGCCAAACTCAGCAGCTTCAATTTTGCCGTAGTGCAAAAATCGATGATTGAAATCACCACAGGATCAAATGATAAAGCATTACTCAAAGATGGCAGCACAATAGCCATCAACGAAGCTTTTAACATCAAGGAAATGATAGCGAAGATCGAACCTATATTTGTCTCGCTGGAAGACTCTATTAAGAAAATGAACAACGTACTCTCTGCTATTGACCACGATAAGCTGGAAGTCACGCTCGATAATATGAACGTACTAACTACAGACATTCGAAACATCACTCAACACATGGCTGAGGCAAAGGGTTTGATGGGTAGCATGATCTATGAAAAAGAAATGGAAACCAATGTCAAGAGCATTGCCGTTAACATGGTTGATGTCACCAATAATCTTAGAACAACCACACTGCTAATCAATAAACAGATTGAAGATATGCCAGAACTGGTCAATAAGATCGGGCCATTATTAAAAGAAGCCGACAAAACCATCAAAGCCAGCCAACGCATCTGGCCGCTATCAACAGCTATAGGTGAAAACAACGAAAGTAGCGACACTCTAACATCACCCTCCCCAGCCAACGACTGATAACAGCATGCAACACTTAATCTCAAAAACAAGAAATGGGTTCGTCATTTTAGCAATAAGCCTGTTATGCACCGCCTGCGTCAGCGGTCCCGATGAAAAACAGCCCGAAGCCATCGAAGCTGCAAACAATGCCCTCAGCTCAGGCGTCATCAACTACAGCAAAAACAAACACGAACTTGCCATCACTTATTTCAGAAATGCCCTGCGCGATTTTCGTAGCATCGACCATCAATACGGCATTGCCTCCAGCTGCCTTAACCTATCAAAGACACATTTAAGTATCGGTAATATAGAAGTCGCTGACGCCTATTTAAAACAGGCGCAGCACATCATCGAGCAAGAAAATATCAAACAACTCAGTGACCATCTCCGTATCATCAAGTCATCCATTGCAATCGAAAACAACCTGCTAATACAGGCCAAAAAAATACTGGAACCACTATTACAAAAAGATAACAGCAACGCCTTTACCCTCGCCGCGATACAAAACCGTACCCGCATCGCACACGCTGAATCCAGCGACAATAAATCTGATGCAGCACAGTGGACAAATACCTTTGAACAAAAAATTAAATCCAGCTCAGGCAGCCAGATACACCAGGCCAGACTGGCACGCTTCAAAGCAAACCTGAGTGATGATAACGAAATACAAAACAAATACCTGTCTGAAGCGCTAAACATCTACCGAGCGCAGGCCAACCGCCCTGGCATCGCAGCCACCTTACAAGAATGGAGCGTCGCGTTAATAAAACAGAATCAAACAGAAACAGCCAAAGATAAACTACAGCGTGCACTTTATATCAGACAGTCATTGCAGGACAGGAAAAATAGTTTGGCGATACTTAACAGCCTTGCAGAAATATCCAGCGATGGCATGACTAGAGCCTGGACAGAAAAATTACAGAGCAAGCATTTTAAGGAGTGGGATGAGTTTGTCGCGGCGTTTAATCAATTTCCCGAGTAGAAAAACCATATACAGTGCAATCTCGTCCCCACGCTGAGCGTGGGAAAGAGAACTAATTTGCTAAGCCTAATACTCCCACTTAGCCCCAACCATCACTACATCATTCGTATAATTATATCGATCATCCGTTGACTTACGATCTGTGTGGTTCAGCTCAACATAATAAAGCTTGTTCTTGTGCCACGTATGTTCAATCTTTAAGTCCACATCCAGGCCAGAATTTTCTTTTTTACCACGTGTGTTATCGTCAAAATTGAAGGCATTGTCATAATCTGTAGATGAGGTTTTAATTTTGGCTCTAATTTTTGTTTTATCCGAGTATTTATAACGTGCACGAACTGAAAAATCAGATTTTGAATAATCATTATAAGATTCAAAAGCATCGGAACGCACCGTGTTGTCCACATCAACATACATTTTCAAATCATCAGTCACATTATGCGCCAGACTTAAGCCGAATTTATCATAAGTATATTCAAGCAAATCATTTAGCGTGGAACTATAGGTTCCTGTTGCTGCATCACGTGAATATCGTTTACTGTAATCACGTACGGCATGACTATATTTAAATTTCAGATCGGTAGATTTTGAAAGCTCTCTACCAACACCTAATTCAATTTTATTGAGAGTGTGATCATATTCTGCACCTGATCCAGGTGTATCGTAATTCAGGTTCTCATAAACAAAACCAGCCATATAATTCATTTTTTTTACGTTGCGCTCATAATCACCTTTCACGCCAACGCTTTGATAACTGTATTTATCTGACAGACTAGTTCCTCCTGTTGTGGTTTTTGGCAAGCCACTATCACTATCCACATAAACCTGACTATGTGTTGAAACAAAAGCACCAATATATGCATTACCCGCTTTTTTAATTTTCTTGCTTTTCATTGTTTTTGTGAATAAGTATTCAACACCTATATCCAGATCAACATTAGTTGCGGTTGCGTCTGAAAGATCCGAATCCAGCATCAACCTGGTGTCCAGACCAAGGCCTGTAACAAAGTTGCGGCTATTATCAAGCTTGTTGATTAGATCAACCTGAACATCAACAGGAATGAATATACCGTCTTTTTCAACTGGTATAACAGCTACACCGGCAGGTCGCGTGGAGGGTAACGCAGTATCAACATAAGCATGATCAGGTGCATGAAACACATTAGTATCATAACCCAGGCCTGTTTCTATCGACCAATTCATCTCTTGCGCCAATACAGGTGCCCCTACCATGCACAGAGAAAAGGAAATTACATTTAATATAATCTTAGTTTTCATTAATCTAGCCCTCATGGCCGTGTATTTAAATTTTCAAGCTCTTTTTTCATGCGCTCGCTACTGGGAAAAAGTTTTATTCCTTTTTCAACTTCAATACTGGCTCGCTCATATTTTTTCTGTTGTATCAAGACACGGATGTATTCGAGACGATATCGTTTGCTGTCAGGTTTCATATCAAGTGCAATGCGATAATATTTCTCAGAATCTGACAACTTGTTCTGATTCCGTAGTGATCTGGCTAATAGACTAATTACCTTGTCATCTTCAGCATCAAGCTGAGAAGCCTGATAAAAAACGTCTTCTGCCTCTTCATTCCTCTCCTGATCCATGAGAACCAGACCAAGGTTTAACCATGCTGAAAAATATCGCGGACTGTTAGTTAAAACCTGACGATAAATCAATTCAGCTTGCTCCGGCTCACCTAGCCTTGTCAGCGCAACGGCTAAATTTAATTGCGCTGAACGATAACCAGGATTTATTTCTAATGCTTTTCTGTAAGCAGCGACTGCCGCTTCATAATTTTCATTCAGACTATGTATGCGAGCAATGTTGTACCATGCCTGCGCGTATTTAGGTCTATACTTAATCGCCAGAAGGTATGATGCCATGGATTTTTCTGCCTGTCCCGACTTGAAATATGTCAAACCAAGATTGTAATGCAGACTGGCTGATTCGACATTTTTCTCCAATGCCGCCTTATATATCTCAATCGCCTTATCATATTGATTTTGAGCGCTGTAAATTAAACCCAGATTAACGGCTACCTCAGGATAATCTCCGCTGCGTAAACTCAATGCATTTTGATAATGCTTTAGCGCTTGCTCATAATTCTTCAACTTATAATATGAACGACCTAAATTAAAATGAGCTTTGGCATTATTTGTATCAATATTCAATACAGCCTGGAACTGATCAATCGCTTCCTGCCACTTTTTCTTTTTCAATAGCAATAAGCCCAGATTGTATCTAGCTGAAGCACTAGACGGATTAAATTCCACCGACTTTTCATAGGCAGTCTGAGCATCCTTATCTCTACCTTGTTTATTATAAATTGCAGCCAGACGAGAATAAGCACGTGATTCATTAGGCCTAAGATTTAAAACCTGCATATAAATTTCTTCTGCATCTACCCGGCCTTGCTCAGTATCGGGCAACAAACTGGCCATTCCCAGTCGCGGATTAATTTCGCCAGGCGCTACTCTTATTGAAGCCTGATAAGCATCCCTTGCCTTTGGATAAAATTCTTTGCCTAGTTGCTGATAGCTCTTTGCCAAATATAACAGTGCTCTGGATTTATTTTTTCCTGGGGCTAACTTTGAAGCCAAATCAAAATACTTTATAGCCTCATGAAAACTCTGCTGTTTATATTTAATAGAGCCAAGACGAAAATGTGCGTAAAAATGTTGCGGCAATTGCTTTATAAAAAACAAATAATCCTTTTCCGCCCCAACGTAATCTTTCATTCTTGAATAAACTTTTGCACGATAATAATATGCTGCCAGATAAACCGGCTTTTGTGCCAATGCCAGGGTTAACTGCTGCAATGCTGGCTCATAGGCCTTCTGCTTATAATAAACATAAGCAAAATCTGCGCGACTCTGAGAACTATCAAAAGACTTAAATAATTCGAGATAAGACTGCTCAGCCATTAGCCACTGTCTTTTCTGAAGCAGAGCATAAGCCTGCTCAGCTTCAGCTTCATCAACTCGCAGCACTGCTACTTGCTGCATTTCCTCATCATCAGATACCTCATTAGAAAGCACATCATCTAACTCGCCTTCCTGTTGCGCTATATGTGCAGGAATTGTTATCACCGTTACCTGCTCTGCATCAAGACTAGCAACATAGTTAGAGTAATAAACCAGCATGAATATACTCGTAATTACTAATAGCACTGGCACAAAACTTTCTTTTAATAAACGCATCATTGTTCTGAACCACTCATTTCTACACGACTCTCATTAAGAATCTGATCGAGCTGCTGGCGCATAGGCGTATTATTCGCATTCTGTATTTCAATACCGGGACGTGCATTTATTTCTATCATCACGGGCCCCTTATCTGATATCGCGATATCTACCCCCAAATATTTTAGCGGCACAGTTTTAGCCGCCTTGTTTGCCATGACCATGGCTTCTGACCAATAAGGAATCGTTATATCCAACAACGCCTCCTGGCTATCTGGATGATGGGTAATCGCTTCACCTGCTTTGATGGCATGCTGCGTCTTACCAGACTCGATGTTAATACCCAGACCAATCGCACCCTGATGCAAATTAGCCTTGCCATCCGATTCACTAGTTGGAATGCGTGACATCGCCATCACAGCCTGGTGTTTGAATAAAATAATTCTGACGTCAGCCAGGCCCAGATCACAAATTGAATTCATGGTTTCATGCTGGATAATGCGTTGCTCTATTATTGCCGTATCCTGCATATCGTGTGAAAACACACCAAAGATAATGTCCGAAATATGTTTCTTAATATCTTCAACACCGTAAAAACTTCCACCTGCAGAATACCAGCCAGCATCAGTCTTTTTAATGATGACAATGATGCCGTTACCACCACTACCATTCGCCGGTTTGATGACAAAATCCTCTAGTGTTGATAAATCCTGATGTAAGTTTTTCAGGTCATAAAAATAACTGTAACTAAAATGAGTATCAGGCACGGCCACACCGACGCCTGACAAAATTTCTTTACACAGCAATTTATCATTCGCTATTGGAAAATCACGACGCAGATTGTGCGGATAGATAAAACCCAGATTACGGTTATTAATCGATAGCACATTAGCAGCACGACTTTGTATTTCTTTAACGGATTTAAGCCAGCGCATCATGATCGTTTTTCCACAAAGATAAGATGACGGAAGCGATAGAATTCCGAGAGCCGCATACCCACCCATTTACCCAGCCAGATATTCAACGCCATCACCACAAACAATAACTCGGGGAAGGCCAGAAATAAGGACTGTAAAAATAACGAGGACATCACTGCATAAGCAGCAGCGATCACGACCAGGGTCATCAGCATAATTCTTAACGACTTAATATAGCCCTGCTCTTCAACCATGATGGCAAAACGTTCGGCAGTTATCGCAAGAATGGCAATCGGGAACAATGTCATCTGTGCCAATTCAAACAAACCAAAATGAACCCCTACGACAGTCATGCTCATCATCACCCAGACTACAACAGCGAGTATCACCGCCATCTTCGGTGAATGTAACAACTGCAACCAGTCCAGGCCTTTACGAATAACGGCGGTTATGCAAATAATCAGTACAAAACCAATCAAGCCCCACATCAAGCCCGTTTCTCTGGACGCAGCGGCAATCAATGCGGGCAAAAAAGTACCAAAGGTTTCCAGGCCAATGACATTACGGAACACCACTGTCACCAACGCACCAATAGGGATCATCAAAAGTACTTTCAATAAATCCAGTGAAATACCGACGCGTTCGAACATGCTATACAAATTGACCACGTTCAATATAGAGCCATCTAAGGCTTCATTCGCATCATAACGTGGCACCATTTTTTTACTGGTGTTAAAGGCATACTGAAAATTTATATTTTTACTATGACTAAACAGCGTTTCATCACCATAATAAAGCGTGAGGTAGTTAGCAGGAATTTCTGCGAAATGATTATTGATGGTGTCGAACGGCACCCAGAAGCCGTTGATATAAACTTCAACCCATTGATGACTGGTGCGCTTACTACCCTTGTCCATAATAAACCCGCCAACCAGGCGAGCAGGTATATTCATTTGCCTTGCCATCGCTACAAATAAACGACCTTTGCCATTACAGCTGGCCTCACCTAATTTAAGCGCAGTCAATGCATCGGTATAACCTGAGAAATTTCGATTCTGAAATTTATCCTGTAGATGCCTATGTATGCGTGACAACACATCTGCAATATAGAGCTCCCCCTGTGGCAGAATTTTATCCAGTTCCTGCTTGATCAGCGGGTCATTGACCTGAATACCTTCATCTTCTTTTAGATATTCTGAAAACTCACTTAAATATTTTTCAGGAATTAATGAAGCCACCGGCAATTCATAACGTAATTGTTTAGTTTGAATCTGGTATCTATAACGAATATTTTTTGGACCTTCTACTGCTTCGGACTTCCATACAGCCAGTCGATTAAGGTGGTCGGTTTGCTGATCAAGCACAAACTGACCTGAAGCATTTAACTCACTCAGAATTCTCTGCCTTGAATCTGATCGGGGTAAAAAGGTGCGGACATTAACATCTTCACCATAACCTTCAAGCTGCATACCCAACTCAACCTGATAGCTAACTACCGGCATCAACCCCTTTAGAGGGTAATCTAGTACATACAGTTTGTAGCTCATTAAAGTGGCAGGCACTAAAAGTAGCAACAGAAGGACGACTCTGAAAACTATTAGCTGTAATTTTGATTGATGATTATCCATGATAACCACATTATCTCAAGTAAACATTAAAATAACGTTAAAGCAATGTTAGGATTTTGTTAGGACTGTATTTTATTCGGGGAAAATCTGAATAGATTCACCAGACTGTTCAGAAGAAAAACGGTTTAGCATAGTATGCAAATTTTCCTTGTCTCCGCTATCACAAATCCACTGCTGATCAGCTTCATCATAATCAAAATGAAAACCACCTGCTTTGGCTGCCATCCATAACTGCTTGGCAGGTGTTTGCTTGCTGAAAATAATCTGGCTGCCGTTTTCGAATTCTAGCGTTAACACGCCGTTGATTTCATCATAATCAATATCTGCACCGGACTCCTCAATCGATTCCTGTATGGCTTCGATGGTTTCTTCGGCGAGATCAACAAATTCTGATTCGTTCATTATGCATCCAGTCTCTTACGCATGAT
>Ga0224506_10000044_pt1 | contig 131758 bp, 105 predicted proteins | sample SF_Jan12_sed_USG_2_FD_169108 | JGI IMG/M metagenome (GOLD analysis project Ga0224506, IMG submission 169108) | Sediment microbial communities from San Francisco Bay, California, United States - SF_Jan12_sed_USGS_8_1 | ecosystem: Environmental > Aquatic > Marine > Sediment | place: USA...
TTAACATATTGGCATTAATACCCAGATTGCTGGCTATCTGGGTAACAGGAATATCTGATTGTTGGACTAACCGAACAGCCTCTTGTTTGTATTCCCGACTGTATTTTCTTCGTTTTTGCATTTTCCACCTCTGAGTGTATTATCACTCTTAATGAGATGTCCGTCATGTCAGGGTAGAACCATTATTACATCTTCATTACTAAACAATATTTTCTCTTAGCATGTAACCAACTGCTGATCCTTTTTCAATTAAATAATTCAAAATCACTATCATTTTATCTTTTATTTCCTTTTTCTTTTTTATAGTTTCTTTGTTTTTGAACGTGTAAATCCTTGCGAATTTTTCCAAATAGAAAACGGTGTTTTCTACAAGCTTTTTATCAACATAGTTATTATTATTTTCCAATATTTGCGAAAGCCAAACGACTCCATCATCTATATATGCATTGCCGACATTATCAAGTAGTTTTGCAATTGAATATAATGCTGACGGACAATGCCCAATCGATTTTGATATATCATTAAAGAATTTAGCATCATTGCTTTTGAAAGTATGCCAGTCTTTCGCAGTGTCCTTCCATTGCACTCGTGCAAACAAGTAGCTTTCAACAATGCTATCTGTATGCCAATAACCATCACCACCCTTGCAGATATCCTCAATTTTTTCTTTAAGAATATTCCATACCACCCAAAATTTTTCGTACTCTTCTACTTTATCTTCTGCCGACACGAACTCTTGTAGTAGTTCTGCAATACTCTCTGAACTATTGAAGTTATGAAGAAATGGTTGCAGATAGTTTTCTATTTCTGATTCGTTGAGACTTAAAATAAAGTAAGCATACTTACTTAGAAATTCATGTCTAATTGTGTAATCGACTTTATCATCCCTATTATTATTAAGTAATTTATCTGCAAATATAGCAATTATTTGTTTTGCAATATTTTTATGTTCTTCATTATCTGTCTTAGTTGGGATAATCTGAAATGCTGTTCTTAAATTAGATAAGTCAAGTTTACTAAGTTCGCCAATTTTACTTAGCACTATTTTGTTATCAATAACACTTTGGAATACATCATCATTTTCTTCTAAAAGCTTGTTTATTAATTGATCAAATTTAAATCCAAATGTTCCATTTTTGTAGTTTTCCTGTCTAACCCTATCTATTAAATCATCATACACTTGAGAAAGATATAAATAGCCTAACAACAACGAATGGGCGTCTGTTGGGTACTTATCCCACATATCATGTAGTGCCAGCATGGAAAACATATTGTATCTTCCTGTAGACAACATACCACCTGCTGGAGATGTGTTAAACAATGTTAGCAAAAGAATAGTTTTTATATTTCCTTTATCTTCTGGAAAATGGACAAACAATTTTGAAAGTATACTAATTGCTGGCTGAGTACCATCGGAAATTTGATACTGGTAATTTGGTGAAAATTGCAACATTGAAAACTCTAAAACAATATCCTTGCAAAATTGTTTTTCTGACTTTGATAATAGATCAATGTAATCTCTTAACAAAACTGAACACACGTACGCTGGTATAGATCGATTAAAAAGAGAGTAAGTATCTTCTTCATTTATACCTGTCTCGCTATTCTTTTTAGTTGCTTCATCTTTAAGTGTAGCAACAATATCTTTCGCTTCTTTAAGAGCAAGCTTAGGTTCTTCTTCATATTGAGTATATTCTTTATGCTTTTCGTCACCACTATATTTGTATTCAGCCCATATTTTTAATGATGTATACCTCATAGGCTCAGCGCTTTTCTCTAATGACTTTTCGCTATACTCTTTTAATTCTGGTTCAAGCTTTGGATTAAAATTAATTGCAACTCCACCTTCCGCTTCTTCTGTAGTAATATCCATTTTTCTTCTATCCATTCTAGCAAGAAAAAGTCTCCATACTTTGTCGGATTCTGTTTGCTCTGTCTCGTCAGGTAGTTCACTATAGTAGCTATCCAATATTTTCCATAGTGCCTCCTGTCTATCCTTCGAATCTTGTTCATTAACCCCTTCATTTCTAAAACATTGATAATTCAAAAATTGGTTTTCCAATGACAGCTTTCTATGTTTGTCATCACAAGCTTTAATTCTTTCATTTTCATACATTTGATTTTGAGCAATAGAACCAAAATTATTCTGTAACATTAAAAGCTGATGTTTATGGCTTGCATCCAACGTTAGCCTAGTGGTGTCGAATAAAAAGAATTCCTTTGTTCTAAATAGCTTGCTAGCTACATTGAATGTCTTGTCGGGATACGCAAGCACTATACTTGCCACTACAGCAGATATTGATGCAGATACAGTATTTCTAAGAAGATACTCTAACCAATTATCTAATGTTTTAGTATCAGTAAACTCTCCTACTTCTAAGAAGAACTTTTCTAACGCCATATGCATTGATTCCAATACATCAGGTAATACCTGTGTCCCTCTATAAGCGCACCACAGCCTATTGCATATATATTGCTTTATTGTTGTCTCTTTATCGATGAATACATCCACTTCTTCAGCTTCATATTTTGCAAATTCGGATTTAGCAAATTTCTCAACTGACTTATTTGTAAAACCCAATATGAAATCTACAGTTTCTTTTAATGCACTTTTGAGAAGCCAGTAAACAGGTGTTTGGTATGCACTAGCTGGATGATAGTGTGAGTAATTTTCATTGATACCAAAGTATGGCTCTACTCCATGTGAATAATCGGAATAGCGACTTTCTTTAGGTGGAGTACGTGTCCAAAATAACTCAGCTAACTTTAGAAGTTGATTTGGGTGTGTCGATGCAACATTAACACCCTCTATTTTAGTTAAGAGAAATTCTGATAGATCATGATAAGGATCTCTATGATTTTTCCATTCGTTTTTAATAATCTCATCGAATATTGAGGATAGCTCTTCCTTTATTTCCGATGAACCATACAGAATAGTTTGCAAAAGATGCTCTTTAGTTTCTCCGCGTGAAAAATATACATCTTCACTAAGTGCCCATTGGTAATATTTTAGCGCAATCAAGCTTGAATACCTGCTTGTTGAACCAATTTTTATTTTAGTGTTCCAGTCATTAATTACAGGTAAGATAAAATTAATATTCTGTATGCCAATATCTTCCAAATTATCAAATACGAATTTAATTAACGCTTCCCATCCTTTTCCTTTTGGCTTTGTTAAAACATACTCTAATGTAAACAAATTTAGATTACTAATGCCTAGCTGCATAAAAAACTCGCCGTCAACTTCTTTGCACGCAATCCTTAATATAAACGTTAGCCTTTTTAGTAATAATTGGTTTTCTTCTAATAGTTCACTTTTAAATATATTAAAAAATGATTCAGAATAATCAGAAAGTAAAACTGAAACCAAAATCTCATCTTTCCAAAATCCCGCTACCTCACTACTTCCAATAACCTCTACGATAAACTTTTTAATATCGTCATTAGCCAATAATAGGTTTTCAGATAGCCAACTTCTTAGGCTTCGACGAACAGGTAATGATTGCCCTATATTTTTAAAAAACTCTTTGTTGTTACTTTTTTTTAGGTACTCGCTTTCAATTATTTTCTCTAACGCCCATTCTTCATATATATCATGTGTTATAAAATAACCAACAGTCTCATAACCTAGTATTCCATCTCTAGTCAATTCATCATCTAATATACCCGCATCACAATTTGGCGTAATAAAAAATTGACCAGAATTAGCTCTTTCATATGCAATATTTAAAAAACATCTTTCTCTTTCTGGTTTGGATTTTCTTATGTTTTTATTCCATAACTTATTTTTGAATTCCTTATAATTTAGCTCTTCACTACTATCATAGAACTTTAAATATTCATTAAGATAAAAAGGATTCTTTATCAACTCCAGTAATTTTTCATCTTCAGGTAAAGAAAACTCTTGTTCTTTCGATATAGCATTTATCTCTTCCAGTTTTAAAGTAGCAACCCCAACATTTAAAGGTGCAATATTGTAGAATTCAAAAAATTGACAGTTTAAGTCTTCTAAATAGTTATCGCGCGTTGTAAAAATCACTCTCCACCCGCTTTTAATTAGAAGCGATAGAAATTCTTTGAATGGATCTAAGTTTCTTAGATCCAGCAGTTTCTCAGCAGAATCTATAACAATAATTTTATTATCGTCGTTCTGTAAAGCATTAACAAACTCATAAAAGGTCAAATCGGAAAATAAATCGTTTATATTTCTCAATTTGAATTCTGTTGCTTTAAATGCAAAAAATGGTATTTTATTAACACTTTCTTCGTATAGCTTCTTAATGATTACTGTCTTTCCAACCCCTCCAACACCACTTACAATAGAAATCTGTTGAGATCTATTTTTTAATTTCTCCAACTGTTCACTTCTATCAATCTCAAAATTATTGCCATTAAAATCAATGCTGGTTTGTATTCCAAACAAGATATTTTGAGTATGATTCTGTAATTCTTCTAATAAAGAAACTATGCTCTTATCTAATGTAAAAAAGTGTTTTGCTAAAATTTCGTTTTTTTCACAAACAAACTCTGATTCAAAAAAACTACTAGTTCTCCATTCCATATTAACACTAAGCTCTTTGGCTTTTGCTTCGATCTCTTTAAGCCCTTTTGGCTTCTGACCTTTATACTGCCCCCACTCCTTGTTAGTGTACAAATGTAATGTTGTTATATTTGGATAATCTTTTTTAGCATCAACAATAGCTTTTAATAACTCTGCTTTATGATTTGAAAGAGCATTATCATAAAATTTTGCTTGCCAACCTACAGTTTCATCACCTACTACAACTGGATCAGTTTCAATTGCTGATTGATTTTTATACCTAAAAATACCGTAAGGAATGTCAAACTCTTTACAAAAAAGCAAATAGCAAAACCACTCAAAATTGTTTTGTGGATTCTCGTTGAACTTTGCTTTAAATGTGTCCCAATTAGGTTTAATCATCTTACCGCGTCATCTTCAATTTATCTGGTTTAAAATATGTGAAACTTGAACACCTAAATAACCACATAGGTTAGCTAGTGTTATACACTTTTAATACAATCTGTTTGTATATTAACATAGCTACAGCTATTCGTTTCGGCCAATATCTAGCAACATACGCCCACCTTCAGTATCACGTAAATCTTTAGTAAATTGACTTTTAATTACATCAACATCAACATGGCCGTAATGATTTTGAATAAAATCTATTCCACACCCCATAACTTTTGACAGATTAAAAACATCTGCGCCTTTATAAAGTTCAAACGTTGCATAAGTATGTCGTAGGCAATAATAAACTATTTTTTTATTGCTTTTGTTTAAACCAGTACCTTCAAGCATAGCCTGCCATTCTCTGTAATAAACCGACTTATTAATCTGCATACCTGTATCATTATCAACAAACAAATAATCATCGCTTTTTGTATGCTTTGATATCTTTTTAAGCATCACAAATGGATTACCTAATCGACTAATAGCTGTTCGTGCTGTACCCGTTTTTGTTTTACTTGCTGGTAAATTAATTTTGCAGCGTTTTTTTACAACTTGCCTATCATTTTCTATTACTGTCTCTGTATATGGTTCGATATCACGCCACTGTAACCTGCGAGCTTCTCCTAAACGTATACCTGAACTTGCTAGTATTAATGTAAATTGATATATAAAGCGTCTTTGTTCTGCTTGCTTATCACTTTTTACATGTTTTGCAGTATGCCAACTTTGCATATACCTATATATTGTCGTCCACTCCTTCGGCATCAATGCATCCCTGTTTATCTTTTCACCACTCTTTTTAATCTTTTCCCATTCACCAAAACGTGGTGCATATCCCCTGTGTATAAAGCCTTTCTCTTTAGCAAAATTATATAATGATTTAATTGTTCCTCGTTCACCATACAACGTCATCAATTTAACATTAGGTGCAGCTTCTTTTCTAAATAAACGGTAATCTTCAAACTTGTCTTCACTAATCTTTGTTAGCTTTGTATTCTCGCCAACAAACCTTAAATAATGATTCATTCTTGCTTTTAGCGTGCCAACAAACTGTGATGTGATTGAACCCTGTTTATATCGTTTTTGCTGTTGATCTATAAATGCATCTGTTAGCTCTTTTGCTTTTCGATCAAAAATCGGCTCTTTATTTCTTATTTTAATTTGGTAATCTAAGTAAACTTCTTTTGCTCTTTCAATCGCTAATTCTGTATTTTTAGTGCGAAGTGACTTCTTAAGCGCCTTTTGCTCTTCCCTAATCCAAATATACACTTGCCAAACTTTGCCGCTTTGCGCAACCCTAAAAATTCTAACATCACCTTCATATAACTCACGCACGTCAGTAAACTTATTGCCTTTGCTTTTGCGTGGCTTTCTTTTGCGTTTTGCATTTACCGTTTCAGCACTCTGTGCAGCTAATATCTCTTTCCAATACTTTGTCGCTACACGCTTAGCGCGTTCTAAGTCTTTTTGTCTTGTTGATTTACGTATGTAAGCTTGCTCCGTGCCATTCCACAACCTAAATTGCCATACATCTTTACTTTGCTTTGTCCTATAAAGCAAAAACTCGCTGCCGTGCACTTCTACTTTTTCAGTAATAAAGTGCTCGTCAGCGAGTTCTGTTTTTTTTGCTGTCATTTATTTCTGCCAATAACCGTTTGTAGTTGCAAACAACTTGCATGTACAAATTTAAATATAGCAGAAAATCAATAACTTATTTGTAACTTGCGAAAATATTGCGTGTAGCCATATATTTCTTAATTACTTATAAATCAATTAGTTAAGTGACTTACTTTGTAGTTACATTACTCCCATTCAATCGTGCCTGGCGGTTTCCCGGTAACATCATAAACCACGCGTGAGATGCCATCGATTTCATTAACGATACGCCGCGATACCAGATCAAGAAAATCATAGGGTAAATGAGCCCAGCGCGCGGTCATAAAATCAATCGTTTCAACTGCTCGCAGGGAAACAACGTATTGATAACGACGACCATCGCCGGTTACGCCAACCGATTTAACCGGCAAAAATACCGTAAACGCCTGAGAGACACCATGATATAAATCGTGCCTAAGAAGTTCTTCAATAAAAATATGGTCAGCAAGGCGCAGTAGGTCCGCGTATTCTTTTTTAACTTCACCCAGAATACGAACACCCAGACCAGGTCCCGGAAATGGGTGACGATAAACCATATCATGCGGCAGACCTAGTTCAACACCCAGTTTACGCACCTCGTCTTTAAATAACTCCCGTAACGGCTCGCATAATTTAAGCGTCATGTAATCCGGCAGACCACCCACATTATGATGCGACTTAATTAAATGCGCCTTGCCAGTTTTTGCGCCGGCTGATTCAATCACATCTGGATAAATCGTACCCTGAGCCAGCCATTTTGCATTTTTCAATTTGTTGGATTCTTCTTCAAAGATATCAACAAATAAATTACCAATAATCTTACGCTTTTTCTCGGGATCATTTTCACCTTTAAGCGCTGCCAGAAAACGTTCTTCTGCATCGACACGGATCACTTTAACACCCATGTTTTTTGCAAACGTCGCCATCACCTGATCGCCTTCTTTATAGCGCAGCAAGCCATTATCAACAAACACACAGGTTAATTGATCACCAATAGCTTTGTGCAATAAAGCCGCTACGACAGATGAATCAACACCACCGGACAAACCCAGTATGACTTCATCACTGCCTACGTCTTTACGTATTGTTTCAATCGCATTATCAGCAATATTACTGGCATTCCATAACGACTCACAACCGCAAATGCCGTGCACAAAGCGCTCAATAATCCGCTGACCTTGCTGAGTATGGGTTACTTCCGGGTGAAACTGCAGACCGTAGAATTTTTTCTCTTCATTAGCAATACCTGCAATCGGTGCAGAATCGGTCGAAGCCATCAAACTAAAACCATCCGGTAATTCGGTAACATGATCACCATGGCTCATCCAGACATCGAGTAAACCGAATCCTTCGTCACTCACCTCATCTTCAATATCTTTTAACAGTGCGGTATGGCCGCGCGCGCGCACTTTTGCAAAACCGTATTCGTGCTGGTCGGCATTTTCTACCTTACCACCCAGCTGTGCTGCCATGGTTTGCATGCCGTAGCAAATACCCAGCACAGGCACTCCAAGATCAAACACTGCCTGTGGCGCCACCGGTGCATCCACCCCGATTGTGCTTTCCGGACCACCGGACAAAATAATACCCGATGGTTTAAAGTTTTTGACATCTTCATCGCTGATGTCCCAGGCATAGAGTTCACAATACACCCCTGCTTCACGAATTCGACGAGCTATCAACTGGGTATATTGAGAGCCAAAATCGAGAATTAATATACGATCACTGTGAATATTTGCTTGAGTCATGAATTATCCGGTTCGATAAAAAAGAGGGAGTAAACTAAAAACGCAGCCCGAAGGCTGCGTCCTGAGCTTTAATTATTTACGATTCGATACGATAGTTGGGTGCTTCTTTGGTGATGGTCACATCGTGTACATGGGACTCACGCATACCAGCCGAAGAGACTTTAACAAACTCAGGTTTGCTGCGCATTTCTTCCATGTTTTTGCAACCCACATAGCCCATGCTTGAACGCACGCCGCCCATCAGCTGATGCACAATATTCACCATCAGGCCTTTATAGGCTACCCGGCCTTCGATACCTTCCGGCACCAATTTTTCTTCACCGTCTTTATTGTCCTGGAAATAACGGTCGCTGGAACCCTGAGCCATCGCACCTAATGAACCCATACCACGGTACGACTTATATGAGCGGCCCTGAAACAGCTCTATTTCACCCGGCGCTTCTTCGGTACCAGCAAACATACTACCAACCATAATGCTGTAAGCTCCTGCTGCCAGCGCCTTTGCCATATCGCCAGAAAAGCGCACACCACCGTCTGCAATCAGCGGCACACCAGTGCCTTCAAGTGCCTGCGCCACATTATCGATAGCAGAGATTTGTGGCACACCAACCCCGGCAATAATCCGTGTAGTACAGATTGAACCCGGACCAATACCTACTTTAACCGCATCAGCACCTGCGGCTACCAGATCTTTTGCCGCCTGGCCGGTTGCAATATTACCACCGATTACCTGAACCTCAGGAAAATGCTCTTTAACCCAGCGTACCCGGTCAATCACACCTTGTGAATGACCGTGCGCGGTATCCACCACAATGACATCAACACCTTCAGCGACCAGCGCGCTAACGCGCTCTTCAGTATCTGCGCCTGTACCCACAGCAGCGCCGACGCGTAAACGGCCTTGCTCATCTTTGCAGGCATTGGGGAAATCATCAGACTTCTGAATATCTTTCACCGTGATCATGCCGCGTAACGCGAACTGATCATTAACCACCAGCACTTTTTCAATCCGGTGTTTGTGCAATAGCGCCGCGACCTCTTCACGACTAGCGCCTTCGGAGACTGTTACCAGCTTGTCTTTTGGTGTCATGATTGAAGAAACAGGATTATCCGGCTGGGTCTCAAAACGCATATCACGACTGGTCACAATCCCGACCAGTTCTTCACCATCGACCACCGGTACACCTGATATCCTGTACTCCTGAGTAATCGCCAGAACATCACGAATAGAGGCACTTGAGTCAATCGTAATAGGCTCTACAATCACGCCACTTTCATATTTTTTTACATGACGTACTTCAGCTGCTTGCTGGGCAGGCGTCATATTTTTATGGATGATGCCTATCCCACCTTCCTGAGCCAGTGATATGGCTAATCTGGACTCGGTGACCGTATCCATGGCCGCTGATAACAAAGGAATGTTCATTCTGATCTTTTTCGTCAGCTGGGTGCCTAAATCCACTTCTTTCGGCACCACAGTAGAATGGGCTGGAATCAATAAAACATCATCAAAAGTCAAAGCTTCCTGAACAATTCGCATGGTTATCCCGTGTATATAAGAAAATCCTATAATTATAGAATCAAGCGCCTGAAAGGTAAACGATAAAAAATGATTTTACTTTCCAGTCAAGTTCGTTAGAATCATGTAGCCGAATATTTTAAGAATATAAAAACCGGTGTTTAAGAAAGGCAAGGTTAATTAATAACTTATTAATTTCTAATAATGCCAAATTACTACAAAAATCAGTATGTGAGGAGTTCAAATGATTCAGAAAGCGACCTTAGCTGGCATCATCTTAGCAGGCTTAGTAGGCCTTAGCGGTTGTTCAGTTGCAAAAGTTGGCAAATATAATGCTGATGAAGAAGGCTACAAAATGGCACTGGCCGATACAACAGCTGTTGTTGATGCAGCCAAAAAAGCAGGTGCAGAATGGCGCGATATTCGCTGGCCTAGCCCTAAGAAAGAAAAAGATGTTAAAGCCCACGCCAAAACATTATTTGGTAAAGCCAGTGCAGCGGCAAAAGATGGTGATTATGAAACAGCTATCAAACTGCTGAACAAAGCAACTAAACATGCTGAAATTGGCATGCAAGTCGCTGCAACTCAGAAAGATGCAGGTCCTCACTAATTAGTGATCTGTATTTTTCTTAGAAAAGCCGGGCTAGCCCGGCTTTTTTTATGCCAGCAATATATACTTTGTCCTATCAATACTTCCACCTAACGATCATACATGTCACTAATAAACGAAGACCGCACGCCTCTCAGCATTAGCCAACTCAATAACATGGTTAAAGACTTGCTGGAGAACAATTTGCCGCCCTTATGGGTTGAAGGCGAGATTTCAAATTTTGCCAAACCCGCTTCTGGCCATCTGTATTTCAGCCTGAAAGATTCAACATGTCAGGTTCGCTCTGTGATGTTTCGTAACCGCAGCATGTTGCTGGACTTCAAACCTGAAAACGGCAGTCAAGTTCTGGCTAAAGTTAGAATCGGTTTTTATGAAGCACGCGGTGAATTTCAGCTGATTGTCGATCGATTAGAAGAGGTTGGCGACGGCCAATTACAACAGCGGTTTGAGCATCTAAAGAAGAAACTTGCCAGCGAAGGCTTGTTTAATGCTGAGCACAAACAGCTCTTACCTGAACTACCTCAACGCATTGGTGTAATCACTTCAGCAACCGGGGCTGCCATTCGTGATGTTTTAAGTGTGTTAAAAAGGCGCTTCCCGGCAATCCCGGTGATTATTTACCCGGTTCCTGTTCAGGGTGACAATGCCGCACCGCTGATTGCAGAGATGATCCGCAAGGCTGAGCAGCATGCCCTGTGCGATGTTTTACTACTGGTGCGCGGCGGTGGCTCACTTGAAGATTTATGGGCTTTTAATGAAGAAATTGTCAGCCGCGCTATTTTTGCCTGCCAGCTGCCGATCGTCAGTGGTGTCGGCCACGAAGTCGATATCACGCTGGCCGATTTTAGCGCTGATGTCAGAGCCGCAACACCCAGTGCAGCAGCAGAACTGGTTGTACCGGATCAGTTTAGCTATCAGCAAAGTTATGACTATTACAGTGAGCGTCTTCAACAATTAATCACCACCCGACTGGGCCGGCAACAGCAACAATTAAACTGGCTGCAGACGCGCTTAAATCAGCTGCATCCACAAAGCCGACTGGCACAACATGAAACCAGACGCCTTGAGCTCACGAAACGCTTACTCAGTCACTGGGGAAAGCTGATTAGCCTCAAAAAATCAGATCTGAAGTTCAGCCTGATGCAATTACAGCAGCAATCACCTCGGCGTCTGGCCGCTTACCGTCAGCAACAATTAAAGCAGCTCATACAACAGGCAAAACTCGGAATTCAGAAACAACTGCAAATGCGCCAACAAAATCTGGCCTCAAGTGCACGTACCTTGCACGCTCTCAGCCCGCTGCAAACCCTGTCTCGCGGCTACGCTATCGTCAACAAAGAAAACAGCCGGGAAAACATTGTCTCCAGCCAGCAACTTCAAACCGATGAGATTGTTAAAATCCGCTTTGATTCAGGTACCGTCAGATCCAAGGTGATTACAATAGAAAACGATAACACAGCGCTTTTATCAGACAAAGAATAGCGGCTTTCTTGGCAAAAACATGCTATCTTTAGCCGCTTAAATAAAACATATAACTTGCATTAAGCGCGCTAATTTGATAAAAAAACGCGCTTCTTTACTGACATAGCTAGCACGGAGTACCCCTAATGGCTGACAATTCGTCGTATCGCCTCAATTCTATCGAACCTTATAAGGAAAAAAAGGGCGAGGAATACATGAATGAAAATCAGATAGCGCATTTCACACAAATTCTCGACGCCTGGAAAGACGAATTGATGCATGAAGTTGACCGTACTGTTGACCACATGAAAGATGATGCGGCTAACTTTCCTGACCCGGCTGACCGCGCCTCTCAGGAAGAAGAATTCAGTCTTGAACTGCGCACCAGAGACCGTGAACGTAAGCTGATTAAAAAAATCGATAAGACACTGGAAGAAATCAGCAGCGGTGATTATGGTTATTGTGAAACCTGTGGTGTAGAAATCGGTATTCGTCGGCTTGAAGCCAGACCAACCGCCACACAATGCATTGACTGCAAAAGCCTCGATGAAATTCGCGAAAAGCAGCTCAAAGGTTAAACCATACCTCACGCTGATGTTTAAAAAAGCCGAACCTTCGGCTTTTTTTATGCCATGAATCTGACTAATAACGAATACCGGGGCCGCTTTGCCCCCTCACCCAGTGGTCAGTTACATTTCGGCTCATTAGTTGCTGCCATCAGCAGTTATCTACAGGCCAAATCTCAACAGGGACAGTGGCTGCTGAGAATTGAAGATGTTGATCAGACTCGCGAGGTCGCCGGCTCGGCCAGTCACATACTGTCCACTCTTGACAAACTCGGCTTTGAATGGGATGGCAGCATCATCTATCAAAGCCAGCAAACAGCACGCTATGCCGAATACCTGCAAACATTGATTGATAAAGACCTGATTTATGCCTGTGACTGCAGCCGCAGCAAGCTAAAACAAAACAGCAGCGCAGCTGCAATATATCCAGGCAACTGTCGGCTAAAAAAACACCCCTTAACCAGCCCACACGCACTCCGCTGCCGGGTCTCGACCGAATCCTTATTTATTAAGGACCAAATTCAACCCGCGTTCTCGGTTAATCTGCAAGATGACTGTGGCGATTTCATCATAAAACGACGTGACCAGTTTTTTGCCTATCAGCTGGCCGTGGTTGTCGACGACCATGAACAATGCATTACTGATATCATCAGAGGCGCTGATTTATTGAGCTCAACACCGCAACAAATTTATTTACAAAAGCAGCTGGGATTTTCACAGCCTAGCTACGGCCACATTCCGGTTGCCATGCACCAGACCGGTCTAAAACTCAGCAAATCTCATCAAGACTTAGCTCTTGGCCATTATAATCCGCTTGCTGTTATGCAACAGGCGTTGGTATTTTTAAACCAGAGCCCGCCAGCTGAACTGGCTCACGTTTCACTTTCAGAGTTCTGGCAGTGGGCTATAAATAACTGGCATCTGTCAGACATACCCAGGCTAGCGGAGAAGGCATTTACGCTGGATATCCCCTTCACCGATACGTTATAATTATAAATTATGCATTACGACAAATCATTGATGCTACCGACATCACGCAGTATGCTTACAACCTATCAACCAGCCGTTCTAAGAGGACTTCATTAAATGAGCTCAAATAATATTGAATCGGGTTTAATAGAAAACCGCCTGTTTGCACCCAGTGAAGAATTTACTAAAAATGCCCGAATCAATGCTGAGAAGCTTGCCGCATTACATCAACAAGCCGACACCGATTACACCGGTTTTTGGGCACAGCAAGCCAATGAAATGCTGGACTGGCACAAGCCCTTCTCCAATGTGCTGGATGACTCTAATGCCCCTCTTTATAGCTGGTTTAATGACGGTGAACTTAACGTCTCGTATAACTGTATTGATCGCCACCTGACAAATAACGCCAACAAGAACGCCATTATTTTTGAAGGCGAACAAGGCGACACAACATTCATCACTTATCTGCAATTACATCAGCGTGTGTCCGCATTTGCCAACGCCCTTAAAGAGCGCGGGATTAAAAGTGGTGATCGGGTGGTTATTTATATGCCAATGACACCAGAAGCCGTTATTTCAATGCAGGCCTGTGCGCGTATTGGTGCAATTCATTCTGTCGTTTTTGGTGGTTTCTCTGCCGATTCATTACGTGACCGCATCAATGACGCTGGCGCAAAAATGTTAATTACCGCTGATGGCGGACATCGTGGCGGTAAAATTGTCGAATTAAAATCAGCCGCTGACAAAGCACTTGAAGGCGGCTGCCCTAGCATTGAGAGCGTCATTGTCTATCAGCGCACGCAGCATGATATCAAGATGCAGGCTGGCCGTGATATCTGGTGGCACGATGCCGTCAGTGAGCAAAGCGACCACTGTGAGCCGGTTTGGGTAAATGCAGAACATCCACTATTTTTACTCTACACCTCGGGCTCAACCGGCAAACCCAAAGGCATTCAGCATTCCAGTGCCGGTTATTTACTGGGCGCCGCTGTCACTAATAGCTGGGTCTTTGACCTGAAAGATGATGATGTTTTCTGGTGTACCGCGGATGTTGGCTGGATCACCGGCCACACCTATGTTGCATACGGGCCATTAGCTGTGGGCAGCACCATCGTCATTTACGAAGGCGCACCGACCGTACCTGACGCCGGTCGTTTCTGGAAAATGGTACAAGATCACAAAGTCAGCGTGTTTTATACCGCGCCTACCGCGATCCGCGCTCTGATGAAACTGGGTGACAATTTCCCTAATGCCTACGATCTGTCATCTTTACGCCTGCTGGGTACTGTCGGCGAACCAATTAACCCGGAAGCCTGGATCTGGTATCACGAAGTCATTGGCAAAGGTAAATGTCCGATTGTTGATACCTGGTGGCAGACCGAAACCGGCAGTAATATGATTGCTCCGATTCCCGGTGTTGTGGCTACCAAACCCGGTTCATGCACCAAAGCCCTGCCCGGCATTATGGCTGATGTGGTCGACGAAGACGGCAACAGCATCAGCGAAGCCAATCGAGGCGGTTATCTGGTCATTACCAAGCCGTTCCCGTCTATGCTAAGAACAATCTGGGGTGATGATGAGCGCTATAAAGACACCTATTACCCTAAGTTCGATGGACGTTTTTATCTGGCCGGTGACAGCGCACGTAAAGATGCCGATGGCTACTTCTGGATCATGGGCCGAATCGATGACGTATTAAACGTATCCGGACACCGCCTTGGTACGATGGAAATCGAATCCGCACTGGTTTCACATGAACTGGTTGCAGAAGCCGCTGTTGTTGGCAAGCCACACGAAGTGAAAGGTGAATCAATCTTTGCTTATGTGGTACTGAAAGGCGAACGCCCTGCCGGTGGTATTGATGAAGAACTCACCAAAACCTTACGCAACTGGGTCGGTGAACAGATTGGTGCGATTGCCAAACCGGATGAAATTCGATACGCCGACAACCTGCCTAAAACCCGCTCAGGAAAAATCATGCGTCGCTTATTACGCACTATCGCAAAAGGTGAAGAAATCACTTCCGACACCTCAACACTGGAAAATGAATCCATTCTCGATCAGCTACAGGGCAAAGCATAAAACGAATGCCATTTAAACTAAGGAAGGTTTTCTCTGCTGCTCCACCCGCGCCAATGTATTTAGTTGGCGCGGGTATTTTCCTGACATTCATCGCTCTTTACTGGCATAGTACCAGCAACCTGTTCACTCTATGGAATCAGGATGATACCTACTCACACGGCTTTATAATGCCGCTGTTAACTGTCTTTTTACTGACAAAACAAACTCACCATTTTTCAAGTATAAATCTCAAACCGGCTTTTTTTCTACTGCTGCCATTAGCACTGGGTATTGTGCTCTGGGTATTTGCCAGCATTACCGACACACGCACTATCGAATTAACCCTGTTACCACTGATCTTGTTTTTGCTCTATAGCAGCATCGGTGGCTACAAACTGGCAATCTTATTAACTCCCTCGTGCTTCCTTTTGCTTTTAGCGGTGCCAATATGGGGCATCCTGACCCCTATTTTTCAGATAATGGCGGTTAACGTCAGTGAGTTTGCACTTAAATTAACCGGCATACCTGCCTATATACATGGCACCACCGTCAGTATTCCTCCCGGTGTATTTGAAATTGAAGGTGGTTGCAGTGGTATCAGATACCTGATCGTCACCTTAGTGATTGGAAGCTTTTACTCCTTCAGTACATTTAAAACACGCCGCGCTACCATCATATTGCTGCTAGCCTCTTTCCTGTTGCCGGTTGTTTTCAACTGGGTTCGCATATATATCATTATATTAATCGGTTACATTAGTGATATGAAAAGTGAGTATGTATCTGACCACGCAAACCTAGGATGGGTTTTATATGGCATCAGTCTGATACCGTTATTTTTTATCGCCAGAAAAATAACCCTCAGTGAAAAAGATACCCCACACGATAAAGTTCACACCAGCACATCAAGACCAAACTACCCTCATTACTTTCTGCTGCTGCCGCTAGCACTACTGATCTCGGGACCATTATTCATCGCTTATCTTGAGCATTCCGATAAAAATACACTGAATAACATTTCTCTTGCCAGCGCCTCACTGCCGTGGCAGGGGCCAATACATTACAACGAATGGCAGCCAGGCTACCTCGGCGCAAGCCTAAAGGAAAATGGCCTGTACATTGGCACAAATAATACAGCGGATGTTTCATTACATATTTATTATTATGGACAAGAGAGCCAGGACGCTGAACTGATCAATGAACTGAATACTATTGCCGGCACAGATCAGATAATATCGCAAAGAACCATCAAGCTAGAAACACATGATGTTGTAGAGACCCGCATTATCCATAATCATAAAACACGGCTTATCTGGCACTGGTATTTTATTAACAAGCGCTACACAACCCGGCCACTGACCGCAAAAATATTACAATCAATGGAACATATTTCAGGTAATATAGACTCATCATTGATTGCAATAAGCACTGAATGCCACTCTCAATGCAGAGATGAAAATAAAATATTAGAAGACTTTATAAAAAAGCACGAGAACAAAATAATAACAACATTCTCGGACAGTACAGGATAGTTTTACTATGGCAACAAAACTTACTCTTACCGTGAAAGCACTGACAGCATGCTGTGTTCTGCTTTTGCTTGCATGCGACGATAAAAAACCCGAAATCAGTGCGCTAGAGCACCACAAACTGGCTACGCTTTATTTAGCACAGGGCTCATTCAGTGCCAGTCTGATTGAAGCAAAGAACGCACTGGAGCTTAATCCGGAAAATGTTGCCATATTAGAAACCCTTGCAAAAACCTTGATTAAACTGGGTGACTATAACGCCGCTAAAAACGTCATTACAGTGGCATTAGAGAAGGACTCGACAAATACAGGCCTGAACATTCTTTTAGCGAACACCCAACTTAAGCTAAAAGACATTGATGCTGCTAACAAGACCATGGATGCGATTAATCCGGAGACCATTTCTGATTTAACTGGCTATTACAATACCATGGCCGATATTCGCTTTTCTTCCAAAGACTTCAGTCAGGCAAAAAAGTTTTATTTAACATCATTAAAGACTGACAGTAACAATCTAAAGTCACTGATCGGTGCGGCAAAGGCCGCTACTCTTTTAAAGCAACCTAAAGAGGCTGAGAAATATACTCAATTAGCGATTAACAGCGCCCCTAATAATATCGATGCTCTGGTCTGGCAAGCTCAGGTTTATATTTATAAAAAACAGTATTTTGATGCAGAAACATCGCTTACCAAAGCCATGGTAGAGTTTGAGCGTTACGACACGCTGACCATAGACAAATACATTGCCATCGAACTGCTTTCAAAGGTACTGCTCGCACAGGGAAAGATTGAAGAATCATTTAAGTACAGCAATTACCTCAGCCAATCACGGCCAGGTCAATTACAAAAGGCGTATAAAACAGCCTTTAGCCTGATATCTGATAAAAACAATATCATTGAAGCAGAGAAAGCCTTCCAGGATGTTTTACGACAAGCACCGGGACACGCTCCCAGCGGGATTATGCTCGGTATAATCAATTACAACCGAGGGGACTATTCACAGGCTGATGAATACCTGTCGAAGTTTGCCAGTGATGCCAATACCCCTTTACGCAGCAGAAAAATACTTATCCTTACAAAAATAAAACTTAATAAACCGCAAGCTGCAATAGCACTGGCCTCTGACAGCATAAGGCAGTACGGCAATGATGCCGATTTGCACGCTTTATTAGGCTATGCCTATTCTATTGACAAAAACTACAATAAAAGTATCGAAGAATTGGAACTGGCAATTAGTCAGTCTAAAAATAACCCCGTATTCTATACCACGCTTGCCAGTGCTTATCTGGAAATCGGTAACTTTAAAAATGCGGAAAAATACGCTTCCCTGGCACTTAAAATTAAGCCTGATTTATTTATGGCCCGTGGCGTATTATTTCAGAGCTACCTGACACAGAAAAAATACACTAAAGCCGGCGTTTTAACCAGCCACTGGCTCAAGATCACTCCGGATAATCCACAGGCTTTAAATGCCTCCGCCCTTATTAGTTTGAAAACAAATAAGCTTACGCAAGCCAGAACGCAATTTCTTAAAACTTTAACTGTTGATCCAAATAATCTGCTCGCTAACACGCATTTAATCGAGTTTGACTTAAAGGAGGAGAAACCTGATAAAGCCTATGAACGGCTATATCTGATACTTGAAAAGAAACCTGAACATCGTCAGTCACTCAACACTATTTATCAGTTAGCTGGAAGCACTGGCTCATTTGATAAACTGGAAAAAATTATCCAGCTTGTCATCGATAAAAACCCTGACACCATCAACTCACGACTACTATTGGCACAGGGATATTTGAGCATTAATTCTTTCGATAATGCAGCCGCTCTGATTGACCAAGTAACGGCATTAGACAACAAGAATATCGCAGCTTATTTGCTTAAAGCAAAATTGCAACTTCTGCAAAACAGAACTAAAGATGCGATAAATACCTATTTATTATTAGCTTCAATTCACCCTAAAAACCCCGCAGCTCTAACCGAACTGGCTAACTATTACCTGCATAAGAAAAATTACAAGCTGGCCGCAGAATATAGCAGCAAAGCACTTTCTATAGATGGGGACCACGTTGCCGCGCTTTATATACAGATCAAATCAGCGATTCAAGGCAAAAATAAAGCTATTGCAATACAGTCAATTAATAAAGTCAGAGATTTAATTCCGCTTTCGCCACTATCGCACACGCTTGAATACGAGCTTCTGATGAATTTTGATGAAAAACCAGCGGCTTTAAATGCTCTTAATAAAGCCTGGGAGACAGAGATGTCTATGGTTCTGGCTGAAAAATTCAGAGCTTATTACTCTGATTCAGAGCAGCCTGATCTGGCATTAAAAGCCTGGCAACAGCTGACCCAGAAACAGCCCGACGATCTAAAAATACAAGTTTCGTATGCGGCAGTACTGAATCAGTACAAATATAACGATAAGGCAATTACAATTCTGCAACAGCAACTGATGCTGCACCCTGATAACGTTATCTTACTCAATAACCTTGCTAATCTCTATTTTCAGGAAAAAGACGAACGTGCTCTAGAGACAGCGATTAAAGCTCACGATAAAGCACCCGATAATCCTGCGATTAAAGACACTCTGGGCTGGATATATAGCCAGCAAAATAAAAACTATAGCAAAGCATTGCCTTTACTTGAACAGGCCTATCAGGCCACTGCTAATAGTGAGATAAAACAACATTTGATAACGACATTAAAGCTGGCTGGAAAAACAGCAGATGCAGAACGAATAGAAGCAGACTGATAGAGCATTGGTCGGAGCATACATTGCCGGCAGAGTATAAGAGCCTTGATCGCTGTCTATTTATTTTACACTCGAGATAACTCAGCCCTCTAAATAAGCAGCTGGTTTAAGCTTTTCAGGCAAACTCAGTCAAGCTACTGTTATTTATTATCAAACTAATTACTTATATATAAAAACTAGTTATAAGCTGTCAGAGTTTTTAACAACATGATAAACAATACCAGCAAATCCACTCAAACAGACCAAGTAACTCATTGATATAATTAAACATTATAAAACATGGCATACAAGATGCTTATAACAAGACATAATCAACTATTAGGCATTGGAAGACACATGAAAACTCTACTTATAAAAACAATACTGTTATTTGGCTTTAGCATGATCTCCATGCAGGCAAACGCTCTCTTTATCGATAGCGATGGTCACACTGTTTTAGATTTTGCAGAATTTAGTAATCTTGATACCGTCAACAACTATGGCGGTATCAACTGGTCTAACACCCTTGTCATTTCTGCACCTGGTGTCGGTGATAATTTAGCTGGCGCTAATGGTAACTCTTGGGCTGGTGGCATTAACCTGAGCTCTGATAACGGCTTTGACTTATATGACGCCTATTTTAATACCTATACAGACGCTTCTTTTATTGTTAATGGCTTAACTGTAGATGGCACCACACTGACTCAGTCATTTGATATAGCGGCAAATGATGGATGGACACAAATTAATTTCGATTTCTTTAACGTTCAGACGCTTGATATCAGCACCCTAAATCCGACTCAGTTTATTATTGATAACGTCGACGTACCAGAACCATCTACCTTAGCATTGCTTGGTTTAGGTCTGCTTGGCTTTAGCCTTAGCCGTCTAAAACATACTGCTTAATAAAATATCTTACGTTAAAAAAACCGCCATCATGGCGGTTTTTTTTTGTTACAATCTTAAGCACATAACCGATAAAAATTTGATCTTCATATGGACCATAGCGTAAGTTTAATCAGCTATTATTCAGCAGCAACTCTGTACTTGGTGCTTTTCTTCCGCTCTTTACCCAATTTAAAAACCGGCATCTCAAACAAGCTTATTGCTTTCGCCGCACTCATCACCAGCATCTGGTTTTTCATCTTAGCCACTCAGCTTCACTTTGATCTTGTTGATGTTGCCGTCTATCAGTCGCTTGAAATTATTAAATATGCATCATGGATCGGCGTTTTATTATCTGTGCTTTATACTGCCAGCCATCAGGAACTGATTCGTAATAAAATTCTGCTATACCTGACGATTACAGCATTTACCATTAACAGCGTGCTGCTCGCCGTCACTATAACCAGGCCCTTATTATCGATTAACCAAATCGGTTTCATTTATGGTGCAAAGTTTTATCTTATTTGTCTGACAATTTTAGCCATTCTCGGGCTTGCACTTGTTGAACAGGTGATGCGCAACACACATAAAGACCGGCTCTGGAACATTAAATTTTTATGCCTTTCTATTGGCGCTATGTTTGCCTATGACTTTTTTATGTTCAGTGATGCTTTGCTATTTAACCATATAGAGGATTCACTATTAGTAGCTCGTGGCTATATCCAAATTTTTATTGTTCCACTGCTTTTTATTACCATTTCCAGAAACCCCGTCTGGCGACTCAAGCTAGCGATTTCCAGACGCGTAGTATTCCACTCTGGCACTCTGGTGATTTCCGGTATTTACCTGATTTTAATGGCAACTGCCGGCTACTATATAAAAGCCACTGGTGGCGAATGGGGCAGCCTGTTACAGACAATCTTTTTCATTGCTGCCATCTTATCTTTTTTTATTCTCATCATGTCACGGCAAATGCGTGCGAAACTGGTGGTTTATATCAGCCGGCATTTTTTTCGCTATCACTATGACTACCGTCATGAATGGGTTTCTATGACGAAAGCCTTATTCATTGAAAATCAGGATGGTAACCTGGCTCATCGCGCACTTAGGCGCATCAGCTCACTGGTCAATAGTGAAGGCGGTGGCATCTGGGTTAGAAACGAAGACAATATTTATATCTATACCGATGACTTAAACGGCAACTGGAGTCATCTACAACCCAATATCGATGAACAGGACTTCATCATTTATATGAAAGAAAAAAACTGGATTATCAATATCGACGAATATAAAGATGACCAGAAAAAATACCCGGAACTGATTCTTCCTAACACCATTCTTTCCCTGCCTAATGCCTGGCTGATTATCCCATTAAATATTCAGACAGCATTGGTGGGCTTTATTGTACTGTCGCACTCACATGCTGCTTATGAGTTTAACTGGGAGGATTATGATATCTTGAAAATATCGGGTCATCAGGCAGCCAGTGCACTAGCCCAGATGCTGGATAATGAGGCGCTGGCCAAATCAAGACAGTTCGAGGCCTATAATCAAATGTCTGCGTTTGTTATTCATGATATTAAAACCGTGGTGTCACAACTCTCATTACTGGTCAAAAATGCTGAACAACACCGAACTAACCCCGCATTTATCGATGACATGATTAAAACGACTGAACACAGCGTTAATAAAATGCAAAGCCTGTTGAAACAACTTAAGCGCGAGACCAGTCAAACCGAACTGTCAGAATTTGATCTCTCGAAGTTACTCACAGAGGTTGCCCTCGATCACAGTAACAATAAACCAGCACCACAGTTAAGCATGCCAGATGGTCAAATTGCAGTTCGCGCCTCATACGAACAAATCCACTCTGCTCTGACGCATATCATTAAAAACGCTCAGGAAGCGACTTCTGATGATGGTTATATTAAGATATCACTAAGCGCAATTGATCATACCGCACTAATAAAAATTCGTGACAATGGCATCGGAATGAATGCAGACTTCATTAAAAACAGTCTGTTTCAGCCATTTAATAGCACCAAGGGACTTTCAGGGATGGGTATTGGTGTTTATCAGTGCCGGCAATACATTCGCGCTGCAAAAGGTGATATCAGTGTTGAAAGCAAGCCAGATAAAGGCACCACATTTACCATAACTTTACCTATTTACATGCAGGAATAAACGGTGAAAGATAAAAAACGTAGCCTCTTAGTTATTGAAGACGACCCCGGTCTGCAAAGTCAGATGAAATGGTGCTTTAGCAATGATATTGAAGTCATTATTGCCGACAACAACAAAACCGCACTGGCCGCACTCAGGCGATATGAACCTGCTGTTGTCACACTTGATCTTGGGCTGCCACCGGACCCCGGCGGATCCAGTGAAGGCTTTAAATTACTCGAGGAGATAATGACCTTAGCTCCAAACACTAAAGTGATTATCATCACTGGTCGCGAAGAAAAGGAAAATGCAGTCAAAGCAATCGGTATGGGCGCCTATGATTTTTATCAGAAACCTGTCGAGGCTGAAACACTGACATTTGTGGTAGAACGTGCTTTCAAATTAGCAACACTTGAACAAAAAACCAGAGAATATGAAAAAAATCAGGCTCACAACAATAATTTTGGCATCATTACCTCAAGCCCGGAAATGCTACACATCATTCAGATGATTGAAAAAGTAGCACCATCGGATATAACAACGTTAATACTGGGTAAGACAGGCACCGGTAAAGAGCTGATTGCAAAAGCATTGCATCAGGCCAGTCTTCGTTCTGACGCCCCCTTCTCTGCCATTAATTGCGCAGCCATTCCTGAAAATTTATTAGAAAGCGAACTCTTTGGTCATGAAAAGGGGGCATTTACCGGAGCTCACAACCAAAAGAAAGGAAAAATAGAAATCACCGATGGAGGTACCTTGTTTCTGGATGAAATTGGCGATATGCCACCACCACTGCAGGCCAAGCTATTACGCTTTCTGCAGGAAAGAAGTATTGAACGGGTTGGTGGCACACAGGAAATACCCGTCAACGTCCGCGTTGTTTGTGCCACCCATCAGGATTTGCGAAAACTGATTACTGAAGGAGATTTCAGAGAAGACCTGTTTTATCGCCTCAGTGAAATCATTATTGATGTACCTTCTCTGCAAGAGCGTCAGGGCGATACTGTCATCATTGCCAATGCCTTACTTGAGTCCATTGCCAATGATCAGGGAACAACCAAGAAACGCTTTAACGACGATGCATTGAAGGCAATCGAACAACATACCTGGCCTGGTAATGTCAGAGAATTAGTTAATAAGATTAAACGTGCCGTGATTATGGCAAACGGACAATACATTACAGCAGAAGATCTGGATCTGGACACTGACAGTAACGATGAGGTGATGCCATTCAATCTGCGTGAGGTACGTGCCAATGCTGAAAGACTGGCCATACTCAGAGCACTGAGTCACTGTCACGGAAAAATTGCACAAACATCACGCTTACTGGGTGTCACCCGCCCGACCCTGTACACCTTGCTTGAAAAATATGACATTCAAGCCAAACAGAAAGACAGCATGGAAAGTTAGTTCTTAACACACACAAAAAAAGGAGGCCTAAGCCTCCTTTTTTTGTGGCTCTGTTGCTATTTAACGTTAAGCCTCAGCCGCCTCATTTACCGCTTTCATACTCAGACGAATACGGCCTTGTTTATCAATTTCAAGAACCTTAACCTGAACGGTTTCACCTTCTTTCAATTTGTCAGTAACCGCTTCTACACGCTCGTCACTAATTTGTGATATATGTACCAGACCATCTTTGCCCGGTAAAATTTCAACAAAAGCACCAAAGTCCATAATTTTCTTAACAGTACCGTTGTAAACTTTACCCACTTCAGCATCTGATGTGATCTGCTCGATACGGATTCTGGCTTCTTCAGCTGCTGCTAAATCTGCTGAGGCAATCTTGATATTACCTTCATCATCAATATCTATAGAAGCGCCCGTTTCTTCGGTAATCGAACGAATAACCGAACCGCCTTTACCAATAACATCACGAATTTTATCAGGATTAATCTTGATAGTGACATAACGCGGTGCATATTCAGACATATCCGTACGCGCTTCTGAAATAACCTTGTTCATTTCATCAAGGATATATAAACGAGCTGTCTGTGCCTGTTTTAATGCCTGATCCATGATCTCACGAGTGATACCCTGTATCTTGATATCCATTTGCAGCGCATTGACACCGTTTACAGTACCTGCAACTTTAAAGTCCATATCGCCTAAGTGATCTTCATCACCCAAGATATCGGTCAATACGGCAAAGTTATCACCTTCTTTAATCAGACCCATTGCAATACCTGCAACCGGCGCTTTAAGAGGAACACCGGCATCCATCAGTGCTAATGAAGTACCACACACAGAAGCCATTGAGCTGGAACCGTTAGATTCAGTAATTTCAGAAACCACACGAATAACGTACGGATATTCATCTTCATTTGGCATGCAAGCCATGATGCCACGCTTGGCTAAACGACCATGTCCAATTTCACGACGCCCCGGGTTACCAACTCGACCGGCTTCACCAACAGAAAATGGAGGGAAGTTATAATGCAGCATGAAAGGATCACGGCGTGAACCTTCTAATGCATCAATAATTTGTGCATCACGATCTGTACCCAGCGTAGTGACGACCAAGGCCTGAGTCTCTCCACGGGTGAATAATGCCGAACCATGTGTACGCGGTAACACACCGGTACGAACTGTGATTTTACGTACATCATCAGTATTACGTCCGTCAATTCGTTTTTCACCGGCGATAATGCGGCTACGAACTATTTTCCCTTCCAGTTCATGGAATACAGTGCTAATTTCATCAGCTGACCAGTCATCAGATGCTAATTTTGCAATCGTAGCATCGCGCACGATACCAACAGCTGCATAACGGTCTAATTTTTCCGCTATCTGATAGGCTTTAGTCAGATCCGCTGTAGCAAAATCTGCAATTGCAGTTTCTAATGCCGTGTTAGCCGGAGCAGCAGTCCAGTCCCAGGCTGGTGTACCAACTTCCTGAGCCAGTTCACTAATAGCCGTGATAACTGTCTGTAATTGCTCATGGCCATACATGACCGCATCAAGCATGACCTGTTCAGACAGCTGGTCTGCTTCTGATTCAACCATCAGCACAGCGTCAGCAGTACCGGCTACCACAAGATCCAGCTTTGAATTTTCAAGTTGCGCATAAGTCGGGTTCAGAACGTATTGCTCGTTGATATAGGCAACACGTGCGGCACCGACAGGGCCATTAAAAGGCGCACCACTGATAGCAAGCGCAGCAGATGCACCGATTAAAGCCGCTATATCCGGGTCTATTTCTGGATTCAGCGACATAACGGTTGCAATAATCTGCACTTCGTTAGTAAAGCCTTCTGGGAATAAGGGACGAATAGGACGATCGATTAAACGACTGGTCAGCGTTTCTTTTTCGCTTGGACGGCCTTCGCGCTTGAAAAATCCACCAGGGATTTTACCTGCAGCGTATGTTTTTTCCTGATAATTAACAGTCAGAGGAAAAAAGTCACGACCAGCTACTTCTTCTTTAACCGCTACGGCTGTAACCATAACGACGGTGCCGTCCATGTCTACAAATACTGAGCCGGAAGCTTGGCGAGCAATTTCACCAGTTGATAAGGTGACCGTATTGTCACCGTATTGAAATGATTTTGTTATGGGATTCACTGATTTGTTTCCTTGGTGAGGGGCCGATTTACTCGAAACCCCGTCACCAGGGCTAAAAACCAGTAAAGCAGCCCTTACAAAATATTAGCGACGTAGCCCTAAACGGGTGATAAGGTCTTTGTAACGAACCAGGTTTTTACCTTTCAGGTAATCCAACAGTTTGCGACGCTGATTAACCAGCTTCAACAGACCACGACGAGAATGGTGATCGTGTTTGTGACCTTGAAAATGACCTGTTAAATCAGTAATACGTGCTGTTAATAGGGCTACCTGAACCTCTGGTGAACCGGTATCATTTTCTACAGTCTGGTAAGACTTTACTATTTCCGCCTTGTTGGCGCTGGTTAATGCCATTGATTGCTCCTGAACAATATATAGCTAATACTAATCGGAAGATTTTACCATGATATTGAAGCATGACAAAACTTGTTTTTGGTTTTTAACGTGTTTTACGCTAAAAATTCGTTAATTTTTTGTAATTTAATGCTGATGCGGCTAAATACCCATCAAGCCTGTGTATTCATTAATCGCTTCGGCGCAACCAGGCCATCACTTCTGATTTCACCAATGCCAAGAAATCGCTTTTCATCATACAAGCGCACTAAACCACTGACTGGTGCTTTGGGAACCTGTACAGCCTGACCTAAGCGTAAATAATACGAGAGATCTTCATTCAGTCTCAGCTCCGGCATCGACATAATACCCACATCCAGCGGTAACAGCTTTTTATCGAGCTGTAGCTCACCTTCTTCAGCAATCTGTTCCAGCTGATCCATGCTCAACATTGGAAAACCACTGAAACTACCGACTTCTAGGCGCCGTAACTGAGTGACGTATGACAGCGTATCTAATGCCAACGCAATATCTTCTGCCAGCGTCCTGATATAGGTTCCTTTTGAACAGGCAACTCGTAATTCAACCACAGACTGCTGATATGACAGCAGCTCGATTTCACTGATACGAATCAGGCGTGCCTTACGCTCAACCTCAAGACCTTTTCGAGCCAGCTCATAGAGCCTTTGGCCATTGTGCTTTAACGCCGAATACATCGGCGGAACCTGCTCACTTTCGCCTAGAAAAGACGGCAGCACAGACTCAATTTGCTGTTTGGTAATACCGGCAGATGATTTTGTTTCAACCACCTCACCCTCTGCATCACCCGTGGCGGTCCGCTCACCCAGCTTAAAGCTGACCTGATAAACTTTATCAGCCGCTAACAGATACTGTGAAACCTTGGTCGCCTCTCCCAGACAAATCGGCAACATTCCGCTGGCCAGCGGATCAAGGCTACCTGTATGCCCGGCTTTAGCGGCATTAAATAAGCGCTTAACAATCTGCAGCGCCTTATTCGAACTCATATGCAACGGTTTATCTAATAAAAATATACCACTGACTGGGCGGCCATGAGATTTACGACGGGACATATTGCAACTCTATTGGAAATTCAGATCGTGATTAACTTAGATTATTCCGGACTGTCATCATCAATCAGGCCTTTCTCAGCATCGTCTTTTCGGGCCGCATTGATCAGATTGGTCAGATGAGCGCCACGCTCCAAACTTTCGTCATAAATAAATTTGAGAGCCGGTACGATACGGGCATTAATTTCTGCCGCCAGTTTTTTACGCAAAAAACCAGAAGCCCGATTTAATGCCTCGATGGTTTCGACACGTTCCTGCTGATTCAGCACACTGCAATACACCGTCGCATGACTTAAATCACGACTTAATTTAATTGCGGTAAAAGATACCATCGCAACCCGTGGGTCCTTAACCTCATTCTGAACCAGAGTGGATAGCTCCCGGCGAATTTGCTCACCGAGGCGCTGACTACGTGAAAATTCTTTAGGCATTAATCAGATACTTACAGCGTACGCTTAACTTCTACGCGGTCAAATACTTCGATCTGATCGCCGGGACGCACATCGGTGTAATTTTTCACACCAATACCGCATTCAGTACCACTACGCACTTCGTTAACATCATCTTTAAAGCGACGCAGAGATTCCAGCTCACCTTCATAAATCACCACGTTTTCCCGCAGCACGCGAATAGGCTGATCACGTTTAACCATACCTTCGGTGACAATACTACCGGCGATGGAACCAAACTTCGGTGACTTAAAGACATCTTTAACTTCTGCCAGACCGATGATTTTTTCTTCGTATCTCGCATCCAGCATACCAGTTAACGAGGCTTTAACCTGATCGATCAGATCGTAGATAACACTATAATAATGCAGATCAACATCACGCTCAGAAACCGCACGTCTGGCCGAGGCATCAGCACGAACATTAAAGCCTAAAACAACAGCATTCGAAGCAGCAGCCAGCGTCACATCAGTCTCGGTAATACCACCGACTCCGCTGCCCACTATGGTGACATCAATTTCATCATTACTGGCAGCAAGCTTCATTAATGAATCACGAATCGCTTCCAGCGAGCCCTGAACATCAGCTTTTACCAGCACATTCAGTACTTTTATTTCATCAGCACCCATATTATCAAACATCGAATCGAGTTTTGCCTGCTGCTGATTAGCAAGGCGGACATCTCGCTCTTTGTGATAACGCATGGCTGCAACTTCACGTGCTTTACGGTCATCTTCGACAACCAGTGCTTCATCACCGGCCAGTGGTGTACCAGATAAGCCCAGAACAACAACCGGGATTGAAGGCCCGGCCTCTTCTACAGGCATAGCATTCTCATCGAACATAGCGCGGACACGACCATATTCCTGACCGGCCAGTAAAATATCGCCTTTCTTCAGTGTGCCTTCCTGGACCAATACGGTAGCCAGAACACCACGACCTTTATCCAGCGACGCCTCGATAACAAGACCTTTGGCTTTACCCTCAACACGGGCAGTCAGCTCTAATAATTCAGCTTGCAGACTGATAGCTTCTAACAGTTCTTTAATACCATCGCCTGTTTTAGCAGAGACATGAACAAACATATTTTCACCACCCCAGTCTTCCGGGATAACTTCATGTGCACTCAGCTCATTTTTAACACGCTCAGGATCAGCTTCTTCTTTATCTATTTTATTAACCGCAACAATCAGCGGCACTTGTGCCGCTTTCGCATGTTGAATCGCTTCAATGGTCTGCGGCATGACACCGTCATCGGCTGCGACAACCAGAATAACAATATCGGTGGCCTGTGCACCACGTGCGCGCATCGAGGTAAAAGCTGCGTGTCCAGGAGTATCAAGGAAGCTGATAACACCTTTCTCTGTTTCAACATGGTAGGCACCGATGTGCTGAGTTATACCGCCTGCTTCAGCAGAGGTTACCGTTGACTCACGGATATAATCAAGCAACGAGGTTTTACCGTGATCAACATGTCCCATGATAGTAACAACAGGCGGACGTTGAAATTTTTCGATATCAGACTCTTCACCATGAGACAGTAACTCTGCCTCACGCGCGCCTTCACTGACTGTTTTAACGGTATGACCCATCTCCTCGGTCACAAGAATAGCTGTTTCCTGATCGATCACCTGATTGATGGTTGCCATAACACCCATCTTCATCATCACCTTAATTACTTCTGACGATTTGACCGACATCCGTGATGCCAGCTCTGCCACTGTTATCGTGTCAGAAATTTCGACTTCACGCACTACTGGTGACACAGGCATTTCAAACCCGTGCTTAGAGTCAGCAGATGATACATGCTTGGCAGGCATTTTTTTCTTGCGCTTGCCACGCTTGTCTTTAGACACATGCAGTTCTTGACGATCTATATCACCAGAGGATTTTTTACCTTTCTTGGCTTTTTTACGGGTATCAGTCTGACTACTGGCTTCAGAGTCAACACGTTTTTGTTCAGCCTCTTTTTTGATGCGCTCGGCTTCCGCTTTCTGGTCCGCTTCTTCTTTCAGTTTCGCTTCGGCTTCTTTTGCAGCCTCTACTTCTGCTTTTTTGCGGGCCAGTTCTTCTTCTTCGGCCTTTTTAATAGCGGCTTGTTCAGCTTTTTTCGCTGCGCTGGCTTCGGCTTGCAGCTGATCATCTTGCTGACGCTTATCTTTTTCTTCAATCAGTTTATTCAGCTCTTCCTGCTCAGGATTAACTGCATCACTACGCTTGACATAAGTGCGTTTTTTACGCACTTCCACGCTGACTGTTTTTGGCCTGCCTGCGGCGCTTCCGCTACCGCTAACTTTAAGTTCACTAACGCTTTTACGCTTTAATGTAATCTTTTTATTGCTACTCAGATCTTTATCTTTTTTACCGTGTATATTGCGTAAAAAATTCAGCAGCTGCGCTTTATCATCATCACTAATGACAGTATTTTCATTATCGATTTGCAGCCCTGCTTCTTTGCATTGTTCAAGCAGACGCTCAACTGGAGTCCCCACAGTCTTTGCAAGTTGTTTGACAGTCACTTCTGACATATTAGTCACATCTCCAGTCGCGTTTATTCTGCTTCACTATTTTCAAACCAAGGCTTACGTGCCGTCATGATCAACTCACCGGCTTTTTCTTCATCCATATCATCAATCACCATCAACTCATCGATTGACTGCTCTGCCAATTCATCCATTGTCGATATATTCATCGCTGCCAGTGCATGAGCCAGCGTATGGTTCATACCCTCCATTGCCAGCAGGTCTTCTGACGGCTGCACATCACTTGATGTTTCTTCTTTAGCAATCGCCTTTGTCAGTAACCAGTCACGTGCTCTGCCGCGCAGCTCAGCAACAATTTCTTCATCAAATTCTTCGATCTCAACCAATTCAGACTCTGGCACATAGGCCACTTCTTCAACATTACTAAAGCCTTCAGCCACCAGAATATTGGCAACCTCTTCATCAACATCCAGACTTTCCATGAAGATTTTAAGTGTGGTTGCAGCTTCATTTTCATTCTTCTCTGAAGCCTGCTCTTCAGTCATCACATTCAGCTCCCAGCCAGTTAACTGAGAAGCCAGTCGAATATTCTGACCACCACGCCCGATTGCCTGTGACAATTTATCTTCAGCGACAGCAATGTCCATGCTATTGAGTTCTTCTTCAACAACAATGGAAAGCACCTCGGCCGGCGACATCGCGTTAATCACGAATTGCGCAGGATTTTCATCCCACAAAATAATATCAACACGCTCACCTGATAATTCATTTGAAACAGTCTGCACACGCGAGCCACGCATTCCAACACAGGCTCCGACTGGATCAAGACGTGCATCATTGGTCAGCACGGCAATTTTTGCGCGCGCACCAGGATCACGGGCTGCGCCCAGTATTTCGATTAGACCCTGGCCAACTTCTGGCACTTCCAGCTTAAACAGCTCAACCAGAAATTCTGGCGCGGTGCGGCTGACGAATAATTGCGGCCCACGCATCTCTTCGCGTACTTCTTTCAGATAGCCGCGCAAACGATCACCGGGACGAACCTGTTCACGAGGAATTAATTCTTCTCTGGCAATAAATGCTTCTGCATTATTACCAAGATCAAGATAGACATTGCCGCGTTCAACCCGCTTCACAACACCCATAATAAGCTCACCGACTTTGTCGCGATAAGCATCAACCACTTGCATTCGTTCGGCTTCACGAACTTTTTGCACGATAACTTGCTTGGCAGTTTGCGCGGCTATGCGCCCAAACTCAACAGATTCAATTTCGTCTTCAATGAAGTCACCGGCCTGAATCTCGGGATCATCAATCTGTGCAGCTTCCAGAGAGATTTCTCTGGTTGGAAACTCCAGCATTCCGCCTTCCATTTCCGCCAAGTCGATGACTTCCCAGCGCCGGAATGTTTCGTATTCACCTGACTCACGATCAATACAGACACGCACAAGAATATCATTGCGATGACGCTTTCTGGTGGCCTGTGCTAAAGCAGACTCGATTGCGCCAAATATAATTTCTTTTTCGACTCCCTTTTCATGGGAGACTGCGTCAACTACGTATAAGATTTCTTTGTTCATTACCAAGATCCACTCTGAACCAGGTTAATACTTAGGAATAATTCGGGCTTTTTCAATTGCTGCAATAGGTAATTCATACGCTTCACCATCAACCTCAATTCTGGCCTGATCAGCAACAACGCCAACCAATACACCTGTAAAATTTCTTCTGTTTTCCATACCAACAGGCATGGTCATTTTAATTTTTACTTTGTTACCTGCAAAACGCTCAAAATCCGAGACTTTACGCAACGGCCGATCCAGCCCTGGCGAAGACACTTCAAGATTGTAACGGGCGCTCATAGGCTCTTCGACATCAAACAAGGCGCTTAACTGCAGGCTAACCTTGGCACAATCATCGGCGGTAATACCGCTTTCCTGATCGATATAAATACGCAGAATATTCATACCGTCCTGGCTTAAATACTCAATCTCAACCAGCTCATAGCCCAGACCTGCAACAACCGGCCCGACCATTTCCCAAAGAGCTTCATTATTCTGGCGCATATATTCCTGTAAATAATCTACAAATAAAAATAGGCCCTATAGGCCTATTATACTCTACCACCTGATATAAAAAACAAAGGTGTAGAAACAAAAAAACCTCGTATATTCGAGGTCTCTAAGTGGTAGCGGAGGTAGGATTTGAACCTACGACCTTCGGGTTATGAGCCCGACGAGCTGCCAGACTGCTCCACCCCGCATCAACTAAGAGGCGTATTCTACTGAGTTATATACAAAATGCAAGTCGTATTCTTTATTTATTGTAGGTATATCGATAAATAAACCCCGGCAGGGCAAAAACCAGAAACATAAAAAAGGTTACTGCATAAAATTCCCAGTCCTGTGGATGTATCTGGCCGTTAATTTTGCTCTCGAGCAGCAGCCCTGCCAGCCCGACGATAAGATACAAAATCAGTAGTTCAGATAAGCGTTTCCAGGCTGATTTATTACTGCCCGCGTTAATTCTGCTAAAGAAAAAATACTGATTATTCAAAAACGGCCAGTTCGCCGCAAGCAAAGCCAGCAGCAGCCAGCCCCAGATAACAAAGTCATTATTCATAGATTGCTCTCAGCCATTGGATTAAGGCTAAGACCTTAAACATTTAAAAATTGCTTATACCGCAAATACCGAAAAGCATAGCGACATAAGAGCGCCGGGGTAGATTCCCAAAAACAAAATGATTAGCCCGTTAAAACTCAGCGCAATCTGCATGCCTGCACTACTGTCTATCTGTGCAGTTTCCACCGGCTCATCAAAGTACATTAATTTAATCACACGCAGATAGTAATAAATACCAATAATAGAGAAAAAGACGCCAATTAAGGCCAGCCATAGCATTTTGATTTCAACCACAGCACTGAGCACCGATAGTTTAGCCCAAAAACCCACGGTTGGTGGCACACCGGCCATCGAAAACATAAAGATCAACATGATAAACGCAAACCAGGGACTGCGCTTATTCAGGCCTTTAAGATTCTTCAATTCTTCTGATTCGAAGCCGGCACGAGCCAGCAACAAGATTATACCAAACCCACCCAGCGTCATTAGTGAATACACTAAAATATAGAACATCGCACTGGAATATCCGGCTTTTGTCCCAGCCAATAAGCCTAGCAAGATAAAACCAACGTGTGAAATCGTCGAATATGCCAGCATCCGTTTCAGATTAGTCTGCGCTATAGCGATGATATTACCTACGGCCAATGATAATACTGCAAGAATCATTAACATCCCTTGCCACTCATTCTGAAGTGAGCCCATGGCCTCAACCAGCAGTCTAATCATTATGGCAAAACCGGCAATCTTCGGTGCGCTGGCTATGTAACTGGTCACCGTGGTCGGAGCTCCGTGATAAACATCCGGAACCCACATATGAAACGGTACAGCTCCCAGCTTAAATGACAAGCCCACAATCAAGAACACCAAGCCAAAGATCAGCCCGATATGCATCTCGCCTTGTGTGCTTATAGCAGCAGCAATTTCAGTAATATTCATGCTGCCGGTTACGCCATAAACAATCGACATACCGTAGAGCAACATACCAGAAGCAATCGCACCAAGAATAAAGTATTTCATCGCTGCTTCGGCCGAGGTACCCGATTCGCGGTTAAATGCCACCATCGCATACATCGACAAAGACAGTAATTCAAGCCCCAGATACAATGTCAGCATATGATTCGATGACACCATCAGCATCATACCCAGCACGCCAAACAAACCCAGCACGTAGAACTCGCCTTTAAATATATTACGGTCTTTCAGGTAATCTCTTGAATAAACAAAGACCAGTGCAACCACCGCACAGATAAATATTTTAAGAATATCAGCCAGCGGGTCGACCACAAAAGTTCCATTAAAGGCTTCGGCTCGCTGACCGGACATATTCATCCAGATCACAACCAGACTACCAATCAGACTGATCTGCGCAATCAGATATGAAGCATTTCGTTGTGACTGTTTGAGAAAAACATCAACAACAAGCAACAAGCATGTCATCGATAATAAAAAAATCTCAGGTCTGGCAATAGAAATATTTAAAGCGTCCAACGTCATAACAGCAACCTTTAAAGCTTGGATACAGCAATATGGTGTAATAAATTATTAACTGATGCGTGCATTACATCAATCAACGGTGCAGGCCATAAGCCCAAAATCAATACGGCAATGGCAAGCAATGTCATAATCAGTGTTTCACGGCCGCTTAAATCATTTAATTTTGCCACATTATCATTGGCAACTTCACCAAAATAAACCCGCTTCACCATCCACAAGGTGTAAGCAGCGCCGATAATCAGCGTTAATGCAGCCAGAAACGCAAACCAAAAATTAGCTTTAAATGCAGCCAGAATTACCATGAACTCACCAACAAAGCCTGAGGTACCCGGCAGACCCACATTCGCCATTGCAAAGAACACTGCAAATGCAGTAAACACCGGCATGGTATTAACCACTCCACCGTAATCAGAAATATTACGACTGTGCATACGGTCGTATAAAACACCGATTGCCAGAAACATCGCGGCCGAAATAAAGCCATGCGAGACCATCTGAATGATCGCGCCTTCGACCGCCAACACCGCACCCGTGATATGCGAATTGGCCGGATTCTCCCAGATCATGAAAACAACAAACAGACCCAGTGTCACAAAGCCCATATGTGAAATGGAAGAATAAGCCACCAGCTTCTTCATATCATTTTGTACCAGCGCGACAAAACCGATATAGACCACAGCAGTCAGCGACATCAAGATCACCAACCAGTCCAGCATATGGCTGGCATCCGGTGTAATTGGCAGACTAAAACGAATAAATCCATAGCCACCAATTTTCAGCATGATTGCTGCTAGGATCACAGAACCACCGGTTGGAGCTTCCACGTGAGCATCCGGCAGCCAGGTATGAACTGGCCACATCGGCACCTTGACAGCAAAAGCCATAAGAAATGCCAGAAATATCCAGAACTGCTCGTTCATATTGAGCTTAAGATTATGTAAATCAAGAATATTAAAGCTGCCTGACTGGTAATACATATAAATCATCGCCACCAGCATAAAGACCGAACCAATGAAGGTATAAATAAAGAACTTAATCGTTGCATAAACGCGATTAGGGCCGCCCCAGACACCGATAATAATAAACATTGGAATCAGCATGCCTTCCCAGAAGACATAGAAGAAAACCGCATCCAGCGCAGAAAAAACAGCAATCATCAGTCCTTCCATGATCAGGAAGGCTGCCATATATTGTGATGGCTTTTCTTTGATCACTTCCCAACCAGCGATCACGACAACAACAGTAATAAAGGCCGTCAATATAATCAATGGCATTGAAATACCATCAACACCAAAGTGGTAATGAATATTGAAGCTACTGATCCATGGATACACTTCTACAAACTGCATGGCCGCAGTCGAGCTGTCAAACTCGGTAAATAACGGGATACTTAAAACAAAAGTGGCGACAGAGAATATTAACGCCAGCCGTTTTGCACCCAGCGCAGCACCGTGATCACCGGCAAGCAATACCACCAGACCACCAAGGATCGGTGTCCAGACTAGCAAACTAAGTAACGGCCATTCAGCAAACATGTGTTAGTACCCTAATTTCTAATATTATTGTTATGTTATGCAATGTTATAAAACAACAAATTCTGTTAATAAATAAATCACACCGATAATCATCGCAAAGGCATAATGATACAAATACCCGCTCTGGATTTTTCGCAACAGCAGGGCAAACACAGCCACCACTTTTGCGCTGCCATTAACGAGAAAGCCATCGATTAGGGCAACATCACCCAACTTCCACAAACCTTTACCCAGTGAAATACTACCTTCACCAAATACTTTTTGATAAATAGTATCGAACCAATATTTATTCATCAGCAGGTTGTAAACCGGAAGAAGCTTTTGCTTAACCCGTTCGGCAGCAGCAGGCTCTTTCATATACAGATACCAGGCCAGCAGGAATCCGGCGAGCGCAAACCACACCGCAAATCCAAGTAGCCCGTGCAGCACAAAGCCAAACTGACCATGATAAGTCTCGGCTACTTTTGCCAGCACATCGTGCTCAGGCAATACGGTTATGACGCCTTTGAAGAAATCACCAAATAACATCGGTTCAATCGTAAACCAGCCGATAAAGACGGATGGAATCGCAAGCAATATCAGTGGTACCGTCACCACCAGCGGACTTTCATGACAATGCGAACGGGTGTGTTCATCCATTCTTTCTTTGCCGTGAAAGACCAAGAAATAGAGCCTAAACGAATAAAACGAGGTAATGACAACACCACTTAAAACAGCAAAATACGCAAAACCAGAACCAAATATTTGCGAGTGATGGACAGCTTCTATGATCGCATCTTTAGAAAAGAAACCCGAGAAACCCGGAAAGCCTATTAAAGCCAGTGTGCCGATCAACATGGTCATATAGGTAATTGGCGTATATTTTTTCAGCCCGCCCATTTTCCGCATATCCTGCTGATGATGCAGAGCGATAATAACGGATCCGGCCGCAAGGAATAACAACGCCTTAAAGAAAGCGTGAGTCATTAAGTGAAAAACGGCTGCAGAATAGGCTGAAGCTCCTAACGCTACTGTCATGTAACCGAGCTGAGATAAAGTAGAATAGGCAACCACCCGTTTAATATCATTCTGAACAATACCAATAAGCCCCATAAATAACGCAGTGATCGCTCCGATGATCATCACAAAACTCAGCGCAGTTTCAGACAACTCATAAAGTGGCGACATTCTGGCAACCATGAAGATACCAGCCGTTACCATGGTTGCCGCATGAATTAAGGCCGATATAGGCGTTGGACCTTCCATAGAATCTGGTAACCAGACATGTAATGGCACTTGTGCCGATTTACCCATAGCACCGACAAACAACAGAATACAAATAACCGTTATCAAGGCAAACTCAGCATCACCGAAAATGCTGATATTAATTTTAGCCATCTGCCCGGCTTGCTGAAACACTTCCTTATAATCAAGTGAGCCACTGTACATAACGACCGCGGCAATACCCAGAATAAAACCAAAATCGCCTACCCGGTTAACCAGAAAGGCCTTCATATTGGCAAAGATTGCTGTGTCTTTCTTATACCAGAAACCAATCAATAAATACGACACCAGACCGACAGCTTCCCAACCAAAGAACAACTGCATGAAGTTATTCGACATAACCAACATCAGCATTGAGAAAGTGAACAGCGAGATGTAACTGAAGAAGCGCTGATAACCAGGGTCATCATGCATGTAACCGATAGTATATATATGTACCATCAGCGAAACACCGGTTACCACGCACATCATCATCACAGAGAGTGAATCAATCAGAAAGCCCACTTCAAAACGAATACCGTCACTGACCATCCAGGTATATACAGACTGATTAAAAACCTCGCCCTGATCAAAAACAATATGATTAAAAGCAATCAAAGACAGCAAAAAAGAAATACCAACACCTGAAATCGTTACAATATGAGACCCCGCCCGGCCAATCTTCTTACCGAAAAAACCGGCGATGATTGCCCCGACCAAAGAAGCCAGCGGAATGGCCAGATATAAATTTTGCATGGTTTATCCCTTAAGTGTATTCAGGTCATTAACATTGATCGTGCTACGGCTTCTGAATAAAACGACCAGAATTGCCAGCCCAATTGCGGCCTCAGCCGCAGCCACAGTCAAGATAAAGAAAACAAAGATTTGACCCGACAAGTCACCGAGAAAATGTGAAAACGCAATAAAGTTGATATTGACTGCAAGCAACATCAGCTCGATACACATTAAAAGCACAATAATGTTTTTTCTGTTGATAAAAATACCGGCAATACTAATTGCAAATAAAATAGCCGCCAGAATAAGATAGCTTGATAACGGAATCATATACACTCTGCCTTGTAGCAGCTTAAAACTGCACAGTCACTTATCATTTTCATTTATTCGGAATCCATCTTAACAACACGCAAGCGGTCTTCTTTTTTAACCATAACCTGCTTAGCTGGTGACTGGTATTTAGTATTGGGTCGACGACGCATTGTTAATGCAATAGCCGCGATAATCGCGACCAGTAAAATAACCGCAGCAATTTCAAACTGCAGAACGAAGTCAGTATACAAAACCGAACCCAGCTCTTTGGTGTTACTGTAATCTGCCGGCTTCGGCACCGGTAAAGGATAGGCTTCAGTCGAAAATTTATCAGACCCGACCACCATAATCATTTCTGCAGCCATCACAACAAGCACCAGAAGAGCGACCGGCAGATACTGGATAAAACCCTCCTTAAGCCTAGCAAGATTGACATCAAGCATCATCACAACGAATAGAAACAGCACCATGACTGCTCCGACATAAACCAGTATTAACGTGATTGCAAGAAACTCTGCCTGCAATAACAGCCAAATTGCCGAGGTAGTAAAAAACGTCAGAATTAAAAATAATGCCGAGTAGATAGTATTTCGGGACACAACCACTGCCCCTGCCGACAACAATAGTGCCAGTGAAAACAAATAAAATATAACTTCCTGAAAACTCATATCACTGATCTCTTAAAGTATTATCTATAAATGGCATCGGCTTGTTTACAAGCTGCAATATCATTTTCATATCTGTCACCAACGGCCAGCAGCTTTTCTTTTGTCATGATCTGTTCACCGCGTTTTTCAAAGTAATATTCGAACACAGGTGTTTCAACAATTGAATCTACCGGACAGGCTTCTTCACAAAACCCGCAAAAAATACATTTAAACAGGTCAATATCATAGCGAGTGGTTCTGCGCGATCCATCATCACGCACTTCAGAATCAATCGTGATTGCCAGCGCAGGACAAACTGCTTCACATAGTTTGCAGGCGATACAGCGTTCTTCACCATTGGCATAGCGCCGCAGTGCATGTAAACCTCGAAAGCGGTTTGAAATAGGTGTTTTTTCTTCCGGGTACTGCACAGTAACTTTTCTGGCAAACAGATAACGGCCGGTCAGCATCATGCCCTTGAACATTTCAAGTAACAGAAAACTTTGAAGATAATGTTTAATCAGTCTCATAATATCTACCTACAGCGCCACTGATGCTGACCAAGGGCCAACTTTCATCAGAAACATAATGGCCTCGACCAATAACCAGAAAATGGTGACCGGAATAAAGACTTTCCAGCCCAGTCGCATAATCTGGTCATAACGATATCGCGGAAAGGTCGCTCTTAACCAGAGAAAAACGAAAATGAAAAACGAAGTTTTAATCAGGAACCAAGCAATACTGGGCTGCATTAAAAATTCTAAGGCGGTACCTGACAACGAGGCAAAGCCCTGAAACGGTGACAACCAGCCAGCAAAAAACAAGATTGACGTCAATGCAGCGATTAATATGATATTGGCATATTCTGCGAGGAAAAATACCGCAAAGGCCATACCCGAATATTCCACATGGAAACCAGCTACAATTTCAGATTCACCTTCAGCGACATCAAAAGGAGCGCGATTGGTTTCCGCAACCCCAGAAATAAAATAAACAAAAAATAACGGTAACAAAGGCCAGACATACCAGCTACCCAGGCCACCTGACTGCCCGATTACAATGTCATGCAAATTAAGACTGCCGGCCGCCATCAGTACACCAACCAGCGCAAAACCCATGGCAATTTCATAGGCAACAATCTGCGCTGCTGATCGCAGAGCACCCATCATTGCGTATTTGGAGTTTGATGCCCAGCCAGCAATGATGACACCATAAACACCGACTGATGTCAGCGCCAGAATGTACAGCAAACTGGCATCTAATGACGACAACAACAAGGTATCATTAAAGGGAATAACAGCCCATGCAGCAAGCGATGGTCCGATCGATAAAACAGGTGCGATAAGAAACAGAAAGCGGCTGGCATTCGTTGGAATAACAATTTCCTTGAACATCAGTTTTACCGCATCCGCAATCGGCTGCAACCAGCCACGCGGACCGACCCGGTTTGGACCGATTCTAACCTGCATATAACTGATTATTTTTCTTTCAGCATAAGTGGTGTAGGCCACCGCAAGCATTAACGGTGCAACAATCGCAACGATTTTAATTAATACCTGTAATGCATCAGGCATCCAGTTCCATACTGATATCAGCATTTCAAGCATGCTCATTAACCTTTAAATATTTTCCACAGTTATGGTGCTGTAGGCACCACCCAAACCGGCAGTTTCAGTGAGCCCCGCCGGAATACATATATTATTATCTGCAACACTTTCATCTATCAGCAAAGGCATGACGATTGTTTTGTCATTTTGTTTAACACAAACCTTCTGCGCTGCAGTGATTTTTAATTTTTCAGCCTGTTTTGAATTCAAGCGAACACAGGCCACATCAGCATCAGACGTTTTCTGTAACGCAGTCGCTCTGCGCACCAGCATATCGCCAGCATAAATCGGCGTATCACCAACGCGGTCATAACCGCTGCCGCTGCTATACTGAGCCACCGAGTCAGCAACCGCGTTGTTATCAAGAGTAATATCAGAACAAAATGTTTTCAGCTCCTGCATGATCTGATCCGAAGAAAGCTGATCAAAGCCATCCAGATCAAACTGGTTTGCCAACACCCGAATAACTTTCCAGCCAGGCCGTGACTCGCCTAAAGGCGGCACACAACCACGACTGGTTTGCCAGAAACCTTCCATATTGACGTAACTGCCAGAACTTTCAGCAAAGCTGGCAACCGGCAAAATAACATCCGCGTATTCTTTCATCACAGGGGTCGCGAAAGCGCTTATCACTATCACAAACTCAGCCGATCTCATCGCTGCCAACGCGCGTGCCGAATTGCTGCTGTCCAGTTCAGGTTCAACGTTAAGATTAATAAATGCCTTAATCTGACCGTTTTGCATGTCATCCGCATTGAGGCCAGCTTTGTCAACAGCCACACCGCCAGCACCTCTGTGCGGAAGCGCTCCCGCCAGCCATGCTCCGGCAGTATTTGAAAACTCGGGGGTATAAGCCAGCTGACTGTTTGTATGCCGGGCAATTTCATGCGATAGCGAGCGAATCAGTGCAAACTGTGGATGATTCACCGCCACGTTACCCAGCAACACGACAGATTTGTCGGCATTATCTGCTGACAATGCAGCTGCGATATCTTTATGTTCTTGCGTGACTGACGCCGCATTGACTACAGCCGATAGATGACCGACTACTGACTGCCCTGATTTCTCAGTCGCCGCTCTTATGATTGCCGCCAATTCAGATGTCATCGAGGCAATATCTGTAATCAGTCTAGTTGTAACATTAAAGTTAAAATGATAGTCACAAGGATTGACAAAACTGACATTAGCATCGTGATGCCGTACTGCTTTGCGGATACGATGAGCAACAATAGGCTGCTCTTTACGAATATTACTACCGACCAGTAACACCGAATTGATCTTTTCTAAATCTTTGATATTCATGCCAAGCCAAGGCATTACAGGCGCGCTGTTTTGATCGGAAAAATCAATCTGACGCAGGCGGTGATCAATATTATTTGAGCCGATACCACGCATCATTTTCTGCAGCAGATATAGCTCTTCCAGACTTGAGGTTGCCGACACCATAGCGGCCACACTTTCTGCACCACTGGCTTTAATGATTTTATTTAATCCGGCATGACTGGTTTCTAAGGCGGTCTGCCATTCGGTTTCTACCCACTCACCGTTTTCTTTAACCAGTGGCCGGGTCACACGATCTTCACTATACATTCCCTGATAACTGAAACGATCACGGTCAGAAATCCAGACTTCGTTGAGATCTTCATTATCACGCGGTGCTACACGGACAACTTTATTGCGCAAAGTATGAATATAAACATTTGAACCAACCGAGTCGTGCGGCGCAATACCGGCATGTTGGGTCATTTCCCAGGCACGTGCTGTGTACTGAGAAGGTTTCGCAGTGAGCGCGCCTACCGGACATAAATCAATCACATTACCAGACATTTCTGATGCAATTGATTTCTGAATATAAGTACTGATTTCCATGCTGTCGCCACGACCGATGCCGCCCAGCTCTCGCATACCTGCAATCTCATCACCAAAACGCACACAACGAGTACAGTGAATACAGCGAGTAAATTCAGTAGCTATCAGTGGACCGATATTTTTCTCGAAAACAACACGCTTGCTATCAGAATATTGTGAAACATCCGCACCATAACCCATGGCAACGTCCTGCAACTCACACTCGCCACCCTGATCACAGATCGGACAATCCAGCGGGTGATTAATTAACAAAAATTCCATGGTCGATTTTTGCGCATCAAGGGCTCTCTGAGAAAGCGTATGCACAATCATGCCATCCATTACCGGGGTGGCACAGGCAGGCATTGGTTTAGGTGCCTTTTCGACATCAACCAGGCACATCCGGCAATTAGCAGCGACAGAAAGTTTTTTGTGATAGCAAAAACGCGGGATATTAATACCGGCTTTATCTGTCACTTCAATCAGCATGGCACCTTTAGCTGCCTGATATTGCTGACCATCAACGGTTATTGTTATCAGTTCTTCACTCATTTCTTATAAACCGATCCTGACACTCACGCCGCACCTACCATGCTACGCTTATGTTCAATATAGTATTCAAATTCATGCCGAAAATGTTTTACAAAACTGCGTACCGGCATTGCCGCAGCATCACCTAATGCACAAATTGTCCGGCCTTCAATTTTGCTGGCAACATCATCCAGTTTATCCAGATCCTCAGGTAAGCCATTACCTTCAACAATACGGCTTAACATACGATACAACCAGCCTGTGCCTTCACGACAAGGGGTGCACTGACCACAAGATTCTGAGTAATAAAAGCGTGATAAACGATGCAAAGCTTTCACCATATCGGTGCTGTCATCCATCACAATCACAGCGCCAGAACCGAGCATGGAACCGGTTACTTTAGTGATTGAGTCATAATCCATATTGGCCTGCATCATTAATTCAGCCGGTACAACTGGCACCGATGAGCCACCGGGAATAACCGCTTTTAACTGACGACCTTTAGTCACGCCACCGGCCATTTCAAGCAAATCTTTAAAAGGTGTTCCCATAGGAATTTCAAAATTACCGGGCTTATTTACATGACCAGACATTGAAAACAATTTAACACCGCCGGCATTAGGAACGCCGAATTTTGCAAACCATTCGCCGCCATTGCGAATAATCGACGGCACCGATGACAGTGATTCGGTATTATTAATTGTTGTCGGTTTTCCATACAGACCAACATTAGCCGGGAATGGCGGTTTGAACCGTGGCTGACCTTTTTTACCTTCCAGAGACTCCAGCAAGGCCGTTTCTTCTCCGCAGATATAAGCACCGGCACCGAGCGACGGATAAAGATCAAAATCAATACCACTACCGAGAATATCTTTACCTAAGAAGCCTTTTTCATAAGCCTCTTTTACCGCCTGTGAGAAACGGATATAAGGCTCATCCATAAATTCACCACGCATGTAGTTATAACCAACCGTGGCACCGATTGCATAACCACCGATCATCATTCCCTCTACCAGCGCGTGCGGATTGAAACGCAAAATATCACGGTCTTTACAGGTGCCCGGCTCACTTTCATCTGAATTACAGACGATATATTTCTGACCCGGTGCATTACGTGGCATAAAACTCCACTTAAGACCGGTTGGAAAACCTGCGCCACCTCTACCCCGCAAACCCGACGCTTTCATAATTTCAATCACGTCATCCGGTGTGAGTTTTTCTTCAACAATTTTGCGAATCGAATCATAACCACCGACTTTAAGATAATTCTCATAAGTCCATGGTTCATCAAATTTTAATGTTGCAAAGCAAACTTCGTTAGCCATTGTTTAATCCCGAGTTTTAATCCAAGCCATCCAGAATTTTGTCGATTTTTTCTGGTGTCAGTTTTTCAAAATAAACATGATCGACTTGCATCATTGGCCCGGCTGCACAAGCGGCCAGACATTCTTCTTCTTTTTTCAGGTAAATGCGACCGTCTTCTGTGCTTTCACCAATTTTTATACCCAGTTTTTTCTCGACATAATCAACTATAGTGTCAGAACCCATCAGCATGCAGGAGATATTGGTGCAGATAGCGACATTGTGGCGCGCCACCGGCTGCAGTTCATACATCGAATAAAAACTGGCTACTTCATAAACCGCGATTTTTTCCAGTTCGAGGTAATCCGCTACTGCATCCATTAATTCTGTGTTTAAGAAACCGTTGTTTTGATGCTGCACTGCACGTAATGCCCCCAGCAATGCTGAACGTTTCTGCTCCTGAGGATAACGGGAAATCCAGTCATCAATTTCTGCCAATGTGTGTGCTGTTAATAGCTTATTTTTATCTGTCATAATTCTTTACCGCGATCAGCGATCTATTTCACCAAATACTATATCTTGTGTACCAATCACCGCTACCACGTCAGATAACATATGCCCGACTGTCATTTCATGCATCGATGATAGATGCGCAAAACCTGGTGCCCGTACTTTTAATCGATAGGGTTTGTTGGCGCCATCAGAAATCAGATAGACACCAAATTCACCCTTAGGATGTTCAACCGCTGCGTATGACTCCCCGACCGGCAAACAAAATCCTTCGGTAAACAGTTTGAAATGATGAATCAGCGCTTCCATATCGGCTTTCATTTCTTCACGACGCGGAGGAGCAAACTTGTGGTCTTCTAAAATAACCGGACCCTGATTGTTTTTAAGCCATTCGATACACTGCTTGATGATACGGTTAGACTGTCGCATTTCTTCGACCCTAACCAGATAACGGTCATAACAGTCACCGTTTGTGCCTACCGGTATATCAAAATCCAGTTTGCTATAAGTTTCATACGGTTGCTTTCTTCGCAAATCCCATTCAATGCCTGAACCACGTAACATCGGACCAGTGAATCCAAGTTGCTTGGCACGCTCCGGCGAAACAATACCAATATCAACCGTACGCTGCTTCCAGATACGGTTATCAGTTAGCAGTGTTTCATATTCATCAACACAGGTTGGAAAACGGTTAGTAAAATCCTCAATAAAATCCAGTAATGAGCCTTCACGATTTTGATTCAGGCTATTTACTTCTTTTTTACTATGCCATTTTGATTCTTTGTATTTTGGCATCATAGCCGGCAGGTCACGATTAACACCACCAGGACGATAATAGGTCGCGTGCATACGCGCGCCGGAGACGGCTTCATACATATCCATTAAATCTTCACGCTCACGAAATGCATAAAGAAAAATCGTCATCGCGCCGACATCCAGACCGTGGGTACCGATCCACATCAGATGATTTAAAATCCGCGTAATTTCGTCAAACATTACACGGATGTACTGAGCTCGTTGCGGCACCTCAATACCCAGCAGGTTTTCGATCGCCATCACATAACCATGCTCGTTACACATCATCGAGACATAATCGAGACGATCCATGTAGCCAATACTCTGGTTATAAGGTTTAGATTCGGCCAGTTTTTCAGTCGCCCGGTGCAGCAAGCCAATATGCGGATCAGCACGCTGAATCACCTCTCCGTCCATTTCAAGAACCAGTCGCAGAACACCATGCGCAGCAGGATGCTGCGGTCCAAAGTTCAAGGTGTAATTATGAATCTCAGGCATCAGTAGCACCTTCTTTATTCTGCTCATTCTGAGCATGCAGATAACGATTATCGTGGCGAATAACACGCGGCACCAGAACCCGAGGCTCTATATCAACCGGCTCGTAAATAACACGCTGCTGCTCAGGGTCATAACGCATTTGAACGTTACCAATCAGTGGGAAATCTTTGCGGAAAGGATGCCCTACAAATCCATAATCAGTCAGGATACGGCGCAGATCTGGGTGGTTTTCATACACAATACCAAATAAATCAAATGCTTCACGCTCATACCAGTTAGCTGAATTCCAGACCTCTATAACTGAAGGCACGACCGGAAATTGATTATCTTTAGCAAAAGTTCGCAGTCGCAAACGGTGGTTGTGACGATAGGAAATTAAATGGATAACTGATGCAAATCGCGGTATCTCATTGTTTTCAGATGCCAGCTCATCACCGAAACGCAGTCGACCGGTATCAGCCGGATCAATGCCACGACTAAAACCTGTCGTCGATGCCGCACCGGTTGCCCATTCAGTTTTACCATAATTGCTGTAATCAACGCCGCATAAATCAATCAGCTGCTCAAATGCCAAGTCATCATGATCGCGCAAAGCCATCGCCACTGAGATCAAATTTTCCGGCGCCACTTCAATCGTGATCTCATTACAATCCAGAACGATGGTCTGGATTTGCGACGCCAGTATGGCTTGTAATGCTTCAGACAAATTTTGCAATTTTTTCGACATGGGTCTTTTTTCTCAACTTATCCGTATTGGTTTATTCTTATTCTGTAATTATTATCGGGCGATTGTATTGGTATGCCTGATTTTGTTATGCAACTGCAAAATACCGTAAATCAGCGCCTCAGCCGTTGGCGGACAACCCGGCACATAGACATCGACAGGTACGATCCGGTCACAACCTCTGACAACCGAATAGGAATAATGGTAATAGCCGCCACCATTAGCACATGAACCCATCGATATAACCCAGCGTGGCTCAGCCATCTGGTCATATACTTTTCGTAAAGCAGGCGCCATTTTATTGGTCAGTGTACCGGCTACAATCATCACATCTGACTGCCTAGGCGAACCACGGAACACGCCCATTCCAAAACGATCAAGGTCATATCGGGAAGCGGCTGCATGCATCATTTCAACCGCACAACACGCCAGACCAAATGTCATTGGCCACATAGAGCCGGTTCTTGCCCAGTTAATCAGTTTATCTGCTGAGGTCGTGGCAAAACCCTGCTCAAATACACCTTCTATTCCCACTCCAGAGCTCCTTTTTTCCACTCATAGATAAACCCAATGACCAAAATACCCAGAAAAATACCCATCGCAATCACACCAAACAAACCGACCTGATCCAGTACAACAGCCCATGGAAATAAAAATGCTATTTCAAGATCAAAAATAATAAACAGGATAGCCACCAGGTAAAAACGCACATCAAATTTTAAACGCGAATCTTCAAATGCCTCAAAACCGCATTCAAATGGTGAGTTTTTTTCTTTATCTGGACGTTTCGGAGCCAGCACAAAGCCGCCTAATACGACCATGACGCCACCAATAGCCAAACCAATGATGAGAAAAATTAAAACCGGAAGATAATTTTCGAGCATAGTCCCCCTCCTATCAGTAATGTCTTAGGAGTTTTTATTAATTATTATTTTTTAAGATCTATTTTTACAAACACAAAATTTGAGTAGCATTTTTATAACAAAACAGCATGAATTGACAGCTATATTGCCATTGTATTTTTTTATATTTCAATCAATGTTTTTTAATTGAATATTCAGAACAGGCAGCAGAGCGCCTCTCATCAACTGCTCAGTTGATTAAGATATTGATAAACAACAAAAAAGTGGTTTAAAAATAACTCAAATAAAGATGGTGCCGATGGCCGGACTCGAACCGGCACGGGTTGCCCCACCACCCCCTCAAGGTGGCGCGTCTACCAATTTCACCACATCGGCAATTTAGATTATTCGGCAGCGGGTACGTCGCTACCGTTAGACTCTGATTTAACAGCTGCTGGCAGATCATCGATCACTGCCGGTGCTGTTTTAACCGGTGCCGAAAGTACGCTGTTATTCACAACACTACTGCTCTGCTCCCGATGCGACGCCATATACGCCAGTACCAGACTAACCACAAAGAATGCCGTGGCAAACACGGCTGTGGCCTTACTGAGGAAATTTGATGAGCCCTGCGAGCCAAACACACTAGCCGATGAACCACCGCCTAATGCTGCCCCGGCATCTGCCCCTTTACCACGTTGAAGCAGTACCAGTCCGATAATACCAACGGATAAAAACACATGAAAAACCAATAAGAATGATTGCACTTTAATAACCTCAGCCAGCTGCCTGACATAACGCCAGGAAGTCTTCTGCTTTTAATGATGCACCGCCTATCAAGCCACCGTCGATATCAGGTTGTGCAATAAGATCGGCAACATTACTCGGGTTCATGCTGCCACCGTATAAAATTTGTACTTTTTCTGCAACAGATGGATCCAACTGAGCCAGTTTATGACGGATAAATGCATGCACATCCTGAGCCTGCTCCGGCGTTGCCACCTTGCCCGTACCAATAGCCCAGACCGGCTCATAGGCGATCACCGCGTTAGCCAGTGATTCGATACCGGCCGCATCGATTACTGCATCCAACTGACGCGCGCAAACGGCCTCAGTGGTACCGCTTTCGCGCTCTTCGAGTAATTCACCGATACAAAAGATTGGCGTCAGACCGTGACGCTGGGCAGCTATATATTTTTGTGCTGAATCCTGATCCGACTCACCATAAAGCGAACGGCGCTCTGAATGGCCGATAATAACGTACTCACAACCCACATCTTTGAGCATTTCACCAGAAACCTCTCCGGTAAATGCACCTTTATCCTGATCTGAGACATCCTGAGCGGCGACTTTTACGACAGATGTAGCCGTTGCTGCTGCAACAGCGGGAATATAGACATAAGGCGCTGCAACAACCACATCACATTTCTGATCCGATGTTAAACCAGAAACTACACCTTCAATTAATGTCTTAACACTGTCACTGGTACCATTCATTTTCCAGTTACCAGCAATCATATTCTGTCGCATAAAGCTCTCCGTCCTAAATTAGTCGACTCGATTAGCCGAGTTCAAACGCGCTGCAATCTTACCTATGCAGCGCTGATAAATCAATCTGCCTGAGCATAAGTCACTGAAAAACCTTAACCTGCCTCCGCTGAAACCGATTCCCTGACTGCATCGGCAATATTCTGCGCCAGCTTGATCACCTGCGATTCGACCTCCGCCTCAACCATCACACGAATTAGTGGCTCGGTACCTGAAGCTCGCAATAAAACCCGACCCCGATCCTGTAATTCGTTTTCAGCAGCAGCCACCGCATCACGGACTCGCTGATTTTCCAGCGGATCAGTCTTATAAGGCAGCGGCACATTAATCATATGCTGCGGCATTTTGCTCATCGCAGATAAGGCCTGCGCCAAACTTTGCTCACTTTCTGCTAGATACGCCATCACTTGCAAGGCCGATACAATACCGTCTCCGGTGGTGGTCCGGTCGAGACAGATAATATGGCCGGATGATTCCCCGCCCAGACTCCAACCTTTCTGTTTCAGCAGCTCGAGTACAAAACGATCACCCACCCCGCTGCGCTCAAATTCAAGCCCCATTTCTTTGATTGCCAGCTCGAGCCCCATATTACTCATCAAAGTACCAACCACACCGGCTTCTGATTGACCTGATGCATGCCGCGATCGAGCAATCAAATAGAGAATTTCATCACCATCAATAATCCGTCCGCTATGATCAACCATTGCCACCCGGTCGCCATCTCCATCAAACGCGATACCCAAATCCGCCTTATGCCTGAGCACCGCAGCCTGAAGGTTTTTAGGGTGTGTAGAACCGCATTCTTCATTGATATTCAGACCATCGGGGTCGTTTGCAATAGTCACCACCTCGGCACCTAGCTCTAAAAACACATCTGGCGCAATATGATATGTCGCGCCATTAGCGCAATCGAGCACCACTTTAAGGCCGGTGAAGCGCGTGCCTATCGGGATACTGGCCTTGCAGGCTTCTATATACCGCCCATGCGCATCAATCACTCGCATTGCCCGCCCCAGCCCGGATGACTCGACCGTCGTCATCTCGGCTTCAAAGGCCTGCTCTATCGCCAGTTCTGTCTCATCCGGCAATTTCTCACCTTCACCGGAAAAAATCTTGATACCGTTATCGTAAAACGGGTTGTGCGAGGCACTGATCACTATCCCGGCAGACGCTCTTAATGTCCGGGTCAAATAGGCGATACCCGGCGTTGGCATTGGCCCCAGCAAACGCACATCTACACCTGCCGCAGACAAGCCGGCTTCCAGCGCAGATTCAAACATGTAACCAGAGATCCGAGTGTCTTTGCCGACCACCACCAGACCATTGCCCTGAGCTGCCAGCACTTTACCAATCGCCCAGCCCAGCTTTAGTACGACTTGTGGCATCATCATGCCTTCACCAACCCGTCCCCGAATACCATCTGTCCCAAAATATTTTTGACTCATTGATTCAACCCTTTTGTATTATTTTGAACTGCCCACTGCCTGTGTCACTTTTAATGCATCAACCGTCGCTTTGACGTCATGCACTCTGAAAAACTGAGCCCCGGCTTGATAGGCCAGTACCGTTGTAGCCAGTCCCGCTGCTACCCGCTGCTCAACGTCGGCACCGGTTATCTGCCCCAGCATTGATTTGCGTGAGATACCAACCAGCAACGGCAAACCCAGCTCTGCAAATTCAGATAAATGCTTTAACAAACTCAGATTATGCGCCAGCGTTTTACCAAAACCAAAGCCCGGGTCAATCATAATCTGTTCGCGACTGATACCCGCTTCAAGACAGCTGGCAACACGTTGCTTAAGAAACCCTTTAACATCCGACAGTACATCATGGTAACAGGGATCATGCTGCATGTTATGCGGAGCGCCCTGCATGTGCATAAGACAAACCGGCACATTCAGTTGCTGCGCCATCTGCAGCGCCGACTCTTGCTGTAAGGCACGCACATCATTAATTAAATTTGCGCCTGCAGCAACAGCGGCCTGCATCACTGCCGCTTTACTGCTGTCTATTGAAATGGCTACATCCGACACTAGGCGCAAGGCTCTGATCACTGGTACCACACGCTTTATCTCTTCTTCGGCGCTTAATGACTGAGCTCCCGGACGTGTTGATTCACCGCCTATATCGATAATATCCGCGCCCTGATCGCGCATTTGCAAGGCCCTTTGCACCGCGCTGTCGGTATCCTGGTATTGACCACCATCTGAAAATGAATCCGGTGTCAGATTCAAAATCCCCATGACGATAAAGTCCTTTGCCGAACAATCCAGATTAGCTATTTGCATTTACTTTATCTTTCTATAAGACCACAAAAAAGGGGGCTTTCGCCCCCTTGATATTCTATGTATTCAACAGATTAATGCAAACTGGCCGGCCCACCTATAGAACCGTCTGTCTTATCATCTTTTTCAGACTTGGACGCTGCATCACCAGAACCTGATATTTCATTATCATCGTCATGGTCACCCCAGTCTTTTGGCGCCGGCACTGTCGCACGATTCATCAGCGCGTCTATCTGCACTGAATCGATAGTTTCGTACTTGATCAGCGCATCGGCCATCGCATGCAAAATATCCATATTATCATTCAGCAGTGTTTCTGCACGTTTGTAATTACGGTCAATAAAGTCACGAATTTCTTCATCAATCGCATGTGAAGTATCATCTGATACGCTCTTATGCTTGGTAACCGAACGTCCAAGAAAGACCTCACCTTCGTCTTCACTATATGCCAGCGGGCCCATACGATCCGACAGCCCCCACTTTGTTACCATATTGCGGGCAATTTCGGTGGCTCTTTCTATATCATTTGACGCACCGGTGGTGACGCTATCAGCACCATAAATCAGCTCTTCAGCAAGCCGACCACCAAATAAACTTGAGATCTGACTTTGTAAGCGCTGCTTACTGTAACTATACCGATCTTCTTCCGGCAGGAACATGGTCACACCTAAGGCTCGGCCTCGCGGAATAATACTGACTTTATAGACCGGATCATGATCCGGTACCAGACGACCGACAATCGCATGGCCGGCTTCATGATAGGCCGTCAGCTTTTTCTCATCGTCGTTCATCACCATTGATTTGCGCTCTGCGCCCATCATGATTTTGTCTTTGGCTTTTTCAAAATGTGACATTTCGACAAACTTGAAGTTTTCACGGGCCGCAAACAACGCCGCTTCATTCACCAGATTAGCTAAATCAGCACCTGAAAAACCGGGGGTGCCACGGGCGATAATCGCCGGTTTCACATCTTTACCTAACGGCACTTTTCGCATGTGCACTTTTAGAATCTGTTCACGACCACGAATATCCGGCAATGGCACGACAACCTGTCGATCAAATCGGCCCGGCCGTAACAGCGCAGGATCCAGCACATCAGGACGGTTAGTCGCAGCAATCACGATGACGCCTTCACTGCCTTCAAACCCATCCATTTCTACCAATAACTGGTTTAGTGTCTGCTCACGCTCATCATGACCACCACCGACACCTGCGCCACGCTGACGACCCACTGCATCAATCTCATCGATAAAGATAATGCAAGGTGAATGTTTTTTAGCGGTTTCAAACATATCTCGCACCCGAGACGCACCGACACCGACAAACATTTCGACAAAATCAGAGCCCGAAATCGTAAAGAAAGGCACTTTAGCTTCACCGGCAATCGCCTTCGCCAGCAAGGTTTTACCGGTACCAGGTGAACCAACCATCAGCACGCCGCGTGGTATTTGCCCACCCAAAGCCTGAAATTTTGACGGATCACGTAAAAAATCAACCAGTTCCCCGACTTCTTCTTTGGCTTCTTCAACACCGGCTACATCGTCCAGCGTTACTTTAATATCATCCTCACCCATCAGCCGTGCTTTGCTCTTGCCAAATGACATCGCGCCACGACCGCCGCCACCGCCTTGCATCTGACGCATAAAGAAAATCCAGACGCCAATCAGCAACAGGAACGGGAACCAGGAGATGAAAATTTGTAATAAAACAGATTGCTGCTCCGGCGCGGCACCCTGAATATTGACATTATGCTCTAGCAATTCACCCACCATCGAACGGTTATCCGTTTCAACGCTATAGGTATTGAACTGCATGCCACTGGTTAACTGCCCGGTGATTTCACGTTCGGCAATTTTTACCGAACTGACTTCATTCTGCCGGACTTTTTGCATGAATTCTGAGTAATTCAAGGTCTGATTACTGACACTTTGCTGGTTAAAGTTACTAAAAACCGACAGCAAAATAACCGCAATGACGCCCCATAATATCAAGTTTTTAAGTAAATCGTTCAAGCGTGTACCTCGTTGTTTTCACTGCTCGGGCTTTTGGCATGGGCAATGATTAAAAATTCTTACCTTACGGATCCTACACAGTCTGCCAATATCTATCCAGACCGCTTGTATTTGCAAAAGTATAGACGAATTTACAGCAGTTTAAACCCTGTTGCTAATGCGTAGATTTCTTTGCTTCGACTTCTTGATGCTTTCGGTTTGCGCATCTTCACTTTGCCAAATTGCTGCCTCAGGCTTTTCAGATAAACATCAAAACCTTCACCCTGAAACAATTTAACCAGCATCGCACCACCGGGCTTCAGCGTTTCTTTGGATAATTCCAGCGTCAATTCAGCCAGATACATCGCCCGCGCAACATCTACAGTCTTTACACCACTCATATTGGGGGCCATATCTGAGAAAACAAGGTCTGCTTTGTCAGTATTTAATAAATCCATTAATTCGGCCAGCACAGCGTCTTCCCGAAAATCCCCTTGAATAAACTCGACACCTTCAATTTCTGGCTCAATCAACAGTAAATCAAGCGCCAGCACCCGCCCTTTGCCTTTTAAAGTCTCCGCCGCATACTGCGACCAGCCGCCGGGAGCCGCGCCTAAATCGATAATTGTCATACCCGGCTTGATCAGCTTGTCTTTTTCATCAATTTCTTTGAGCTTATACACGGCACGCGAGCGATAGCCTTCTACCTGAGATCGGCGGACAAATTCGTCATCAAAATGCTCTTTTAACCAGCGCGAGCTGCTTTTACTTCTGGCCATGACTATTTTTCATCAGTTTTTTACAATATAGATTCATACGTTTATAGGTGATTTACCGGCTGCATGTTAAAATTCGCGTTTTATTAATCCGGTCACATCTGCCAGACCACTTCATCAGGCAATATTATGCTTTCTAAAACACAGATCAAACACCTGCGCAAACTCACACACGATCTGAACCCGGTCATTATGCTGGGTCAGAACGGTTTCACAGAAGCGGTGTTGAACGAGCTCAATATTGCGCTTGATCGTCACGAGCTGGTTAAAATTAAACTCTCAGGTGGTGATCGCGAAGCACGTGAGCAACTGATCATCGATATCTGTCAACAAACCCGTTCCGAACAGGTTCAGTCGATCGGCAAGACCGTTACTATTTTTCGTCGCAACAGAGAAAAACCCGTTATTGAGTTTCCAGCCGGATAAACTACCAGCTGTGAGATGATTAGGCTGCTCTGAGTTCAGGATGCCTTTTTAAAGGCACCTGCTTATATCAGTTATATTTGACTTCCAGCAGCTCAAAGGTACGTGTGCCGCCCGGTGTTTTAACTTCAACCACTTCACCTTCTTCTTTACCAATAAGCGCCTTTGCGATTGGCGAACCAATTGAGATCTTATTGATTTTTATATCGGCCTCGTCTTCGCCAACAATTTTATAACTGACTTCATCACCGTTATCTTCATCAACCAGATCAACGGTTACACCGAATACTACCTTGCCATTCTGGGTCAGCTTGGACACATCAATAATCACAGCATTACTCAGTTTGCCTTCGATATCCTGAATCCGGCCTTCGATAAAGCCCTGCTGTTCACGCGCTGCGTGATATTCTGCATTTTCTTTCAAATCACCGTGTTCACGCGCTTCGGCGATTGCAGCGATAACTGTTGGCCGGTCTTGCTGCTTGAGTTTTTTTAACTCTGCGGCCAGTGCTTCAGCACCTTCAACTGTTAGTGGATATTTTGTCATCTTTTTACCCCTGTTGCAGGTCTTGTAGCCTGCGAACATCGTTTTCTTCTAAATGCTTAATCGCCTGACCGGTAGCACGCGCTCCTGCCATGGTAGTGGTATAACTGACTTTATGCTGTAAAGCCGAAGAGCGAATAGTAAAGGAATCTTCGATGGCTTTTTTGCCTTCAGTCGTATTGATAATTAACGAGATTTCATCGTTTTTGATCATATCGACAATATGCGGACGGCCTTCATAAACCTTATTAACTAATTCACAATCAACCCCGGCATTTGCCAGTTCACGGCCGATACCACGCGTTGCTACCAGTTCAAAGCCCTGCTCTACCAGTTCACGTCCGAGCTCAACGGCCGATGGCCGATCTCGTTCTCTGACACTGATAAAGACTTTACCTTTTGTCGGCAGTTCTGCACCGGCACCTGACTGAGCCTTAGCAAAGGCCTCGCCAAAACTCATACCAACACCCATAACTTCACCGGTCGATTTCATTTCCGGTCCCAGCAATGGATCAACGCCAGGGAATTTCACAAACGGGAAGACCGCTTCTTTAACAGAGAAATGTTTGGGAATAATTTCTTCCGTCATGCCCTGCTCTGCCAGTGATACACCAACCATGCAACGTGCAGCAATCTTGGCCAGCGGCCGACCGATGGCTTTAGAGACAAACGGCACAGTACGTGAAGCCCGCGGGTTCACTTCGATCAGGTAAATTACATCATCCTGAATCGCAAACTGTATATTCATCAGACCGATCACATTCAGCCCCAGCGCTAACTGGCGGGTTTGCGTACGCAAACCTTGCAGAATTTCTTCGGACAGACTGTATGGCGGCAAGGAACAGGCCGAATCACCCGAGTGCACACCGGCTTGTTCAATATGCTCCATAATGCTGCCGATCAGTACATCGGTGCCATCACAAATCGCATCAACATCGACCTCAATCGCATTATCGAGGAAATGATCAAGTAATACTGGTGCATCATTCGACACTTTAAAAGCTTCATTCATGTAGCGCAGCAGATCTTTTTCACTGTAAACGATTTCCATCGCTCGTCCACCCAGCACATAAGACGGACGCACCACCAGCGGATAACCGATCTCGGCCGCATTTTTAACCGCCTCACCTTCTGATGACGCCAGACGATTAGGTGGCTGAGTCAGACCCAGACTGTTGACTAACTGCTGGAAGCGTTCACGGTCTTCAGCCAGATCTATTGCATCTGGCGAAGTACCAATAATCGGTACACCGGCAGCTTCCAGAGCACGTGCCAGCTTCAATGGTGTCTGTCCGCCATATTGCACGATCACGCCTTTTGGTTTTTCGAGCAGCAGCACTTCCAGCACATCTTCCAAGGTTAATGGCTCAAAATACAACCGGTCAGACGTATCGTAATCAGTTGAGACGGTTTCCGGATTACAGTTAATCATGATGGTTTCGTAACCGTCATCACGCATCGCAAAAGCGGCATGCACACAGCAATAATCAAACTCTATACCCTGACCGATTCGGTTTGGACCACCACCTAAAACAACAATTTTTTCTTTATCTGAAACATCCGCCTCGCATTCTTCTTCATAAGTCGAATACATATACGCGGTTGATGTGGCAAATTCGGCGGCACAGGTATCAACACGTTTATAAACCGGATGGATATCTAAGCTATGACGGTGTTTGCGCACATGCTCTTCTGAGACTGACATCAGCGATGCCAGACGGCTATCAGAGAAGCCCTTACGCTTTAAACGGTACATCTGATTTTTATCGATTGAGGTCAGAACCGTACCGCGCAGGTTTTCTTCGATCTGGATCAGTTCTTCTATCTGCACCAGAAACCACGGATCGATTTTAGTTAAATCAAATAATTGCTCGCGACTATAGCCCTGACGGAACGCTTCAGCCACATACCAGAGTCGTTCAGGGCCGGCCTGAATTAACTCCTTTTTAATCAGATCATCAATTTCTTCATCCGGTGTTTCCGCCGGAATTATTTCTGAGAAACCGTCCATGCCGGTTTCCAGACCACGCAGAGCCTTTTGTAAAGATTCCTGCAATGTACGACCGATTGCCATCACCTCACCCACCGACTTCATTTGTGTCGTCAGGTGATTATCTGCCTCTGGGAATTTTTCAAAAGTAAAACGCGGAATTTTAGTGACTACGTAGTCAATCGAAGGCTCAAACGAGGCCGGGGTTGCGCCGCTGGTAATATCATTTTGCAATTCATCCAGCGTATAACCCACTGCCAGCTTGGCTGCAATCTTGGCAATCGGGAAGCCGGTCGCTTTTGAAGCCAGTGCTGAGGAGCGTGATACCCGCGGGTTCATTTCGATAATCGTCATCCGCCCATCTGCCGGATTAATCGACCACTGTACATTCGAACCGCCGGTCTCGACACCAATCTTACGCAGCACGGCCAGCGAGGCATCACGCATACGCTGATATTCTTTATCAGTCAGTGTCTGCGCCGGCGCTACGGTGATTGAGTCACCTGTATGAATCCCCATAGGATCGAGGTTTTCAATCGAACAGATAATGATGCAGTTATCTTTAGTATCACGCACCACTTCCATTTCATATTCTTTCCAGCCCAGCACCGACTCTTCGACCAGCAGCTCACTAACCGGTGACAAATCCAGACCACGCTTACAGATTTCTTCAAATTCTTCTTTGTTATAGGCGATGCCACCACCTGATCCACCCATCGTGAAAGACGGACGGATAATGGTCGGGAAGCCAACCTGTGCCTGCACCTGATAGGCTTCTTCCATGCTGTGTGCAATTGCAGCACGCGGCATATCGAGACCAATTTCTTCCATTGCCACTTTAAACTTCTGGCGATCTTCTGCCATATCGATCGCTTCTTTCTTGGCACCGATCATTTCAACATTGTACTTTGCCAGTACGCCTTCTCGGTCCAGATCAAGTGCGCAGTTCAAGGCGGTCTGGCCACCCATGGTTGGCAGCAATACGCTAGGACGTTCTTTTTCAATGATGCGTGCAACCGTCTGCCAGTTGATCGGCTCGATGTAGGTAGCGTCTGCCATTTCCGGGTCGGTCATAATCGTTGCCGGATTTGAGTTCACCAGAATGACACGATAACCTTCTTCGCGCAGGGCTTTGCACGCCTGAGCACCGGAATAGTCAAACTCACACGCCTGGCCGATGACAATCGGGCCGGCACCTATAATGAGGACACTTTCTATATCTGTACGTTTTGGCATAGTTCTCTGGTTTTATATGTCTTGTGGTAACGCCCTCTAGTCGAGCGTAATGCCACAAAATTAAAGAATTAGTTAGCGCTTATTTATTAGCCGATTCAATCAGTTCAATGAAATGATCAAACACTGGCGACACATCGGTAGGCCCCGGGCTGGCTTCAGGATGCCCCTGAAAACCAAAGGCAGGTTTATCTGTACGATGAATTCCCTGCAGCGACTGATCAAATAAGGAGCGGTGAGTCGCTTTAAGATTAGCCGGCAAACTGTCTTCGTCTACTGCAAAACCATGATTCTGGCTGCTGATCATGACATGACCCTTTTGCAGATCCTGCACAGGATGATTCGCACCGTGATGACCGAATTTCATTTTTTCTGTTTTCGCGCCACAAGCCAGCGCCAATAACTGATGCCCCAGACAAATACCGAATATCGGGATCTCTGTCTCTAGGATTTGCTTGATCGCCGCGATTGCATAATCGCATGGCTCCGGGTCACCCGGCCCATTCGATAAAAAGACTCCGTCTGGGTTCATTGCCAGAACATCGGCTGCCGTTGTTTTCGCCGGCACGATCGTAACCTTGCAGCCACGATCTACCAGCATACGGGCAATATTGTGCTTAATCCCAAAATCATACGCCACAACATGGTATTTTTGACCCGAGGAAATCTCTTGATCCGAATTAGTCTCTAATGAGACGCTGGTTTTGTTCCACTCGTAGCGGCTATCTACCGTCACCTCTTTCGCCAGATCCATGCCTTTAAGACCAGCAAAAGCTTTAGCCTGAGCAATCGCCGCATCGGCATCGATATTATCACCAGCCACTATACAGCCGCTTTGCGCACCTTTATCACGCAAAATTCGGGTTAAACGACGGGTGTCAATATCGGCAATGGCCACGACTTTATTATCAATTAAATAATCATCCAGACTTTGTTCAGCCCGCCAGTTACTATGCAGCAACGGCAGATCGCGAATAACCAGACCGGCAGCATGGACAGAGCCGGATTCAGCATCGCCCGAATTAACACCAACATTACCAATATGCGGATAAGTCAAAGTAACAATCTGACAACTATATGAAGGATCCGTTAAGATTTCCTGATAGCCGGTCATTGCAGTATTAAAGACCACTTCACCTGTCGTAGAGCCTTCTACACCAATGGATTCGCCCCAGAACAGGCTCCCATCTTCCAGCGCCAAAAGTGCCGATTGCCTCAAAATGACCTCCGTTAGATATAAGAAACGGGAGCATGGCTAAGCCAGACCCCCGTTTTTTTAATAAGTTCGTTGTCACAATTTTACTTTAGAACTTATAAATTATCCATGGCTAATATGAGCCAAAATAAATTAACCTTCTTTGAGCTATCATTCTCTCCAAAAACCCACGAATGTTTATTCAACATGCTCAAAATGCATTTCCCTGTTCATGTATTCCTCGTATGTAACCACTTCCAGCTCATCATCATCAAGAATACTTAGCATCTCTTCAAATTGCGGGATATTGGGCACATCAAGAGGGTCGATATATATATTTATATAAGATCCCGTTTTTTTACCGTATTCAATCAGCGTTCTGAACAGATCAACGTAACTCTCGGGACCACGGTGCAAAAGTTTATGCGAAAGGCGCTCCGCATTTAGTGAATGCCATGTATCGAAAACAGTAAATGGATGCTTTGGGCACGTACTTAATGGAAACTCAGCAATTCCGTGCTTCTCGATGAATGGTAGACCTGCCGTAGTTGTGTTGGTTAACCAAGTGGACGATGAATATTTGTAATTCAGCTCTTTTAATATGCCGTAAATCTCATCTGTAAACAGATTTTTAAAATGCGGAATCCTCAACCCAATAGGCTCATATCCCAGCAAGTTTTTACAAATATCATGACAACGGGTTATTTCTTCCATTTTTTCTTCGCGAGAAATATCTTTAAACTTTCGCCCTGGGTTAATTAACTCGTTATCAGGATGCGAATAGGTATGATTCATCAGCTCATGCCCACCATTTAATACCGACTCATGTTCTTTCGGGTACTTTTCAACCCAGTGACCTACAGCAGCAAATGACGCCTTGTAACTATACTTTGACATCATTTTAACGATATCTGGCAACGCGATAACATCTTCAGGATAATCACAGTCAAAAGACAGTGTAAAACAGGCTTTTTTCCCATTCCAGAGATCCCTGTTTTTATTGCGCTGATAGATAGAACGAACAAATATTTTTGGAAAACCAAACGTAATCAACCCCACCAAAGGCAGGTTTCGATTCTGCTTAGAAATATACTCATACACACTTTTTGGTAATGAAAACATCTTTTTCCCTTGAATTTCAGAACTTTAAATTAATGCCAGGCCTTTGCGCCACGCAAACTAACAACGAATATCCACAGCCTCCACATAATAAACACTGGCGCTGTGAAAAAGCATAAAAAAACACCAAACCTTATTCCCTCAAGCACTGAAGCCAGGAGATAATAGAAAAAATACACCAGACTAATCGCAAAAAGAGACAGCGTTAAGACATTACTATAGCCAAGAAAAAACAACGCCAATAGAAGACTTAATCCAGTTATGGCCAACTGCACCGCATATGACACCATTATATAGTCAACCGCCAGATCAAAAGCCGCTAGACTTTTATTCTTAAATGCCGCTGTCAGTAATTTGGAAACAGCATTAGAGGTGACTTCAGATTTACCACCCGCCCAGCGCTGCCGTTGAACTCTTGCCTCAGCAGCAGTTGCAGGTATAACACTATCCACATGCGCATCATGAACCCAGGAAACTTTAAAACCAGCAAGCACAAACTTAAGCGTTAGCTCCTGATCTTCAACCAGACTGGAAGCATCCCAGCTCACAGAATCAATCGCGTTCACCGTGAAAGCCATACCATGCCCGCGCAAACGACAACTTAGACCCGCCTGACTTCTTGCCAGCTCCTTAAACCGATTAGTTACTGCAAAATTTACATGGTTTAGCTTTGTAAAAACAGTTTGTGACCAATTATGAATTCCGGTATTCCCCTGAACTACATCAGCCCCATTTATCAGACGCCGGTTCATATTCTCAAAAAAATCTTTGCCTACCAGATTATCCGCATCAAAAACAACAACAACACTCGATGAGCCCAATGAAGGACGAAGTTTTTCTATCATTTCACTTACCGCTGCAGATTTGCCCCGCGCGCCCGACGCGCGCTCAAATACGTCACAACCCAAGTCGCGAGCAATAGCAGCAGTTCCATCTGTACAAAAATCAGCAACCATAGTCACATTTATTTTTTCAGCCGGATAATTCGCATTCTTTATCGAATTTATAACTCCTGCAATGACAGCTTCTTCATTATGCGCCGGCACAATTACATTAAATGTCATTTCTTTATCGACAGGACCGTCCTTTACTACACGCAAACCAAACAATGACAAAGCAAGAAGATAAATAATTGTACCGCTCATATACACAAGACATAGCAAAAGAAAATAATACATAAACTAAACACCACCAATCAATGTCACGTACTCTTCATAAATAGACGTCATTCTCTTTTCAAAAGAAAAATTATTTATTATTCTCTTTCTCGCATCCTGACTAAGCGACATATAAAACTCCTTGTCCGTTATTAGCTGCCTCAGCTTACTTGCAAACTCTTCAATTTTCCCGCCCGAGACAATCAGACCATTTTTTCCATCTTCAATAACTTCAGGGACACCGCCCACTTTTAAAGAAACAACCGGAACTTCATTTAGCATGGCCTCCAGAAGAACATTAGGCAGCCCTTCACGATGCGAACAAATTGCGACAGCATCGGTCGCATCATATAACAATTGCATCTGATCACAATGCCCAAGGAAAAACACATGGTCTTCGATGCCGAGACTTTCAATTTGTTTTTTCAGCGCAGCCTGCTGCACACCATCTCCAACTATTGCAAACTGAACATTGTCAGATTGACTGAGAACTTCAGCCGCCACACTAACAAACATGTCGTGACCTTTTTCAATACTGAGCCTACCTATAATTGAAACCAGAAATTTATCCGGATCAAGAGAAAACGAAACTTTGGCCTGCTTCTTATCTGGCCGCATGAACTCTTTGGCGTTATCTACAATAATACCATTGTAGATCAGCCGCATTTTCGACGATGATATTTTTTTCTTAATAGCTATATCGAAATACCCTTGTGATACAGCATAAACCCGATCAAAAAGCCGCCACACCTTTGACTGCAACCATTCATAAACAAGCACTTTGACATCTTCCGAGGTCCAGCCATGAATTGTTGTAACACGTTTTATTGAGGTTTTCCGGGTAGCCAGGTAGGTAAATAAATCAGCCTTATAGCCATGACTATGAACAAGTTGACATTTATTCGACTGCAGTAATGATTTTAGCCTTGATATAAGCTTCAGATCTAAACGACGCACAGATACCAGACTGATATATTCCACCCCGGCTTTTTCTGCCTTGGCCCTTATCGGCACATTCTCATCATTCCATATATTAATAACAATGCAGCGACAGTTTTTATTATTAAGCCACAAACACTCATTTATAGTAGTTTTTTCCGGACCGAACACATCCTCAGCGCTAATTACATGAACAACAGTGAATGATGACACATTTTCTCCAAAAGCCTTACGGTAATTCCATTAAAAGGTAGATTATAAGCTCTAGCCAACTCATAATAATACATTATAACCAACAATAGATGCATCATTACATTGATGTATAATACAATAAATAACCAAACCTGAAAAATATGAACAATATTATTAAGCTGATCAAAGGCTACGCCAAGACACTGACCGAATTGCTCCTTTTTAGAAGAATCTTATGGTCCTATCACCACAACACTCAACACAATCAGTTGGCACTGACTTTTGATGATGGCCCATCCGGCGACAACACTGTAAAAATTCTCGACACATTACTCAAACTAAATATACAAGCCAGCTTCTTTGTAACAGGAAACCAAGCATTAAAGCATCCTGAAATATTGCTCCGCATTCACACAGACGGGCACATTATTGGTAATCACAGCATCACTCATTTGATGCCAAATAAAGACGGCAGAATAAAGTACATCAAAGAAATTATTGAAAATGAAAAAATCCTTTCAAAAATAGTCCCAGCCAGAAAGCATAAAAAACTAATTCGACCACCCTATGGTTATCTCGGATTGCTACCCAGCATAATACTAGTCTGTCTTGGCTACCGAATAATCATGTGGTCAAAAGACAGTAACGACTCATACACCAGTACCAGCGACGAGTTACTTTCACAAATCGACAAGATAACGCCTGTAGCCGGTGATATTTTATTATTTCATGACGATTACACACATACCTCGGATGCATTACATGATATAATTTGTCGCATTGAAAGAAACGGACTCACTTTCTCAACTCTTCCATTATAAAAATATGATTAAACTTCCTCGAAATATACACCTCTGGATTTCAGCGTACATTAAATACCGCTTAAAACAGTCATTAAAATTTAACCCCAAAAAGCACAAACACGTCGTATTTTGTTTTGCCGATCACTATGAACCAAGACATGGAAAAGTAGATGAGTCAACTGAGCACAAACGCGTTGATTACTGGCTTCAAAATTACCCGGGCATGGCAACACCATTTCGCGACAGCGACGGCAACCACCCTAAACATACCTTTTTTTTTCCTGAAGAAGAATATCGCCCAGAACATATAAACAAATTATCCAGCTTATGCAAACAGGGATTCGGAGAAGTAGAAGTTCACTTGCATCATGACAACGACACCCCCGAGGGGCTTCGCAGCAAACTAACAAACTTTACAAATATCTTACATAACGATCATGGCATGCTAGGGATAGACAAGCGGGACAACAGAGTTAAATACGCTTTTATACACGGCAACTGGGCACTCAACAATTCTCGTCCCGATGGCCACTGGTGCGGGGTTGATAATGAGCACGACATTTTACTTGAGACAGGCTGCTACGCTGACTTAACCATGCCTTCAGCCCCAAGCGACACCCAGACATCAAAAATCAACAGCATCTATTACAGCTCACCATATAACGGCACAGCTAAGTGTCATGATACAGGAGAGGATGTTCACGTAGGCATGAATGAGTCTGACAACCTGTTAATGATTCAGGGACCATTAATGCTTAACTGGGGAAAATTAAGCCATCCACACCTCCCCCCTAAAATCGAGAACGGTGAGTTCGATTATACCAACACACCAACAGCTGAACGGATAAAGTTATGGCTTAAAAGCGCTATACATGTAACAGGCAAAGGCGACTGGATCTATATAAAAATTCATTCCCACGGAGCCGATGAACTTAACTCAAAGACAATCCTTGGTAGCGCATCAACCACAATGCACAAAATACTGCACGACTTATGCATGAACACCAACACCTCACTTCATTATGCCAGCTCTAGAGAGCTTTATAATATTATTATGGCGGCAAAGGAAGGCATGCAAGGAAACCCTAATGACTACCGCGACCACATCATCGCGCCACCGGCATGCCTAGACAAATAACCCCATGAGCAACCCTCTAAACATAATGCACCTGAATGATTCACTGGACATGGGAGGTGCTGAGATTATGATACTCAATTTTCTTCAATCATTAGATAAAAGACAATACAACCCATCAGTCTGCTCATTAAGTAAAGACGGCGTGTTAAACAAAGCCTTTATCGACAGCAATATACCGGTTTACGAATTAGACCAGAAACCGGGTATAGATATATTTAGCATATTGAGACTTTACAAACTACTGCGAAAACAAAATATAAGAATACTTCACACGCATAATTTTTTCGCCTGGTTCTATGGCTCCATTACGGCTTTACTTATACCTAAACTTAAAGTTATTCATACGCAACATTCTGATATATCGAGAGTAAATACCTCTAATAAAATTATGCAATGGATAATGCTTCATGCCACGTCACACATAGTGACCGTTAGCAAAGAAGCATTCTCAGAACTATCAAAGACAGGGCTATTTGAAGAAAACAAGACCACCATAATTTATAACGGGATTCAACACATCGATACCACAGCCCCGCACAGATCTGATGATAAAGTTCACATAGGTATCGTAGCTAGGCTAGCGGACGTTAAAAACCACAGCCTCCTTCTCAGAGCCACCAAATTAATCGCTGACAAAAAAAATGATTTTTGTATAGATATCATCGGAGACGGCCCGATGATGAATTCACTTGTTAATGAAGCAAACGACCTAGGTATCAGCTCAATTATCAACTTTCACGGCGAAATAAAAAACGCTTCATCCATGATGAACAGTCTCGATATTTATGTTCTATGCTCATTCAGCGAAGGCCTTTCTATTTCTATACTCGAAGCCATGGCCAACTCACTACCTGTTATAGCAACTGATGTTGGTGGAAACTCCACTCTAGTAGAGAATAAATATAATGGCTTCATTATCAAATCCAATAATGCAGATGAACTAGCCGAAAAGATTGAAGCCCTCCTAAAGGATGACACACTAAGAAAGAAAATGGGTAACAACAGCCTGAAAAAAGTCGAATCAGAATTCTCGATGACTAAAATGCTGCAGCAATACGCATTAATTTATGACAAATACCGCTAATAAGTATTTACATATCTGATTTATTGTCAGACCCCAGCGACAACAGAGGCTGGGTTACCTACCGCGGTTACATTATCAGATATCTCTTTAACTACTACTGAGCCCGCACCTATTATTGAACCGGCACCAACCGAATTCATAATTATGGCACCTTCACCAACCCAAACTCCACTACCTATTAACACTTTATCAAACAATGGCTTTTTCTGAATCGAACTCTCATTCTCTTCTTGTTTTAAATGCTGCCTTGAACCACTCAAAACACTCACTCTGCTTGCAATTAGCACGTCATCATTAATTACGGCATTACCAATAATACAATACGCTCCAATATAAACATTATTACCAATTTCAATATCAGGCTTAGTCAAGAAGCTGCCAAACTCAATAGATAGATTAACACCACAATGCTTCAGAGTATTTTGATAAAATGCCCTTCTAATATACATCCCAGACACTCCGGGTATTAGACACAGGAACTTACCAAAGAAAACAAATGCACTATTAATATTGAATAACAGTGTAGATTTCGTACTAATAAGTATTGGCAATATTAACAACACAAAAAACAGAAGAATGGTATTTTTTATAAGAGATCGCATGATTATCAGCCAAAGCCAGTGTTCATAATAAAAGTTGCAATATAGCACACTAATAGCAACTTGCTACCCCCCCTCACTAGCACAACATATCATATAGCCTACTGCTCTGTTTCGATAATGTATTGCGCTGATAACAACATTTATTCTGCACAACAAGACTCGGTGCCGAGCACTACTCATTTGAAGCAGAGTAAACATCACATACACCACCAAATAACAAGCTATGATGACTGGCGTTAAATACACAAATATTAATCTATATATTCAGCACCCAATTAAGTTAAAGAAATTAATGCCTATAAGTAAACACCAAAATAGATAGAGCGAAGGCCTGTTAATTTAAATTGGAACTATATACGGCATAACAATATGTTTGAATTTATTAATATTCTCAGATTGAGATGCCAAAAACACCACAACAAATCATATAACGCACTGAATACTCGCACCATATGTAAACGTTGCTCTAAAATCTGTACATTACTTGCTAGTTCAGATCTTCTCTATAAGTGAAAAAAAGCATATAATTATCCCCGAAACAAAGTCGATATACCCCTAAACTTTCTCTTAACCAAGTGAACACCAGGCACAAGGAAAAGCAAGATAATGCATAGCCAACAACTTCAAAACTATCTTAAAACTGCTCTAGGAGTCATCACGATCTATCCGCTAAGTAGCGCGTTATTGCTCTTCCTTTCCTGGATTATAGACAACCAAGGCCTACAGCTTGTATTCGATGAATTAAGCAGAAGAAAGTTTATCTTGCTATTCGTTTCAGACTGGTTAAAAGCACTGCCATTTATAATAATTCTCTACATCATATTCCATTTTTTAAGAAAACATTCTCACCGAATCCACAATAATATAATTATATTATGCACATTATTACTGTGTCTATTTATTGCACTGGTTATACAATCACAAATTCTCGCAGCAATCTTACTATTCACCTATGCAGCGACATATCTTTTATCACCAACACAACAAATGACATCAAAATGAAGACCAAATTAATAATAATTATTGGAATACTTTACTCAGCCACTAGTTTTTCACAAAATCAGAATTTTTGGCTGATTGGTGGCGGAAATAAACTAACAAACTCACAAGAACAGATTGAAAAAAATGTTATTTGGCTTGAACAAATACTACATAATAAAGGTTACCAGAACGACTACAGACTCTATTACGGAATAGGTGAAGAACCCGGAGATGACACACAATACATAGACACATCCAGGCCAGAAACAAACAATTTATCAGCATTGCAGATGCTCTACTCAAAGAACGCCCAGACAGGTATTAGTTACAGACGACACAGCATCATAAAGACCGACGGAGGAACAGAAAAGACAGCATTATTAAGATCATTAGCCAAAGATTTTGAATCCCTGCCAAACGACTCAGACATTACTCTTATCTATAACGGTCACGGTGGCCATAGGTACGACAATGAAAAAGAAAATTATTTAAAGCTATGGAACGACACAAAATTGTCGGTTAGTGAACTTAGTAACATACTCGCTAAAACACCTGATAATTCAACAATCAGATTCATATTGCCACAATGCTATTCTGGCGGTTTTTATAACCTGATAAAGCCTGGTATAATTGCCAAAAATAAAAAAATATGCGGGTTCATGTCTGTAAGCGAAACCAAAGAAGCTGAAGGTTGTACACTGGAAACTAACTCAGAAGAATTCAGAGACTACACAACCTATTTTTTCGCTGCATTAGTTAACAAAGATAGAAACGGGGAAAATCTTATCAGCAACCCTGACCTTAATTCAGACAACAAGGTTAGCTATAGAGAAGCCCATATCTATACTTTGAAATACGCAATAAGCAAAGATATTTCACGATCCACCAGTGAGGCCTACCTCGAGAAATGGCTACCATGGTATCTGAGGTGGAGTGCTATTGTCGAGAATACTGATAGTTATTACTGGACTATTGCAAAGGAAATAGCACTTCACAACTCCTTAAAAACGGATACAAAGGATCTTAACAGTAAATACAGCAAACTGAGAGCAAGTGTCAATGAACAAAGATATCAAACATACCGCATTGAAAAGAAAATCTCACAAAAACAAAAAGAAATAATTAGAAACCTTAAAGACATGTTTCCACTGATTAACCTGACACTACTTAAGAAGGATCCTAAAAAGGACATAGAAAACGCACTCAAAATAAATACCTATATAACTTCTCTACCCGGTTACAAACAACTAAGCACCTATTCTGAAGAATACAAGCAATCGCGAAAATATCTTATTAAGCAGGAACGTAGTCTTGCACAGATCAATAAAGTTCATCGATTCAAAAAATTATCCTGGATCGAAAAAATGTTTTTAAGGTATGCGTCATCCAGTGAAATAGCTGAATACCAATCTTTACTTAAATGTGAAAATTCTGGCAGCATGTGAATCACTTTACATCAACCGCCTAACTGCCAGCAGACTCTGTTCTTTGAGCCTGCTGGAAAAACGATCGTCAACTTTTTACCAGCGAGTTGAATCACTATACAAGAAATACATGACCATCATGTCTTCTATCAGCACCACTTATACATAATTATTTGTATACTAAAAAGCTGCCAATAGAAAGGATATCCAAGCCCGTAGTATAGAAACATTTTATCGCATCAGTCGGTGACTCAACAACTGGCTCACCCATAATATTAAAGCTTGTATTTAAAACAATAGGGACACCTGATATTTCACCAAGCTCAGTTATTAGCTGATGATATTTAGGGTTTGTTTCAACATGTACTGTCTGGACTCGGGCACTACCATCTACATGAGTTACTGCTGGAATAACTGACTTTTTATCTTCTTTAACCTGGCAAACTTTTAACATAAAAGGAGCAAAAACATTCAGATCGAAGTAATCAGTCGTTTTCTCAGAAATTATAGATGGGGCAAAGGGCCTGTATGGTTCACGATATTTCACCTCTGCATTGATTTTAGCTTTCATATCGCCATAAACTGGATTGGCAAGAATAGATCTCGCACCTAGCGCACGCGGGCCAATCTCCATTTTACCCTGGAACCAGCCAATTATTTTACCATCAGCAAGCTCCTTGGCTGTATCTTTACAAATATCATCACTCTTTACGTACTTAAGCTTATATTTCTTTAATTCTGTTTCGATATCTGCATCTGTATATTCAGTACCGGTAAATGGGTTACTATGAACAAATGAACGCGGCTGGTTTAAAGTATGATTATAAACATAAAAAGCAGCTCCAATAGCTGTTCCATTATCACCAGCAGCGGGCATTACATAGACATCCTTAAAATTTGTATTCCTTAGTATCTCACCGTTCATTACACTATTTAACGATACACCACCTGCGATAACAAGATAGTCTTTTTGTGTTTTTTCATGCAAGCGATTACATATTTCAATCGCAACCTCCTCCAATACTTTCTGAAATGCAGCAGCAGTATCATAGTGGTGCTTCTTAAATTCTGCCGTTTTACTATATTCTCTTGGTTCGCCGAAGACTTCATAGAATTTTTCTCCACAACGCTGAGAATCACCGTATTGGTAATTAAAGTAGCTTAAATCAACTTGTATACGTGACTCTCCGTCGAGTGAAATAATCTCCTTAACCTCATCATAAAATACCGATGAATCACCGAACGGTGCCAAACCCATGGTTTTTCCTTCATCATAATTAGGACGAAAACCACAGAACTCTGTTACTGCCTCGTAGAACGAGCCTAATGAATGCGGAAAAAATGTCTCAGAATAACGCGTAAAATTTGTACCCTCACCGAGGCCTGTCCAAGCCGTAGACCACTCACCGGACCCATCAAGCGATAGTAACGCAGCTTCATCATAGGGTGACACATAAAAACTACCAACAATATGTGACAGATGATGCTCGACATAATGCACCTTAGGTGTCGTCTTTCGAAAAAAACTGTTGTACCAGTTTTTAAATCTTTTCTCCCTTGAATATGGGCGATAAAACTCATTTTTAATAAACTTCAAAGCATGTCGCGGCATCTTAATCGCGTATAATAGCTTTCTGATATTGTGTTTACTAAAGTCCGCTGAAATTGCAATATGATCAATCTGATCTGCCGTTATATTCGCAACTGTCAAACATCTTTTTATAGCATTTTCCGGGAACTCATAAGTGTGCTTCTTTCTGCTTAACCTTTCTTCTTCTATAGCAGTTATAAGGACACCATTCTTAACAATACATGCTGTTGAGTCGTGAAAATGAAAATTCAATCCCAATATAATCATACCCATTTTTCCCTTAAGTATACTGAAAATTAATTAGTTATAAATGCACTCATAGTACACCAATTTACTACCTACGATGACACCCAGTTAGAAATAAAACTTGATTTTAATCATTTATTACCATGTATAACAATTAAATTTAACAACACAAGTATCGTTATAGCGCTGACAGAACAGGCAAACCATAAACTTACGCATGGTCATTACTGATACCTCTAAACAATTTTCTTTTTATAAATTTCATAGAACGATATACTGAAAAAACAAGCTTTAATATCAAGCCTCTAACTGAATAATTAAAGTGCTCTATTGCTCGTAGATTAATAATTTCCGGATGCCAGCGTTCCGCCCACTTGGGGCTTGTATTTAAATTTATCGTAGTAATACTTGTGTCTAGCAAAGCGCACTCAATTATTTTTTTAACCAGTATTGAGCCGGGACCAAATTGCGTAAGGTCTTCTGAATATGATATTTTATGTAAGTAGAGGTTAGAACAATGCCTGAAAGAAATAGCACCTGCTATCAACTTATCATTTAAATAAAGCAAATATATTAGTGCTTTTTTATGTTTCGAAAACCCTTTCCATGATTTTTTATAGAAATTTGTAGTGCACAGATCTGATGAAATTGACGTTTGTAACTTACCCTTCCACCCAGAACCCTCCAGCTCAATAAATTGGCTCATCGCATCAGCCACTTCATTTTCAGAGGTATAACATTTGAGGTCTAATGCATCATCCTTCGCAAGCATCTTTTTTTCTAATCGATTAATATTTTTAAACATTTTTTTAGATATCACATCGGAAACAGTAGCCTTCGATTCTATATCAAAATATGCTGACTCTTTATGATAAAAAGGAACCATATGAGATTTATGTAAACCTGAATCGGCAATAATATTGCGAGCCTGAAAATAATCCCATCCTGATATATTTTTTGACAAAGACATTTTAAGCTCACCAACAAGATCATTTATGTTGAAATTATTCTGCCCAGCAAAAACAAAAACATCGAGATGATCATGATTGCTAACCTGAATAACAGACACCTTAAGAAAGCAAATACGCTTAACCTTAATAAACAAAGGCACGGCTAGTACTAGGTCTTGATCAACAAATGCAAACGCATATACCAGCTTATACTTATCTAACAGTAACGAAGATGACAATGCAAAATCAGGGAAAGAACTAGCACAACTACTTGCGTTATGCTCTGAAATATCATTCCACTTGGCAACAATATCCTGAGGCGGTCTTTCATTTATATAAAACTTCCAGTGTAGTTTATTGTCCATAACTTAATCGCTGCATCATATTCTATGTGGTAGTCAAAAAAACATTACTGTTGGCAATACCATATTTATCTTAATAACTTTAGTTCTGCTCATATTAAATCTAGACAGTCCTTCCAAAATATGCTTTAACCGTCTTCAAGTAATCTTCGATTTTAAAATAAAACTTGTTTCTTCTTATTTTTATCCAGTACAACCTATCGCAATCAGTGGATAAACTTTTCTTGTAAGCACTATCACCAGCCATAAAGTCGTAACTTTCGTACCCTCCCATCTCGGCGTAGAAGTTAACCACCATCAAATGACAGACAAGCCCCGGTCGAAAGTCATTACCTGACCTGTAATTAAGACCACTTTGGTAAAAATATACTTTTTTATCATAAGCAAAACAGTATATATAGCCAATCAACTCAGCCCCACTCGCTATTTTGAACAGATGAAGGTGATTGAGAGTAAAACTATCCGTTATCATTTTATCATGAAATGATTTAAAAAAAGGACTTGAAAAGGAGCCTGGCTCACCTTTTAATTCCCAGCTTTTTTGATGAAGAGCCTCCAGGCCAGCCAAATAATCCAGTGCTAATTCCTGAGTACTTGCAAGCTCAACCGTCAGCTTAGTATCTGTCTCGTAATTTCTGATACTTTTATTTATTTGTGAACGCTTATTTTTACTTAATAATGGCAATAGAGAATTGCCATTAGAGCGAACACGATTTAAGTCTATATAGAAAGACGATCTTGACTCTATTAACTTTACAGTTAATTCTGGTTCGACAGAGTTTAGAGAACTTACCCACTCCTCGCCTACTGCTGGACAATGAAACTCTCCCCATCGCTTCACTGAATATGACAGAAGCTTACTATAATTGTATTTCGTCACCACCGGGCTCAATAGAAACCCATTATATTCTATTGTAATCTCATCAAACAGATCTTCACCGATTGAATTCAAGTAACCACGACTACAATAAATAAAGCTATTTTCAAATCCTTTTTTTATACCCACAAAAAAAGCAAAGATAACGCCTGACTTGTCTTCAACATAAACAAACCGGACATCCTGTGTTGATGGCAGACACTTAATCCATGCACCAATCCACTCCCACGACAAGAAAAAACTATGCGGACATATTTTTAGAAGAAACAACCAAATAGATTTCACCTTTTCAAATTCATAAAAAGGATTCAATTCGTAAAATACAAATTCTGGTTTTTTATCCACTGCTTTAATTGACTCGCTGATTTACTGCAAAACAGATAAAAAACTATAAACAATATTTGAACAAAAAAATGCAAAATACATTCTTAAATGCTTAGTCATAACACTCATCCGCACCTTGTCTGAAATAATTTGGAGCAGCCAGCATCGCTGCGAATAGCGCCTTACTTGTATATCTTTCAACATGAAGTCGTTTAAGTTCAAAACGATCATCATCAGGAATAGAATTTGATCCTGCAATATACGAGCACCCTATTTTGTACGCACTTTCAGACATCGCCTTAATCTCGTTATTAAAATCTTGCTTCCCACCGACCGGATATGCTATGGCCACACAATTATTGTTTATTTTATCGTTAATAATGTTTCTTGAATTAACAATCTCATCCTCAAGCTTTGACTTATCAAGTTGTGACAACACAGGGTGAGATCGCGTATGGGATCCAATTTCCATCCCATTTTTTGACATTTCAACAACCTGATTCCAGGTCAGGGGCATACAATCATTGTATCCATCTGACGGTATATCTACACCATAAAGAGTTTTTAATTCTTCAATTCTCTTTATTCTGCTATCATCCGGAATTCCTTTTAAAAACTTCAATAGCCTGCATAGCTCTGACTCTTTATTATCTTTTGTAATATCAATAATGTAATTATTGTTATCCAGATGATATTTTCCTTCGGGTATTTTTTTTATTATGTACGACACATAATCAAACCAAAATGGATTAGTCGTTCCTATATAATCAGTTGCAATAAAAAATGTCGCCGGAACCCCGTGCTTTTTTAACACAGGAAAAGCATTTATATAGTTATCATCAAAGCCATCATCAAATGAAATAATCACACTATTTTTAGCTACACGCCTTCCATTTTCAATATCAGATACAATCTCTTCAAATGTAGTTGGATTATAGAATTTCTTTACATGTTCAACCTGCCACTCAAAATCACTTACACTCGCGCTTATTAATTCAGCATCAAATTCGTAGTCATTCTCACTCCCTATATCTTTTATTCTGTGGTATGCCAAAATTTTTAAGTCACTAGACCGAAATCTTCGAAGAAGATTAAGAATAGATGTTCTATACATCAGGGCGGCAGCCAGTTCCATTTTACCCATAATTACCCCCTATTAATGCAGGTTGCGATTAAGTGGTCTGCTTTTTTTTGTAAGATATACCATTCCATAAGCGTAAATGTATTACTGTGCATTATCGAGTTGATTAAATTCATGTTTTAGCGCATCTGTATATTCATTAAAAAAGTGATACAGGGAACTATCAACCACTTTAACGGCACCTTCCAGTAAATGACATCGCCCACTACCCGGTAATATACTGCAAAGATTTACCAGATTATCAAGATCTGCTTTTGAGCCTTTTCCTGTATCAATTTTGTTTAGCAATTGCGACATATAATAGGTACCGGTTTTACATGACGGGCATTGACCACATGAAGCATCTGCAAAGAAATCCATATACTGAGCAACCCGTTTAACGATACCCGTGCCCTGTGACACAACAATCATTGCACCAGTACCTAGAGCAGCGCGTTTTAACTGTACAGAATTAAAGTCCAGATTTACATCAAGACTCTCTCCGGTAAGGATTGTGTTTGATGGCCCACCTGTAAATACAGCTTTTAATTTTTTACCAACTAACAAACCCTGACCATACGTATATATTAAATCCTCAAGCGTCGTACCCATCGGCAGCTCAAAAACACCCGGCGACAATACATCACCACTTAAACTGTATAGTTTAGTACCACTAGCATCCTTTATACCCAGATCATGAAACCATTTAACACCGTTACGCATGATATGCGGCACATTAGATAATGTTTCTACATTATTAACCAGCGTAGGTCTTCCAAACACACCGGCGGTAGTTGGACGCGGCTCTTTTCCTCTTGGGAATGGGAAGCTACCTTCTACTGCTTCTATAGCGGCGGTTTCTTCACCAGCTATATAATGTCCAGTACTGGCAACCACCTTATAGTCCATCAGCAATCCGGCGCCCTGAATACTTTCGTAAAAGCCGGATTGCTGCCATTTCTCTACCGCTGTTTCCATCATCTTAATGCAACTATCTAGATTAGGATTAATATAAAATATTATATTTGTAATACCACACGCAATAGCCGCTATCGACGCGCCCTCTATGACTTGCAGAGGTGTTTCTTCCAATAACACTCTGTCCTTAAATGTTCCCGGCTCATCCTCATTACCGTTACATATCAGGTATTTTTCACTACTTGTCTGTTCGGATATAGCCTGCCATTTTTTATATGCAGGATAACCGCTACCTCCGAGACCCAATAAACCTGCATCTTTTATCATTGGTATTATTGCAGTGGGATCTTCGAGTGCCACTTTTAAACCATCACCTCCCCAGCCTTCTTGCCAACGTGATATGTCTGCCCCTATTCGACTCTTACTATTTAACAATACCTGATTCAATTCGTGCTTCATGATAAGTCTTTTATATTCTTATGCAGACCGGAATAATCTGAGTCTGTCTCAAACTTTGCATAATCAGGAAATAATATGGGACACTTTTTATCCATCGGCATATTTGCAAGTGTTAATTCACGACGCAAACGGCTAAGATGCTCTATTGTAATTTTCCCATGAGATATTCTTGATGAATTTTTTGCTATATGTGCTCCAGCTCGTCTCCCAAAACAAATTATTTCTAGCAATGAGTTTCCCATTAAGCGATTCCTGCCGTGTATACCACCACTAACTTCGCCGACACAGTACAATCCTTTAACATTCGTTCTTCCGTGTTCATCGATCACCACACCACCATTCTGATAATGTAAAGTAGGATATATCAACAATGGTTTTTTTCTTGGGTCAGCTCCGCTTTTGTGCCCCAGCTTTATTAACTTTGGGAATCGCGCTTCAAATATACCAGGGCTCTTTAGCTCAAGCCCTGGTGTATCCAGCCAGACACCTTTGCTACCGCCGCCTGCATCAATACCTCGTCCTTCAGCACACTCACGCATAATCGCAGCGCAAACTTTATCTCTTGGCAACAATTCATCTATAAACCGATCACCTTTTGCATTCAATAAATACGCTCCTGCAGAGCGCACACCTTCTGTCACTAAAGACCCTGAAAGATGCTGAGGATAGGCCAGACCAGAAGGGTGATATTGAAAGGAATCCAGATCACGAAGCTTTGCTCCTAGTCGATAAGCCAGAGTCAAGCCATCACCTGTAGCACCAAAGTGATTTGAAGTTGGAAAATTATTTATATGTAATCGTCCAATTCCTCCTGTTGCAATAACAACCGCCTTAGCCCTTACTAATTTATATCGGTTTTCTTGCAAGGATGAGAGGACTGCGCCTGTACAATGCCCATCTTCATTTGTTAATAATTCCACTGTCGGTGTATAATCCAGAACTTCGATACTGCTACTTCTCACCGCCTCTTTTAACACCCTCATCATTTCAAGGCCGGTATAATCCCTAAAATAAGCAACTCTTGGAACACTAGTTCCACCAGCCTGTCGCGTTAGCAGATCGCCATACTCATCAAGATCAAATTGCATACCCTGCTGTATCAACCATCGCACAACATCTGGCGCACTCATCACCATCTCTGCTACTAGCTTATTTTCAACCTGACGATGTCCGCTCTTAATTGTATCTTCGAAATGCTGCTGCGGAGTATCGTTTTTATTGATAGATACCTGTATTCCGCCTTCTGCCATAATTGTATTGCTATCACCCAGCCTCAGCTTGGTTGCCAACATTACACTTATGCCTGATTCAGCTGCTGTAAGAGCTGCTGCACAACCCGCCCCACCTCCTCCAATTACAAGGAGATCAGTATCGACAACCGGAGCGCCTGCAAGATCTGCCTCATCGATACGTGCATCTGCCTGCAGCAACTCTGCTAACTGTGCGTGGCATATTTCCCCTTTATTGACACCCACATTCAGAGTTACGCATGAGTCCTGATAATAATCAGGATGATATTTCTCTAACAAATTTTCATAACTGACGTCGGGCAACGGTCTTTCTTTTGTAGCCCGATAAATCTCTATTGCGTCCGAAAAAGATATAGATTTTTCCATATTTATATTTGTGCTCTTAAAAAATAACTTTTAACTCACCTTTACGTAAGTCCTCAAGACGATTTATTAAATTTGATGGGCGAGTATGTAGATGAGCAGTAACTCTGCGAGAAAAGATACCTACATAATTTGGAGCTATAGATTCAGGACAGGCGCTCTGACATAAATTACACAGTACGCATTCATCAAACAAATCACCGGCTTCACGAAAACGACCTTTAGTTGCCAATATGACAGCTCTTTCAACATCAATAGCTTTAGGGCATGTCGAGTTACAGCCACCACAGTGCCGACATGATTCGGCCTCTGGAAATATTTCGTGAAACTTAGACTGAACTTCCCAGGAATTCTTTATATCTTCAAGCTTGTACGACTGCTTTGCTGGAGTAGGAAACGCTAAAAAAACAACCTGCATACCCTCTTCGATAAGCACCTGACAACCCAGCTCCATTGAGACTCCAGGCGCGCCGTTTCGGCGAATCATAACACAACAAGCACCACAAACACCCTCAAGGCATCCTACACTTTTTATTCTGGGATAGCCCGAGTGCCACAAGGCTTGTATAACTGACAAATCCTCTGGAGCAGATATTGCCTTACCGTTAATAACAGTATTAATATATTTAGCGTTATTATTATCCATTTCCCTAATATCTCGGCTTAATACCTGACGACAGCTAACTTTAAAACACATGGCGCACTCATATAAATGAAAAGTGGCCGACTATTGAAGCACTTGCAATAAAGCATTAAAACCTTCCATCCTTGTCACGCCTTTATAGTGAAGATATTTACATTTTAATACATACAAAATACACTTCAATAACTCAAATCAATATATTTCACTTTCACCTCCAATCTTCAAAGGATTTGAGCATAACAATGGATAAATGTGTAAAAAAAAAGGACGTTTTATTTGCGACCGAACCGAACCCAAATACTTTATCTTAAGATTATAACTCAAGCAGTATCGTATGTGACTTTATTCTTCAGAATATTGGCTCAATGCTAATGCAAATAAAATCAATTACTCCTTACTGATACGCCACTAATTATGTGACGACATTACAAGTTTAAAGTATGATATAGACTCTCTGGTAAATCACTTAAAACCTAAAAAAGATAAAGACGACTGGTCAACAAGGAACATCTAAAAAACTATTGAGCCATAATTACGAATAAGACGAGAGCATGACACATGGAAACTTTAGAAGCTTTATTCAACAATACAGCCTATATATAATAACGACATAATGACTGATCTTGAGTACCCTGTCCGACGTCCGTATAAATCAGCTCTACTAATATTAACTGTTGCTTTAGGGGTGTTTTTATATATGCAAAGCGACACTTTTAGGCGACACTACAAGCCATTGTTACTGGCATATATATATTCATTTATGGATAACAAGTCGAGCAAGTCTGCTAAAAATATCTCAATAGGATCATCTACAGTTGAACGAATGGATCATGAGCGATATTTAGCTTGTGGAAAATGGCGCAACAGGGGGTTTGGATCTTCAGTCATATCACATTCTATTGAATACATAAAACACCAAGCCTTCTCACATAACACAAAATCTATCCTAGTATATGCAGGGGAAAACGATATAGCATACGGTAAAAACACAAAACAAACGCTCGTTGACTTTAAGAAGCTTATTGGGCTGCTCTCTGTTAAATACCCAAAAGCCATGATAAACATATTTGCCATCAAACTCTCACCGAAAAGAACAGTCTTTTCAAAGGCATACATAAAGCTTAATAAAGATATTAACGCTTACGCAGCCACACTTAAAAATGCAATGTTTTTTTCATCTAAACTATCTAACAACATCCTTAATGACTCAAAATTTTACTTAACAGACCAGCTTCATCTTTCACATGAAGGCTATCGTGAATTAACAAGGGAATTTAATATAAAATGCAAAAAGTAAATGAAAGAATCTATTATTTAGATGCTATGAGAGGCGTCTTAATGATGCTAGGTGTGTTGCTACATTCAGCACAGGTCTACAATCCAGAAAGAACGTGGGTCATTTATAGCAACACCTCTAATGTGATACTGACATATCTGGTTCATATTATTCATTTATTCAGAATGCCAGCGTTCTTTATCGTATCTGGTTATTTTTGCTTATTAACCATAAAGCGGTACGGACCATATCGCTTCATTAATATCAGATTAACACGAATCCTGATCCCGTTTATAGTGACGGCACTAACGCTAAATACTCTACAAATTCTCATCCTCACATCAACTGGCTGGAAACAGTTCGATTTAAACAACTATTTGCTAACCGGTGAATGGGTGTCCCATTTGTGGTTTCTGATAAACCTTATTGTTTATTTTAGCCTTATATTTATTTTCACCCTTATATCAGAGAAAATACCATCGTTCACTTACACAAAAGCAAACCACCTGCTAAACAAAACACCAGTATTCTTAACGCTTATGACATTACCATTAGTTTGGCTGACAATTAAGGCATCAAGTAAGATTGGCATACCTATATACATGGATATTTTAGGAATCATAGATGTATATGAGCTGCTGTTTTATTTCCCATTTTTTTTATTTGGCATGTGGCTAAGAGCCCACCCAGGCCAGTTAAGAAAATTTAGCCAATTAAATATATTCGTAAGTCTAATAATTATCACTATCTTTTTATTCATTTCAGGAAAAATAGACCCAAAAGCAGGCTTACTACAGACCATCGCAAAAGAATACTTACATACCACAAGCATATGGTTTAGCGCATCTGTTTGTTTTTATATATTCAGTAATTACGCTAATTTACAATCGAAAATATTTATGTTTTTCTCAGATGCCTCGTACACCGTTTATCTTTTTCATCATATAATAGTAATCTCAATAGCACTGATATTGACAAAAACAAACACAGATGCACTGACGGGATTTATCATACTTATTACATTAACAACATTATTATCCGTCTTAATACATAAATTCATTATATCCAGATACAAATACTTCAGCTATGCATTCAATGGAAAGAAGTCATCTCACGTCAAAGCATCTATAAATTAAATTATAGGTACTTTCTATAGTACAAACGCAGTAATTTCTCTACCTTATAGAGAAATACTGCCATGATAACCGCAAACGAGAGAGACACACCTGCCATCGCAAGAGTAAAAATCGGCGAGTCGCTATCATATGCCCATTTATTAAACGGCGCTCTAGTAAAACCATTTACTAGAAAAAGATAAACAGATATTGCGGCCATATAATTCACAAGTTTCTCAGGCATTTTAAAACTAACCAAGTTATTCCTTAGGATTTCAACTAGTGAAAGAAAAGTGATTAACGAAAAGAAGTGACTTAGATACCACAATGGTTCAAACATATTTCCCAATACAAGCATACAAACACTTACAACCAGACTATAAAGACCAGGTGTAAACTTTATCAACGCTGCAATAACTCCAAAGTAAATAACCTGATATTGACCAAAAACAGTCGTCTTAATATACAGTCCGTTCTCACGCAGAAAATCCGTCAATAACACTTCATTTATAAATAACAACAAAAAAATCGCTATCGCTAACTTAATATACTTTCCACTAATGAGCTTATATATAAATGGATATATCAAGTAAAATTGAAAAATAAAGGAAAGGAACCACCAGGGGCCAACCAATGAAAATACTTCATTAGGAACCAGATTATAGACAAGTGTAGATTTCAGAAACAACGAAACCCAGAGAGTTTCATCTAAAACCACATCACCATATAAAACAATACGAGCGACTAAAGACAACACATACAGAATCATAGCAAGCAAAAATGGCAGATATAACTTATTTAATCTGGACAGCTGGAATCTAAAATAACCCAGCCTGTCCTGCTGACTGAATTTTTTAGTTAACCCATAAGCTGACACAAAAACAAAGACCTGAACACCATAATGACCAAAAAAAATAAAAAACGCATGTATGGAGCTCAATGCATCATGAATAACTATATCAAATAAATTCAGAAGGCGATTACTAGAAAACGAAAACTCATTCATCCCAAGATGCGGTCGCATCTCCACTGAATTAAAAAAATTATGCAAAACTATTAACAAAATGGCCCAGAACTTATATAAATTAGCTGTATATCTATCCATAAAATTTATCAACTATAAGATTGTTTTCATTATTAATATATATTTTAGTATTTATTCAAAGAATCCTAACTACTGCAGCTAAGTAGACGGTAAATAGCACAACAAAGAACAGCGAAAATACATAAAATATATCAGAAGCCTTGATTTCTATAACTTCCTTAACCTGAGGATACGTCTTATACGCCATCGATATGGTTGAAGCAGAGATACCAATCACAAAAAACAACAACCCATGCTCATAAACAATAAAATATGTACAGGTCGCATACATTGCTAAAATTGTCATATTAACATTAAGAATCAGTGTAAGATCCTTATCTTGAGAAATCTTACTAATAGCATATTGCCACTTAAACATTAAGAAAAATATCGCTAGGTATATCAAAAAACCGATACTTCCAAGCTCAGAAAAATCCTGAACATAGTTGTTATGAGCTATAAGCCCAAAACCATTGTTATTTTTAAATTCATTCCTCCCAATCCCAAAAAACGGATTTTGCCTCAGGAGAGTCAGTCCAGTTTCCCAGAGATATACTCTTTCATGTGCAGATGCTTCTTTTGATGATACTTCTGACATACGAGATGGCATTACTGTTAATACTACACTTATTGCAGCAACACCGATAATAATCAGTTTTGGTCTTAAGAAGTATTGCCTGAAATAAAACCCCATTCCTACGAGCAACGAGAGAACCCCTCCTCTCGAATTTGTATAATATATAGCCACGACACAGATTAAGAACGCTCCAATACCTAGAACTCTTATAATTTTATTTTTATCGGGATCTGAAATTTTAGTAAGTGAAATTGCTGCACCAATTAACAATATCAAACAAACCACGTTTGGACCATCCCACTGACCATACCAAACTGCTCTGTTTTCTCCGTCGCTTGTTAAATAGGGTACCAGACCTCCCCATGCCTGCCCGTATAAAGACTGAATTATTAAGTTGTATGCCACAACCAAAATAGTAAACAGTAAAAAACTGTATATTTTTATAAGCTCTTTTAGAGTATTTATATTCCATAGAACAAGCAGAAAGACTAAGTATCTTTTAAAAAACTTAACGAATTCATCAACACCTGTTGTCACACCTACATTTATTGACGTGGAAAACAAGATAACCGCCAGATACATAATAAGAAGAGTGTTAACTGGCGTTACATAATGAATTCTGTCGCTTTTCTTTATATTCAGATAGCCAAGAATTAGTCCGATAGGAATAACTATGTTAGCTGTTGGCAAACCCAGCAATAATGGATACCAGTCCTGTGGACGTATAATTAAAAAAACTATAAAGAAATATAAAGGCGCTAGCATTTATTTTTCAAACGATACTTTGTACGCGGTATTGTAATCATCACCAGAAAATGAAAAGCGATAATTAGAAACAATACCAAGCTTAGCAGATGGTTTTTTAATCTGATGATCAAGTAAGCCTGAATAGTGGTTCGCATTTATATATTCCTTCTCATAACCCATCAATTCTAAAATTGTAGGTATGATATTATAATGAGATGTTTTATTTTTATTAAATATGGCAGATTTTTCAAATTGTTTTCTGATCTCTTGATTTTCAGTTATTATCATCAGCGGAACAGTAACTTCATAACGGCTTGTATTCTCAACAGAACAATGAGTCAACCAGGTTTTATTGTCATAAAGATTTTGCCCATGATCAGATGTATATATTATTAATGTATTTTTGAGATCAAGATCATTAAACAATTTTTTAAAATACAGATCAACAGAGTATGCTATGGCATTTTTATATGAATTCACCATAGTCTCCTTTGACTTTACTTTAATATCAAAACCCATATGTGGATGATATTTTGCACGTCTTAAATCATACGACCCTTCATACGGAAAATGCACACCAGCTCTTTGTACATAAATAAATGAGTTATCTCCTCTACTTATTTGTGACTTTATATAGTCAATAGATTTCAAATCCTTATCAAGCCTGGAGACACCTGTAAAATACTTAAAATTCTCAATTTTATTTTTTTCTGATAACGTCATTTTATTATTAAGCTTACCCTCAGACTCCTGTATCTCCAGATAGTGTGATTCATAACCAGCATTTCTTGCATAGTCCCAGATTAGTGGGTTTGAAACTATTGATTTCTGAAAGTTGAACGGACTCGCTCCTGTTCGCATTATATAATTGCTACCGGAACTACAGTTTGATGATGACAAAGCAAGGCCAAAATTAATTACTTTATCCCTATTGTTATACAGGTATGGTGTAATACCTTTGTATACATTTATATCTAAATAGTCACCTCTAACACTTTCATCCATAACTAGAACGATATTTAACTTCTTTTCAGAAGTGGAAATTTCAGGTGGCGTCGATCTTATGAATTTGGAACTAACATAATTGTTAATTGATATTAAAGGATATAACCCAAGTAATCTGTATTGAGATGGCAACCCATCAGTACCATATCCACCCCGAACAACGCTCAATGAAAAAATTACAGCTATTGGCATAAAGAATATTAACAGCTTACTGAGTGGGTGTAATATCAGCGCATCATGACTTTTATTTACATCGAATGTAGAAAATGATTTAGACTTAAAAAATATGGCAAACAGACCAAGTGAGATAATAAACAAACTTTTCAATATATATATTAGGTAGAAGCTTATTGCATCTGAAAGGTTATTTCTGGCCTCCAATAATATGGCAAACGAATCATAGTTTAAATGTGAATGCGATACATAGCCATAAATAATATCAAGGGCTGTCGCCAATAATATTAGCACCACAAAGAGATATTTTATAAAGGTGTTTTTCGAAAAACATAGGAAAACAAAACTAGCTACGCAAATAAACCAGATTAAAAGGAACAAAAATATACCAGTAAGACCACCAAAATTATGCCATAAAAGATCAATCCTGCTTTTAAGATCGAGGTGTAAATTTGATAACACCAGAAATGCAATAATTGAAAATATTTTTATAATTAACGGGAATGAATTCCTAATCATAGCCAGCATATATATTATCTAGTTTGAGTCTGTTATTTAAGTTTAACACCAAACCAGTAGATTAATTATACTTTTTAGAAATGATTTACCTGCTTTAATCGCAACAAAAAATGGCTGCCCGATACCGGACAGCCATTAATATAATTAATATACAGATAAGAAAACCGAGCAATGCGATTACCCGATGTTAGTAATCTGCTAAAGCTATTGTTTTGGTATAATAGTCTGGTCCATCAACTCACCGGTATAATCGGTGGTATTTAGCTTATATGCCTTGATAACAACTTGTGTCGGTGTTACCTCAACATGCGTAAAACCATGTCTTATTCTAGGATCTGTATTAGTTGCAAACAATACTGGCACATTGTTTTCCTTTGCAACAAAGTCATAACCAATACCCCAATCTGCTACTTGTTGATCCCAGGCCGCTGTTCCATACGTTGTGACGGCAGCAACAGAAGAATGAGAATCAGCGCCACCATGACCAGTCAATACATAGACAACACCATCCGTTTGATCGATAACACCATTAGCGTCTCGTACAATTCGACCATCACCATTAGCGCCCACCTTTAAAGGCACACTTCTTTGGTACATATGATCATGTCCAAACATGGCTAATTTAACACCGTATTTTTGTAAAATTGGTGCCATTTTCTGCCTCATCGATCTGTTATCACCAATATCTCCATAAGTACCATGTGCACCATGTGAGAAAATAGCATGATGGAAGAATGCAAATTTCCGAGTTTTGCTGGTCTTTTGCAGATCATTTTCAAGCCAAGCAAGCATTTCATCTACTCTGGTTTCAGCTTCAACGGTTGATGAACCTGAGAACTTCATCGAATCTATGGCAACAAAGTGTACGTCACCAGCATCAAAACTGTAATAGCGCTCTCTGTCTTCAGGTGAAATCGCTGGATCTGTTGGTAAATCGAACGAATCTAGATAAGACTGCGCAAGGCTTTGTTTATTATTTGCATACTCGTGATTACCCAGCATTGGAAAGAATGGCCGTGTAGCCAAAATACCATTACCCGGTTTTGAATCAAGCAATCCACTTAGCTGAGAGAAAAAGTTAGTGTTAAACTCTTTAAATGTTCCACTGTTGTATGCAATATCACCGACACCAAGAATAAAGTCATGAGGATAAAGCTGTGTGCCATTTACCTTTCTACTGATCTCATTTCTTACATTTCGTGGTGGTGAATACTGCGTACCGGAGTCTCCCAGCACAATAAATCTCACAGTATCTCCGTTTGACAGCGGCATTGTTTTCATTGAAACATTTTTTGCTAATGAGACCCCATCATGAACAATCTCGTACACGTATTCTGTATTTGGTGACAGATTATTAAACTCAGCCTTCATTTGATAGAAATCAGAGCTCAATGACGTATTAGCAGCACTAAACAACTGAGAAGTTGCCGTTGCCATGACCAGATCGTTATTAACCGTATTTCTCAGATAAACCATACCATTCCCAGACTGATTCACACCCCACATGATTTTCATTTGTGTAGGGTGGCTTGTCTGTAAATAGGGGTAACGGAATAACATTGGTTTGCCCTCATCCGTAGGCATAGCACGGCTACCGTAGGTAGGAATGATAGCATCCGATTCATACGCGCCAATATCACGGCCACTAGAAGGTCTTGATGCTCCGGTATAATCCAGTGACACCAGATCAGTGGTAGCCGCATTATTAATAGCCGGACTACCTGCTAAAAGAGTCAGATCATTATTGGCCGGATCAGCGTACTCTGGGTTTGCAATAAGGCTGTTTGCATCACCTGATGTAGATACCTTCCAGTCACTAAAAGCAATATTATACTGTCCTTTATCGCCCCAGGTGAATTTCACATCTGCCGCACCAGCATCAGTCCAGTAAATATTGTTATTAATATTTATTGAAGCATTGCCGTTTTCTAATGCGTTAGATCCAATTTTAATCGCAGGACCGCCTGCAGCTATATGAATGATATTATTGCGTATTTCAATATTATTACCCGCCTGATTAACAGTGGATTCATTTGAAATATAAATTGCACCGTGCTGATTAACACCTCCAAGACCCGAGGCAGCGTCATAGCAACTGTTATTCAGTATATGAACATCGGTAGAAGATGAAGTTGCCAGGCAGGATTCACCCGAATTAATTATCAGATTGTTTCGAATAATGCCATCGTACGACTCATAGTTACCATCTATCAGCTTATCAGCATCTGTAGACTGGCCTAGCATAATGCCGCGTGCTGTAACGTTTTCTACAATATTATTTTCAAAAACAATATTTCTGGCATTGCCTTTTGCATACAAACCCACTGATGGAATATCGTGGACGTAATTATTAGCAACCCAGACGTTATCAGCACCTACAATATCCACACCTTGTGCATTACGTGGTGTAACTGCACTAGCGCCGGTGAAATAAATCTCATTTCCAAAAATAGTAACAAAGTTCGCTGATTTCACGACTTTAATAACATCATAGACAGAGTCATGAATTTTATTATTAAGCAGCTTCACATAAGGCGTATCTATTTTTACAGCGTAATAATCAGCATTAGCAATCTCTAGATTTTCAACCGTCCAGTACATTGACTGACAAGGAATAGCATAAGCTGGATCATACGGATCACATGAATCATGATAAAAATAAAGAGCCTGACTATTGCCGGCACCATCGATGGTAACGCTTTCATTTTTATATGGACGAATTGTTATCCAGGCATTTTCACTGGCAGGACGACTAATAACTGCGCCAGCATAAGTACCTGCTCTTAATTCAATAGCATCACCCGGCTCAACCAATGAAACAGCTTTTGCCAGAGTTTGTACCGGTGATGTAATGGAAAGGCCGTCATTTGAATTATTACCCGAAGTAGAAACATAGTAGATATTATGAGAAGCAACAGGGCCGGCATCACTCACCACGGAACCCGTAGTGAAGGTAAAACTGTAGGGACTTGCCAGTTTATTACCTGACAAATCTTCAATATTTTCAACAAAAACAGTAAACATAGTGTTTGCAGTAAAAGGGCTATTAGGCGTCAAGGTAATACTGTCTGACGAAGAACTGATGGCTGCAGCCACATTATTAATATAAACATTTGATGCCGTCACTGAGAGCGGGTTAATTTCCTCACTCAATGAGATAGACACAACCGCATCCAGAGGAATATTTGTCGTGGTATCCGATGGCGATGTTGCAATTATTGTCGGCATCACATTATCATCTGATGCTGGTAGAGTAATCGCTGGCGTTTCATTGCCTTCAGGCGGTACACTGCCCCCCACACCTACAAGCGAATCAGTGGAACAGGCAGAAATAAAGACAAAAACAAGAAGAGAGAGGTACCTAAAAGCGGGTTTCATAATTAAATCCTTTATCATACATTACAGAGTGTCGTGTTTATCGGCTAAACAATAAAGTTGAAACACGTTTAACCATAACGAGTAATTATGGTATGTATTCTCTGTTTTTTCGCTCCACTTACGCACAGGATATTGCCACTCATCAGGAAAGCTCAATATACTGATATAACTTCAACACTACTCCACACTTTTTATCAAATCCATAGACAAGTGCTCCCATGTATAGTGTTTACTAACGAGATCAAAACCCTCATCAATTCGTTTTATCACTCCCGAATCTTCATTGATTTCGTTTATAGCATTGACGAGCTCTTCAGGCGAATCAGCATAATAGAGTATCGAGTCTTTATCGATATAGGCCAGTTCATCTAATCGGGTCGATATAACGGGTTTGCAACGGGACAAATATTCAAACAACTTTATCGGACACGCTCGGTGAGAAACCGGTATTTTTTTGAATATATTCAGGCACACATCCATTTTATCAATATACATGAAGATATCATCATGTGGTACACCGCCAGTTAGTTCTATATTATGAATACCTTCTTCTTTAATACGACTTTGAAGTGACTGGTACTGTCGGCCTGAACCAACTAAAAGAAAGTGGTGCTGGCTCAGCAACTTAGCAGAATTCAATATAAGCTCAAAATCAATAAAATATTCGAATGAACCTATAAACCCTATTGTTAGTTTATCCGGGACATTAGCAGCCTGCTTTTTAAGGAACCGCGTGTCTACACCATTAGCTAATACTTTGACATTACCTTCAGCCATTTTTGCCAGCTCATGAGAAACACTTAGAACAACACTAGATTTCCTCATCATACGCTTTAATAGAACATCTGCCAGACGCAAAACAGGTGGCAAAGCGAAACGACCTAATTCATATTTGAGCATATCGACATAATCATCAGCAAAATCGAATGCTATTTTTACATTCTTTATATGAATATATTGATACTGCGGTATGTTATACAGCAGCAGTAGATCAATGCCGTGTTCTTTCACTAACTTTTTCGCCGTTTTATATGCAATGATTGAGTAAACTGCCTTTTTTACGATCTTATCAAGTGGCCACTTTCTCTCCCAAAGAAACTTAGAGACTGGCACATCGTGTAAAACCACACCAGGCATTTCTTTAGAGTCAATTTCTATAAAATTTGTTTCATCCGACTTCATGGCAGGTGGTTGTAGAACATGAATCTCATGCCCCTGTTTACCGAGGGCCTCAATTAAAGAGTGATACCGAGTCCAGTTCACCGCATGCCAGCGTGCCATATAAGGAAATAAAACTTTCATTAATTATACATTCTCTCAAGTTGGTCATTAATTAAAACAGATGCATTCCCGTCACCGTAAGGATTTTTTATATCAGACATTTTCTGATATTCATCTTTGTTATTAAGCAGATTTTTAGCATGTCTAAGAATCAACTCTTTATCAGTACCTACTAATATTGCGGTTCCTGAAGCAACACCCTCAGGGCGCTCCGTTTTTTCACGCAAAACCAGCAAAGGCTTACCCAGACTGGGAGCCTCTTCCTGAATTCCGCCAGAATCAGTAATAATTAAGTGCGCCTTATTCATTAAATGACAAAAATTAACATAGTCCAGCGGCTCAATCAGAATTACACGCTTATGATTTTTCAAAATAGAATCAACTTTTTCCCTTACATTAGGGTTAAAGTGCACAGGCATAATTACTTTCAAATCAGGATACATTTCTGATAGCTCTCTTACCGAATTAAGAGAGTTCTCCATAGGTAACCCAAAATTTTCTCTTCTGTGAGTTGTTAATAAAATAAATTTATCATTTTCTATATCGATATCATGATTATTAAGCACCGTCTCAAGTGTATTTGATTTATTCTTTAAAACCCAAAGCAAAGCATCAATTGATGTATTACCGGTAACAAAAACAGTATTTTCTTTATGATTTTCAGAAATAAGATTCAGTTTTGACTCTTGAGTAGGAGCAAAGTGAACATCTGCGATTGCTCCTGTCATCATTCTGTTAACTTCCTCGGGAAAGGGTTTATATTTATCTCCGGTTCTTAAGCCTGCTTCGATATGAGCCACTGGTAACTGGTGGTAATATGCAACTAAAGCCCCGATAAATGTAGATGTGGTATCACCCTGTACACAAACGCACTCAATTGTTTCATTTTTAATTACAGGTTCAAGCTCTAACAGTATTTTTGCACTTAAACTAGAAAGAGTCTGATTACTAGTCATGACATCTAAACTATAATCCGGTTGTATTTCAAAATTACTCAAAGCCTGTTCCAACATCTCCCTGTGCTGACCGGTGACGATCACGAGAGGTGTAAAGATTTTTCTTTTCATCATTTCATGAATAACCGGAGCCATTTTAATGGTTTCAGGCCGAGTACCAAAGATAAATGCAATTCGTTTCATTTTATGTCACACCTTTTGACATTTATTAATTAGCTTATTAAATAAAAGCTTTTGTGAATATGCCCTGATATCAGAATCAAAAAAGAATAAGCCTGATAAAAACAGAACAACTAAGAACAGCTTTATAGCAAGCTGACTGGCAATTAATCCAGGCTGCATAAAAAATACAGGCAGACTGAATACAACTGCTACAAATATAACAATCATGCTTCTAATATGCTTGTAATGAACTACCATATAGTTTACTGCAAGTTTAAGCGTAAGAACGGCAATTAATGCATTTGTAACCAACATACCCAGACCACCACCCATAATTCCGAATGTTTTGATTAAAAAATACATAGCGAAGATATTAAAAACAGCCGAAATCATTGTAATATTAAGAATCGATCCCGTTTTTTTCTGAATCAATATTGGCGTCTGAAAATTGTAAGCCATTATTTGAAACACAACGGACAATGTAAGTGGCAAGATAAACTGATGAGCCTCATGGTAATCAACCGTCGCCAGAGAATAAATCACCTCTTGAGAAAATAGATTGATCGGCACCATGACAATACAAGCCAAAACTATTGAAAGATAACTAACTCGAGAGTACTGTTCACCAGCATCTTCATCATTCATAATAGAGAACCTGTATGGGCCGTAGGCCTTCTGAAAAGGTTCGTAGATTGAATAAGATAAAATTAGCGCGAACTTAGAGGCCAGCGCATATATGCCAACAGCAGCATAACCTATAATTTCCTTTAGAAAAATCTTATCACTGTTGACAATGACAACACCGAGCAAAGACGAGCCCGCTATTGGTAAAGAGTAGCGCAGCATCGGAAAGACAACAGCCTTCTCATAGCGAAATCCACAATTTTTTACAACAAGAGAAATCAAGTATAACCATATGGACAGAAGTCCAATCATATTAGCGTATAAGACACCATCGATCTTCATATCCATGTAGCTAAGTGCAACAATACTAATGGACACCTGCAAGATAAGTTTCCCAAACGAAACAATAATAAAAGTCAGTGCCCTGTCGGATGCACGGAGGTAGGCATAGAAGATCTCATTCAATAATTCTATATAGATAATTACAACCAATAGTCTTATATAATAATCACCATTAACGACCTCAAGCGTATATCCATTAATATAACCAGAAAAGTAATAAACTAAAAACAATATCGGAACAGCGTAAAATGATATCAGATAGAATGAAGTTACTATAACTCGCCCACGAGCATCATCTGCTCTGTCGAAGTAAAAACGCAATGTAGTATGTGCCAGACCAGCCCCAAGAATAATAGCCACAAAAGCGCTAACAGAGTAGGAAAACTCCAGTACACCATATTCCTCAACTGACAACATCTTTGTATATAGCGGCAATAACAGAAAGCCGCCCACACGATTTAGTATGTTACCTATGAAATATATGACACTATTCTTAAGCAGATTCATATTTCAAATGACTTATAATCGCAGACAAAACATCATCAACCATGGAATTTACCCAGAGAATATTATCGACGTTTTTGTCACCAAATCTGTGAACCAGTAACATCACCCAGAATATGACTCTAAGAAACTCGAACTGCTGATGACTTATATTCATTTTATTCATTAATAAAGTGAAATAGCGGGAAATATAACCATCAACATGCCATGGTAAAATATATGATTTGTAAACCTCACTGATATCCATTTGCTTGGTTTTTGACAAATAATAGAGAATAAATGTTAACTGGTCGTAGAGTGGTAAGCAATTATCAAAACAGTGATCCCAGTCTATTAAACTAACAACCTCATCTCCTTCGAATAATATATTTCCAAGCTTATAATCGCCATGAGCAGGCATAACTCTGTAATTATCGCTTTTATCTAGAACTGTTATTAATGCTTGATACAAAGTCGAAATAAGTTGTTTCTTTCCGGGATATACTTCTAACAAACATGATCGCAAAGGTTCAAGCAGTGAAGTTTCAATATATTCGGCATTACATTCTTTACTTTGACTTAATTGATACCTAAACCACTTTTCATTAGCTCGGCGGAAAACCCTGCCTTTGCTGCGGCCAATGTATATTACTTCTTTTCCCTTCACTTTGGTTTCGATAGTATATTCGAAGCCATTGTACGAATACTCACTAATAATCTCAGGAAGATCCAATCCGGGAACCATTCTGTTATATCGTTTTAATGCTGAGCTATTTATCTTTGCATACTTCACACTGAGCTGTGAAAGAAATAACCTCAGCACATACTGATTATCATTCTGGTCAGAAAATATAACTACCTGAACACCAAAATTACCGGCAACAATCCTTTGGACCGTTACACTAACTTTTGGTTTACTTGAAAAAAACGGATCGCAACGTATCAAATCTTTAAAAAGACTATCATCCTTCTTTTGCACACACAGTAACGCTCCTGCCCAGAAATAGCCACCTACAGTAGTGTATAATAATTTCTCTCTGATGCCTCGTAAAAAATCACCGACAACCTTTTGATCTCTATTGACACTCTTGACGTTATAAATTTCCGGTAAAGGCTTGAGATCATCATTAAATAAGAAGCGAGACAAGAACATAGTGGCAACTTCAGGAGTAACGTCCCGCATCATGTTACGCATATAGGAAACACTTAATGCATGATCATTTTTTCTTGTCAAAAAACCTTTATAATAGTATCGGTTATTCTCAAGAACAATTAATACCCCGTTATCTGCTAAGTAACTCATGAAATGAACAAGAAGGTCAGAACCTGAGTGATCCACCAACTTCTTTAGACTCCTGTCTATAACTATCAGATCATAAGTGGTAGTCGCTGAATCCAGAAGATTAAAAGTAAAGTCAGACACTTCAACACATCGTAGCCGCTTATAGTATTCAGATAATGTTTTGGACAGGTTTCTGCTATCATTTGATATCAATAGAACATTTTCAACACTAGGGCCAGCCAGCGATTGCCAGAATAAATAATTATGATTCATATTGCTAGCGACAGACCTGGTAAAGCAAAGATACGAATTTGTTTTTTCTAATACAGAACCAAGTCTTCAAATTTTATTCCCATACACTGACTTATTGATTATATTAGCCGGATTTACCAAACACACCAGAACACTATCCATTGTTTTGGTGCTCACACCCAAGCCTGCTACATAGTTATTGATCTGAACACCTTACCAGAAGATATAGAACGTATTCTAGCAACCAAAGAATTTATGAAATAGTTCTCCTAGTAATCATTCTGATTTACCCTTCTCCTCGAGTACATTTGCTATTCTTTTTAACTGCCGCGCAATTTCCACTAATGCCAGCGAGCTTATTTTTGAAGAGTCTTTATCATACTCAGTTGAGTAGTCATCACCACCCGATGACTCATCCATCAACTCATCAACAGATATATTACGAAACTCACTACGATCTTTGCGTGACTTACTAGCAAACTCCGGCCATTGCAACTCTTCAACAGCAGTGTCTATCACCTCTTGACTTACAACATTAACATTGTCGGCATATGAGCAAGTAAGTGCAGTATCGCATAATGTATTAATTAGGCGCGGAGTTCCTCCGGTATATTTATAGATAGTATCAAACACATCCTCAAACAAATCCTTATCTGATCCAGCAATATTGACTCTATGCTCAACATATTTTCTGGTTTCTTCTTTTGTTAACGTTCTCATATGATAGCGAAGACTAATGCGCTGCAATAGCTGCTCCATATCAGCACCTTCAAGCGCTGCGTTCAGCTCTGGCTGACCAACCAAGATAACGTGGAGAATCTTCTCCTTTTGGGTTTCAACACCCGACAACATGCATATCTCCTCAAGTACTTTCTTGGAGAGATTCTGCGCATCATCTACGATTAAGACTACCCGTTTGTTATTCATATAACTATCAACGAGATACTGATTCAGCATATTCAGCAGCTCAACTTTCTTTGCACTGAATGGATTCATGCCAAATTCAACAAGAACTGACTGCAGAAATTCAACATCATCTAGCTGGGTCTGAAAAATCTTAGCTACATTTATATTCACATCCATTTCAGACAACAATTTTTGTATCAGAGTTGTTTTCCCTGAACCGATTTCACCGGTTATAACAACAAACCCCTCCTGATTAAAAACAGCATATTCCATATATGATATTGCTCTGGAATGTGCTGGACTCATGTATAAAAAGTCTGTATCAGGGGTCAATCTAAAAGGAAAGTCCTTAAGGTTAAAATGGTCTAAATACATAATATCTTACCTTGAAATAGAAAACGTAAAGCCAATACGTTTATCATTATACTGATACTGAGCAATAGTACTCACCACAATCTCTTCACTCAAAAAACCTACAAAGGACATTTTATTATTAAGCCTTTTTATATAACTAAGTTTTGACGTGTACATATTATTTTGGTAATTCTGCAAACTACCTGAGTCAATCTGATTTTCCGAGTCAATATAACTGAGATCCAACCTACTTTTATCCGATATATTGATGTACATAGTAAATGTCTTGGTGAGTCTGATATCTTCATCATCCTCAACTGTATCTTCTCTTACCTTTTCTTCAAGTCTCAGATCATAACCCGTAGTGATACCGTTCGTTTGATAATTAATAGATGATACTTTTTCGATATACACACCGTTTAGCGGTGTACCCAGTGAATCTATAGCATTATTGTTATCCGACAAAGTCTTTGCATAACCCAAACTTATATTACTTAGTCTGGTTGTTTTCCTTTTATACAGAAAAGATGAGGTTGTGTAGTCGTTTCCAGCATCACCACTTAACGCCGACTTGCCAAAAAAAACATCAAATGCATCAACTCTTTTTGAATACTTAAAGCCGACACCTAGTGTTGACTGATCATAATCATTTAACAGACTGTTACTCTCATAAGACACTACCTTGGTTGTGTACTTGAGATACAATTCTTTACCAGCAGACATATTCCTAGACCAGATTAAGTTTGTAATAACGCTAGAGTTATCATTATCTGTCTCGCTATAATCATAAGCGTAAACATAAGAACTTAACTTAAGTGAATTCCCGGAAACCTCCCAGTCAAACACAGGCCCCGTAACAAGTTCATTCACATCCTGAATATTATTTTCATTAAAGTTCAACGATGTATCAATCCTTGTTTGCGAAAATGTATCCCGTAAATACCAGGAATACCGCCCCTTTCTTATTATCCAGTTTGCATCCGTCTTTAACGAACTTCTTGTAACATCACTGGCATAGTTGTTGACAAAATCCATATAATTGATGTTAATTTCCAGATTTGCAGTTAAACCTGCCGCATCTTCATTAACCTTCAAATAGATACCTGTTATGCTGATGCTTTCTTCTACAGGAACCGTTGCTCCTGAACCATCCTCAGGTACTTTTAGAATATTTGATGTGGTTTCGTACGACTGCTTAGCCCCTGCATCTAGCACCAGAGCCTGTAAATCCCCCCAAAATAACAACAAAGAAACCAATAAAAATATTTTCATACGAATAAGAACACATCAAAAACTGAGATCACACCCACTCAGGCACATCATTCATAACCACACCAATTAGCTTGGATTTATCTATCCTCTTTAACGTATTTTCAAGGTCTTTCTTCTTTACCTTTCCATACGGCACAGCTACAACAACATAATCAACAAGATCGATCAGGATACTGGTATCAACCGACTCACTCACCGCTGGTGAATTAAGCACAACATAACGATCCTGATAGCGCTCAACAAGACCATCCAGTAACATTTTCATTCTAAGCGTGGTAAAACTTTCACTTGATCTGCCAGCATTTAAACCTGATGGAATAACGCGCAGTCTTTTTATCCCTACATCTTTGATAATATCGACAACCTCTGCATTACCATCAAGAAAATCAAGCAGGCCGTACTCATAGTCAAGATCCAGCATTGTATCAAGAGTGTCCGACTGAAAATCACAATCTACAACCAGAGATGTCTTGGTCTCATCAAATGAAAAGGCAGCCCCCATATTCATTGATACAAACGAACTATCTACACCATCTCCACATGATGTCACTAAGACAATAAAGTTCTCGTCCTTAGACTTCTGCAGCAGCTGGGTTCGTAAATAACGAAAACTATCGGTAACACTCGACTTTTCTGAACCAGGACGAATAATCTTTTGACTCAGTAGTTTTTCATCATCGATCGTAACATTTTCTTTCATTAGCTTAATTAACGATGAAGATGATGATTGCTTAACCACACTGATAGCACCACCAGTGACAGCTGTTGGAGTTTGCACTTCCCCATCACTTGATGCAGATATAAGCTGGTTAGATCTGCTTTCCTTGGCTTTTCTTAATGCCTCTTCAATTCTACTCACTAGATTTTACCCATTAACTTAAGACTACTGGCAGCTATGTAAATAACAACCACAAGAGATAAAACAACTATTAATACGCGATAATTATTATGCAAAGCGCTCCTGTCCCGATCCGTCCAGTAATGCGGGATTTCTGCTAAAACTGGCACACCCAACTCTTCAGTTATACTGTTAGCAGACCTTACTTTCCCATCCAGTTGTATCAAGCCAAACACAACACCAACAGGTATAATGATTCCCAACAGGATTCCAAGAATCAGAAAATGCATAAAGCGTATACCAAAAGGTCTGATCGGCATTTTTGCACTTTCGAGAATGGTAAATGTAGAACCTTTTTGTTGTGAATCAAGACTCCTTGATATTCTGGCATTCTCTCTTCTTTTTAATAAATCCTGATATATCCCCTGATTTACATCATAATCTCGGGTTAATGTTTGCATCATTGAGTCCCCTTCCTCAATACGCCGCATACGGTCAAACTCGGCATCTAGCAAGGTCTTCATTTCTTCTAAGCGGGCTTCAAGTGTGGCAATTTCAGTTTCTGTTTCCGACAGACTTGATCGCAGTTGCTGATAAATGGGATTGGTTGCTATTGAACTATCAAGATAGGTTTTTCCTTCTTTTCTAGCATTTCGTATGGCCTCATCCCTCGCCTTCACCTCTGACTCTAATATTGCCTTCATATCAGCAATATGATGAGTTATCCTGACAACATCAGGATAAGTTGGTGTATAAGTTAGCAAGAGTGTTTCAAGCTGATTTTCCATTTCAGTTATCTTAACTCGGTATTTACCTTCCTTTGACTGGCTTATCGTCATTGCCGCCTCACCAGAGAGCTGTCTTTGAAACGATTTTTTTCTAATCTGAGCTTCTCTAAGAGCCAATTTTGTATTTTCATATTTAAGCTTGAGATTAGTGACTCGCTCGGTTACTTTTTCCTGCGTACCAGGCCTTGCATCCGGGTTATCTGTAACAAAACGTTTTATTTTTTCGTCAACAGAAGTCAGTTTATCCAAATACTCTGAAGCCTGTTTTTCAATAAACTCATAGGCTGAACGGCTTTCTTCAACTTTGTTTGTTTTTCCTATATCTACAAACAGTTCCGCCATGTTTTTCGTGGTCAAATATACCCGGTTAGGATCCGCATCGGTGAATTCAATTTTTATTAAACTGTCACCTACTTTATTAATCTCGGTTCTTTGTTTAATCGAATCAATGATATTTTCCCTTTCAACGGCATCAGGGCCTTTTTCCAGCCAGCCACTGTACTCAAGAACCTGATCTATGATTTTAGTACCGAGAATGATTTGTTTGGCATTTTTCGCAATATCTTTAGACTCAGCTGTAACAGCTGTACCTTTCATTAAAGGTGTTATTACATTTCTATTATCTACATATATTAAAGACTCGGCACGGTAACGTTTTGGCCAGTTAACACCCACCATCATCGTTAACAGACTGATGATACAAAAGACAATTACGATTTTATTACGATGCCGGAAACTATCCTTTATCGTTAAACTAATCAGCTCCTGAGTTGAATATTGAATCATTATATTTCCTTAAAATAGTCTTTCCGGGACGGTAACAATATCCCCAGCCCTTAACATAATATTTGTCTCAAGCTCGCCATCAAATAAGATATCATCGAGATATATTGGAATAACAATGGTTGAATTATTTTCTTTTCGATAGACCTTAGTTCTGTTTCCTGCAGCAAAATCATTAACCCCGCCGGCTGATAAAACCGCATCCAGAACCGTCATTCCCTGCCTGTATTTAATTGAAATTTGATTTCGCACAGCACCTGTCACCCGTAAACGCGTCAAAAACTCATGACTCCGTAGGTCGGTAATAATAACGGTAACCTGTGGATCTCTGATGTACTTCGCTAGTTTTTTGGTGATGTTCTTAGATACCTCCTCAGAAGTTAAACCACCCGCCAGCACATCACCAACTAAAGGCACTGATATCTTACCGTCAGGTCTCACCGGCACAGTGACATTTAAGTCAGCATTTCTCCAGACATTTACAGCCAAAACATCATCGACACCGATGTGATAATCAGGGATAGAGTGGCTTACAGTCTCAGGAATGTAGTCACTGACTACAGTCAGGTCATTATTAGAACAAGCAGTAATAAGATAAATCAGAACTGATAAAAACGAAAGATGTAAAGAAAACTTCACGAAACAAATACTCCATTATATTAGTATATAGCTAAAACCTAACCCACTATATTGTTGGTCAATGCATAGTAACCAATCTAGCCCGATATTCTATCCGACAAAGCGCTATTAGGTAAGAACTTATAAAATCTATTATACAAAAATGTGAACCATATTAATTAAATCTAATTCTATGTGTCAAATATTCTGACACCCTACAACAGAACGCCGACCATTCCTTCAATTACAGACATTAATAATATAAAATAGGCGCGATTATTTAACTAACACTGTAGGCTTTTGTGAAACTTAGCTTTTTAGAATGTTACCAAATACTGGATATCAACGATGATTGTGACTGGCCCACATTGCGGAAAAAATATAAAACCCTGATCCAACGATCTCATCCCGATCGCTTCGAAGCAGGATCAGCTGAGCAACAGTCAGCCCAAAGCCTTATCCGCAGCTACAATGCAGCCTATAAACAGATAGCCGACTTTTATCAGGCTAATCAGAAACTCCCACCCAGCTTAGCCGATAAAAGTGATGAAAATATCATCGCTCCAAAACCAAGAAAAAAAAGACCTTCTGTTAATCATGAGCATATTAGGGTCAGAAAAAAATCCAGCTCATACAACACGCCAGTAAAATTTATCTTTATATCCGCTCTCATTTTTGTCAGCTATTTTATTAGCTTTTATTTTAACGACAATGTATCAGAGCAAAAAAAATTATCTACTAGCGTAAAACCAGAAATATTACCTGAACATCATTTACATAATCAAAGAAATATTGAGCACAAGCCCATAGCGACTCATCCAACCCAGGAAAAATACTTCACAACTGGATCAGGCTTAGGAGAAGTCATTACAACCCAGGGACAACCAACAAGAGTTGAAGGAAACATCTGGTATTATGGTGAGTCGTCTGTGACTTTTACTGACGGCGCTGTATCAAGCTGGTTCAGACACCCTCAGTTTCCTCTAAAAGTTAAAATCACCGAAAACTCTGGGTTTACTTACCGATCCCGTTCGGATACAGAAGAAAAACCGGAAAAAACACACCAGCCCTACTGGAAACGATAGCCGCTAATAATCAGCGCGCACCTTTACCAAACAAAACAACCTGCAAAGTCTGGAACATAATCGTAAAATCCAGAAACAAACTATAGTTTTTTACATAATACAGATCATACTGCAGCTTCTGTTTGGTATCCTCTTCTGTATCACCGTACGGATAACAGATCTGAGCCCAGCCAGTGATTCCAGGTTTTACTTTGTGTCTTAGTGAATAGTGTGTGATTGTATTATCGTAACCAGAGACAAACTCAGGGCGCTCAGGGCGTGGACCGACAAAGCTCATATCACCTTTTAATACATTAAATAACTGAGGCAGCTCATCAATACGCGTCTTACGGATAAAGGAACCGATTCTTGTTACACGCGAATCCTTCTTGCTTGCGTATTGCGCGCCATCCTTTTCTGCATCTGTTCTCATGCTTCTGAATTTTAACACCGCATAAGGCTTATTATCCAAGCCAACCCTGATCTGCCGATAAAAAACAGGATCTCTTCCGAAACTACTCAAAAAAATCAGAATAGCCGTCAGTAAAATAATCGGGCTTGCCAGAATTAAAATAATGGCTGATACCACAACATCAAATATTCGTTTGCTTGAACTTTGCAGGACCGCATGAGAAAAACCGGTTGAGAAAATCAGTGAACTCGGGTGAAGCGCATCCAGTTGAATATGACCAGTAATTCTCTCGAAAAAACTAACCATATCACGGACATAAATCCCTTCCATTTTACAATTTAATAAATCTGTTGCAGGAAACCTCTTACGCCTGTCGTCTACAGCAACGACGATCTCATCAATACCATTGTTTAATGCAAAGTCAAAAATACTATCATCAGTCTTGATAACATCGGCCTTATTAACAAGAATCTCGCAGTCATTCATTGGTAAATAACCAACAATTTCAAAACCGTTCTCATTACATTTGTCTCTTAATTCCTCCACCTGCGAAGCATGCCTGCCTGAACCAATAACTAATATCCTGCTTTTAAAACCTTCGGAACTCATTACTTTTTGAAAAAATGTTCGGCTCACAATAATACCGAAAAAAGCAACCATCAAAGCAAACCCGATAACACCACGACCTAAAAACAACTCAGGTAAGACATAAAATGCCAGCGTAATCAACAAAAAGCCGAGACCAAAGCCAATAAACAACCTAATCATCATGCTGGCAAAATCACTGATGTGACTGCGCTGATATAAGCCCATTGCAGTCAGTGCCCCCCCCATAATGAGAGTAAAAGTTAAGGCTTTAATCCATAGATCAGCTTCAACGGCAAGATTAGGCTCGGTTGAATTTGAGAAGCGCAACTCAACACCGACATAAACAGAAACATATAATAAAATCGTTTCGATCATGATTAACCAGATAATACTGCTTGGAATATAGTGCCTGAAAACGCGAACCATCCTGAATCCCTGTTATTACTTGTTTATTATCAGTTTATTATATACTCAAACCATCATGACTTTTAAATCTATTAGATTAACTGTAAAAAGGACTGACGTATTTGAATATTTTTTGAAATTATATAACTATTCACTACAAACTTGCATACAATAAACAAAAAATTAATCTTAATCATCGATTGCTAATAATAAAATTGGAGTTTTTATATGCACACCCTTGATTCGGCCAACATCGCCATGATCGGTTTAGGTTACGTTGGCTTACCCTTAGCTGTTGAATTTGGAAAAAAATATTCAACAACCGGTTTTGATATCAATGAGCCACGAATTCAAGAATTGAGAGACGGCATAGATAACACTCTTGAAGTAGAACCTGAACTCTTAGCTTCAGCCACACAGCTGACATTTACCAGCCAGATCAATGACATTGCAAACTGCAATATCTATATTGTGACAGTACCCACGCCCATCGACAAACATAAGCGACCTGATCTGACACCGCTAATAAAAGCCAGTGAATCGATAGGACCGGTGTTAAAAAAAGATGACATTGTTATCTACGAATCAACCGTTTATCCGGGTGCTACTGAAGAAGTCTGCATCCCGATACTGGAAAAACTATCCGGTCTGACATACAACAGCGATTTTTTTGCAGGATACAGTCCTGAGCGGATTAACCCGGGAGACAAAGAGCACCGGGTTACGAATATATTAAAAGTCACCTCAGGCTCCACCGAGGAAATCGCCGAATTTGTAGACCAACTCTATGCCAGCATTATTACCGCAGGTACACATAAGGCCAGTAGTATTCGGGTCGCCGAAGCCGCAAAAGTCATAGAAAACACTCAGCGCGATGTCAATATCGCACTGATAAATGAGCTGGCTCTGATCTTTAATCGTCTAGGCATCGATACGCTGGAGGTGCTAGAAGCCGCCGGTACAAAGTGGAATTTTCTTCCTTTCAGACCCGGCCTAGTTGGCGGTCACTGCATTAGCGTAGATCCCTTTTACCTAACACATAAAGCACAGGAAGTCGGATACCATCCTCAGGTCATACTATCAGGCCGGCAAATTAATGATGGCATGGGCGCTTATGTAGCTGAAACAGTCATTAAAATGATGACTCAGCGAAAAATTCATGTGGTCGGCTCCAATATCTTAATGCTGGGACTGGCCTTTAAAGAAAACTGTCCGGACTTACGTAACACCCGGGTCGTTGATATAATCAACGAACTGGTCAGCTATCATGCAAACGTCGATATCTATGACCCCTGGGTCAACCCTGATGAAGCCGAGCACGAATACAACGTCAGAACCATCGATAGTCCCAAAACTGATCACTACGATGCCATAATCATGGCTGTTGGACATAATGAGTTTCTTCAGATGGGTGTCGACAAAATCCGCACGCTAGGTCACAAAGATCATATTCTCTATGATGTTAAAAGCCTGCTACCCAAGGACAAGGTAGACGCGAGACTTTAGCAAGCACAAAACGGATATCTTTAGTCTGCCCAACAGCAGACTAAAGACCTGCTAATTATTTAGTCAGATCATTCACATACCAGTCCATAGCTTCTTCCAGACCGGCATCAATGCGGTGACTGGGCTCATAACCCAGTAAGTCTCTGGCCTTACTGATATCGGCCAGCGAATGTCGCACATCGCCTGCCCGAAAATCACGATAAACAGGTTTGCTCTGTTTCAGGTGCGGGAAGCGCCCTTCAAGTAATAGCCTAATCGATTCGTACAACTCATTCAAAGTTGTTCTGTCACCCAGCGCCACGTTATAAACCTGATCTGCCGCTTCATCAGAGCCTGTTGCAGCCAGCAGGTTCATCTGAACGGTATTTTCTATATAACAGAAGTCACGACTGGTTTCGCCATCACCATTAATAAAAACATCTTCGTTGTTAATCATGCTCTGAACCCATTTAGGGATGACAGCCGCATATGCTCCCTGTGGATCCTGACGTCTACCAAAAATATTAAAATAACGTAGACCAATGGATTTAAAGCCATAACTGCGGGCAAACACACTGGCGTATAATTCGTTAACGTATTTTGTTACTGCATAAGGCGAAAGCGGATTGCCGATCCGATCTTCGAGTTTAGGAAGACCAGGATGATCACCATAAGTGGAGCTAGACGCCGCGTAAACAAAGCGCTTCACCTTGGCATCACGCGCGGCTACCAGCATATTTAAAAAGCCGTCAATATTGTTTTGATTCGTTGTGATCGGGTCTTCTAATGAACGCGGCACCGAACCCAGTGCTGCCTGATGCAACACATAATCAGCGCCGGAACAGGCCTGATGACAGGTATCAATATCACGCATATCACCGTTAATAAAATTAAAGCGGTTCCACTGTTCCTCACTAACAGCTTTTTGAACGTGATCAAGATTATGCTGATGACCTGTCGAAAAATTATCAAGCCCCGTCACATTCTGATCTAATGACAGCAGCGTCTCTAATAAATTAGATCCGATAAAGCCGGCCACACCAGTAATTAGCCAGCTCTGAGGATTATCGGATAATTGTTTTTTTATTTCGTTGTAGCGTGACATATAACATCCTGTCTTTTATTGTTTTATGATTAAATTTCTAAAGACTTTAAATATTCTTTAAAATCTTTCCCCAGCTCTTCATGCATCAGACCGTATTCAACATTTGCCTGTAAATAACCCAGCTTGCTGCCACAATCGTATCGTTTACCTTCAAAATGATAGGCATAAATTTTTTCATCACGGCGCAATTCTGCGATGGCATCGGTTAACTGAATCTCTCCACCGGCCCCTTTCTGCGTGGTTTTTAATTTTTCAAAAATACCCGGTGTCAGAATATAACGACCAACGACCGCCAGATCAGAAGGCGCATCCTCCGGTGTCGGTTTTTCCACGATTTCATCAACACGCATAACACGTTCGCTGATTTCAAGCCCGGCCATAATGCCATATTTATGTGTTTCATCATGCGGCACCAGTTCTGCACCAATAATGCTGGACTGATATTCTTCATAAGCAGACACCATTTGCTGCAGGCAGTTTTCATTCTCGTTATAAATTAAATCATCTGCCAGAATCACCGCAAACGGTTCATCGCCAATCACAGGGTCGGCGCATAACACCGCATGCCCCAAGCCCAGCGCTTCAGACTGACGAATGTAAATACAATTCACTTCAGGTGGCAAAATTTCCTGCACCGACTTCAGTAGTGACATTTTTTTGTTTTCTTCCAGTTCCTTTTCCAGCTCATAAGCTTTATCAAAATGATCCGGAATCGCCCTTTTATTTCTGCCAATGATAAAAATCAGCGTATCAATACCGGCAGCCACAGCCTCTTCAGCGGCATACTGAACCAGCGGCTTGTCAACTATCGGCAGCATTTCTTTGGGGTTTGCCTTGGTTGCTGGCAAAAAGCGGGTACCTAAACCGGCAACCGGAAACACGGCTTTACGTATTTTTTTCATCTGTTCACTGCACTTATTAATTAGAGTTAATCACATATTACCAAAATTTAACGACGATAACGACCGAGATTATTTTAAATATTGTTTTCTGAACGCCTCAATAAAGTGCACCTTATCTGCCTCAGGCAATGCATTAATCCCACCTGCCGCTTCGCGCCCGCCACCCGATTCAAACTGGCTGCATAATTGCCCGGCAGCGGTTTTATTATTCTGTGGTGCACGAACACTGACCTGATAGCTGTTGTTTTCTGATTCTATTAAGATCGCATGCGCCCGCTCTGGGAAACGATTCGACAAATGATTGCCCAATACACCACTAACCCGGCGACACCATTTCTCAGCCGGCAGAATAAACACGGCGCTCTGCGAATCCATCGTATCAGGCTGCAGATCTGCAGCTTTAGCCATATCACTCTGATAGCCAGCCTTCAGCGTAGCAAAGACTGATTCATGCTCGATAAACTCAAACGGCGAGTGATAGGGTTTTAGCGCCCGGTACAAATCAGCCGGATTAAAATACAAGTCATCAAGTGATGCACCATAACCGTTATAGTTAAGGGATACACCCAGCTCACGTAACAATGTTTTTTGCTGCTGATTCAAAGCTTGCTGGTTCGCCAGCCGTTCTGCACTGGCAATCATATTATCGCCATAGGCGCCGGTAATCGCCCACAGCACATACTGATGATTAAGGTAATCGTTAACCAGCAAACTGGTACAGGTATCGGCAGAGGTATCGATAGTATAGGTAAACAAATTATGCTGCGGAATTTCACCGGGCAAATGGTGATCAAAATAACGAACCTGACAGTGATTAGCCAGTAACTGACGCACCGCCTCTGTGTTCTTAGCCAGCGAAACATCCAGCACCAAGACCTGATCACCAGCGCCAGCCTGCACATTTTTAACTAATTGAATATCGCGCTTAACCCCTGTTACTAATTCAGAGTCAGCAGGATAAACCAGCCGCATTTGTTGCAATGCACAAATACCATCCGCATCACCATTAAAAACATCATATTTCATCACTAATCAAATACCCGCACATTATCATTTATCATAAAACACCTTATGATATAGTATCTCTATACTGTCATTAAATGGAATTCATAAAACAGAATGTCTGATAAAAAGCTATCCAGCTCAAACACCGTCTGGCATCACGCGACAATTACTCGTGACAAACGCGAGCAGCTTCATCAACATAAAAGCATTGTTTTATGGTTTACCGGCTTATCTGGCTCAGGAAAGTCTACTCTGGCACATGCCTTAGAAGATCGCTTACACAAAACAGGCTGCAGCACTTATGTACTCGACGGTGACAATGTACGCCATGGCCTATGTGGGGACTTGACATTCAGTGATGCAGATCGCAAAGAAAACATTCGGCGCATCGCTAATGTGGGAAAATTATTTTTAGATGCAGGGGTTATTATTCTTACTGCATTCATATCCCCTTTCAGAGAAGACCGACAAATAGCCCGAAACTTAATGCAGCATGGTGATTTTTTTGAAATTTACTGTAACTCATCCATCGAAACCTGCGAGCAGCGCGATGTTAAAGGCCTGTACAAAAAAGCCAGACAAGGAGCCATTCCTCATTTCACAGGTATCTCATCGCCATACGAAGCGCCCGAAAACCCTGATATAGAAATAAAAACCGATCAGTTATCTCTGGAAGACAGTGTAGAATTACTCATACAACACTTAAAACAACGCGGTATTTTACAATAATAATATTTAAGCCATGGCTATTAACCAAGCCTTAATTGACTTTAACACCATTAGATTTACAGACAAATATATTTCGTTTATAACACCACAATAATAACCGCCAGCACGTAACAACAAGATCAAAACATTAAACTCGTTATCTATAAATTTTTACAACGGTTCGTTTAACCCTCTCTTACAACCATCTTCTCCTTGTTATAACACACCAACCAATCATTATTAGAATGTGAAATTAAAGATACTGTATGTCTTGCTGATTCGTGATAAATTGTATATCTATATGGTTGTCATCATTATGAAACTCATCAGTCTGCTGCTAGCAACAACCAATATCTTGCAATGCAATCGTTGTCAGGCTGGCCAATAAGAAATAAAATCGTATGAAAATAATAGAAGTCATTACACATAGCGGCAATATTAGCTCTGTAAAAAGTATTGCTGAACAATATGGTGCTATTGACCAGTGGACAGCTGCTAACTCAGATGACGAAGAACGTCAGGTTGTGCGCTTACTTGTTGACGACCCACAACGACAAATCATTATGGATGCACTTCAGAATATTCTGAGCACAAATACCAGCAGCCGGATTGTGGTACTGCCTGTTGAAGTGTCCCTGCCTCTTTCTGAATCAGACGATAAAAACAAAGACACTAACAAAAGCAGCTCAGGCTCCAGCACACGTGAAGAACTATTTCAAAGCATTAGTAAAAATGCTGAGTTAAACAGCAATTTTATATTGCTGGTTATTTTATCGACTATTGTGGCGGCTATCGGCCTTATTGAAAATAACGTCGCGGTGGTGATCGGTGCTATGGTTATCGCGCCGTTACTGGCTCCTAATATTGCGCTGGCACTCGCTGCTGCGCTAGGTGACATACCACTAATGCTGACGTCTCTGCGAACAAACCTGGCAGGTCTTACATTAGCGTTTACTTTGTCACTGATATTGGGCTGGCTATTACCCATTAATCTTGACAGCCATGAACTCATGTCTCGCACCTATGTCGGGCTGGATTCTGTTGTACTTGCGCTAGCCTCTGGGGCTGCTGCTGTCCTGTCACTTACTACCGGTTTGTCGAGTGTGCTGGTTGGGGTGATGGTCGCTGTTGCATTATTACCGCCGGCCGCGACTGTCGGGCTGATGCTCGGTTCAGGTGAAATGAATTTAGCGCTTGGCGCAGGACTTTTACTCGCCGTGAATATTGTCTGCGTCAATCTGTCAGCAAAAATAGTATTTCTATTGCGCGGCATTAAACCCCGCACCTGGCTGGAAAAACGTAAAGCCAGGCAGTCAATCATTATTTATATTGTATTTTGGATAATGACTCTCCTTGTATTGCTGATCGCCATCTATCTGCACGGCAACTGGTATAAGGCTTAAAGTGTCAAAGACCGGAGTCCTGCAGCACTCTGTTGACTGTCGTAAAAGCTGATTCGGTATTTTTATTTAGTTATCTTTAGGCATGCCGTGCATGCTTTTTCTTCATATTGAAATACACTCACCATGCTCAGGAATATTTGCCTGCCAGCCATCCGTAGACAGGCGCTTTTGTAGCATACTTTTTGCTTCAGCTTCACCATGCACAAGGTATAGCTGAGGCTGCGCTGTATTAAAATTACTGACCCAATCCACTAATTGTGACTGACTGGCGTGCGCTGAAAACCCACCCAGTGTGTGAATAGTCGCCTTTACCGCTATTTCCTCATCACCTATTCTAAAGGTTTTAGCACCATCAATAATCGCGCGCCCCGGCGTTCCATAAGCCTGATAGCCGACAAAAACCACGTGAGCATTATGTCGCCACAGATTATGTTTAAAGTGATGCCGGATACGGCCACCGTTACACATACCACTGCCGGCAATAATAATCGCGCCAGCATTAATTTGATTAACAGCAATCGACTCTGCCGTGGTCACCGAATAACGCAACGTTGGCAAAAAGGTATGCAAGCTGCCCGACTCACCTTGTCGCAGTGCCGCGTTATCCTCGCTGTTGAATATATTCTGATAACGGTGGTAGACCTCGGTGGCGGCAATCGCCATTGGACTATCCAGATAAATTGCCTGCTGTTTTAGCAGGCCTTTTTGATAGAGCTTTCCAAGATAAAAAATAATTTCCTGAGTGCGCCCGACTGCAAACGAAGGAATTAAAATATTGCCACCATTCTCCGAAGCCTCCACAATGATCTTTTCAAACTGCTCCAGAGTTTGCTCAATTGGTCGATGATTTCGGTCGCCATAAGTCGACTCCATCAACACCACATCAGCCTCTGTAACTGTTTCAGGGTCACGCAAAAGAGCGGCATTTCTGTTGCCAAGATCGCCCGAAAATACCAGCTTCCTCTCTACACCATCTTCAGTAAAAAATAGCTCTACTATCGCAGAGCCAAGAATATGACCCGCATCACGAAAACACACCTCTATACCATCAGCCACAGGCTGACGACGACCATAAGGGATACCCTGATAAAGTGTTAAGGCATTTTCAACATCGTCAAGATCATAGATCGGCTCAATCAATGGCTTTGCTGCACGGCGCTGACGCTTATTCTCCCATTCCGCGTCGCGCATTTGTAACGACGCCGCGTCCTTATGCAGAATTTCCAGCAACTCGCAGGTTGCATACGTCATAAACACCGGGCCGTTATAACCCTCCGCCGCCAGCTGTGGAATACGGCCGCTATGATCCAGATGCGCATGCGATAACAAAACAGCATCCAGTTTAGCGATGTCGAATGGAAAGGCTTCAGAATTGGCTTTTTCTGCCTCATGTCCGCCCTGAACCAGCCCACACTCCAGCAAAATTGTACTGCTCTGCGTTTCAATCAGATAAGCCGATCCAGTAACACCTGCTGTCGCACCATAAAAAGTTAAACTTGCCATCCTGATTCCTCCTCAGAGCACTTGCAAACAATCCCTTTTGTTAAACTCGCCTTAACTGTTCTATAGCAAACATATCTGATCAACCGGATGATTTAAAACAAATACTAATAATAAAACCGCTCAGCCAGTCAGCAGATACCTTAACCATAACGCCGTAGCTCAATACTAAAGCAAGTGGTATTTTATGCAGGATGATTGGCCAACGATTATCGCAAAAGACAAAACAGATAACTGAGTGGCGATTGCAGGCCACGACAAGAAATGGAAGTGTCTATGTGTCTCACTGCCAGCACAGACCGGGCAATATTTTATGACAGGCACAAAAAAAGCCGCTTTACAGCGGCTTCTTAAGTTGTAATGGCGTCCCCAAGGGGAGTCGAACCCCTGTTGCCGAGATGAAAACCCGGTGTCCTAGGCCTCTAGACGATGGGGACGCAGCCTTATGAGAACGATTCACTTCGAGAAGTGGGCCTCTCGTTCAAAGGAGGCGCAATAATACGGAATCGTTCAGATCTTGTCTAGGCCTTTTTCGCATTTTTTTATAAAAATTAGGTAATTCTTATATTCAATAAGCGAGCCTGCTGTCATTTGGTTAATTCTTGTTCATTTTTAGAAAAAAAGCAGTGGGCAGAAAATTTTGAATTTTGTAAATCCCATGTCAACCACACACTTACGTCTTTTGCTGCAAACTGAGCACTGTAAACTCAGCTACACCCTTTCTTCATCCTTCACTCATTTCCTCTTCGATTTTCTCCCATGAGTCTCGCAGCGTCACCGTTCGGTTATAGACGATTTTGTCTGAGCTGGCGCTATCTAGGCAAAAATAACCCTCTCTCTCAAACTGGAAGCGCTCGCCCGGTGCGGCATCTGCTAACGCAGGCTCGATATAGCAGCGGCTGAGAATCTGTAATGAGTCCGGGTTTAAACGCTGATGATAATCCACACCGTCTTTAGAGCTGTCGGGTACCGGGTGGTTAAACAGGCGATCATAAAGCCGTATTTCGGCCTCCAGCGCATATTGAGCTGAAACCCAGTGGATGACGCCCTTAACCTTCCGACCTTCTGGATTCTTACCCAGCGTGTTTTCATCATAATGACAGCGTAATTCAATGATTTCACCCTGCGCATCTTTAATGACCTCGTCACAGCGAATCACATAGCCATAACGCAGTCGCACTTCTTTGCCTAATACCAGTCGTTTGAATTTTTTATTGGCTTCTTCGCGGAAATCATCACGGTCGATATAAACTTCACGGCTGAAGGCTACACTACGACTGCCCATTGCTTCATTTTGCGGGTGATTGGCCGCCGATAACTGTTCGACTTTATCTTCCGGGTAGTTTTCTATCACCACTTTCAGCGGGTTTAACACCGCCATACGACGCGGGGCATTGGTATTTAAATCATCGCGAATCGCGCTTTCAAGCATACCCATTTCAACACTGTTATCAGATTTGGTCACACCAATGCGTTCACAAAACTCAACAATGGATGCCGCGGTATAACCACGTCGGCGTAAACCGGCAATAGTGGGTAAACGCGGGTCATCCCAGCCATCAACATGGCCTTCATCGACCAGCTCGGTTAATTTACGTTTGCTCATCACAGTAAACTGCAGGTTTAAACGCGAAAATTCGATCTGCTGGGGATGACAGTCAATCGATATATTATCTAATACCCAGTCATATAATGGCCGGTGGTCAGCAAATTCCAGTGTGCACAGTGAGTGTGTAATGCCTTCAAGTGCGTCTGAAATTGGGTGGGTGAAGTCATACATTGGGTAAATACACCATTCCTCACCGGTCTGATGATGCACCACGCCGTGGCGAATGCGATATAGCGTCGGGTCGCGCATATTCATATTGGGCGCTGCCATGTCAATTTTGGCTCGTAAAACGCGGCTGCCATCGACAAACTCACTGGCTCGCATGCGCTTAAACAGGTCCCGATTTTCTTCTACGCTACGATCGCGATAAGGGCTGTTCTTACCAGGCTCTTTTAAGGTACCACGGTATTCTCGGGTCTGCTCGGCGCTTAAATCACAGACATAAGCCAGTCCCTTGTCAATCAGCTCCAGTGCGTACTGATAGAGCTGTTCAAAGTAATCTGAAGCGTAGAAAAGCCGCTCTTCCCAGTCAAAACCCAGCCACTTCACGTCCTCCTGAATTGCATGGATATAATCCTGCTTCTCTTTACTGGGATTGGTGTCATCAAATCGCAGGTTACAAAGCCCCTGATAATCTCTGGCGACGCCAAAGTTCAGGCATATCGATTTAGCATGTCCGATATGTAAAAAACCATTAGGTTCGGGCGGAAAACGCGTATGCACCTTGCCAGCGTTCTTATTGGCAGCAAGATCATCATCGATAATATGACGAATAAAATTAGAGGGCTTATTAGCTGAATCGGAACCGTCGAGGCTCATAGATAAAACCTGTAAATATTTAAAAAAAGCTATTTTACATGAAAATAAGGCAAGTGATTAGTTTAAAACTAATCCTCCTCCTCTCCCTAAACATATCTCAATGTAAGGTGCATAATATGCACCTATATCAACAATTAAATAAATCCAAGTTATTAAATATGAGCACAATCAACACAGACCATCTCTCTCGCTGTTTGCGGACACTAGAAAATGCATTCATTCAGTTAGAAAAAAGTGAAAGAGATAGCATCGACTACGATATTTTTTCGATATGCGGCAGTAAAAGGCTTTGAGATTTCCCTAGAAACAGCAGGAAAGCTCCTAAGAAAGGCCATCAAACCGTATTTTGCAACTTCAAAAGAAGTGGATAGACTAATCTTCAAAGACGTTTTCCGCTATGCCGGCAAACATGATCTCCTTACTACTGGGGAAATAGAACGCTGGTTTGAATATCGTGGTAACCATAACAATACAGCTCACGATTACGGCAAAGACTTTGCTGAAAAAACATTAGTATTATTAGCCAGATTTATTGAAGATACCAAACAGTTAATTAAAGTGATCAATAATGCCAAGTCTTGATCTGCCACCCAAATACCAAAAAGAACTGGTTAAATTAATTAAAGAATATATGCCAGACTCAAACGTATGGGCATATGGCAGTAGAATTACACCCAGCCACCATGACACAAGTGACCTGGACATTGTAATTCAGCAAAAAAAACACTCTATCGACAAACTGGTTGATTTAAAAGATGCTATAAAAAACAGCAACATTCCGATTCTTGTGGATGTAATGGACTGGGACTTAATTCCAGAATCATTTAAAGAAGAAATCCAAAAAAAGCACATAAGCATTTACCCTTAGCACCACCACAATTTAAGTCTCTGGATCCCGAATAACCACGGCGAGAATGACTTCTAACTTCAAAACCATTTGCAGCAGACCAAAGGTTTTGATAGAGTATTTTCGTGGTTTTATATGACCACTCACATAAGCAATGACGCTACCACATGTGACTAAACTGATAAGGACATCAACATGAAGATATCTGATCCTCGGGTGCTTACTCGACTTTTAAAAACTTACCGCCACTCCATTCTCAGCATCGCCCTATTCACAAGCTCCGGCCTCAGCCATGCGCTGGTTATCAGCGACTTATACCTCTCTGAAATCATGGCTAACCCGCAAGCCGTTAGCGACAGCAACGGTGAATGGTTTGAACTATATAACCCCACTGCAGAGGCCTTCAGCTTTAATGGCCTGATTCTGTCGGACAACGGTTCTGACTATCATCTTATCGACACCAGCGATGCATTAACTATCCAGCCAGGCGATTATTTTGTTTTTGGCAGAAATGGCGACAGCAACAGTAACGGTGGCTATAACCCGGATTATGTTTACGACCACTTTTTGTTAGCCAATGGTGACGATGAAATCATCTTAAGCGACCTGCTGGGAAACAGCCTGCAAATCAGTTATGAAGCCGGTTTTGTCAGCAGCGGCCAGAGCATGGAATTGACTGACCCGCAGATGCTGATATCCGATTATCAACTGAGCACAGTCTTTAGCTATGGTGCCGGTGACTTTGGCTCACCCGGCACAGCCGGCAGCACGCAGTTGCCTGCTAGCGCTGTTGCCGAGCCGTCAAGCATTTATCTGCTGATCATCGCTTTGGGGGGTTATTATCTGCTAGCCAGAAACAAAGCTTTTTGCGGCAATAGAATCGACCTCAATCAATTTGGCAAAAAGTTATTGAGTACAAAACAACTGGCAAGTTAGCCAAGCAAAACTTTCTGCGCATCATTCTCGCCAGCGATGGCCAGAGTGATGTCCTGACTCTACAATGTTTTGCTCAGCTCAGTAACGCCCATAGCTATCATCAAAGCGCACAATATCATCCTCACCCAGATAACTGCCTGACTGCACCTCGATCATTTCCAGTGGTAACACACCGGGATTTTCCAGCCGGTGTTTAACACCCATCGGGATGTAGCTCGACTGATTTTCAGTGATGAAAAAAACCTCATCACCGCGACTGACTTTTGCCGTGCCTTTGACCACAATCCAGTGCTCAGCACGGTGATGATGTATTTGTAATGACAACGCAGCACCCGGCTTAACAACAATGCGCTTGACCTGAAAACGCTCACCCTGATCAATACAGTCATAACTACCCCAGGGCCTCTCTGCCTGACGATGAACTGTCGCTTCAGGGCGAGCTGCCTCAGTTAATCTATCCACGATCTGTTTTACATCCTGCACCCGGTCTTTTGATGACACCATAATCGCGTCAGCGGTTTCAATAATCACCAGATTATCTACCCCGACAGCCGTCAGCAGTTTACTGCTGGCATGACAGTAACAATCGCGGACATCGTGCAGAGTCACATCACCGATAATCGCATTACCGGCCGGATCTTTTTCACTGATCTCCCATAAGGCCGACCATGAACCCAGATCACTCCATTGTGCATCCAAAGGCACAACAACAGCATCGCGGGTATTTTCCATCACCGCATAGTCAACCGACTCTGCAGCGCAGCGCGAAAAAACCGACTCATCGAGTCGCAAAAAATCAGTGCCGGTCGTCATCGTTTCAACCGCCGCTTCACAGATGGCATATAGATCCGGGCGCTGAGCCTTAAGCGCAGCCAGATAGCACTGCGCCTTAAACATAAACATGCCGCTGTTCCATAAATAATCAGCGCTTATCAAATAAGCCTCAGCCGTCTCTAAATCAGGTTTTTCAACAAATGCCTCCACCGCAAAACCCAGGTCCGCAAGTCGATTACCTTTTTTAATATAGCCGTAGCCGGTTTCCGCTTTATCGGCGACAACACCAAAGGTCACCAGCTTATCATCTCGCGCCAGTACTTCAGCCTGCGCTATTGCTGCATGAAAAGCCTCTGTATTTTTAATCAGATGATCTGCAGGCAACACCAGCAACAGCGCATCATCGTCATTTTTTAACGCATGAAAAGCGGCCACAGCAATCGCTGGTGCGGTGTTTTTGGCGACAGGCTCTAAAATAATATCAGCATCGCTGACGGATAATTCGCGTAACTGTTCCGCAACGATAAACCGGTGTTCGTGATGACAGACAACCAGAGCTGGCCGGCTATCCAGATCGTCAAGCCGCATTAAAGTTTGTTGTAATAATGTGCGCTCACCGTCCAGTGCCAAAAACTGTTTGGGATAATGCTGACGAGAAAGAGGCCACAGACGGGTACCGGCCCCGCCACAAAGAACAACGGGCAGCATAGACATTCCTGTAAAAAATAAGACGGAGTCGGTTTGACTCTGCCAAAAAAGTTAGCCGCTACTCATTAAAAAGCAGCGCCAGCAGACACACCAGATATACCTTCGTTTTGATTGATTAAGCTCTGCCAGCAATAAAACAGCCTGCGATTAACAATAGTGAACTTCAGCCATTAATGCAGCTGCTTGTCATTATCAGCAGACGATAAAATATTTTTAGCCGATGAAGAGCTAGCGGGCCGATTCAATGCGTGCTTTTCTGGCCGATAACCCGCAACCGCCTGCTCTAATAACTGGATAATCCTTCGCGTATCAAACTGACTGAGAGCCTGCTCAAAATCACTTTTGTAGGCCAGTAACTGTTGCCATGATAGTTTTTCTTCCGCCGCTCTCATAATTTTTGGGTGCTCGGTACCGGTAACATTATTACCAATCAGTAGTTCTTCAAACATTTTTTCACCGGGACGCAGGCCGGTGTATTCAATCGAAATATCGCCTTCTGTTGTCTCATCGCTAAGCTCAAGACCGTTTAAGTGGATCATACTGCGCGCAAGATCATCAATTTTAATAGCCTCGCCCATATCCAAAACAAACACATCACCACCTTTGGCCAGCGCACCGGCTTGTATTACCAACTGAGCCGCTTCTGGTATCGTCATAAAGTAGCGCGTGATTTCCGGGTGAGTCACCGTTACCGGTCCACCTGTTTTTATTTGCTGCCTGAACAACGGAATCACCGATCCCGACGAGTCCAGCACATTGCCAAACCGAACCATAGTAAAGCAAGTGCCTTCACTGTGTTCTGCCATGCCCTGCAGCACCAGCTCTGCCATCCGTTTGCTAGCGCCCATTACATTGGTGGGGCGAACGGCTTTATCGGTGGAGATCAGGACAAAGGTTTCGACACCAGTCGCTTTCGCTGCCTCGGCAGTACGCCAGGTACCAAAGACATTATTGCGCAATCCTTCAAGCGGGTTTTGCTCTACCAGTGGCACGTGCTTATATGCCGCAGCGTGATAAAGCGTGTGCACAGCAGTACTGTTTAATACCGCTTTAAGCCGTTCAGAATTTGTCACTGAGCCTAATACCGGTATGATTTCAATAGCGCTATGCTGATCGACAAATTCCTGCATAAGCGTATAAAGTGCAAACTCATTTTGCTCAAACAGGATCAGTTTAGCCGGTCCAAACTTCACAATTTGCCGACACAGTTCAGAACCTATTGAACCCCCTGCTCCTGTCACCATCACATTCTTGCCACGTATGCAGCGCTCTATCAGCTCAGGCACAGGCGGCACATCAACTCTGCCTAACACATCTGCCGCTTCAATTTCTCTGATATCGGTAAACTTAGCACTGCCAGAAACCAGATCAGCAATACCCGGCAGCGTGCGCACATGCACCGGATAGCGCTTTAATTTTTCCAGAATTTGATGACGCCGCTGATGCGACAGTAACGGCATAGCCAGTAACACCTGCGACACGTCAAATTTGTCGATTAGTTTTGCCATTTCATCAAAGCGATAGACTTTAATACCGTGAATTTCACTGCCATGCATCTCCGGATTATCGTCAATAAATACCACAGGCTCTAACTCCCAGCCGGTCTGCATGGCTTTGGCCAGCTCGGCACCGGCTGAACCGGCACCGTACACAGCTACTGGCAGTTTATTTTTTTTCCTGCTGGTATATGAGTGGATATATCCTCGATAAAACAGACGACTTCCCGCAATAAACAACACACTCAATAGCCAGAAAATAATAAACACCGAACGCGGCACTGTCTGGGCTTGTGTCATCACCACCAGCGCCAGTAATATCAAGGTAGTAATCGTCATGGCTTTAACAATCGTCAGCAATGCTTTGCTGCCAACATAACGTAACACCGCGCGGTACAATCCCATGCGTACAAAAATCGGTACCGCTATAAATGGCGTCACAACAAATAACCACTCATTAGTAATAATTTGCGGCCACCATTCGCCCAGTCGCAATGCAAAACCAGCCCACAAGGCAATCGGTAACGCAATAAAATCTATCGCCACCAACAACAATCTTTTAGTATTTCGTGAATAACCACTCAATAATTTATACATGGCGAATACCTGTTTTAAAATTCTGTACCAATATCAGTTTCCGCCTGCTTGCTGGCTTGCCTGTAACATTACCTGACTGATCGCGGCCGTTGTTTGCTGCAGCTCTTCATCGGTCAGTGTTGGATGCACTAAAAACATGATACTGGTCTCACCTAACTTTTTCGCGGTGGGCAGACGTTGCTGAGGACGCCAGCCAGTGTCATCAAAAGCTTTTTCTAAATAAACCTCAGAACAGGAGCCCGTAAAACACGGTATACCCAGAGCAACAATTTCACTGACAATTCGATCACGATCCCAGCCATTATTTAATTTCTCCGGTCGTACAAACAAATAACACTTATACGCAGCATGATCAACATGATCGGGTACAGCAGGGACACGCAAGGCGTCAAACTGACGCCCGCAATCCCAGATTTTTTTGGCGTTAGACTGTCGTTTTTCAGTCCAATGCGCTAGCTTTTGTAGCTGCAGTCGTCCAATCGCAGCCTGCATTTCGGTCATCCGATAATTACTGCCAAAAGAATCATGTAACCACCTGAAGCCTGGCGCATGTTCTTTTTCAAAAACAGCCTGCCATGATTTACCATGATCTTTATAAGACCACATCTTTGACCATAACCGCTGATCGCTTGTAGTCACCATGCCACCTTCACCACCGGTCGTCATAATTTTATCCTGACAAAAAGACCAGGCAGCGATATGCCCGATACTACCGACCGAGCGTCCTTTATATCTGGCACCATGCGCCTGCGCGCAATCTTCAATCACGTATAGATTTTTATCCGCCGCCAGCGCCATGATAGGATCCATATCACAGGGCCAGCCCGCCAGATGAACACAAATAATGGCTTTGGTTTTATTTGATAATACAGAGGCTATAGATTGTGCCGTAATGTTCTGACTATCGGCATCCACATCAGCAAAAACCGGTACTGCACCAACGCTGACTATTGAAGAAACCGATGCGATAAAAGTGCGCGATGTAACCACCACCTCATCCCCTGCCTGCAGTCCTATTACTTTTAACGCTAACTCTAATGCCAGCGTTCCATTAGCCAGTGCTATCGCGTACTCAGTATCAGCCCAGGCAGCAAACTCAGTTTCAAAATCACGGCACTCAGAACCCGTCCAATAGTTCACTTTATTAGACAGTAATACTTTAGAAACGGTATCGGCTTCTTCTTGTGTGTAAGAAGGCCAGCTCGAGAAAGGACTCTTCAATATTTTATCTCAATCATAATATATATTATTCCACGGCCTGCTTGGCAGGAACACCAGTGACGACAGTGTGAGCCTCAATATCATTAACTACCACGGCACCTGCACCAACAACCGTATGCTCGCCAATATTTACAAGCTGGCGAACACTTGATCCAATGCCAAGCCATGCACAATTACCGATAACAACTCCCCCTGCAATGTTTGCACCTGGGCTAACATGCACGCCATCACCTAATGAACAATCATGATCGATCGTTGCACCTGTATTAATAATACAACTATTACCTAAAACAGCATCAACATTAATAACGGCTTTTGGCATCACAACACTACCGATACCCAACGTGACATAGCGACTCATGACAGCTGATGGATGAATGATATTCACTAACTTCGCATCTTTACTGGCAAGTTCAGTCATTTTTTTAAGCCGGGTAGCGTTATCACCAATGGCAACAATAACACCATCATATTGAGATAACTCATTCAGCAGTGTATCGGTATTACCGACCACAGCCCAAACACCATTAACCTTGTACTCCGGCCAGGCATCATCATAAAACACGATCTTTTCCCAGCCAGATACGGTAGCGCAGTCAGCAACCACTTTACCATGCCCACTTGCGCCAAGAACTGCCAGACGTTTCATCACCCATTACCTTCAAATTTTTGTGCCGTTACCTGACCGTGTTCAGATATACCTTCACGTGCCAAGACCTTTTTAACTGTCATTAATAATATTTTTATATCCAACCAAAATGACTGGTGGTCAACATACCAAACATCCAGTTTAAATTTTTCTTCCCACGATATACCATTACGCCCATTAACCTGCGCCCACCCGGTAATACCGGGCTTCACATCATGGCGTCTCTTCTGCTTATCTGAGTAGAGTGGAAGGTACTCAACTAATAACGGACGAGGGCCTACCAGACTCATATCACCCTTAATAACATTCCACAGCTCCGGAAGTTCATCGAGACTTAAACTACGAATTTTTCTACCCAGTGAAGTCAAACGATCACTATCTGATAACATTTCGACCTGGTTATCGTTCACATCTTTCATAGATCTAAATTTTACTATTTCAAACACCTCACCCTGAAACCCCGGTCGCTTTTGTTTATATAAAACAGGAGAGCCCATATTAATTCTCACTATTAAAGATACAAAGACAAAAACGGGGGTAAGAATAAGCAATGCTAAACATGAAAAAACCAGATCGAATATACGCTTCATTTTAATATTTCTAAGTAAGTGAGTTTGGTAAGTAAGTCAGCTGCTATTTTATTAAAATCATGGTCCTTTTTAAAATATTCATAACCCCTCAAGCCTTTTTCATATAACTCTTGATTATCAAAATTGATAATATTTTTAATGATTGAATAAAGACCAACATCTTGGCTCGGTTTAAAACAAAAACCAGCACCTGATAATTCAACAGGATTGTTAGGCGAGTCAGAACCCAGTAAAATAAACTTTTTTGCCATCATATAATCGAAAATCTTATTCGGACTAATACCATATTTATATAATTCAGGTAAATCCTGAAACCCACAGTAACAAATATCCGAATATGACAATGCAGACTGCATTTGATCCTTAGGTATTGGAGACAGATGATATATATGCGACGAGCAAGTCATTTCTATCAATTCTTTTTTTAATATTCCATCCCCGATAAACACGAACGCAACATCTGAATTATCTTTAAATTGATTAGCAGCAGATATCAATATATCCAACCCATTTGGCGGCCCCATGCTGCCAGTGTGCATGATAACACGTGAATATGCACTCCTTATTCTAGTTAATATCTGTTCATGAAAATTTGAGTCAGCCCAGTCAATGTCCTCAAGATAGCCGTTAGGCATATATAAAAAGCGCTCAGATGTGACCCCCTTATCTCCCATATACATCAATGCGTTTGGAAGCACTGATGTCACCAAGTCTGAATGTTTATAAGCCATTCTCTCAAGCACCGATAAAACTATTGAAAGTGGATGCCATTTAGAAACACCTAAAAGCAAGTTAATAGATAACGGCCATAGATCACGCACTTCAAAGACTAATTTTGCACCATAGCGTTTTGCCCATTTAATACCGGCCACTATATGGAAAGGGTGCACTGTAGTAACAATAATAACATCTGGCTTTTCCAGAAGCCCCTGCTTTACAAAATCGTATCTCCAGCATGCATAGGCATAAGAAAGCATATTCAGAACACGCGATAAACCGTTACCTTTATATTTAGGGGTTTTAAGCCAGAGAAAAGGAATATCATCAATTACCTTAGTTAGAACTGTCTCTTTTTGCTCAGGCAGATTGTTTCTCTGAAAGTGATGAAATGAAGAGGCTATAACAGCACATTCAGAACCTGCATTTATAATACCCCTGGCTAAATTGTATGATCGGCCCTCCCTAGGTCTGTCACTAGCACCAGCATAATGATTCATATACCAGATTTTCATTTTTACCTAACTCCACTGACAATCAATGAATCGATATATAAACAGACAAATTGTTTATTTTGAGCACAAACAATTTGTCTGGAAATTTATTCAACTTCTAAACTACATTTATTGTATATATAAAATAATGATAAAAATAACTTTCATCAATCAACTACTTTGGAATACGAATTAACACTGACCTAGATAAGGCTCTTATATAGATCAAGCAACTTTTTTTCTTCAATCCCCCAGTTATACCTTGATTGAATTGCTGTCTTGCCATTCTCCCCCATCTGCTCCGATTGAATGGGATTACTAACCAAAAAAATAATGGCCTTGGCTATCTCACCCGTATTCAGTGGGTCGACACAGAGCCCACATTTATTACTTTCAATTATTTCACTCCAAAGTGGAAAATTTGAAGCAATCACTGGTATCCCAGCACTCATATACTCAAACATTTTTACTGGTAACGCATCTATATAGTTTATTGTAGGGTGAAGTGTTACCAGCCCTGCCTTCGACATCCCTAAAGTATTTTTAACACCTTGCCGACCCTGCCAACCTAGCTCATCGACATATTCCCAGCCAGCGTATTTTTTAACCTCTAATTCAACATCTTTCTCAGAAAACTCTCCACATAACTGCAAACGGGCCTTGCCAGTAACTTTCTCCATCGCATTTACAAGTTCTCTTATACCTCGAATTGAAGCAATACCACCCACATAGCAAACATAGTTACGCTTTTGGTTCCAGTTATTTGCAACTGATACCAATTCACCCAGTATTGGGAAATTATTAATATCAATGGTAACTGGGTTAATCAACAAAAACTTATCACGAATAAAAGGAGTGGCGGTGACAATTGCATCAAAATGTTTACACGCCCAGGACTCATAAATATCAAACGCCTTGGAAAGACCCCATCTAACCAGTTTATTTAGATAATGCTTACCTAATAATTGCTTTGGGACATCTTCGTGAGCATCAAAAATAACCGTTTTACCCAGACGCTTTAATTTCAAACCAATATGAATCAATTCTGGATCATGCAGGTGATAGGTATCACCATCAATTTCACAGGCCTTTTGATATACTTGTTCTGTAATTTGAAATACACGATTGAAGCGACCAGAAGGCTGACCCACATCAAAAACAGATACATTATTTTGAACACCATCTCCCTTGCCATCTGCGACAACAAGAGATACTGAAAAGCCTGCTTTAACAAGTGAGCAACATTCTTTATGAAATATACGCACATCGTATCGTGGATGTACTGATGTCAAATGAACTATATTTTTTTTAAGCATATAATGTGACAGCCATTTTGGTACAGGTTATTTAAGTATTAATCTTTAAATACCTAATTAACTGCACAATAATATTACAGATTAAAGAACATAATTGATAGCAATGTACCTACAGCCACATTATATAATATACAACTTCACTTATTCATCATAAGATCATTAATACTTTGACAAAACCTTAAAAAATAACACATAAAGACTCAACTTTCTTTTCTTGATAAATACATCAATATAATCGCCACAAGTAAACCATGCGTTAACATTACAGTTAAAAGATCGGATGAAATTAACAAATCCCTTAATGGTACAATCGTCAATGCCACCGCTAACCAAACTGGTAATTCATTATACGATATATCATTTATAAACCTCAAAATAATCCCGATAATAACCGAGTATAAAAAAACGCCATACAGACCAGCATTTGCATAACCACTAGATATATATCCGTTATTAGCACTCATATATTCATTACCTAGATAACGGCCAACAACTTGTGCTACCCCTAAGTCATAGGGATACACTAGGAGTTTTGACAATATTGAATTTGACCAAAAAACATGCGCATTCATACTAAAAAAATCGAAATACACAAACGTTAATTGTGCCGGTACATAAAATACTCTTCTTGAAAAAAGCGTTGTCAGCCAAATGTCATTATACAAAAAATAAGATATAAGCGTAAGTAGAATAATTACCGAGTAAATGATTGGAACAACAATCAAACTTTTTGTTTGTCTAAAATAAAACCAAACACCCAGCACGACAAAAGGAAGAAGAAAAATCGTTTTATGATTTGAGGCGGCAAAGAAATATGTTTGAACAAGAACTAAAATTGCAAAAAGGTAATATCTTTTATAGAAAAGAGAAAATACCATTAGAAATATATTAAATATTTTAAAAGTCCATGTATTAGTATAGGCAAGGACACCAAATGTAGAAATTTCTGCATTTCCATACCTAAAATCGTAAATCCTACTTAAATCAATATTCAATTTAACGCCGGATATGAAATACCACACTGTCAAAAATACAACAAATCCAAACGAAACCACAATTGCAATCTCTCTTCCATATTTTACAGTTGGTGCATCTTCAAATGATATCATTTTAATTCGCGCTACAAAGTGAACCAGATAAATTGACATCACTGTTATAACGACAGGAAAAATTGGTCGTTCAAAATCAAGCCCATACAGACTAGTGATAGGCGCAACTACTGACAACAAAGCTGTCACAAAGAAATAATCACTAACTTTGGTTAATTGCCAGTTCACTATAACAAAAGCAGCTAAATACAACACCCATGATATGAAATACTGTTCAATTGTGAAGTCATAAGCATATCCCTCATAATTAAATAAATCAGATATAACAAAGTAATATGATACATCTAACAACACCCTAAACAGGATTGAAAAACTATAAAAAAGCAATGGCGATCTTGGTATATCAGTCAAAACTCACACCCACAAACTAAACGCGTTAAAAATTTTAAAAACATCATTAAACTTATGTAAAGAAACACTACCCATCAGTCAAGATCACTTACCATTCTCCATAGCTATTACTTTAAACCAGAGACTTTTATGTATAAAAGCATATGTTAGTGATTAACTGTAATATCGTACCACCTAACATAATTAACCCAGCGCCACACTTGCCAATCAAATGGGATTTTACCAGCAACAACTGAATCAAATTTTTTAATCAATGCACCCTGATTTATAAATGGAATTATATCTGCAGCTTGCAACCACTGATGCAATTCATGTGCCATATTTAGAAGCCATTCTTTTTCAGGCGTTTGAAATCCAACCTTATCTTTTCTATTCAAAACTTTATCTGGCACTATTCCTCTCATGGCCGCACGAAATATACTTTTTGTTTCACCCTTATCTGAAATCAAAAAAGCCTCCGGAAAAGAGAGAAATTGCTCGGCTAAAGGTAGTGTCAAGAAAGGCACCCGACTTTCTACTGAGAAGCACATTGAGTTACGATCAGTATGGCGCAACAACACCAAACACAAACTAAAGATCTTGCAAAGCCTTGATAAGTTGCAACGCTATCACCTAGCACCCCGGCATCTTTTTTTGCATAAAAAGTACCATGACTACCTACATTAAGCACAATCACGGCAAACATAAAGAAGAATAACAACAACAAATTAACAGTAACCACGTCAAACTTAATTTCTTTTGCTAAAAAATATAACACCCAATTAAACAACACACCTAAAACACTCCACACGAACAAATCATACACAAACCCATAAGGAACCCAAAATATATAATTCACAATCGCACAGACCAGAGTAAAAAGTAAAAACAAAAAAACAGAGCTTCAACAACTGAGCACGAATAGATTTTTTTTATACTACTATTCAACAAAGAAAAACAAACAACACTACCGAAACCAAGCTAAAGTACCCACCCAAGAAGGGAGGAAAGACTCCTACCGAGACTAAGTAATGATAAAAGAAAAACCCTGGAAACAACAAATAATAACCAAATAAAGAGACTTTCTCGTTCATGTAACTTAACGAAAAGTCATCTATAAATGACCAACAATAAAACCGTACACATAAAAATATAGACCTCCATCAAACCACCCTCTATTTATATATTAAATATAACCGAATATGACTTTCTTGAATATAACAACATCAATACACATGCCTTAAATATAAAAATAGTTGCACACCTACAAATCCATTTTATTAATTATAAATTTATGCTTAACATCTCCAACTGAATCAAAACAACTCGTATAGTTAAACACAATATGCAACTTACCAACATGACTTTCAAAGGACGCCTTAATAAAATCCTCATCCTCACTTGTAAATCCAGCTCCCTTTTCCAACCGTACCTCAAGAGTCCGCTCATCGAACTGTATTATTTGATAATTCAAAATATCCAAGCTACCCATCAACACCGTTAAAACAGGACTAGAAATCAAGCTTCCATTTAGCCTCAGCGAATCAGTTACCCTTCCCTTTAAAGATTTCAATAACGTTTTTTGACAACCACACTTACACTTACTATCACTAACAACACCTATATCATTTGTATCATACCGAATAAATGGAAAGCTTGTATTATGCAATGACGTTGCTAATATCAACCCTTCTTCATTTACTACTTGACTACATTTTTCATTTACTACCTCAAGCACAGATCTTTCCATATCTATATGCATACCATCATGGTAGCTACACTCATATGCAGATACGCCTCCATCATTCAAACCATATGTATTAAAGACCTCGCAGCCAAACACCTTCTCAATCAAGCCTCTTTGTTTAGGCAATAACATTTCTGCTGTTGTGAACACTGCTTTTACTTTAATTTTATTTATATTTTTATTTTTATTTAAGTATTTTGCTATTTCATAAATCGATGTTGCATAACCTCTTAAATAATCTGGTTTCCACCCAGCTATGTCGTCTATATATTTATTAATTAAGCTATCGTCCATGCCATAGCTTGAATAGTGTCTGAAATTGAGCATAAAATCTTTTAGTTTATAAAAAAAAGATGTATCTTTATTAACTAAAGACCCGCCTGCAATTACTGCAACTTTATCACCAAGCCTATAACCGGCATAACCCCACCCCCTATACAAGCAAGCGACTCCCATCGAGTAACACTCATCACTCATTCTATATTTTAATGGTGCTCCTGTAGACCCTCCTGTTGCACCATTAACGTATTTATGCATTTTAATATTTTTGGGATAAAAATCTTCAATATTTTCACGAATAATACTCTTAGTTAGCACAGGTAGTTTTATCAAATCCTCTACTTTAGATATTTCATCAGGTTTTAACCCCAGACGGTCAAACACTTTTCTGTAATATGGTATATTTTTGTAGCTATACTCTATAATTCTTTGCAATTGTTGATCTTGTTCTGTTTTCATTTGATTTAACGAAGAACCAGCACTATTACGAATTAAATAGTATGACTTAATCACTTGACTACGCATTAACATATAGCCAACTAAAAACATTATCTTCCTCAACCAATACATACACTTACCTTTTCAGAACAAACAACCTAAATAATACTTAAAGCTTCAACCTAGAAAAAAACACCCCTTAGACAACAAATAGTTCTTAAAAAACATAGGCATTAACTAATCAAATTATATAAAAACAATTGCGGTATAAGAACCACTGAAACTACCAAGACCATAAAGCTTGAAATTTTTAACATTGATACTTCAATTAATGAAAAAAGATAACCAAGCTGCATCAACCAAAATACAACGCTGATTAATGAAAAAGCGATAACACCAACTATAGCGCTGTTAGAAAAACTCACCGCCAACACAACAGATAGAAACCTAGACAAAAACAAAGATACATTAAACACTAATGCAATCTTCTGCTTCTCTAAAACTGCATATAAATGCAAAATAGGAGAGGCCGCAAAAACCAACAGCATCCAAGGTGTTAGATATTGCGCATAAACACCAGCATCCCTCCAGTCTTCACCAAATACAAAGGCAAATATTACATCTCCATAAAAGCCAAGGAATGACATCCCAACCACTCCTATTAAAAACATCTTTTTAAACACCGATATACTTATAGCTGCTATTTTGTTCAAATCATTCTTGAAATTCGCAACTTCTCGGTAATACACTTGTGCAACAGATGCCCCTACTAAAGAAACAGGCATAGTCACAACACGCTCAGCCAAAGAGTAAAAGCCGACCACACTTACCCCATAGACACCTCCAAACATAAGCAGAGGAATTTTAACTGACACTGTATTTAATATTGCAGACAATAAATTCATTAATGGAAAATTTTTATAGCGACGAAGTACTGCATATATTTTTATCGTGTTGACGAATTCTTTTTCATTATATATATTTAAGTTATATAACATTATTAACATTGTAAATAGCTGACCTACAAGGGCACCGACAACCAGACCAACCACTCCAAACCCAAGATAACCAAATCCAACATGTAAAACACTAATAATTATAGCCTGACTTATTTTCGCCTTTGCAACTAACTTATAGCAACTATTTCTAATAGCCCAATAATTAAGGATCTGATATATACTAAGAAAAAAAACACTCATTGGTGCAAAATAGAGCAATTTAACAAGCTCTTTATCACCAAGAATAAACTCAGCTACAAATTCACCGAAAAAGAGAATTACAACCAGCAGGCAAAGAACCGTAAAAGTTGAAATCATCATAGCAAGATATACTATATTTACGGCGTTCACTTTTTTTGACGGCAACAATATCGCCTGTTCATAACGCGCACTAGAAAGCACTAATACAATACCTACAAATACAGCATAAAGAGCTATTAGACCAAATTCATGAGGGGTAAATAGGCGCGTTAGTATAGGACTAATTAGTACAGGGATTACAAGGGCCAATGAGGTTCCTGATGCAAGCGTCAGTACGTTTTTTACAAAACTAGAGCCTGATATATATTTTTTAAATTGTTGCATTTAATTCTTTTACAACAACCAGTAATTCCTCATCTGTCATAAAAGGGTTCATAGGCAAACTCATCACATCTTTTGAAGCTTGTTCGGCAATAGGATAATCACCTGCGCGATACTCTAGATACTCAAAACACTCCTGCAAATGCAGGGGTAACGGATAGTGCACTGCACTGGGCACCCCCGCTTCTTTTAGCCTTTTTTGAACTTCATCACGATTTTGTACACGAATAGTGTACTGCGCCCAGACAGAATCACTTCCCGCTTTAACATTAGGAGTGAATAAATCAGATGAAAGCATTTGAGTGTACTTTTCAGCTACAGCCTGCCTACTATAAATTTCTTCTTGATAGTGCGGCAATTTTGCTAACAATACGGCGGCTTGTAGAGTATCTAAACGTCCTCCCATACCAATATATTTATGATGGTAACGCTTGTTTTGCCCATGCACTCGCATCATTTTTATTTTTTCAGCATACTCATCGTTATTAGTGAATACGGCCCCACCATCACCATAACAACCTAAAGGCTTTGCCGGAAAAAAACTGGTAGTATAAATATCACAATGATGCACTTCCATTTTTTGTTTATAGGTTGCGCCAAAAGACTGGGCACCATCAATAATAACCTTAAGATTATGCTTTTTTGCAATCACATTAATTTCATCCATCTCAGATGGCTGACCATAAAGACTGACTGGCATTATAACTTTGGTTTTATCCGTAATTGCAGCTTCAATTTTTCTTGCATCAATATTAAATGTTTGCTCATCAATATCAACAAATACTGGTACAGCCTTCATCAAGGCAATGGTTTCTGCAGTTGCTATAAATGAAAAAGGTGTTGTAATAATTTCATCACCCGGCTGGATATCCATTGCCATCATGGCAAGCAATAAAGCATCCGTTCCACTAGAACAGGTAATGGCATGTTTTGCACCCGAAAATTCAGATAACAATTCTTCCAACTGATCAACCTCTTCACCCATTATATAGTTAGATTTATTCAGTACTTTTTGTATATTTTCATCAATATCTTTTTTATATAACTGATATTGATGCTGTAAGTTTGCAAAATCAATTTGCATGTTAGTTATTCACCATCCAAATTTAATACATTATTTTCCAGGCTGTACTTTTGTCCCGTATGTTCACAAACCACACTTCCATCACCTATCAAGGGTAGATCTAGTTTCTCTCCATATTGACTCATCCAACCGATCTGTTTCGCTGGCACTCCCACCATCAATGCATATGATGGTACATCCTTGTTAATAACAGCACCTGCACCAATAAATGCGTACTCACCTATAGTTACTCCACAAACAATGGTACAGTTTGCGCCAAGCGTCACCCCTTTTTTCACATCAGTATTACGATATTCATTTTTACGTTCAATGAGTGAACGCGGATTATAAACATTAGTAAACACCATGCTTGGCCCACAAAACACTCCCTCACCCAGGGTGACATTGTCATAGACTGAAACGTTATTCTGAATTTTGCACTGATCACCTATAACAACCTTGTTGCCAACAAAAACATTTTGCCCTAAAGAGACACCTTTACCTATCTTTGCACCAGCACAGATATGTACCCAATGCCATATTCTGGTTCCTTCACCGATTTGTGCACCATCATCAACAATAGCCGTTTCATGAACCGTGTATTTCATAGTATTAATATTCCAATGGTAGAGAGATAGTGCCTCCATCTCTTGCCGAAAGATAAGCTGCAATTAGTAATTCCAGAGATTTAAGGCCTTCTCTGCCATCGGTATCTGGTTCACACTCACCACGTAGAACGTCTATTACATTATTATAATAGAGCGCATGACCAAAACCGTAGACCGATGAGGTTTCATAGTTAGCTTCCTTGATTTGTTGATCGTAATCCCTTTCATCAACGAATTCCCAGTGCTGTATATCATTAACTGCGACCCCACCAACACGGACAGTACCTCTCTCACCCAAAATAGTAATAGAGCCCTCCATATTTTTTGGATAAGACAGCATTGTGACACTCATAGAACCCAAAGCACCATTGCGCCAGCGCACATTGAGTACCCCAGTATCTTCAACTTCAATATCACGCGTAGTACTCATCATAGCCTGTACTTTTTCGACTGGGCCTATCAGCCAGTCAAGCAGATCAACATAATGGCTTGCCTGATTCATAAATGCTCCGCCATCAAACTCCCAGGTACCTCTCCAGTTTGCCTGATCATAGTATTCTTGGGGCCGAGTCCAGAATACATTAAGGTGGACCATGTGAATTTTTCCAAACCTATGTTCTTCTAAAGCGCGCTTCAAGAGCTGCAATGTGGCATTTCTACGGTTTTGCTTGACGACAAAAAGTCGAACACCTGCATTATCACAGGCTTTAACCATGCTTACACCATCTTGCCAGCGTGTAGCCATTGGTTTCTCTGTTATCACATTGACTCTATAAGTGGCTGCAAGAGCAGCCTGGTTTGCATGAATACCGCTTGGTGTACAGAGCGCTACTACATCAACTTTCTCAGATGCCAGCATGGATTCAATATTTTCATAACTAGGTACTTGATATTTCTTATGATGCGCTTCTAATATCATATTGTCATTGTCACAAATAGCCACTAATTCAATATTGTCTGCGTGTTTTTCTATTGACGAGAAATGGTTCTTTGAAATACGACCGCATCCAACTATCGCAATGCGGATTTTTCTATTTTTTATTATTTTATAAGTAGCCAAAGTACGTTCTCCAAGAGACAACAGTGGAGATACACTCCATATCTATCGTAATAATCTCATCAGTATACGCACATTATACTTAAGAGAGATACCATATTATCGTTTTTGTATCAGCTTAAATACGCCTGTTATATCCTTCGATATTTAGCTGTAATTTGTACCCAAATCACAAAAGTAAGCCTACAGCAAGGTCATCACGCCCACTCATGCATCTTTTCCCAGTTCCAGGCATGCTGAATAATCGTTTTAAGATCTGGGTATTTCGGTTGCCAGCCAAGTTCTGCCTGTAGACGTTGTGAATCCGCTACTAAACGGGCAGGGTCACCATCTCGCCGTGGTGCTTCAATCACTTTGAATCTGTGCCTGTGACTTGTTTTACGGTATCTATAACATCACGTATGGAATAACCCAAACCCTTCATTAAACGTACAAGCCTGACTTACGACTTTTATCGAAGCCTTCTCAATCTACTAACAACTGCAAACTGCCCACTTGATCTAATACGCATTCTTATCCACAAAACCTTTAAATACCGTCAAAAAAATGATCTTCAAATCAAACCATAATGACCAGTTTTCAATATAGAACAAGTCAAACTCGACTCTTTTTTGCATTTTTTCCACCGTGTCGGTCTCTCCACGCCAGCCATTAACCTGCGCCCAGCCTGTGATACCCGGTTTCACTTTATGCCGTAACATGTACTGATCAACCACTTCTTTATAATGCTCATTATGAGCCACTGCATGTGGCCTTGGCCCTACGATTGACATGCGCCCCTGCAGGACATTATAAAATTGAGGCAGCTCATCCAAACTGGTTTTACGGAGAAATGCACCCA
>Ga0224506_10000045_pt1 | contig 129700 bp, 130 predicted proteins | sample SF_Jan12_sed_USG_2_FD_169108 | JGI IMG/M metagenome (GOLD analysis project Ga0224506, IMG submission 169108) | Sediment microbial communities from San Francisco Bay, California, United States - SF_Jan12_sed_USGS_8_1 | ecosystem: Environmental > Aquatic > Marine > Sediment | place: USA...
ACTTGCGACGCGGTGTCTGAGTTGCACCAGTATCATCCCAGGGTAAATTCGCCAGTTGTTCATAATAGTGATAGCGGTGCAATACATCCTGTTGTGACTCTTCTAAAAGTTTTTCTGCAACATCCGGGTGCGTACGCCAGAGCATGTTAAAACGCACTTCGGTTTCAACAAATTCACGATACGGAATTGATGGAGCCTTACTATCTAGATGCAAAGGGTTAATCCCCTGCTCCGCATTATCCGGGTTGTATCTGAACAAAGGCCAGTGACCACTATCAACGGCCAGCTGTTGTTGTTTGTGGTTATCTTTCAAATCTATACCGTGGGCGATACAGGGCGAATAAGCAATGATTAACGATGGCCCGGGATAGGCTTCGGCTTCATTAAAGGCATGTATGGTTTGAATATCTTTGGCACCATAGGCAACGTGTGCCACGTAAACATTTTCATAGTCCATGGCCAATAGAGCGAGATCTTTTTTGGGTGATGGTTTACCACCTGCAGAAAATTTGGCGACGGCTCCGCGTGGTGTGGCCTTTGATGTTTGCCCGCCGGTATTTGAATAGACTTCAGTATCCAGCACCAGTATGTTTACATCACGCCCGGATGCCATAACATGATCCAGGCCACCATAACCAATATCATAAGCCCAGCCATCACCGCCGATAATCCAGACACTTTTGCGTGATAGGTTTTCAGCCAGTGTGTCGAGTTCACGAGCTTCAGGTTTATCGATAGCAATTAGTTTTTCTTTTAAAGTTTTTATTCGTTCACGTTGCTGTTGAATACCTTCTTCCGTGGTTTCATCGGCGGATAAAATTCCATCGACCAGTGCTTCGCCCAGTTCTGATTTTAGTTGTTGCAATAATTCCGTCGCATACTGTTTTTGCTTATTAATCGCCAGACGCATACCAAGACCAAACTCAGCATTATCTTCGAATAAAGAATTTGACCAGGCCGGGCCCCTGCCCTGTGCGTTTTTTGCCCACGGCGTGGTCGGCAGGTTGCCACCGTAAATTGATGAGCAGCCAGTGGCATTGGCCACCACCATACGATCACCAAACAACTGGCTGGCCAGTTTGATATAAGGGGTTTCACCACAGCCTTCACAGGCACCGGAAAATTCGAACAAAGGTTGTAGAATCATCGCACCCTTGATGGTATTACTTTTAATCAGTATGCGATCATATTCGGGTAAGTCCAGAAAATATTCCCAGTTTAGCTTTTCCTGCTCACGTAAAGCTTGGGTATAAGCAACCATGTTTAAGGCTTTATGGCTGACATTGCTCTTGTCATGTATCGGGCATATGTCGGCGCATAAACCACAACCGGTGCAATCCTCTGGCGATATCTGATAACTCATACGCAGGTCCTGTGCGAAGTCCTTGCCTTTAATTGGCATCGACTTAAAACTTTCTGGTGCGCTGTTAATTAAATTTTCGTCGTAGACTTTAGAGCGTATCACTCCGTGCGGGCAAACCAGTGGACACTTGCCACATTGAGTGCAGAGGTTTTCATCCAGAACAGGGATTTCCAGGGCCAGATTTCGTTTTTCATAAGCCGCCGTGCCAGTAGGATAACTACCATCGGCAGGAAATAGACTGACCGGAATCTGATCACCACGACCGGCAATAATCTCACCCGTTACATTTTTAATAAAATCAGGTGCTGTCTGTGCAATCTTATTCTGTAATGTTAATTGGGTATTTGCTTTGCCTGGCACATCAACTTCGTATAAATTCGCCAGCGTTTCATCAATCGCCTTAAAGTTAAAATCGATCAGACGTTTGCCTTTTTTACCATAGGTTTTTTCAACCGCCTGCTTGATCGATGCAATCGCCTGTTCTTTGGGCAATATGCCGGAAATCGAAAAGAAACAGGTTTGCATGATGGTGTTGATGCGTTTATCCATGCCGGTGGCATCAGCAACTTTGTAAGCGTCGATAACATAGAGTTTGATGTGTTTATCAATAATTTGCTGCTGCATATTCTGCGGCAAGGTTTGCCAGACTTCATCTGCTACGGCTGATGTGTTTAATAAAAAGATCGCATTATCAGCCGCCTTATCCAACATGGGGTAACGTTCAAGAAAAATCGGCTGGTGGCAGGCAATAAAATTGGCATCCCCGTCACCGATTAAATAAGTGGAGCGAATCGGCTGATCACCAAAGCGTAAATGTGAAACGGTGACCGCGCCGGCTTTTTTTGAATCGTAAACAAAATAACCCTGGACGAATTTATCGGTGCTTTCGCCAATAATTTTTATACTATTTTTATTGGCGCTGACGGTGCCATCACTGCCAAGACCATAAAATAACGCCTGAAAAGTTTGTTCGTGCGCATCGGTACGAAAATGCTCATCCCATTCCAGACTGCTGTTGCTCACATCATCGAGAATACCGACAGTAAAGTTATTTTTAGGTGCTGCTGAGGCCAGCTCATCAAACACGGACTTGATCATAGCCGGGTTAAATTCTTTCGAAGATAAACCATAGCGACCTCCGATCACTATTGGCATGGTTTTAAACTTACCTTTTGCAGCACAGCAATGTTGAGCAATCGTGGCGATCACATCTTTGTACAGTGGTTCACCCTCAGAGCCCGGTTCTTTGGTGCGATCTAACACGGCAATTTTATTCACACTGGCGGGTATAGCGGCAATCAGTGCAGCGCTATCCAGCGGTCTGAATAAACGAACTTTAATCAGTCCCACTTTTTCACCCTGTGAACATAAATAATCAACCGTTTCGTGCGCCGTTTCAGCGCCCGAGCCCATTAATAGGATGACGCGCTCGGCATCCTCTGCGCCCACATAATCGAATAACTGGTATTGCCGTCCTGTTTGGTCAGCAAACCTGTCCATGATCTTCTGCATGATGTCAGGCATTGCCTGATAATAGGGATTAACCGATTCCCTGGCCTGAAAAAACACATCCGGATTCTGCGAACTACCACGTAACACAGGATGTTCTGGAGAAAGTGCACGCTGTCGATGTTCGTTGATAAATTTTTGATTGATGAGCTGCTTCATGACAGATTTTTCAATCGAAGCAACTTTGGCAATTTCATGAGAGGTCCTGAAACCATCGAAGAAATGCACAATGGGTATTCGTGACTCCAGTGTGGCCGCCTGCGCGATCAATGCCATGTCCATGACTTCCTGCGGTGAATTTGCTGCCAGAAAAGCAAAGCCGGTTGAACGTGCTGCCATCACGTCACTGTGATCACCGAAAATAGAAAGTGCCTGAGCGGCAACCGAACGCGCCGCAACGTGGAAGACCGCAGGTGTTAGTTCACCGGCAATTTTGAACATATTAGGGACCATCAATAGCAATCCCTGTGAGGCAGTGAAAGTAGTAGTAAGTGCGCCGGTCTGTAAGGCACCATGAATGGCACCGGCAGCACCACCTTCACTTTGCATTTCAATAATGTCGGGCACCGTACCCCAGAGATTGGGCTGTTGACGCGATGACCATTCATCCGCCCACTCCCCCATCGGCGAAGCGGGGGTGATTGGATAAATGGCAATCACTTCATTAGTGAGATGGGCAACGGTGGCCGCCGCCTGATTGCCGTCAATGGTTACAGTTTTGTCTTTTGACATTACCAGCCACCCTATGTGATATTTTATAAAACCATTTAAAAATATACGACCTGACCGGAGCTTTCAGGTATAAGTTTCACTATCTATATTGATTACACCAACATCAATGCGTGAGAAATTTTGGTAAATGCTTGCGTATATCCTCCGGACTGTGATGTGTCAGATTTTTATCGAGCTCAAACACTATCAGCGCTTTCGTTTGACTCGATAAATGTGCCCGTAACTCACCCAGAAACGCCGGTTCAGCAACAAGCAGTAGATTGGATAACTTGTTTGCAGTGCGTGCATCATCGAGATGATCTGCAAGACGTTTTGCAAATTCAGCAAGTTCATGTTTTTTCGGATCAGTTTTAGCCTCATAGGCATGACCGCCAGAGCCTCCGGCGCCGGCATCCTTTCCGGGCAGATCGCTGGTTACATCCCGGTCGTGCAGCCTGCCTTCAGGGTGCGCCATGGTCTCGATTTCGAGTAATGGTGAATGGGCAGAATCAGTCGTAAATATACGAGCGCGTGTGCTGTCAGCAACAACAATCATAAACGGTGTCATAATCTGTCTCCTCTTCCTATGGATATGTTAATAAGTACCACCAAAGCATATAAATATCATGATACTTATCAATAAATGAACTAGTTTATTATATGTGCGCAGTAACTAAGATTCCACTTCATCCAGACATGGGAATATCATTTCATGATTACTGTTAATAAGCTCGTCGATAAAATCATAAACTATGTGAGTTTGTTGTAAAATTATCCAGTCAGAGCACTACTGGTTCATCATATGAGTGACACCGATAATTTTTCTGAGGAACACAATCAAACACGAGGTGAAAAGCCGCGTGCAGAGGATGTATTGCTGACGTCAGCCCATACATCATCTGTTGATGAAATTCTAGCTGTTCACCAGTCAACACATCATGGCCTTACCCAGACTGAAGCTTCTTCACGTCTAGAGAAGAACGGCCCAAATAGTCTGCCTGAAGCAAAGCCTTCTGGTATTGGCATTGTTTTTCTTCATCAATTCGCAAGCCCGCTGATCTATGTACTTATTGTTGCTGCGATTTTGTCCGTGGCAATTGAAGAATGGTCTGATGCGGGTTTCATCACCGCGGTTTTGTTGATCAACGGCATTATCGGAACCATTCAGGAATATTCTGCGCAACGCGCCGCCACAGCACTTCGCAATCTCGTTAGCACCCGCTGCCTGGTTCTACGCGATGGTGATAGTTATGAGATCGATGCTGCAGATCTGGTTACTGGCGATATTATATTGCTCGAATCCGGCGATAAAATTCCCGCTGATGTGCGCCTGCTTGCCAGCAATGATCTGGAAGTGGATGAATCACTACTCACGGGAGAGTCTACTGCGGTACTAAAAGATGCCAATTTGGTTCTTGAAATCGAGACGACACTGGCTGATCGACGCAACATGTTATTTGCCGGATCATTAGTGCAACGCGGTCGAGGTCGAGGAATAGTGGTGAGTACCGCACTGGACACAGAACTGGGTCATATCGCAGCATCAGTACTCAACAAGCCCGCAACTAAAGCGCCCCTGATGATACGGATGGAACGTTTTACCCATCGTGTAGCAATCATCGTTGCAGTGGCGGCCATAATTATGGCGATGATTTCCCTGTCTCGTGGCATGCCGATGACTGATATTTTCCTGCTTGCGGTTGCGCTGGCCGTGTCAGCTATACCCGAAGGTCTTCCCGTAGCATTGACGGTGGCGCTGGCCATCGGTATGCGCAGAATGGCGCGGCGTAATGTCATTATTCGAAAATTAATCGCTGTCGAATCACTGGGCTCCTGTACCTTCATCGCCACGGATAAAACCGGCACGCTGACTGTCAATCAGTTGACGGTTCGTCGTATCGCCTTCCCTGCCCTTGGGCTATGGAATGTCACTGGCGCTAGCACAGAGCCTGAAGGCGATATTATTGCGCTGCATGAACCCTCTGCGGAAGGTGAAAAAGCGCTATTAGAACATCTCTGCCAGACAGCGGTGTTAGCCAATGAAGGGTTTCTCAGTCATCGTGACAATGGCTGGGTGCATCACGGTGATGCGGTTGATATCGCTTTGCTGGTAATGGCGCATAAGATCGGCATCACCAAAGCTGAGACCGTCAATGCCTGCCCTGAAATTGAAACCATTCCTTTCGAGTCAGAGCACCTGTTCTGTGCCAGTCTCAATAAAGTGGGAGCAACACAATGTGCTTTTGTTAAAGGTGCATTAGAGCGGTTGTTGCCGATGTGTAACCGCATGGCGAGTATACAGGGTGATGTAGATCTGAATCATCAGTTGCTCGAAGAACAGGCGCGAGAACTGGCGAGTCAGGGTTATCGAGTGATTGCCCTGGCCAGCGGCGAAACCGAACTGAGAGCTGGTGAGATTTTTTCTGAGGAACACTTGAACGAGCTGGCGCTGATCGGACTGATTGGCATGATCGACCCACTACGTCCCGAAGCAAAAGATGCGATTGCACGATGTCAAAAAGCAGGCATCGAAGTCGCTATGATTACTGGTGATCATCCAGTGACAGCAATGGCGATTGCTAAAGAGCTTGATCTTATAAGGCACAGTGACCAGATTATTACCGGCCCCGAACTTAAACATTTTGCAGAGGACGGCAAGCTGGACGAATTGATCCGGGAAGTGCGTGTTTTTGCCCGGGTCGAACCACAGCAAAAACTGGATATAGTTCAATCGTTACAACGTCTCGGTCACTTTGTCGCAGTCAGCGGTGATGGTGCCAATGACGCACCGGCATTACGCGCCGCGCATGTTGGTATTGCCATGGGCAAGAGTGGCACCGATGTGGCGCGAGAAACTGCCGACCTTATTATTACCGATGACAATTTTTCATCCATCGTTGCGGGCGTTGAAGAAGGCCGCATCGCTTACTCGAATGTTCGCAAGGTTATTTTTTTGCTGATTTCTACCGGTATGGCTGAGCTGGTGTTATTTGCGCTGGCGTTACTAACCGCACTGCCCCTTCCGCTGCTCGCGGTGCATTTGCTCTGGTTGAATTTAGTCACCAATGGTATTCAGGATGTAGCGTTAGCCTTCGAGCCAGGTGAAGGCCATGAATTGAATCGTCCGCCACGATCGCCGAAAGATCCTATTTTTAATCGCATAATGATAGAGCGTGTTGTCATCTCTGCAGTGTTGATTGGTGTTGTTGCCTTTTTCCTCTTCCAGTATTTATTAGGCCAGGGTTATAACGTGGACGAGGCACGTAACGGCACGCTGTTGTTAATGGTGCTGTTCGAAAACATACATGTATTTAACTGTCGGTCAGAAACAAGTTCGGTGTTCCAGCATAATCCAATGGGCAATCGCATACTCCTGTTCGGCACGGTGGCTGCACAACTCATTCATATCGGTGCCATGTACACACCATGGATCAGAGATGTACTACACATTCAGCCTGTCTCAATGGAACAATGGCTGCAACTACTGGGCCTGGCTTTGACTGTTTTAATAGTGATGGAGCTGCACAAGTTTGTACGTCGGATAAAAATCATTAAAGTAAACTTTTAATGTTCTGCCTACAGCTCAATAGCGCCTACAATAAAACGTTCTGTTCCACCGACCGAAATAGAATTAAAAGGATAACAGGTTGAAAGAACCAGATCATAGTTAACATTATCTGCATCAATCAAATACATCCGGCTATCGACAATGCCGATATCTTTAACCTTATATTGCTTATTTGATACAGGTGTTTTTATAAATATCGCATCATTAATGTTGATGCTTTTTAACTTATTAAAATGTGTATCACGGTGACCACTGATGAGTTTAACGCCGTTATTATCCAGTGCTGCACCCGCATACGAAAGCCCCGGACCGAAGGCCAGACTTGACCCGCTATCACCGGATAAAACAATCTCACTCAGGCCTATCGATGGAATCGACAGCGCAGCGACAGGCCAGGTATCCGCCCACGACCAGGGTTTATTTATCTTATTGGTGACCAGGGTCTTCTGCCATGCATTGTTGATTAAAAACGTTGCCGCATAGGCTTTACTGTATATCCATGAAGCGCTGACAAAATGCCACAGACCTAAAGAGACAGTAACGAGCACGACGGGCGTTTTAAAAACCTGAGGATTAATCATCTGCCAAACCTCAGGCGACGTAATATCATGGCAAGGCCAATAAATATCATCGCGAACAAAATATGTCTGAACAATTCAGTGCCTGTTTGCGGCAAGTTAATCTGTTGTGATGATATGACTTTGTTTTTATCTGAACGAGTCCAGCCGTAGGGTAGATTATTTTTAATACGTTCGGAATGAAGCGAACCGCTCTGATTAACCGGCGTAACATCAACAGCCACCAGGCTGGTATATTTGCTCACCAGATGATGTTTGATTGACTCTTCAATGATTTGCATTTTTAAATGCTCTTTAAAATTACCCTCTCTCTCGTCATAATGCGCCTGTGTTAATGCCGCGATCTTTTCACGTGCCCATGCAACTCTAACACCGCCGTTATCAGACCCTGCGTTTAATAATACTTTATGCTGCCACGGCCTCTTTCCGATATTGCCTTTTAGCGTTATTGTATTGAGTAGATTTTTTCCGCGCAATAATACGGTTACCGGTTCGCCAATATATAGGTCGGGTATAGGCTGGTGATACGTTTCAATATCATCACCGAATACCGTCAGGTTTATATCGGTCAGAGCAGGCGTCTCCAGTTTTCTAAACAAAGCCTCTGTCTTTTTACCTACTTCACGAGCATTGCTGATAAAAGTAAAAGTTCCCCGCCCTGCTTTCGCCGCTTTTTTCATAAAGAAGCTATTGGGCGCAGAACCAATGCCGACAGTAAATAATCGGTTGTCGCCGAGATTGGCATTGATAAAAGCAAACAGGTCTCGCTCATTGCTCACATTTCCGTCTGTAATAAAAATAATCTGATGCAGGAATTCGGACTCAGCCCGCAAGCCTAATGCCAACTTCAGTGCTGGCAGCATTTCAGTACCACCATTGGCCGTCAGTGAATCAATAAATTGTTTGGCAGTGTTCAGGTTTTCATTGCTGGCGAAACGAGATTCAAAAAAAATCTTTTTAGCGACATTATTAAACCAGATGATATTAAATTTATCTGAGGCATTGAGTCTATCCAGGGCTAAATTCAAAGCTAACTTTGCCTGTTCAATAGAAGCGCCAGACATAGAGCCCGATACATCCAGTATAAAAACAACGTCTCTTGGTATATCAAGCTGGTTATACAGATCATTTTTTGGCGGGTAGACAGTAACCAGGCTATATTCATAGCCGTCATGTTTTTGATTGAATACGGCGGCTTTGGGTAACTGTCCTAACTCTGGTGTCCAGCTTAATAAAAAATCACGGTCTGCTGGTACATGCTCATCCTGTAAGCTAATTACATAACGGTTATCAAGTTGTGGGTTTATAGAAACTTCATGACTGATACTGACAATATTAGCAACCGATATCCCCGTATCAAGATCAACAGTGATTGAAGTTTGATTAAGCGTTCTCGATGTTTCTGATGAGAGTGTATAAACCCCGGTATCATATTGAGGATTGTCCATACCTTCTTTAGACGGCGTGATATAACGTTCTCCAACAACTAATGGAAAGCGCAAAGAGTACTGACCATCACGATATTGCAATGTTTGTTGATACTCAATTTCAACAACCATTTCAGCGCCTGGTGCGATATTTGCCAATTTGGTGGTAAATATATTAGGTCGTTGTTGTTCGACTAAGCCTGTCCTTTGGCCAAGTCGTTTGGCTGTTTCATAAGTTTTCCTGGCCTGTTCTTTCTCCTGAATCAAGCCTTCAATAACCCGACCATCTATAATGAGTTTAAATCGGTCAACTGCAGCATTCTCAGGTAACGGAAACACGTACAACCCCTCAGCCCATAAACTACTGGTATTTCTAAACTGCTGTTTAACCGTTGCTCGTGCAATCATGCCGCTAACATTGATGTTTACCTTAGATTCTAATTGCAGAGCTTCAATATAAACGCCATCACTGGGCAACAACCACACCGAACCACGCGTCGCTTTGCTTAGATCAGGCTGCTTAGCCGGTACTTCCTCACCGCCGTAAACATTATTAGCCATAAGAAAAAACACAACAAATACAATAATTGTCACCAGTATACGAATGAAAATTATTTTAAATCTCTTTGGTTTGTTATAAGTGTAGAAAAAATCTTTTTTATGTCTCATGGCACTCTCCGCTTACATTTCAGACGAGTTATATTTGTCGATCCTTTGCTGCCTGAATCTGTGGCCCACAGCTATCACTTTGTCTTTGGACATAACCAGATAAGCGTCCATCATGTCATCGAGTCTTCTGATAACGATATGTCCGACTTCAGAGCATAAGTTACGTTTGCTTTGTTTATCAAAGTAGATCACTGTTGTACCGTTCATACCGGTAATTCTGTGACCAAAGTTACGTAGCCAATTAATAATGATCGGGGGAATAGCTCGCTGTTTATGATTAATTTTTTTCTGATGTGTCATATTCATGTTAAATCCCTACCTAATTAGTACAATGTTAAAAAGCCCCGGCTCTCGAATACTCTGAGAGCCGGGTAAACGATTAAAAAGAAGAACTACCCGTGTTGGTTGCTACACTGTTCATTGAGTTTGATGGCGTTGTTTCAAAACTAACGACAACACGGCGGTCAAACATATAAGCGCCAAGATCACCCGCTGCTGAAATAAAATTCTTTTCGCCATATGCATTAACATTGATACGACTATCATCTATACCCTGATTGACAAAATACTCACGAACCGATTCAAGTCGTGCAACCGACAATTGATGGTTGTCGGCTTCATTTCCCTGCCTGTCTGAATAACCATCCAGAATCAATTGAAGATCAGGCATTTCACTGAGCAAATGCGAAATAACAGAAAGTTGTTGTGTATAAAACTTTTCGACATCAACACTGCCTGCCTTGAAATAAACATCCATACTCAAATCATTGCTGATGATTTCCTGTATAGGGTTGATATCTTCTGGCAATTCTGTGTTACCGGATGAAGCAAGCATCACATTATCTAAACGGTCATCCTGTTTCGATGATTCAATCATTTCGTTCAACATAGATTCCGTTTCAGCCAAATGATCAACTCCCTCAACTTCTGATTCTGAGCCTGAACGACCAGCTAAAGCACCAACAATGCCACCCACAATAAGACCCGCTGGTCCAGCTAACAAAGCACCGCTAACTGCACCGATACTAATAGCGGTCACCTGTTTTTTATTAGTGGATATGTTTCCGTTTTCCTGATCTGCCATAACCTGACCTGAGCCGGTTGCGATGATTGAAGCGATTGCAATTGATATAATTTTCTTTTTCATGTTTATCTCCTGGTTTAAAGTCTGGCTGCTCACAAAAGATGAGATCGCCGCGTTACGGTTGTTATTAGAACAACAGGCGTTATTTCAATCTTTGGCAGTGCATGGAAAGAAAATGGACAAATTATGGAGATACAGATAAAGCACTCCACAATCTTCATAAAGTAAGGTAGATTGCAGTCATGGAAGAAAAAACGATTGCAATAGTTGAAGACGACACCAATCAGCGTCAGCATTATGCTGAAGCGCTACGTAACTGCGGTTATCAGGTGTTTGAATATTCTGAGCGCGCAACTGCGCTTGAAGCGTTTCAACAGGCTCTGCCTGATCTGGCGATTCTCGACATCATGCTCGGTGAAGACGTCGGTGGCGGTTTTGAAATATGCCGTTATCTTAAAGACAAAGATTCACAGTTCCCAATCATCTTTCTCACCAGTCGCGGTGATGAGCTAGATAAAATCTATGGACTACAACTAGGTGCCTGGGATTATCAGACCAAACCGGTGTCGCTGGAATTCCTGATCACCAGAATCAAATCGTTATTTCAGATCAAGGACAATACTTCTTCGAAAAAACACACGGCCAATATAAAAATGATTGGTGATATCAGCATTGATGAAGCCAGCATGACAATTCAATGGAAAAATTCCCCGATTAATTTAACGCCAACAGAGTTTGATATTCTTCATGCCATTTTAAAAACACCCGAAGGCGTGAGCATCGAAGATTTGATCAACGCAACACGCCAGGGCGTGGTCGAAGATAACACCATCAATACCCACATCCTTCACATAAGAAAGAAATTCAAAAAAGTCGACGCTGAGTTTAAATGCATTAAAACACGCTACGGTTTTGGTTACGGTTGGCTATGTTAAGCGGCCATAAAAAAATTCGGCGACGGCTTTCACTCAGTTTGCAAATCATTGCTTTTAGCGCCGTATTCCTGATGGCGCTACCCTGGCTGGGTAATCGTTACATGAATGAAATGAAAGAATTTCTAGTTCAGGGACAGGGCGACGCGCAGTTATTAGCCGCACAGGCCATTGCCACTGTGCTGCATAATCGATCCGACCTGTTCAATGTTTCAAACGTGCCCAGTGATTCACTAATCGAAGCCAGCTCGCTTTATGTTTATCCACTGGATCAACGAATCGTGCTCGATGGTTTCGGCAGCGACTGGAATTTACTGCTCTCACAAAAAAGAGAATTCGGAGCAGAAAGTCTGGTTTATGATCGAACCGCCGGTTCAGTTCCCGCCGCCACCTTTGGTTTATTACTGGGCGCCTACAACAAACATTTATACGGTCTGGTTAGTGTCAATGACGCCAGCCTGGTTTATCGACACCCACAATACACCCGACTCGACAGCAGCGATCAGATACGCATCGAGTTAGTTGATAAAAATGCTGAGACTAAAAGATACGTAATTATTACCGAGGCCCCTGGTACCGCCAGCGTTTATGCCATGTCCGATGACTGGGCGAAACCTGTCACTGGTCAGCCTGTTTATAAATTGAATGCCATCTGGCGTGTAACTGAAAAGGGCTATGATGTCGAATTCCGTTTTCCTCTCGACTGGCTGAGCGACGATCAGCATTTGATGATCAGTGTTGCCGATGTCAATAGTGATACCGAACGAAACATTGATAGCGTGGTAGCCACCCTGCCCGATGATAATGCCGGTGCTTTAAATAAATTAATCATCCGCTCACCCGAACTTGACCGAATTATCAAAGGACTGGGTTATGCCGACGCCAACGTCTGCATCGTCGATCAATTCAGGCGTGTTCGTGCTGTCTTAGGCAGCAACGCACTTCAGAGCAAACTCTGCACACTCACTGATAAAGTCGCACCGGATCTTGTTGCCAAAGCCCTGCTCGGAAAAAGTGACGTAGTTAGAAGCAATTTAGAATCTGGTGAAACGCTGGTATTAGCCTCACACCCTATTTATCAGGATAAAGAAATTCACGGTGCTGTATTGGTAGAAAAAAATAGCGCCACCATTCTTTCCAAACAGGAGAATTCGCTCAATAAAATCATTTTCGCCACCACCATCGTTTTCATCATCGCCATTGTCGGGCTTTTGTTATTCAGTAGCCTGCTGGCCTATCGAATTAGAAATCTACAAAAAGAAGTCGCCACCGCCTTTGACCTGGATGGTCGTTTAATTAAAGAGACCATCAACGCAAGCAGCAATGCCAATGATGAAGTCGGCGAACTCTCACGTGGCTTCTCAATATTATTATCGCAATTAAAAAGTTACACCGGTTTTCTTGAAAGCGTACCCAGAACCTTGCGTCATGAAATATTAAATCCTCTCAATACCATCAGCATGGCATTACAAAAAATGAACGCCGACAATGCCTTCGATGAAAAACTCATCAAAAGTGCCAATACGGCCTCAAGACAACTCGAATTAATCGTACACAGTCTGACCGAGGCTGCGCACATTGAAGATGCTTTATCTCAGGATGAAAAAGAAAGCTTCGATCTCTCAGAATTATTAACCGAGTACGTCTCCAACATAAACCTGAAACATACTGATCAAACATTCACTTACACTGGCCCCGAATCAGGTATCAGCATTGAAGGCAATGATTTAAGAATCACCCAGCTACTCGACAAGATAAAAGATAATGCTATCGACTTTGCAGATAAAGACTCTGCAATTACATTTGAATTAACTAATAACTATAAAAATCAGGCCGTCCTTAGTATTTGCAACAAAGGTCCGTTAATACCGGAAGAAATAATAAACAACCTGTGCAGTGGCATCATCTCGCATCGACAGGGGGTAATCGGTGAGCCTCACCTTGGTATTGGTTTATACGTGGCTTCAAAAATCGCAAAATATCATAATGGCATGCTGAATATATTTAATGCCAATAACAACGATGGAGTTTGTGTCGTTATTGAATTACCTGTCGTTTTGAAATAAATCGGTTAAATTATATTTCTCGCTACTTTCTTAAAGGTCTTAAGTGCATCTGGAATTTCGATGTCCATAATCTGATCGGTGACCCACTTTTTATCCTTCTCACCCATGACTTCGGTGACGTGCTCGCCGCAGCGTCTTCGCATCTGAAAACCGGGCTCTTTATCATCGTAGGCAAAACCGGCGTATTCCGCCATCCGTTCATTAATCAATTGAATAAACTGGCCTTTATAGTCGACTTCTTTATCTTCGTTCACATCCCTACGGTTATCGAGCATGGTTTTGGCCAGATTCAACGCCAGCGCAGTAATCAGCTCACGACGCTCGTCTTCTGAATACTCTTTCTCAGAGGTCATACGATCGACTACATGCACAAAAAAGCCCAGCAGCTCGGCGACTACATCTAAACGCTGGTTATAAGTATCGGTCTGGAAGCCTTCATTTTCCAGATGCAGCACATTCGCACCGGCAATACGCCACAGATTAAAAGCCAGCACACTGCCAGTATCTTCAGCGGTACGTTCGCGACCTTTGTCATTCCACCTGCTTTTTACTCTAATTTTCACGATAATCTCTCATTAAATGCGGTATTACAAAACGCCCCATGCCGAACTCTATCTTAAACGCCCGTCCGGTGCGGCTTCAAGTCTCTGGGATGAATAGTATACTAATTTACTAAGGTATTAACTGAGCTATTGCAGGTTTATTGCATAATCTATTGATATTCACCTCACTAGCTACAACACTACCTTTACCTAGAAAAATATTGCAAGAGCAATACCAACACGGCACAATGAAACGATCATTAACTCCTGTTATTTTTAAAACAATGCAAACTGAGACCGGAAAAACCCCGCTGACCAGCATCCGCGAAGTCAAAGCAAATACTTTTATTTTTGAAAAAAAAGACGCGCTACCCAAAGATGTCTGCGCAGAAATGATTCGACGATTCGAAGCCAGCGAAGACGAACAGTACGAAGGCCGTGTTGGTCAAACTGTTGCTAAAGAAAACAGCATTAAACAAACCACGGATTTAGTCACCAGCGGCAAGGAAAAATGGAAAGACCTCGACCGTGAACTGTTTCGGTCATTGAGCACAGCAATACTGGAATTTCGCGAAACCTACCCCTTTTTCAAAGGCCCGTTCAAGGACATGGGCTACAATCTGCAACGTTATAAAGAAGGCGAGTTTTATCACTGGCACATCGACAGCGGCAGCCACGAATTCAGTCAACGTCAATTAGTTGCGCTCTGGTATCTCAATGACGTCGAAGGCCCCGGTGGTGAAACCGAATTTGCTTTGCAGGATATTAAAGTCACACCCGAAGCTGGCAAACTGGTTTTGTTTCCGCCGTTCTGGACGCATGAGCATAGGGCGGTGACTGTTGAGAAAGGCGTCAAATATATTGCGACCACGTGGGTCGTCTTTGCCTAACCGTAGGTCGGCAAGCCCTTGCCGACATGATCTTAAAAGCTTTCCCGTAATTAAACATTCGTCGGCATAGGCGTGCCGACCTACAAAAATCAAAGCATGCTGATAACAATCAAACAGCCCAGGTCTGAAAAAGAATTCGAGGATTACTACGAACTACGCTGGCGTATTCTGCGTGACCCCTGGCAACAGCCTAAAGGTTCTGAAAAAGATGAACTGGAAAATGAAAGCTTTCACGTCATGGCTTGCGATGAAAACAACAATGTTGCCGGTGTTGGACGATTGCATTTTAATAATGAAACAGAAGCACAGATTCGTTATATGGCAGTATCACCTGAACACATAGAACAAGGCATCGGCACATCAATGCTCGAAGCTCTGGAAGAAAAATCCAGACTGGAACACTGTAAAACTATCGTGCTGGATGCCAGAAAAAACGCCGTAGTTTTTTATCAAAAGAAAGGTTATGAATTGTTAGGAAAGAGTCATTTGTTGTTTGGTTCTATTCAGCATTATCGAATGCTAAAATTTATCCTGTAAACCCTAAACAAAAGAACAATAAAACCAATAAATGATGTAAAGAAAAAACTTGCTGAGCCTGAATCCGATGTTTCTGTATCAGCGGGAGTTGATGTTTGTATATCAGCGGGAGTTATTGTAATAGTGCCAGTCGTATTATTTGTATCATTTGTTCCCAATGTCACATCAAATATTGGTAACGGAATTCCTGTGCTCGTTGAAATGATATTACAAGAACTACTGGTATCTATAACAACTGTAGATGTGCTACCTGATAAAGTTAACGAGCCAGAAGCAGCAGTTGTTCCGCAACCTGTTGTTACATTAGGATCAGAACTAATAATATTCAATGTTGAATCCACAGCAAGACCTCCTTGAACATTAAAAAATAATCCAGAAATATTGAATATGGCTCCACCGGTAACTGTCGTCGTAGACAAAGTCACTGTTTCTGTTCCACCAACCGCTAAAACGTCAATAACACCATCCGTTGTTATTGTCACATTGGTATAATCTAGATTTCCACCCGTACCCAAGTCCAGCGAACCACCGGCACCAAATGCAAGTACTTCTCCAACTCCAAGTATGAGTGTATTGCCCTGAACGTAGGCGGTATTGGTTGCGACCGTATCAACCAGACCAGCATCACCAAAAGTAAACGTTAGTGATTCAACAGCGGTAATCGAACCACCAGAAGGAAAACTAATAGTAAGATTACAACTGCTATCACACAAATTCTCAGCAAAGGCCGAATTGGTGAATAAAAACAGGAAGATAAAACTGAACAATGATTTCATGGTGGCTCCGTGGCGATATCCATTATTGCCATATAGAAAATATGTTAACAAGTAAACACATGCCTATCAAGTCACTTCTATCACTAGACATAAATCAATATAGCTTGATATTGATGAATAAAAGACAATATAAACTCTATACTATTAAAATCCTGTAGCAGCTGTTTAATTAGGCATGAAATCGTGATCACAATGTACAAACTATTCCTGCTTTTATCAGCCCTGTTGATGACCAGTTCACAGAGTTATGCTAACAATCTTAACATCGCTGTCGCCAGTAACTTTTCCCGTACCTTACAATTACTGGCTAAAGACTTTGAATCAAAAACTAATCATCGAATTCTTATTAGTAGCGCATCCACTGGTAAGCTTTATACTCAAATCAACCACGGTGCACCGTTTGATATTTTTCTAGCGGCTGACGAACACAGGCCAAACCTGCTTGTTTCTGAAGGTAAAGCTACAGCAGAATTATCACAAACTTATGCGATTGGAAAACTGGTTTTAATTTCAAATATAAAATCGGAAAAAACTTGTCGTGATGTACTCGATAATTCTTCACTAAAACGCCTCGCTATCGCCAATCCAGCAACTGCACCTTATGGTTTGGCGGCAAAACAAACTCTCGAAAAACTTCAGCTTTGGCAAATACTCAAGCCCAAACTGGTGACGGGAGAAAATATTGCACAAAGCCTACAATTTGTCTCAACCGGTAATGCAACCGCTGGTTTTGTTGCACAATCTATGCTGATGCATGTCACTAAAGTAAATACCATCTGCAAATGGGAAGTGCCTGCGGAGATGCACGAACCCATCAAACAAAAAATGCTAGTATTAGCAAACGCATCGAATAAACCCGCAGTCAAAGCATTCTGGCAATACATGCAAAGCGATGAAGCAAAAACAATTATAAAAAATAGCGGCTATGATCTGCCTTAAATCATGAAGTGCACTGGATAATATAGAATCAAACCTATGGATTTATTTCCCGGCTTTGGCCCTCTACTTCTTACCGTAAAACTTGCAACTATCACGACGCTGATTTTGCTTATCATCGGCACACCCATCGCCTGGTGGTTGAGCACTACCCGCCTTCGAATTAAACCGCTCATAGAAACCATTGTGGCATTACCCATCGTATTGCCGCCTACTGTTATGGGCTTCTATCTGCTGATTTTATTAAGTCCACAGGGCACCGTCGGCAACTGGTGGTTAGAGATGACCGGTGAGACACTGACCTTCAATTTCACCGGACTGGTCATCGCTTCCGTTCTGTATAGTTTTCCTTTTGTAGTGCAACCCCTGCAAAGCGCTTTTGAAAGCGTGGGTCGCGATTTGATGGAGGCTGCGCATACGCTGGGCGCCAGACCACTGGACGCTTTTTTCAGCATTGCTATGCCTTTGGCAAAGCGCGGTTTTCTTACAGCTACCGTGCTTGGCTTTGCCCATACGCTAGGTGAGTTTGGTGTGGTACTGATGGTGGGTGGCAACATCCCAGGAGAAACTCGCGTGATCTCTATCGCGATTTACGATCATGTTGAAATGCTCGAATACGGTAAAGCCCATATGCTCTCGGCTATCCTGTTAGGCTTTGCTTTTCTGGCCATGCTGCTAATGTACACAGTTAACCATAAGCAGGCGTATAAACCATGAGTAACGCCGGTCACTGCTCAATAAAACTACAGCGTAAAGAATTTGCAATCGACGTTGAATTCAATATCCCCTCACGTGGCGTACTCGGAATATTTGGCCATTCTGGTTCGGGCAAAACTACATTATTAAGATGTCTTGCCGGACTGGAAAAACATACCCAGGGTCAGATTGAATTCAACGGGAAAACCTGGTTGAGCGATTCACATAGCCTATCCAGTCAGGCCAGAAATATAGGTTACATTTTTCAGGAAGATCGCCTGTTCCCACACCTAAGCGTACAGGACAATATTGAGTATGGCAGCAAACGCTGCACAGCAAACAAACCGATTTCGCTGGATAGCAAAGACCTGTTTGAACTTCTCAATATTGCTCATCTACTTAATAGAAAGCCTCAGAAATTATCCGGTGGTGAAAAACAACGCGTAGCACTGGCTCGTGCACTACTGAAAAATCCGCAGATAATGTTACTCGATGAACCCTTAGCTTCTCTTGATAAAAAACATAAACAGGAAATTCTGCCATTCCTAAGTCGTCTGCATAGAGAACTCAGTATTCCCATGCTATACGTCAGTCACAGTATGGAAGAAGTTTCACTACTGTGCGATCACATTATGGTGATAGAACAAGGTCGTATTCAGTTCGATGGTCGTTTGCACGATGCTTTAGTTTCGCCAGAATCACCCTTGGCAAAAGCAGATGATGCTGCCGCTGTTTTAGACGGCATTGTCGCCAAACAGGAAAAAGGATTTCAGTTATCAACCATACAAACGGCTAATGGCAACAACATTGTGGTTCCGGGTAAGACAGAGATCGGTCAACAAGTTCGTGTTCGCATTCAGGCCAGTAATATCAGCCTGTGTAAAACCGCCATTTCTGACAGCAGTATTCTCAATATTATTGAAGGCACGATCTCTGCCATTGTTGATCAGTGTGGATCGCACGTTCTGTTGCAGATTAATAGTCGCAACGACTTACTGTTAGCGCGCATCACGCAAAAGTCATATCAACATTTAGAGCTGGGTGTCGGTCAAACTATTTACATGCAGATAAAAGCCGTTTCATTACACAGCACATGATGCGCCGCAACTGAGAATATCGCCCAAAACTGTGATGTAAACCACATATTTTTAATATTTCATTGAATTTTACATATACGCATCATTTTTCTGCCTATTTAACCTGAAGTACTTATTGCCTACCGTGTATTGAGTAAGGTAGTATCCGTGCATCGTTGTATTAAATAATAACGATGGCATACATGAAGTGCTAGTTAGATGGCATACATGTAGAGCTAGTCAAGTGAATAACAAAGTCACAGTTAGTTAATGGATAATGGAGAAATATAATGAAAAGTACATTTAAGTTTAAAAAGAAAGAACTAGCCCTCGCGGTAAGCGTGGCTGTATTTAGCGGCATGATGACCGGCTGTAGTAATTCTAATGACGGGCCAGCGGTAACAACACCTGGTACCAGCACAATCCTTGTCAACGGTGGCGCGGGTGGTAGTAGCGGCTGGGGTGGTGATGCTGGTGACATTGATTTGGACAACTGGGGTGGCACCGGAGGAGCAAAAGTTCTACTTGGCGGTGAAGCCAATGCCTCGTTTACAACACCACTTACCCCACCTGCGGCCGATCTTGGTACAAACCCGTTAACAATCACTGCAGATACCACTCTTGATAAAGTAGTTGATTATAATAATCCAGTTACTGACGGTGCTGGCGCTTTTGCTATAGGCGACCTCTATGTAGGTACTGATGATATCGTACGTACATCAACTGCTGGTGGTGTTGCGGCTTATGCAACTGACGTAGCACTGGCTACCGGTACAGTTTATCAGAGAATATGGGATGCTTATATCTACCAGGCCGGTGGTGGTGTTGCTGCAAGCGACGCGGTATTTACCGGACTTTCAGTGGCAGCAGGCACTACCCTTACTCTAAGCGATAATGGTGGTTGTAGTTCAATGATTGGCTTTGATAATGATATCGACAATGCCGGCACCATCACTAAGGCAGTTAATGGCTGTGATATATCTCTGTATTCGTTTAACTACCACGCTAGCGGTAATATCGATAATGCCGGTGTTGCTTTATCTAAAAACGCGGGCAGAATATCTGTCTACGCAAGCATGGGTATAGCTAACAGCGGTACCATCAATGCCAGCGGTTTTGATGATGCAGCCGCCTTCGGTGGTAATGGTGATGAGATTAGACTGGATGCTGCCGGTTATGTAATAAACAGCGGCCCACTAGATGCTAGCGGTGGTGATGGTCTGGGCAATGGTGGTTCTGCTAACTGGAACGCTATCTCTATCTATGCCTCTTATATTGAAAATACGGCAGCTATCGATGCTAGTGGTGGTAACAATACCGCAGCAGACATGGTTGCTACACCGGGTAACGGTGGTACTGGCGGTCGAGTTTATTTGTCTTCTGATTATGGCACTAACAACACAGGTGATATCGACATCAGTGGTGGTGATGGTAGCTTCGGCGGATCTGCTTATACCGGTTCTAGCTATTTACGCACTAACGACATTGGTACGACTAGAAACTCTGGCAACATAAACATGAATGGTGGTACTGGCCATACTTCTAGTGGTGGTTCTACCGGCCGTTTTTACATACAGGCTAATGGTGGTGACGCTATTAACAATGCTGACATTACTGGAAATGGTGGTGATGCCTTAAGTCTAACGACTGGTAATAGCCGTAATGGTGCTCGGTTCTACATGAGAAGTTATACTGGCAGCAATAATACACCATCTGGTGATATTGAACTCTCCGGTAACATTAGCCTCAATGGCGGTAGCGTTGATGCGGACAGTGCCAGAGGTGGTGCTAACGGTGGTGGAGTTTACCTGTATATTGATGGTGGTGAGAGCGCTGCTGATAACGGAAACCGAGTAGCTCTGCTAGGTTATGAGTCACTTTCTACCAATGGTGGTGATGCTGGCTTCGCAGGTATGGGTGGCTGGGTTGGTATTCAAACATCGGAAGCATTAAAAATGGCGAATCTTGAATTCACTATGGGTTCAGCTTTTAACGAAGTGCCGATCAGTAACCGTGGCGGTAATTCTACTGGAACTGCTCTGCTCGGTGGTGATGGCGGCGAAGGCGGCCAGGTTGATGTATCTACTTCTACAAACGATAACACCGCTACTATTTATGCTACGGCTAGTAATACGGCTGATATCGATGTAAGCGGCGGTAATAGTATCGGTGATGGTACTTTCAACTGGGCTAGGTCGGGCGGTATGCTTGGTCTCTATGCTGCAAATGCAGTCAGCAACAGTGGTACGCTAACTGCCAATGCCGGTACTGGCGCTCAATATGGTGGTCAGGGCGGTGGTCTCGATATGTACTCTTTCGTTGGAGATACCAACAATACTGCTGAGGTTAACGCTAATGGTTCTGATGGCCAAGAAGGCGGCGGCGACGGTGGCTGGACCTGGATGGAAGGTGTAACCAGCACCAATGGCGGCGATGTCAATATTAACGGTGGTAATGCAACTAACCCTGGCGCTATATATACAGCTACCTGGGGTGGTAGAGGCGGCTGGTTTGAGATGTTTGGTCAGGGTATCGATGGTGTAGTTTCAAATACTGGAACGATTTCTAACACTCCAGGTACCGGTACACAGGTTGGTGAACTCGGTTGTATCCGACTGGGTCCTTTTGACATCACAGGCCAATGTAACTAGTAAGGCACGTTTTACTGGCAGCAATGCTGGTTGTTAAACTTAAGTGGCGGCCTTTTGGTCGCCACTTTCTTATTGTAGAGAATATTATGAAACAACTAAATTTCAATTTATTTCTGCTCAAGTTTCTAGCGCTTCTAGCTCTGGGCCTGATAACAGTACAGGCAGAAGTAAATGCTAACGAGGCGGGCGCGGTAAGTAAAATCAGTTATGACAGGCAAACTGATGACTTGAGTGTTACGGCAGAAGCGACCACACTTAAGTCAGTGCTCGGCAGGATTGCTCAAAGGACGGGTATCGAGGTGCTGTTTGACGATAAAGCAGATAAGCCCCTTAGTATCAATATTCAGTCGGGCAGCCTGGAGTATGGGCTCAAACAAATCCTTAAAGGAAGTAACCATATGTTGAGTTACAGCCGAGATGATAAGGAAAAACTGCTATTGATCGGGGTGACCGTGCTGCCTGCTGGTGAGCAGGATAGCCATCAGGCTAAACGCCTGATCGGGATAGAGGCTGAAGCCTATCACCGTGCCAGGGCTCAACTTTCACATGATCAGGTGGCGCAGATGGATAAGATCAGTGAACGCTGGCAGGCGCGTTTGAAAGAGATGCCAGACGAGCTCCGTGAGGCACTGGAAAAACGTACTAATGAACGCTTGCTCAAAAAAATAAAGCGTGATCAGGAGAAGGCTGAAATGCTGGAGCAAGAAAGACAGATGAGTGCCGAAGATCATGCAAGTGCGCTGGCAACGCGGCAGGAAGCAATAGGTTCTCTTAATCCGCAGCAGCAAACTATTTTTGAACAAAACAGTGCAGCTTCTCGTGAGCAGATGAGGTTATTATTACAGGGAAATCAGTAATGAGTTTTTTGTTGCTGCCAGCTGATTAATATAAAATCTCATTGCTTTTTTTAATTTACATGGTCATAGAAAATCAATAAAGTCGTTATACACTCTTATGTTTTCTAAAGCTCTGAAATGAACTCTTCATATTTACCACTGGCACTGCGTCGCAGGCTTGCTACCTGCTGAATATCGAAACTGAAACAATCACCCATCATTTCCTTAAACAGGACGGTGAGTTTTTCTTTCTCCTCTGCCTGTAGAGGGCGTGGCAGTATTAGCCGAATCTCAATATCATTAAGTGAATGCTGCACTGCCTGAAATTGTTGAACAGGTGCGATTTCATGAAGATCCTGTATCCCCAGTTGAGGATAATGTCGCTCACCAGACGGCATCGTAAGCAGGTTGCGATACCGTCCTATGATGCGCTTAATGACAGGCAGACCTCGTCCACAATCACAGGCCTCGCCAAGCTCTGCAAAATCACCGACTTCATAACGAATTAAAGGGAAAGCATAATTATGCAGATTAGTGATAATCACTCGCCCTACTTCACCCGGTTTGCAAGGCTTATCATTATCATCCAAGACTTCAAACATCACGCCTTCTGACTGCACATGATAGTGCTCGTGCTCAGGACACTGAAGAGCGAGGTAACCCAATTCTGTGGTTGAGTACATATCAACCAGTTTCACACCCCATACTTTATGACATAACTCACGCAAACCTTCTGGCAGTGCTTCTGAGAGAGTACCTACCTCGCATAATGACGGAAACTGAACATTCTCCCGTTGGCAGTGCAAAGCCAGTTCCTGCAGGACACTAGGATGGGTTAAAAGATAGTTCGGTTTTTCCCTTTGCAACCACGCCACCTGCTCAGAGACAGGCGTTAAAATACTGAGCATCATGCTAGCACCCGTTTCAGTCAGCCCATGTGTTGCACGTCCCCAGTTCGTTGAGTGAATACCATGAGGTGGTTTTGCGTTTTCATCCGTATTGAAACGTATGGCAGCCAGTTTTAGACTAAAATCGCGCTTGTGCCAGAAATGATTACGCAAGGTAAACACATTCCAGAAAAAAGTATTTATCTCTGTTGCCAGAGTCTCAACAGGTTTCCCTGTTGAACCTGAGGTACGCTGAATTGAGATACTGCCATGACCTGGAGGTGTGAATTTGGAACGTAGAGAATCACCTGACTGCTGAACTTTATCACGCGTTAATATCGGTATATCTAGCCAGGTCGTTTCATTTAATGTCTCTATATTTATTTTGTTTTCAAAAACATTTTTATAATAAGGAACATGCTCAAGACTATGCTGCAACAGGCTCTTTATTTGCACAAACTGATGCTTTCTAATCTTTTCTTCTGACCACCACTGAGTCTGTTCAAGCTGAAAAAGAGCTGCCAATCTTGCTGCTGCAATTGGCGAAGGTAGCGCCGGCCACTCAATGCCTTTAACTGTGGTATTAATAGAAATAGTCACAAATCATTCCTTTTATTAACAATTGTTTTTATTTATAACTTAGCGAGGAACAAAACTGATAATTGGACATCTTTCACCTAGTTCATATTGAGGAAAGTATATCGACTCTTTAACAAAATCAGTTTCAAAAACTTCCAGGATCTCAGCCAGCGTTGCAAAAGAAAATCGATTTTCTTTATTTGCATATAAACTGATAGTCTCTATAGCATCATGCGACCATCCAGTCATGGATGATAACTGCTCATGATCTATCTCTGCCTGCTGCCATGCATTGTATATATCATTTAGGCATATTCCTTGCTGAGAAGACTTCTGTAACGACATTGCCAAACGCCACTTAAAAGCATGAAAAGAGCCTATCTTACCGGCCAACAATTCGCTAAAGACATGATCACTAGACTCTTTTTCTTCCAGCTGCGTAAAGAAACGCATAATAAAGATTCCATTTTTTTTAAGCGTACCGACTAGAGCCGTTGCCAGTGCACTATAACCTTCGGGGTAATCTACAGAAATAAAACATCCGTCTCCAATAACAACATCGTGATGATTTTTATTTGAAGCAGAATCCAGCCAATCGCCCTTTATAGCAAGCCTTTTTCCATTCACATCACCAGGCCAGTTTTCATCAATCATTTCCTGAGACTGCTCAACAGCTGATATGTAAGCCTTATCAGGCCATTTGATTGACACTATTTCAGGAGTAACACCGCATAACTGAACTCTACAATTCTCCTGGTCACTATATTTATCTGCAATCACTTTTTCCATGTATCGCACATCTTCATTGCATGGTCGCAATGGAGAGCCGAAACATTTCCATTCCGTCGCTACGCTTTTCCAGTGTATACCAATATTGCCACTCATAAAATTTCTTCCTCACCACGTTTCGCAATTGCATCAGGCTTACTGGCAGAAGCGTCTACCAGACTTTGTAAAATTTGATTTATTCGTACCCCATGATCAATCATTTGAGCTTGAGTGTTTTTAGTTAGAAAATAATCTAGACTGTGACTAACACACTGTTCCATAGGGCGATCCTCAATAACAAAAGAATCAACGATCTGACCATCTTTAATTTTTTCAACGCGAGATATTAACCGTGTTGATTTACTGACTGGCAACTGTAATTTCAAACAAACTTCGTTTTTAAGAAAAACTTCCACAAAACGCTCATTCTCATTACTGCATAAATCAGTAGATAAAAATGTGTGCACACCGTTAAAGTGTTTAACTTTTGCAGATGCACTACCGTGAGCAGGAAGCATCTCGTTGTTATCTACCATATCGTTAAGCTTGGCTTCCTCAATAGCAATTATTTCTCCAGCAAGCATCATAGCAATACTCACCATATGAGGGCCTTCGATATGCCAGGCATCAGGTGGTACGTCCTTATCAAACCCCCTGCCACTAAAAGATTCTTTGATCCGGTTTTTATTAAATTTTATCTGCACTCGTTCAATTTCACTTTGTTCACGAATAACCCAGTTCCGTAATTGCTCAACACCCAGTGAAAAACGATAGGTATCAAGATAAAGTGCTTCGCTATCATGCAAAATTTCAGCTAGCGTTATAGCCATAGGAAGTGACCAGCCAATCGGCTTCTCTAACATTATTCGCTGCACGCCAAATGCAACAGCTGATCTGACCAGTTCAATATTTTGTGGTGCAGGCACACACAGATCGACAACTACTTCGCCTTTAATCTGGGTAAGCGCCTGTTCAAGAGATTCAAAAATACCAACACCGGGTAATTGTTTTTCAATATCTGGATAATATTCAGAACAACATTCGACGATGCCCTCTAAACGGCATGAGCCAACAAGATTACGGTGTGTCTTCGCATGTATACGACCCGCCATTCCATAACCGACTACAATTACATTCAACAAATTACCCACTAACAGCTCCTAGCTATAGATATTCTATATCACACTTTTCAGCATTGTACGGGGACATAACAACCAGAACAGTCATCTCGGGCTGAGGGATAGCCTGATGCACAACTTTCGGAGGAATCTCAATAACATCACCCTCTTTTATTTCCATTGCTACACCATCAAGTTTGAGAATACCCTGCCCCTTTTGAACAATGTACAATTCCCAGGTTTTGTTGTGAAAATGAGCACGAGCATCCTTTATAACAACTTGTGATACAGCAAACTGACGTTGCTCACCACCATCCAGTAATCTTTTTCTAATGCCACAACTACCCTGTTCATCACTCGCATCTCTGTTGCTTAGCAAAGGTTTCAAAATACCACTCATGACTAACTTCCTATAATCCTGTTAACTTTAGACTTTAAAATCCACACTAGATCAAACCAGAAATTAGTTAAAAAATTGGCCCCAGTGGTTTACCGGTATTTTCCACGCCCATAATGATATCAGTTTCATTCATATCACCAGTAATATCAATATGAACGCCACGCACACCCGGTTTAGTTTTTAGTATAAAAGCCGCCATTAACATTAGTAATTTTTCATTTTCTGTTTCGATTGCGCCCAAAATTTTATCCGCGGCAATTTGACAGCGCTGCTCGGCATTGGGCTTTTCAACCCAATCACGGGACATTTGCCAGCCTTTGTCCATGTCGGCGTTCATTTGATCAAAAAAATCTGACGCTTCACTTAAAAGTTCGTCGGGCACTTCAAAAGCATTGGTACGGCCATCGACGATGATATTGAGTTTCATAGAGCTAAATCCTGAGTATTCCTGTTATTATTGGCGACAAATTATACTTTAATTGGTACAGATAAATGCTACTGACTTTACCGGATGTTTTAAACAAAGAAGAACTCACCGTCGTTCGCGACCTGCTTGCACGCGGAAATTTTATCGACGGCAAACTCAGTGCTGGTGACGAGGCGATTCGAGTCAAAAATAATCAGGAGCTGAGCGCCAGTGACGAGCTCATGGCGCCATTAAACAATCTGGTGATGGGTAAGCTCATCAAGCATCCTGTTTATCTCGCTGCGGCGCTTCCCTTGAAGATTGCTACGCCTTTTTATGCTAAGTATGGCAAGGGTATGACTTACGGCAACCATGTGGATGATCCAGTGATGGGACCAATTGGCCAGCGTTATCGCACTGACCTCTCTATCACGGTATTTCTCAATGAGCCTGAAGATTATGAAGGTGGTGAACTCACTATTCAAACTTCTTTCGGTGACCAGACCGTCAAACTCAAGGCTGGTGATGCGATTATGTATCCCTCTGGCAGTACACACCGGGTAGCAGAGGTCACACGAGGTGAGCGAATTGTTGCAGTGACATGGCTACAAAGTATGGTGCGTGATCCGGCCAGGCGCGAGCTACTTTATAAACTGTCCCAGGCCCGTGACATTCTGATCGATAAACCAAACGGAAATGAAGAAACGGAACTGGTTAGTAACACTTACATTAATCTGGTTAGAATGTGGGCTGACACCTAATAACCATCTTTTTGCGACATTGTTGCGTTATAAATAATTCAGGCACAAAAAAACCGCACCATGCTTAAAGCACGATGCGGTTTTTTGACTCTACAGCTGAAGCAAAGCTTCAGCTAGAGGTTTCTAGCGTTCTGAACCCGCTTCTTCGTGAGCAAGGTCTACAACTTCCATAGCCAGATCACGGTACTTTTGACGGTAACCATCTAACTCAGAACCTGCTTCTGGAGTGAAGTATTCGCTTTGAGAAACGCCTGAAGCGTGCTCTTTAGCCATGAATTTCTTCTGCATTTCCAGCATTTCTTTAATTTTATCTGTTTTTGCGCTCATAACTTTAATACCTTTGTTGAACAGCTGAATTATGTCAGCCTTCTAAATTCTGTGGCCGAATTCTAGCACTGACTAGAAAACGACCCATATACCCCATAAGGGTAAGATGGATTAATATCCGCCTTTACGGGTACTTTGTGGGCAACCACCGATTTTTAAGCCTTGTTTTGAAGGCATCAGAGGAAACATTTCGTACATCATCTTGGAAGTGGCTTTTTCACCCCAAAGTTTGCTCATGGCTTTCATGATACCGCGTTCATTAGGCTCATCACCAGCCAACGTCTGTTCACGGACATAACGAACGATATCCCAATGTCTCTCTGTAGGCTCGATTCCTTCTTCGGCAAAAAGTGCCGTAGCAATTTCTTCATTCCAGTCGTTTGCGTTAACCAGATAACCTTTTTCTGTTCTTTCAACTGACTCAAGTGCCATAATATTCTCACCCTTTAACTATTCTTTAAAATGAAATGCTTAAAAATAAAGACCGAATGTTAAAGCAGATAAAAGCAAGTTTCCACCTGCTCAAAAGGGATATCTACCTCGACCGGGTCTAGGTTCCTGAAAAATGTGATTTCTCTTCGGCTTCACCGACAGCACTAATGCCCTTATGTGGCAAAAAAATCCCGCAACCCAGATGACGATAATCACCAATACCCTGCTCTTGTAAGGCAATTGAGGTTTGTTTATCCAGATCAGCCATCATTAAACTACGTGCCATAAGGCTTTTATTCGGGGTCTGGATGACATGCTCTATGCCACACAACATTTTTCTCAGTTTTATATCACGCTTAGCCAGCTCATCAATCACCCATTGCATAAAACCATCTTCATCCAGGTTCTCTGGCACCACTACGTAACGAGAAAACAGTGTGCTCAACGGAATTAACGACTTTTCCGTGACCGCCCCAATTTCCAGCGCATGTCCGGCAATGTCCATTTTCCGGCCAACCAGGCTCATTGTTTCTTCTACTCGAATTTTGGGTACTCGCAAATTCATCCGTGTGCGTCCTGACAAATGGATCAATTCGCCATCAGCAGGTCGTTCCCAACCATTGCCCGATGTCGCACCGTGTATTTGATGAATACCAACTTCTGGTTCATCAGATAACCAGGGTAAAATTTCATACATGGCCTGAGATAACTCCCAGGCATGGGTTGTCGGTAACTGTTTGCATTTAATCTTGAATGACAGATCAACGACATTATCAGTTTGCACAAATTCGGTTTTTTTATCTTCGTCGTCCCAAAGCATAATGCTACCTATACCTGCCTGGCCGTGAAAGCGGCTTCAAGCTTATCTTGCCAGTCCGCTGGCGTATCGGCATAACCGGGTTTAACATCCATCTGGAAAAACAATTCGCCGGCTTTTGCGCGCCTGGCTAATTCTATTTTCAAATCCTCAAAACTTTCCAGATCATGGTTTTCCAGCATCACTTCACTCAACCAAAGCATTTTATACCCCTCATTTCTGTAATTTGATCGTAATACCTGGCCCTATACATCAGGCGTTGTTGCGTGTCGCTATCGTCAAAACCCGTACGATTATGCAGTACATTGTTACAAATAATGCCCTCACCCGCATTTAATCGATATTTCAGCGTTATCGACTCATCAGCCAGCAATTCATTAATTTTTTCAACAGCATGCTGCGTCAAAACATCATCACGCCATTCAATATTTCGCTTTCGCGCTGAATATCGCATGTGCAGCCTACCCGATATCTTATCCACTGAAAACACAGGCCCTGCCACTGCAGCTCGTATCTCTTTGCCATCTTCGATATTAGAAGGAATCGTCATCGCCTGGGGATGCATCAAAGCCTCAATCCAGAGCGGATTCTCATCGCGCAAGTAGATGTACAGTATTTCATGATCCAGCAAGCTGTTGACACCACCCTCGGCGGCCGGGCTGACACAATGCATGATAATCGTCCAAATTTGTTTGTCGGCGGCATTGTAATAACCGTCGGTATGCCAGCTCAATGGTTTGTTAGTGTACGGGATATATTGATTTCCCTGCTGTGACCGCACCTGCAAGCTACTGACATTATCTTCATCTGAACGTAAATTTCCATCCAGTGATAACAAACCAAGCTGCTGCCCCAGCTGATGCACCAGAGTTTTATCTTGCAGCGATACATCTGACAGTTGATAAATAGCCGCACCGTAAGCAGCACACCGTTGTGTGATAGCCGTGTTTTCTTCTGGTGTTAGAGAATATGGGTCTACAATCTCAACTTTCAATGCTTCGACATTTTTGTATAGCGCGTTTAATTTAAATTGACGCCATATTTCATAATCGCGTGTGCAGGACAAATCAAAAATTTTGTCTGATTTGGGCTGTTTATTGAGATTTATCATGCTGGTACGGGCGCAGTAAAAGTAACCACGAAGATTGGAGACTTTCAGCTAAAAATACAATATCACTAAAGGGTGTCTTGATAGAGCTTACCGTACTCTAACCACATGAAGATGTAGCGCTCTAAACTGGGCAAAATATATTTTGATATTAGTTCAAATCAGCAGCGAGGCTATCACGAATATTGGCAGGTAATGCCTCTATGCTTACATCGTATGCTGTGTGCTCGATGCCAGCCCCAATATTCGCACCCAGTTTCACAGCCTCAGCCATCGCAGAGCTCAATTCAAATCGCATAAAATGTACTGCCGATGTTTTTTCAGCATTATCACGTTCGAGATCTTCATCAGCAATAGCATAAATACGCTCATGTCCAGCAACCTGCATCCAGACTTTATCTTCAATACCAATCATTTTTGCCAGGGCTGCCTTACGCTCATTTTCATCAACATACTCAAGCATAAAGGTTGCTTTCCAGTTGCATCCATCAGGAATCAGCGCGTTATAAGTATCCAGCTCCTCTTGAATACCTTCAGCATCAAAAATTCGTTCAACCCGTAGCATTTCCTGAATCTGGTACTGCATGGTCAACCGATCTTCAAAATACAATGTGGCATTTTCACCGAGCTTTAACTGACGGTTTTTTTTATGAGCCATGACTTTTTCACGAAAGGCTTCTCGTTGATCAGAATAAGATTCCAGGCTTAATAAATCATCACGTTTCAACATTACATAAATTCCTTCAATTAGATGCCGTAGGCCTTTCGTAACAGACTTAACGGGTGTTCGGGTTTACTACCATCAGCCAGCCCGTTTGCAATCTGGTGGCCGGCCATCGGACAATCGCTAGAATAATGATCGGGGACGGCTTGTTTAACCTTATTAACGACCGGTCGACCTATCTTCATAGACGCCTCATGAAATTCTTTTTTCACCGCGTAAGTACCATCATGACCAGAGCAACGCTCGATGGTATCGACTTCAGTATCCGGAATTAATTGCAGAATATCTCGTGTTTTCATGCCTATATTTTGCACACGCTGGTGACAGGCTACCTGGTAACTGATTTTACCCAACGACTGGCTAAAATCAGTTTTTAACAGGCCTTCTTTGTGGCGTAACATCAGATATTCAAAAGGATCAAAAATTGCCGCAGCAACCTTTTGCACTTGTGCATCATCAGGAAACATCAGGCGTAGTTCCTGTTTGAACATGAGCACACAGGAAGGCACTGGTGCGACTATATCCCAGCCTTCATCGACCAGTTTGGCCAACACGGGAATATTGGCATCTTTGGCTTTACGTACGGCTTCTAAATCACCGAGTTCAAGTTTTGGCATACCGCAACACTGTTCTTTTTCAGCCAGCTTCAGTGGAATACCATTATGCGCAAAGACGGCAACCAGGTCTTCACCCAATTCAGGTGCATTATAGTTTCCATAGCAGGTTGCAAACATTGCGACCTTGCCACGCGTTGCTGCCGTGGCCACGGCCGCACTCTCATCTGCACGATGATTGCTGAGTCGCTTACGTAATGTCTTACCGTGATACTCAGGCAAAGTGGCATCAGCGTGCACCCCGAGGGTTGCTTCAAGCACCTTGCGTATTGGTTTACTTCTATTAGCGGCATTAACGATATCACTAACAATGGGAATACCCGCTAAACTACCCACTGCATCGGTTGATGAAAGTATTTTATCGCGTGTGCTCGCGCCTTGTTTGCGAAATTTAACCGCCTTGGCACGAAGCATTAAATGGGGAAAGTCCAGATTCCATTCATGAGGGGGAACATAAGGACATTTGCTCATATAACAAAGATCACACAGAAAACAGTGATCGACGACTTGCCAATAATCCTTCTTATCAACACCATCAACTTCCATGGTTGATGACTCATCAACAAGATCAAAAAGTGTCGGAAATGACTTACACAAGCTCACACAGCGACGACAGCCATGACATATATCGTAGGCACGTTCGAGCTCAGCATATAATTTCTCTTCATCCCAGAAAGATTCACTCTCCCAGTCCAATGGATGTCGGGTCGGTGCCTGTAGACTGCCTTCACGAATGCCTGATGCCATAACGAGTTATTCCCTTCAGTAAAAAAATAAGTTTTAAACCATTACGGCCGACACAATAGTCGACCGTAACTAGGCACTACTACAACTGGAATTAAGCGTCCAGAGTATCCAAAGCCTTCTGGAAACGGTTAGCATGTGAACGTTCTGCCTTACCCAGTGTTTCAAACCAGTCAGCAATTTCATCAAAACCTTCTTCACGCGCAGCCTTGGCCATACCAGGGTACATATCTGTGTACTCGTGAGTTTCGCCAGCGATAGACGCTTTCAGATTATCACTAGTACCACCAATTGGCAGACCTGTAGCCGGGTCACCTGTTTCTTCAAGATATTCCAGATGACCGTGAGCATGACCGGTCTCGCCTTCTGCAGTTGAACGGAAAACAGCAGCCACGTCGTTATAACCTTCAACATCAGCTTTTGCTGCAAAATACAGGTAACGACGGTTAGCTTGTGATTCGCCTGCAAAAGCATCTTTCAAATTCTGCTCGGTTTTACTACCTTTAAGGTCCATTTTTACATCCTCTTAATTATTGAGTTTAGTTAATGTTTAGACTGCGTCTAAATATGGGCAATTATTATGCCTGTACAGAACCCATTGTCAATAGCGGTACAAGCAGTTGCGTATTAGATACTATACTCTACCGCCTACGATGATTAAATTGAAATTGACAACAAGAGGAAGTATTTATTTTAAATACAACACACCGCTAATATTATTTATAACACCACTATATATATGGGACTATTTTGTTAGCATCGCCAGCCTTGTGAGAAAAGATCTACATAATAAATTTTTTGCAAAAGTAATTAACGTGTTCAGGGGAACATTACTCACTCTGCTAGAGTCCTTTAATACCGCATACTTTAAAAACATCCAGGGCAAAATCACCCGTACACAGCTGATTTTAAGATATAACTCACCAGCTCGACAAAAAAAACACAAAAAACTCTATCTCTTTAGGGGTAAAACAGATCACCTATCCCCCCCCAAGGGTAGGATTCTACATGGGCCGACCTACCCCTAGACTCTCGTCCCATAATTTTCCCAAGGCTGTAATTACAACTTTTACCACCTGGGATATTGAGAACAGTTTGATTTGGGAATACAATCAGTTCCCCGATTTCGACCAAAATACATGCTTTGACCATAAGGTCGGCGCAACGACGGTACAACAGGAGAAAATCCATGGCCAAAAAGATTTACGAAACACCAATGCTGGACGTCCTTGAAGAAGGACCATGGCCCAGTTTTATTTCTGGTATTAAGAAACTTCGTGATGAGCACCCTAACGAGCGCATTCAAGCAGAAACAAGCAGCCTTCTAGGTCAGCTTGAGCATTCTTATGAAACTCGTAAGGGTTACTGGAAAGGCGGCACCGTATCTGTTTATGGTTATGGCGGTGGTATTATTCCTCGCTTCTCAGAAGTAGCTTCTGCTTTCCCTGAGTCTAAAGAGTTCCATACAGTACGTGTTCAACCACCTGCTGGTAACCACTACACAACTGCAATGTTACGTCAGTTGGGCGATAGCTGGGAAAAATGGGGTTCAGGCCTACAAACATTCCACGGTCAGACTGGTAACATCATGTTCATCGGTACTGATACAGAAAGAACTCAACACTTCTTTGATGAAATCAATGCTTACGGCTGGGATCTTGGTGGTGCTGGTCCATGTGTACGTACTGCAATGTCTTGTGTAGGTGCTTCACGTTGTGAAATGTCTAACTGTAACGAGCACGGTATTCACCGTCACCTGGTAAATAACTTTACTGATGACGTTCATCGTCCTGCTCTGCCTTACAAATTCAAATTTAAAGTTTCTGGTTGCCCTAACGACTGTCAGAATGCTATCGAACGTGCAGACATGGCCATCATTGGTACATGGCGCGACGAAATGAAAGTTGATCAGGAAGCAGTTAAAGCTTATGTTGCTGCTAAAGGCCGTCAATACATCATCGACAACGTTACAACACGTTGCCCAACTAATGCACTGGTTCTTAATGATGACGACACACTCGCTGTTGATAATCATAACTGCGTACGTTGCATGCATTGCCTGAATGTTATGCCTAAAGCGCTTCACCCTGGTGATGACAAAGGTGTAACTATCCTGATCGGTGGTAAACGTACACTGAAGATTGGTGACTTAATGGGTACTGTTGTTATTCCGTTCAAGAAACTTGAAACAGAAGACGATTACGAAAACCTGATTGAGCTGGCTGAAGAAATCATTGATTTCTGGGCTGAGAACGGTCTTGAGCACGAGCGTTGTGGTGAAATGATCGAACGTATCGGCCTGGTTAACTTCCTTGAAGGCGTTGACTACGATTTGGACGTTGATCCAAATATGGTTAGCAACCCACGTCAGAGTTCATACATCCGCATGGATGGCTGGGATGATGAAGCTATTAAATGGTTCGAGCGCAAGCAAGAAGCAGCTAACGCTTAATTCAAGCATATAAAACAACCTGGAGAGGGTTTACGCCCTCTCCTAAATAACATATTAAAATATATTTGAGGAAGAACAATGAGTGATGATAAACCTCGTTCACCGATAGAATCTGGATGCCCTGATGGATTCCAATACATTCACCCAGTTATGCGCAAAAACTATGGCGCGTGGAAGTTTCATGAACATCCAAAACCAGGTGTACTACGTCATGTAGCTTACAGTGGCGACGAAATCTGGACTGTACGTGTTGGTACACAACGTATTCTGGATATTTTCTCTTTACGCGAACTTTGTGACATTGGTGATGATTTTGCCGACGGTTATATTCACTTTACTATTCGTAGTAACGTTGAATACATGGTTTCAGACCCAGCTAAAGTTGAGCCTCTAATCAAAGCAATCACTGACAAAGGCTACATCGTTGGTGGTACACAGAACTCTGTAGCTATGATGTCTCATACACAGGGCTGGTTGCATTGTGATATCCCTGGTACTGATGCTTCTGGTGTTGTTAAGTCAATGATGGATGAGCTGATCGATGAGTTCCGTAATGCTGACATGCCTAACCGCGTACACATTACTACTTCTTGCTGCCAGATTAACTGTGGTGGTCAGGGCGACATCGCGATTAACGTGCAGCACACTAAGCCACCTAAGATTAACCATGACTTAGTATCAAACGTTTGTGAGCGTCCTACTGTTGTAGCTCGTTGCCCTGTTGCTGCGATTCGTCCTGCGATGGTTAACGGCAAACCTACTCTTGAAGTTGACGAGAAGAAATGTATCTGTTGTGGTGCATGTTTCCCTCCTTGTCCTCCAATGATGATTAATGATGCTGAGCATTCAAAACTGGCTGTTTGGGTTGGTGGTAATCATTCTAATGCACGTAGCAAACCTACTTTCCAGAAATTGGTAGCTGCTGGTATTCCAAACAATCCACCACGCTGGCCTGAAGCTACTGCTATCGTTAAGCAAATTCTTAAAGCTTACAAAGCAGATGCGAAAGACTGGGAACGTATGAATGACTGGATTGAACGTATTGGCTGGCCTCGTTTCTTCGAGAAGACAGGTCTTCCGTTCACGAAATACCATATTGATAACTGGCGCGGTGCACGTAATAGCTTGAATGCATCTACCCACATTCGTTTCTAAGGTGATTCTGTGAAATTTTCGCTTCAAATTAACGAAGGTCCTTACCAGCATCAAGCCGCTGATAGTGCAATTCAATTCACTAAAGCTGCGCTGGCTAAAGGCCATGAAATATTCCGCGTGTTCTTCTATCACGACGGTGTGAATAATGCGACTCGTCTCGCTATTCCACCTCAAGATGACCGCAACATCACTGCAGAGTGGGTTGCATTACAGAAAGAACATAATCTTGATTTAGTTGTATGTATTGCTGCTGCCCAACGTCGTGGTTTGATTGACGAAGATGAAATGACACGTCAAGGCAAAGATGCTAACAATATTTCAGAAGGTTTCCGCATTTCAGGTTTAGGTCAATTGATCGAAGCCGGAATTGAAGCTGACCGTCTGATCGTCTTCGGTGCATAAGGGGAAATACAATGGCTAAAAAATTCATGTATATCAACCGTAAAGCACCTTATGGCACTGTTTACGCTCTGGAATCTTTAGAGGTTGTACTAATTGGTGCAGCTTTTGATCAGGACGTAAGCCTCGCTTTCATCGGTGACGGTGTATACCAGTTAACTAAAGGGCAAAACACTAAAGCAATCGGACAGAAGAACTTCTCTCCTGTCTACATGGCTTTAGGTGATTACGACGTAAACAAAATTTACGTTGAAAAAGAATCACTTGAAGAGCGTGGTTTGTCACTCGAAGATCTTCAGCACCTTGTTTGGGAAGATGAAGATAATGATTATGAAGAAAAAGATTCAATTCGTTTGGTAAGCCGGGCTGAATTGACTGACGTTCTTGATGAACAAGAAGTAATACTGAGCTTCTAGGAGATAAGACTATGGCACTATTACACACCGTAAATAAATCTCCGTTTGAATCAAACACTTTTGATGCTTGCTTAGGTCTGGCTAAAAGTGGCTCAACAGTACTGTTGATAGAAGACGGCGTTTATGCAGCAACTACTGGCAACAGTGTCGCTGATAAAATAAAAAATGCTGCAGGCATTAATTTCTGCGTACTTGGCCCTGATTTACAAGCACGTGGAGTAGAAGAAAAACTGGCCGAAGGTATCAAAGTTGTAGATTACGAAGGCTTTGTTGATTTGGTTGCTGAGCACGACGCTGTACAGGCTTGGCTTTAATTTTTAAATTTTAATCTTTAATTTTCGTTTTTTACGAGGAAAGAAATATCATGGCTATTGAAGCAAACGGTAAAACATTTGAAACTGACGAAGAAGGATATCTGGCTAACCTGAACGAATGGGAACCAGAAGTAGCAACAGCAATGGCTTTAGCAGAAGATTGCCCATTAACTGACGAGCACTGGGATATCATCAATTTTCTTCGTGAATACTACGAAGAATACCAAATTGCACCAGCAGTACGCGTACTGACTAAAGCTGTTGGTAAAAAATTGGGTAAAGATAAAGGTAACAGCAAGTACTTATACGAGTTGTTCCCTTATGGCCCGGGTAAACAAGCATGTAAATATGCTGGTCTGCCAAAACCAACTGGTTGTGTATAACAATTAGTTGTAAACAGGGGGGCAGAATCTGCTCCCCTGCTTTTTTATTTTTAGTTTGTAGTACTTTTTTATTTTTTTAGTAACCACTTGGGCGAGACGTTATAACCATGACTGTTTTAAGTATCATATATGTCGTGCTTTTCTATGTAGCCATCATTGTTCTTTTTGGCGGCATAGCAAATAAGGTAATGTTATATAAACGTGTACCAGCGCCACTGAAAATACCTGTGACACCTGCACCCATTACAAGAGGCGGCGTTGTCTACCGATTATTCTATGAGGTTGTTTTCTTTAATAGCCTCTTCCGTGCCAGCAAATGGACCTGGATATTTGGCTGGATTTTCCATGTGTCTTTATTGCTCGCATTCTTCCGTCACTTACGTTATGTGATTTCACCAGATGTTTTCTTCTGGCCTTTAGTTAATAATCAGATTGTTCAAAGTTTTGGGCATTACGCTGGTTTTACAATGCTGCTTGGTCTTGCTGGCTTATTGGCTCGTCGTTTTCTTGTCGATCGTGTACGTTACATTTCTTCGGCTTCCGATTATTTGATGCTAATTTTGATCATGGGCATTGCAACTTCTGGTTTAATGATTGTCTACGTCGCACATACCGACATCATTCAATTAAAAGCGTTCATCATGGGCTTATTCCTTGCTGATCCACAAAATTTACCATCTGATCCAATTTTGTTGGTACATCTTACTATGGTGTTATTTTTAGCAGTGATTTTCCCCATTAGTAAACTGCTACACGCACCCGGTTTGTTTTTTGCACCCACACGTAATCAAGTAGATAACCCACGCGAGAAACGTCATCTTTCTGCATGGGGTGCTGAAATTGAAAAGAAAGATGGCCGTAACGCTTAACTGATTTAATACTGCTTAATTTAAACAAGAAATCACTGCAACTATAAAAAGCTGAGAAACAAGAATGGCTGATTACGAAATACCAGAAACGCATGAATTCCCCATCATTCCATCCATTATGGAAGGTGCGATGGCGCATAGCGCACCGTTTGTTGCCAGTGAAGAATTTCAAACTGCAATGGGTTTCCCTAGCGGCGCAGAAACTGGCCAGTTGATTGATGGCTGGAAAGAGAAATTTTTAGAACTGCTTGAAGAAAAATTAGGCAAATATCGTTCATTACAGGTATTTATGGATACCTGCGTAAAATGTGGTGCCTGCACAGATAAGTGTCACTACTTCATCGGTACTGCTGACCCTAAAAATATGCCTGTCGCACGCCAGGATCTTATTCGTAAGATATATCGTCGTTACTTTACTTTTGCAGGTAAATTTTTCGGTAAGTTAGGTATCCCAGGTTTTGTCGGCGCAGCTGAGTTAACCGAAGAAGCCGTTAGAGAAATGTACAGTTACTATCACCAATGTTCAGAATGCCGTCGTTGTGCTGTGTTCTGTCCTTTTGGCATTGATACTGCTGAAGTGACCATGGCAGCACGCGACATTCTGTCAATGATCGGCATGGGTCAGAAATATTCTAATCAGATTATTCCCAAGATTCATAAAATTGGTAATAACCTCGGTCTACCAGAAGCAGCACTAGCTGATACGCTGGAAGGTCTTGAAGAAGAAATTGAAGACGAAACTGGTGTAAAAGTTCGCTTACCACTTGATGAGAAAGGCGCAGATATTCTTTTGGTAACACCCTCTGCGGATTTCTTTGCTGAACCACACGTTGATGGCTTAATGGGTTATGCCAAAGTATTCCATGCTGCTGGTGTTAGCTGGACAATCAGCTCTCTCGCATCAGAAGCCGCCAATTTTGGTTTATTCATCGGTAACTATGAGGCCATGCGTAACATCTCGCTTCGCATCCGTGATGAAGCAAAAAGACTGGGCGTAAAACGTATTATTTTTGGTGAGTGTGGTCATGCCTGGCGTGTTGCTTACAATCACTTGAATACACTCGCTGGACCATGGGACTTCCTTGATCAGAACTACCCTATTCCACAGCACATTCTTGAATTTACCAAGGATTGTCTGGATCGTGACATTTTAAATATCGACAAGTCAGAAAATGATCACATGACTCTGACCTTTCATGACTCCTGTAATATCGCACGAGCTTCACGCATTGGTGAAGAGCCAGGTAGTCAGTTCACAACACCACGTGAAGTCATTAAAGCTGTCTGTAACAACTTCCATGACATGCCAATAGAAACAATTCATGACCAGACCTTCTGCTGCGGTGGCGGTGGTGGTCTATTGACTGATGACTTGATGGAATTACGCATTAAAGGCGCACTTCCCCGTATGGAAGCACTCAAGAATACCGTCGCAGAAAAAGGCGTCACACATATGGCCGCTATTTGTGCCATCTGTAAATCACAATTTACTAAAGTCCTGCCCTATTACGGCATGACAATGGACCAAATCGTTAGTGTCCATCAGCTAGTTAGCAGTGCCATCATTCTTGAAGGCCAGGGCGAAGAAGCTGAAGAATCTGACGACGCAGAAGAATCTGCATAAACAACATTTAATTTTTGATTAATACCGGTAACGGTTGAAGCATAGGAGAACTGGCATGGCCACTTCCAAAGAAGACATGCAAAACGATAAGTTAACATACAGAAGATTTGAAGAAGGCGACCAGGATTGGGGTAGCTTTGCTAAAAAAATCTTTAAAGAAGACACTTCACACAAGTGTCCTACTTATGTTCACCGTACACCACCTTGTCAGGGTAGCTGCCCGTCAGGTGAAGACATTCGTGGCTATCTGGATATCGTTCGCGGTATAGAAAAACCACCTGAAGGCGTTTCAATGCAGGAATATGCATTCCGTCGTTCAACTGATGCTAACCCGTTCCCTTCTATGATGGGTCGTGTTTGCCCTGCTCCATGTCAGGACGGTTGTAACCGTAATCAGGTTGAAGATTTTGTCGGTATCAACTCTGTTGAGCAGTACATTGGTGATACTGCTTTCACTGAAGGCTTCAAGTTCGATAACAGCGCTAAAATGACGGGTAAAAAAGTCGCCATCATCGGCGGCGGCCCTGCTGGCATGGCTGCGGCTTACCAACTACGTCGTAAAGGCATCGCTTCTACTATTTTTGATGACCATGCTGAATTAGGCGGCATGATGCGTTATGGCATCCCTGGCTACCGTACTCCTCGTCCTCAGTTGAACAACGAGTGCCAACGAATTCTGGACATGGGTGATATTGAAACACGCATGAACACTCGTGTTGGTAAAGACGTTGCTGTTGCCGATCTTGAAAAAGAATTCGATGCAGTTTTATGGGCATTGGGCTGTAAATCAGGTCGTGGTTTATTCCTCGATGACTGGAACGACACACCTAACTGTGTCTCTGCGGTTGATTTCCTTGAGCAGTTCAACAAAGGTGATATGAAATACACCGCTAACAAGATCCTTTGTGTTGGTGGTGGTGATACTTCTATCGATGTTGTCTCTGTTGCACGTCGCATCGGTACTTTGAAAGATTTCAATGAAAACCCAGAAGATTCAGCTACTGGCGCGAGTACACACGGCGACGTTGATGATTCAGCAAAAACAGCTTGTGATAGCGTAGTCCTGACTGCCCTGTTCAAACAGGAAGACATGACGGCTGCTGAACACGAAGTTCAGGACGCACTGATCGAAGGCGTTACCATCATGAATGAAGTAATGCCTGTTGAAATCATAAAAGATGCTAACGGTCGCGCTACTGCACTGAAACTGGTTGATAGCAAATTTGAAAACAACATGCCTGTCGCCGTTGAAGGCGGTAAGGAGTATATTGTTGAAGCTGACTTGATCGTTGCTGCTATTGGTCAAACTGGTGATATGACCGGTGTTGAAGACTTTGATAATGGCCGTGGCTTAATTGACGCCGACAACTTCTACCGTGTACCTGGTAAAGAAGGTCATTTTGTTTGCGGTGATATTGTTCGCCCTCACCTTTTGACTACGGCTATTGGCCAGGCTTCAATTGTGTCTGACACTATTGAAGCTTACATGAACAATTCAAAAGTTGATAAACGCCCTAAAGTTGATGTTCACCACTTTGAATTAGGTGAAAAGCTTGAAGAAGCGGGTCTACACGTTGATGCTTATGACGTTGCTGATCACAAAGACGATGCCCAACGTGGAACTGAGACCAGTTCTTACGCCATTCACAACTTCGAAGATCGTTCATCACAGGAAATTATTTCGACTGATGAGATGTTCCTTGGTCACTTCGAGTACGTAAACCGTAATTTGCGTTCTACTGACGTACCTTCTTCTGACGATGTACTCGGTCATTTTGCCGAACGTCAGGCAGGTTTGACTGAAGATGCTGCGATTGCTGAAGCTGGTCGTTGCATGAGCTGCGGTATGTGTTTCGAGTGTGATAACTGTGTTATCTATTGTCCACAGGATGCAGTCTTCAAAGTGAAGAAAGGTGAAGCTACAACAGGCCGTTATGTTGATACTGACTACAGTAAATGCATCGGCTGCCATATTTGTTCTGATGTTTGCCCAACCGGTTACATCGACATGGCATTAGGCGACGCTTAATACTTAGGACAATAACTAGAAATACTAAGGCTGACATTATGACCAAGCGTTTTCTGCGTATATCGCTAATCTTTACCGGATTGATCATGCTATTCCCTGCACAGGGTATAGCAGATACACCCTTCCCTTCAATTCACGAACCTGAAGGCGAAGGTGTCAAATGTGTTAAAGATGAAGATGAGATGCGTCGCAATCACATGAATTACATCCTGCACCAACGCGATAAAACAATGCGTGAAGGTGTTCGTGCTGAAAGTGATAGCAGTTATAGTTTAGCCAAGTGCATCAATTGTCATGTACAACCAAACGATAAGGGCGAAGTACCTACTCACGACAGTAAAGAGCATTTCTGTGTTGCCTGTCATCAGTATGCCTCTGTGCAAATCGATTGTTTCGAGTGTCATGCAGATCGTCCACAGAAATACATTAAACGTGATCAAAGTCCTCGCGCACTTAAACAACAGCTAAAAGAAGTGCTCGACGCTAAAGACATGGGGGATGCGCAGTAATGTCCGACCAAATTAACGATTCAAGACGTAGTTTTCTGTCAAAAGCAGCGATTGCCGGCAGCATAACTATTGCTCCGGGCGTCTTTCTACATCAAACAGCTCATGCTAAACCTGACGATCAGGCCGTAAGTAATGACACCCGCTGGGGTATGCTGATTGATACTGATAAATGCGCCAAAGGTTGTACTGGTTGTGTTGATGCCTGTAACAACGAGCATGGCTTAACTGGTTTTGGCCGTCCTGAAACAGATACACAATACATTCGTAAGGTTTCACTGGTTGAAAAACAGACAGGTCATGAAATTTCATTGCCCTTGATGTGCCAGCATTGTGAAAATCCGCCTTGTGTTGATGTCTGCCCGACTGGTGCCTCATTCAAACGTGAAGATGGCATCGTACTGGTTGATAAACATATTTGTATCGGTTGTCGTTATTGCATGATGGCCTGTCCTTATAAAGCACGTTCATTTGTCCACGAAAATATTGAAGATCAAACCTTGAGTGCACCTCGTGGTAAAGGTACCGTTGAGTCCTGCACTATGTGTACACACCGCGTTGATAAAGATGGTATTCCTGCTTGTGTTGAAGCCTGTACGGAAGATGACCACAATGCCATGTTATTTGGTGATTTAAACGATCCAGATAGTGAGATCTCCAAAGAATTGAAGAAACACGGTGGCAAGCAAATTCGCGCTGATTTACAACTTAATACCGGCGTTCGTTACCAGGGGCTTTGAGCTCATCGCCTTTAAATCATCAATCGAGTCAATAAACAGATGAAAAAGATCGAATACACAAAAATCAAAGGTCACAGCATTCCCTATTACGGTTTACTAGCCGGTTTGGGTTTCACCATATTGCTGGGACTTCTATCAACCTGGTATATGGAACATAACGGTCACCATGTTACTGGTATGACCAACCAGATTGTTTGGGGCATGCCTCATGTATTCGCTATTTTCCTGATTATTGCTGCATCAGGGGCCTTAAATGTTGCCTCAATCGCCTCGGTATTTGGTAAAAAAATCTACGATCCACTGTCACGTCTATCTGCTCTACTGGCATTAGCCCTGTTGGCTGGCGGACTGGTTGTTCTTTTGCTTGATCTTGGCCGTCCTGATCGTCTGATTGTTGCTATTACAAAATACAACTTTAAGTCTATTTTTGCCTGGAATATCATTCTTTACACGGGCTTCTTCGGCATTGTTGGTGCATACATCTGGATGATGATGGATCACAACATGTACAAATTTAAAAAGAAAGTGGGTCTGGTCGCCTTTGTCTGGCGTCTTGTGCTGACTACCGGTACAGGTTCTATCTTCGGCTTCCTGGTTGCACGCTCTGCTTATGATGCAGCGCTGATGGCACCTATGTTTATTGTCATGTCTTTTGGCTTTGGTCTGGCTATCTTCCTTTTAGTATTAATGGCTTCTTATAACTGGACTGGTCGTGAACTTGGCGATGCGGTGGTAGCACGTCTTAGAAACCTGCTGGGCGTATTCGTTGCAGCTTCACTCTACTTCACTATCGTTTACCACGTGACTAATCTATACATTACAGAGCATCACGGCGTTGAGAAATTCATCCTGAGTGACGGTGGTATTTATACAAACTTATTCTGGGTCGGCCAGGTTTTGATTGGCGGTCTTTTACCTTTGGCTCTAATCTATGCGCCAGGCGTTAGAACATGTAGAAAAACATTAGGCGCGATCAGCACCATGATTATTATTGGTGGCATGTGTCAGGTATACGTTATTGTGATTGGCGGTCAGGCTTACCCTATGGAATTATTCCCGGGTTACGAAGTAAGCAGCTCATTCTTTGATGGTGTAGTTGGCCAGTACTCACCAACCCTGCCTGAAGTTGTTCTTGGTGTAAGCGGCATGGCGGTTTCGTTATTGCTGGTTACATTTGCCATGAAAGCTTTAGCCTTCCTGCCTAGTTCTCTGGCCGATTCTGTTGCAGACCCACACGCAGCAAAATAATATCTATTACCATTGGCTCTGACTGATGTCAGAGCCAATGTTTCCACAAACGACCGATGGTGAAAAATGAGTCGTTTTTTCATTTCTGCAGCACATAAATCCTCTGGCAAAACCACTGTCAGTATCGGCCTGTGTGCAGCTTTAAGTGATAAGGGAAAAATTGTTCAGCCTTTCAAAAAAGGTCCTGATTACATAGACCCGCAATGGCTAGCTCGTGCCAGTAGTTATAAAGCCAAAACACGCCACTGCTTTAATCTTGATTTCTACACCATGTCTGCCGATGAGATTCTGGACACCATCGCACTACATTCAGCAGATGCTGACATTTCACTAATTGAAGGTAACAAAGGTCTTTATGACGGCCTTGATCTTGATGGCAGCAACAGCAATGCAGCTCTGGCTAAACTAACAGACACACCTATTATCCTGGTACTCGATGCCCGCGGTGTTACCCGAGGTATCGCGCCGCTTATTCTTGGTTACCAGGCCTTTGATAAGGACATCAACATTCAGGGCGTTATTCTCAATCAGCTCGGTGGTTCCAGACACGAAGAAAAACTAAGACGAGTTATCGAACACTACACCGATGTACAGGTAGTTGGGGCTATCCACAAAGATAAACGTTTTGATATTGATGAACGTCATCTTGGTCTGCTACCCAGCCATGAAGATCCTCAATCCAATAATAAAATCAAATTACTGAAGCAGGCCATTGTCGATCAGGTGAACCTGGACAGTATTATTGATATTGCCAATGAAGCACCCAAATTAGAAACTTCACCTGGCTTTACCACTATAACTACCCCCAGGCCTGATATTCGTATTGGCGTCATCCGTAACACAGCTTTCAGTTTCTATTACCCGGATGATCTCATCTCGCTGGAACAAGCAGGTGCTGAACTGGTTGATATTGACAATATCAACGATGACAAACTACCCGATATTGATGGCCTGTTTATCGGTGGTGGATTTCCAGAAACACATCTGCAAGAACTCGAAGCCAATCAATCGATAAGACAGGATATTCATCAGGCCATAGAAAATGGCCTGCCTGTTTATGCTGAATGCGGTGGATTGATGTATCTGGCACGTTCAATCAAATGGAAAGAGCAGAAAAATACTATGGTTGGAAGCATTCCGGGCGATATTATAATGGAAGAGAAACCACAGGGTCGTGGTTACGTACGCTTAAAGGAAACGAGCAACGGATTATGGCCATCGAGTTCTGAAAATATCATTGCTGCCCACGAATTTCATTATTCTCGTTTTCAAAATCTCGATAAAAATGCTAAATTTGCGTTTGAAGTTGTGCGCGGCACCGGAATCGATGGTAAAAATGACGGCTATGTATATAAAAATCTGCTAGCCTGTTACACCCATCAGCGTGGCACCAGTAAAAATCGCTGGACACAACGTTTTGTTGACTTTATTCGCCAACAAAAAATATAAACCAAATACAACGTAAGTCATTGATTTTATGATTAAAGTAACAAACGAAGCTGCCAAACAAATTCAATTATCTGCTCAGCAGGGTAAAACTGAAAACTTACCATTGCGAATCGCCGCCACAAAAAATGAAGATGGCAGCTTTCACTACGGCATTGGTTTTGATGAAAATAAAGAAGGTGACATCGCGGTCACTTCTGAAGGTATTAAAATCATCGTGTCAGCTCTCAGCGCAGACCTACTCAAAGATACCACGCTGGATTTTGTTGAACTCGAACCGGGTAAAAATCAATTCATTTTTATGAATCCAAACGATCCAAGCTACTCACCTCCATCCGATGACTAAAGCTGCTTAGCGGTTAAAATAAGGCCCGCTTTATGAATAACTCAGCTGATGATAACTATTGGTCTCAGGATACGCTCACCTTTCTTTATGAACTCAGTTCAACCATAAACGCCACAGAAAATTCTATCCATCCCTGCGCTGGTCCGCTCAAACTGATTACGCAAAAACTTGTAGGCTCCGCCGCCGTCATTCGCCTTATATCTGAAGAAGGCTGGATGGATTTATACGACAGCTACGGCATGGATAAAGAGCAAATCACAGATCTTCAGCACACCCCCATAGAAGGTTCTTTATTTGTTCATGAGAGCAGGTCAATAAAAGAAATTCGCCGTAGCCCTGCCAGTACCTTAATTAATGATAAAACATCCGAATTAATTTCGATTCCAGTACGCCACCATGGGCATACGCTTGGCGTACTTAATGTATTCATTCCTGATGATCAGTTTCATCTGGATGATGAGACTGCATTAATGTTACTAGCCTCCGGGCAACATTTTGGTCTGGCCATTGAAAAGCATCGCCTGGAGAATGCCGCCAAACAAAAATTGATTCAGGAAGAACGCAATATGATCGCCAATGAATTACACGATTCTTTGGCCCAAACGCTGGCCTCACTACGTTTTCAGGTTCGTATTCTTGATCAAACTCTACAACCTACCAGTGATTACATGGCTATTATGAGTCTTGAACAGGTTGAGCATGGCCTGGACGAAGCTTATACCGACTTACGTGAGCTGATTGCCCATTGCCGCGTTCCCATTGAGCAACAGGGTCTGTTACCTTCCATTGAACGCGTAGTTTCCAAATTCAGAGAAGAAACCGGTATTCATATCCTGCTACAATGCGAATGCCAGGATCCAGACGTGCCGGCCAATATGGAAATGAATATTTATCGAATTGTGCAGGAAGCATTAACGAATATTAAAAAGCACGCCAATGCACATATCGTCCGCGTGCTATTGAGCTGTAATGACAAAGGCCAGTTCCGCATACTGGTAGAAAATGATGGTGAAGGTTTCGATAAAAAAGCCATCAAAAGCAAAGAAGGCCAACATCTCGGCTTAACGATTATGCAGGAACGTGCTCGCCATCTGGGTGGTCAGCTAAGAATTGAAAGCGAACCCGAAGAAGGTACACGAATAGAATTAAAATTTCGTTATCTGCGGGAACAAGCTGAATAAACTTATTAATTAAACTTTCATTTAGGCTTTACTATTAAATCATGCGCGTTTTAATTATTGATGATCATGCTCTGTTTCGCGTTGGCCTAAAGGGTTTACTTGAACAGCGAAATATTGAAGTTGTCGGTGCTGCAGCTGATGGTGCTGAAGGTATCGAGCTAGCCGAACAACTCAATCCAGATATCATTTTACTCGACCTGCGCATGCCTGATATGGGCGGTCTGGAAGTACTGCCAAAACTACGTGAAAAACACCCATCGACACCGGTAGTGATACTCACCACCAGCAATGAAGAAAAAGATTTAATCAAAGCACTACGCACTGGTGCTCAGGGTTACTTATTAAAAGACATGGAGCCTGATGAACTGGTCGGTGCACTGCGAGATATCGAAAAAGGAAAAAATGTTGTCGCTCAGGATCTCACCGATGCTCTTGCCCGTATGGTACAGGGCGAAACCAGTCTTGAAGATAATGATGGCCCCTTCTCTACACTGACACCTCGTGAACATGAAATTTTGTGCCTGCTGGCCGAAGGTCAAAGCAATAAGCTGATTGCCCGCAACCTTGGCATTTCTGATGGCACCGTTAAACTCCACGTTAAAGCCATACTTCGTAAACTGGGTATTCATTCACGTGTTGAAGCTGCAGTGATTGCTGTTGAGCAGGGCTTACGTAACTCAAGTAATAAGAACCAAACATAATGAAAAAATTTATGGATCTCGTCGCCGAAGCGCGCGAACAAGTTGAAGAATTGTTTCCCTGGGATGTCGATGAGCTAATCAAAAAAGACAACGGCGCTCTCATTCTGGATATTCGTGAAGAATGTGAGTTCTCTGCCTACCATATCGAACACACCATGTTAGTGCCGCGCGGTATTCTTGAAACTGCCTGTGAAGAAGAATATGAGGATTCCGTACCAGAACTGATTGAAGCGCGTGATCGTGAAATTGTTGTGATATGTCGGTCAGGTAACCGCAGCCTGCTCGCAGCTCAAACTATGAAAACCATGGGTTATAGCAATGTAAAATCAATGCAAACGGGTTTACGTGGCTGGAACGATTACGAACTACCGCTGAAAAATGCACAGCAGGAAATTGTTGATCCTGATGACGCCGATGAAATGCTCAATGCCGGTTTTTGCTCCACGCTCATGCATCCCAATCGCCGTACTATCCTGTCATAAAGTAAACAAGACGAAAAACAACAGTGTTGATATTTCAACAAAGACATATACTTTTGCTGCTGGTGATTGTATAATCTTTAGTAAGCAGCTAATTTTTCTTTACAGAATCAGCTGCTGAAAATGCCCTCAAATACAAACTTCTAATTCATAGAAGTTTTTAAATTAATAAAAATCAGATAGATACACAGGATTGAGCCTTAAGCCATTCATTTATTGCTTTAGCCAATCTCATCGATTTTTTTAATTAGTCACTGATATTCCCTGTGAACATTAAGTGGTAGAGGCCGTCATTTTGAGATACTACCTAACAACACTATGGTGTATTTTAATCAGTTGCATAGTCAATCTGGCAGCAATTAATACCGCTTATTCCATCGAATTTTTCAGAGCAACGACCATAAGTGCTACAAATTCTGCTTATGACGGCCAGGATCTCATTGTTAATGGGGTTATTCTGACCATTGATGGTTCACATCAATTTAATTCTGTACAACTTCTTAATGGTGCTGTGCTCACTCATTCACTCTCCCCCACAACCCAATTAGAACTGACTAGCAATACGTTTGTCATTGATACAAATTCTCGTATTGATCTGACAGGCAAAGGCCGTTTGCCCACATCAGCAGTCACCGGTTCTTCTGGTGGTAGTTATGGTGGCTTAGGTGGTATCTATGTCGACGGTGGAACCACTAACCCAGTCTTTGGAAGTTCAACATTACCAACAGATTTTGGAATTGGTGGTACAGGCAGCGCCGGTCAGACCTATGGTGGTGGCGCCATCAAACTTACCACTGACAACCTGATACTGAATGGAAAAATCATTGCCGATGGACAAGGCTTCAATACATTTTTTAACTCACAAGGTGGTGGTAGTGGTGGTTCAATTTTACTGGATGTAGGCGTATTACAAGGCAGCGGCACACTAGAAACCAGTGGTGGTTCCGGCTTTACGTTCTATGGTGGCGGTGGCGGCGGCGGTGGCCGTATAGCGGTTTATTATGATTCTGCTACTTTTGATTTACAGAATAATATTATTAATCTTGGCGGTGTCTGCAAACCTCTTTTTGGCACATACGGCCAGCCTGGCTCAATTTATCTAGAGCGCAAGATAGCAGTCAATCAAGCACCTATAGCCAATGCCGGCGCATCTCTGGCTATTGCAGAACAATCAGATGTGACTTTAATAGGTAGCGCTACAGATACAGACGGTGTTATTAGCAGTTATAGCTGGGTGCAACTAACCGGCCCAGTCGTTAATCTGATTAATGCTAATACGGCAACCACCCGCTTCACCGCACCCACCGTTTTATCGAACGATAGCCCTACAGTATTGCAATTCCGTTTAACCGTCGTTGATGATCAAGGTGCCACAGCCAGCGCCGATACCAATGTTGGTGTGCTAGCAATCAACACAGTACCAGTTGCAAACGCGGGCAGAGATTTCAGCATAAATGAAGCCAGCAGTGTTAATTTAAATGGCACAGGCAACGACATTGACGGCAGTATTACTAATTACCAGTGGATTCAAATTAGCGGTACGCCCGTAATAATCACAAATAGCACTAATGCAACAGCCTCATTTACAGCGCCTACTTTAAAAAATATTGAACAACTAACTTTTAGACTAACTGTAACTGACAATGAATCAGGTACTCACAGTGATGATGTTCTGGCTACAGTCAATCCTGTGAATGTATTACCTACCGCCATAATTACAGACACTGGCCCTATAGCTGAAAATACTTTCACAACAATGGATGGTTCAGCTTCAAGTGATACAGACGGTACCGTTGTTAGTTATAAATGGACCCAACTAACCGGCCCAGCAGTAACACTAAGCAATACAACCCAGACTATAAGCAGCTTTACAACGCCTACCGTATACCAAAATACAACTCTAAGTTTCCGTCTGGACATCCAGGATGATGAAGGTGGAAGCGCTAGCGCCATCACACAGCTAACTATATTCGACGTAAATACAGATGATGATAGCGATGGCATGTTAGATATTTGGGAAATGCAATTTTTTAATACACTAACGCACACAGGCACAACTGACACAGACAATGATGGTGCTACTGATTTACAGGAATTCAATTTCGGCACCGATCCTACCGCCGAACAACAACCAGTACAGCCTGTCATTGTGTCTCCCGATGATATTGAAGTTACTTCATTGCAACCTGTATTGACGCTGATTAATCCAAACCAGCACACGGGCTTCCCTGTTAGCTATGGCTTTGAAGTCTACAGCGATGCGGCAATGACAGATCTGATCATCTCAGGATCAGGTACTAATCTAAGCTGGACAATCAATACACCACTAACTGACAATACCAGCTATTACTGGCGAGCACGTGCTATTGGCGCAACCTTATTCAGCGGCTGGATAAGCAGTCAATTTTTTGTCAATACAGCCAATGATGCACCGGGAATATTCAATATTAGTTACCCACAAGATGGCATCTGGCTGGCGAGTTTTACACCGACATTATCGGTCACCAATAGTACGGACATTGATGGTGATGCCCTTAGTTATCAATTTGAAGTTTATGCGGATGGCAACTTAATCGCAGCCTCTAGCAATATATTATCAGGCAGCAATGGCATAACCTCATGGACTGTAGATACGCCACTACTGGAAAACAATAGCTATATCTGGCGAGCAATTGTTAGCGACGAGCATGGCCTAAGTACCATCAGTAGCAGTGAGCCAATGATCTTCATCAACACGGTCAATGATGCACCTACAACCCCAACACTAAGCACACCTGTTGATGGTAGCGAGATCAGCAATCTATATAGTGACCTGGTCGTCAATAATGCTATCGACCCTGAAGGGGAGCCTGTTTCGTATTTATTTGAACTGGATACTGTCAACACCTTCGACAGTGTTAACAAACAAAGCTCTGGCATCGTTAATGAAACACAGACAACCACTGGCTGGTCAGTCAATGGTTTATTGGATAACAGCTGGTACTATTGGCGCACCAAAGCCAGCGATGGTCTTGGTGAAAGTTTATGGATAAATGCTAGTTTCTTTGTCAATCAGTTTAATGATGCGCCTGGAATAACTAAGGCATTGAACCCTGGCGACCATGCCTGGACAGGGAATCTACAACCTACACTGGAAGTCTATCCAGCAACTGATATCGATGGTGATACATTAAGCTATGAGTTTAATGTCTATAAAGTTGTAACAACAAGCATCGAGCCTGAGCTTATCGCAACGGGCATCAGCAATACCACGTTCTGGCAACTCGATGCACCACTCATTGAAAGTGGAAATTATTACTGGCATGCACGTGCTATTGATGAACACGGCCTTGCTGGAGAGTGGGGAGAACTTGTTGTTTTCTTTGCTGATGATGACGGTATTAATGACACGCCAACAATTCAACTTAAAAATCTAAAAAATGAAGATGATGCACTATCTCTGGATCATCAAGAAGAAAATAAATCAGAAGAGAATGAAGATAGTAACGAACATTCTGACAGTGACAGCGATGAAACAACCACTGTTGAAATCAAATGGACCGATAACGACCCTGATAGCAATGCTCAAATTAGTTTGTACTATGATACGGATCAATATGGTGAAGATGGTGTATTAATTGCGCTGAATATTTTAGAAGATCCTGATGGTGATTCTGATCGCCATTTCTGGGATGTCAGTCAAATTCAGGCAGGTATTTACTTTATTTACGCCATCATTGATGACGGAAATAGTACATCCGTTGATTACTCAAACAATGCCATTATCGTTGGTGATGGTGGCGGACAACCATATTTGAAATTCCAAACATCTGAATCAGAAAATAATGCCAATCGAAATCAACGTGCAATGATAGCCTGGCGCGACATTGACATTAACAGCAACGCAAGTATCAGCCTTTATTACGACACAGACGATACAGGCTTTGATGGTGTTCTGATTGCTAATGCACTTGAAGAAGATATGGATGGCAATGACGACCATTACCTATGGGATATTTCTACACAGGCCGAAGGTACCTACTACATCTACGCCACAATTTCTGATGAAGTTAACAGTTATCGTGTTTATTCAGACAAGGCCTTTGATATCGAACACCATGGACATAACGAACATTGAAAACGCATCAATCACATAGATGCATACTCACACTTGCCATGCTTTATTCTCATAATGGTTTCGCTAGCATCGACCTCGATCAATTGAAAAAACTATTTAATTCAGGAGATAGTCAGGCCGCCTATGAATATGCACACTCTGAAGTATTGACTCATGAAGGTGAGCCTGTCTTTGATTATTACTATGGTGCATCAGCAATAGACGTAGGACAAAGTAGCGAAGGTGTTTTTGCGCTCGAACGTGTACTGGATTCACAACCCAATAATCATGCTGCACGATTAGAACTAGCACGCGGTTATTTTATTCTTCAGGAATATGCACGAGCGCGTGCAGAGTTCAACACCGTGCTGAAGTACAATCCGCCTGATGATGTAAGTGAAAGAATTTATAACTATCTGGATAGCATCCGTTTACAGGAAGATAGATATAAAACCACTTCAACCGTCTATGCAGAATTTGGCTATGGCTCAGATTCTAATATTAATAGCGGCCCCAGTAATCCAACGATTACTTTTCTCGGACAAACAGGGCAACTTAATGCTTCCGCCTTAGAACAAAAAGACAACGTCACTAAGATAAAAGTTAATTATGGTTTCAGTACACCGCTAACAGCAAAATCATCATTTAACGCCAGCATCAATGCCAGCCTGAATAACAACAGTGATCACAGCGAACTGAATTCTGCCACTTACACCGAGTCAGCAGGCTTTCGTTATCTGCATGCCCAGGACACCTATTTGATCGATCTAATCGCACAACAATTTTCCATTGATAATAAAGATTATCGTCAGTTAACCGGCATCAACAGCAACTGGAAAAGGAATCTTTCACAACTATCAACCTTACAGACATATCTTCAGCTTTCTAAACAGGATTTTGATGGCCAGGAAACGCGAAATGTAGACACTATTTTATTAGGTGTCGGACTCACTAAAAGATTTAATGCTGCCTTATCGCCGGTAATATTTAGTAGTTTATATATCGCTCAAGATAATCCAGAACGCAATAGTGATATTGCCAAACAAATTGCAGAGCGTGATTATTACGGCGCTCGAATTGGCGCGATATTAAGCACATCGGCAAAAACATCAAGTCAACTTTCCATTAACTACCAGAGTAGCCAATATGGACTCAAAGATGATACTAATGGAATTTTAAGAGAAGACGATCATAGCAGTGCAGAATATAATTTCACCTGGTTAGTATCTCGAAACTGGAGCTTGCTCGCAGACGCCAGCTATATACAAAATGAATCAAGCAACACCATAAATGCATACGATCGAAAACAGTTCAGCGTTTCCCTTCACTATGAAATGAAATAACACCCTTAAACATTTTGAGGAAAAGGTTATGACAAAATTTACAGACAATATAATCTGGATAAAAAATTTATTTTTTATAATAGGGATTTTATTTTCCAGCCACGCCATTTCAGAAAACAATATCGGACGAGTTATCCATACCAATGGCGACCTTGTTGCTTCAAATAATGGTTCATCAAGAGCATTACAACGCGGTTCTTATATAGCTGAGGGAGATATAGTTAATTCCGGTTCAAGCGCAAAAGCACAGTTAAGGATGATGGATGGAGCATTAATTGTTTTACGCCAAAATTCTGAAATGCATTTTGAAGAATACCAGTATGATGATGAAGACGAGTCAGTCGGTAGTAGTATTTTCAGTTTAATCAAAGGTGGTTTTAAAACCATCTCCGGGTTAATTGGCAAACGTAATAAAAAGAATTATAAAGTTAAAACAGCTTTTACCACGATAGGAATTCGTGGCACTGATTATGGTGTCACCCTATGTGAGCAGAGCAATTGCAGTGATGGCGCTAATGGATCACTCAGTGATGGTCTCTATGCCAGTGTCATTGACGGTGAGATTTCCAGCGAAAATGAAGCCGGTCTGTATATATTTTCTAATGATGAATATTTTTATGTTGCCAGCAAGACTAGCAAACCAGAAAGTTTGTTGAAAGCACCTGGTGTTATTTTTGATCCAAATATGATTGAAGCCAGCACTGAAGGAATGAATGTTAATAATGAATATGCCACTTTGCTGACAGATAAGAATCTGGATCAGGGTGCTGTAATACAGACCAATGTTAACATGCAAAATATTGCAATGTATGACGGCTCCTTTACACCACTTTTTGAAGCGGCCAATGATGTCAGTAACAATACCTATATGGTTTCTTCAAATCCCGGCGACACCATGATGTTTAGCTACTTTCAAGGTACAGCCGGTGCTTTAAGCCCTGTGTCACAAACCCTTATCGATGATGGCACAATCAATAATCAATTTACACTTAACGCCATCGCAGCTGACAACGGCACATTGATACCCCTCGCCTCACAGATATCATTTGGCGCTGCGCAAACGACAAGTACACTTTACATTGCTAATGCCACAGCAAGTGATGTTAGCTCAATGAACATTGGTGGAACAGATATTAGCTGGGGTCGTTGGAGTGGTGATCTATATGAAACCACAGATGGTGCAACAGCAACCGCTCATTCCGGCTCACTTCACTATGTCGTCGTGGATGGAGGTTTAACTACCCCCGCACAGATCAGTGCAATGACCGGTAACTTTAATTACTCAACAGTTGCCGGTACAAATGCCACTGACCTCAATGGCAATGTGGCGAGCAATATCGCCGATGTCAATATGGCAGTTGATTTTGGCCTGCAAAATATCAATAGTTTTTCAGTAGCAACCAATGTTGCTGGTATCGACTATCAGGCAGAGTTGATGGCGGCTACCACAATCACTTCAGCGGTAACTAATGGTATGTTCTTAGCGGGTAATTCGGCAGGCACATGCCCAACTTGTGGTGGCCAGGCCAGTTTAGGCTTTGTCGGCACACAGGCTGAAGGCGCTATCACCAGTTACAACATTGGTAATGCCGCCATGTCGTCCACCATTACTGGTACAGCGATAATAACTCGCTAAATAAAATACTTTTAGCTATAAAAAAGCCTGCTAATCGCAGGCTTTTTTATAGTTCTAATCAATCGTAGTGTTTTCTATCCTTGCGCCTTCGCCCCGCCTGCTGTGATATCACACCGGTAACTGCATCTAAACTCGGGATCTCAACAGTATCGTACAAGTCATTCAGTGGTTGCAGAAAATATTTATCTTCAAGGATTCTTAATTGCCTAAAAACCAGCTCATCATCATGCATGGCCGTAACATAACAGCCATCTTTCATTGCGCCGGCTGGGTCAACGATAATAATCACACCCTCATTAAACTCTGGCTGCATACTGTCACCCAGTACGCGTAATGCATAAGGTTCTCTTGCACTACAACCACCTGAACCGCCTGTGTCACATGAAGACATAAAAACCCTCTTAAACTGTTGATTTACAGAGCCTAATTATACACTCTAGGCCAATCGGCAGCCATAGTCTTCTATGCAGCTTGCTATCATTCCGTGTAAAATGCCTGCCCATAATTAATCATGACCTGACCTTTGAGGAAACCATGTCCGACATTATTGCAAAAAACAAGTTCGTCTCACTGACCTACGCCATTACTGACGAAACTGGTGAAATTGTAGAGCGCATCGACCTGCCCGTACCATTAATTCTCGGCCATAACAGTCAACTCATCGAAAAAATTGAGCAAGCTTTGATTGGTAAGAAAACGGGCGACATCATTAATGTGAAATTAACCGCTGAAGAAGGTTTTGGCCCTCATCAGCCAGATCTCACTTTCACTGACGATCTACAAAATGTGCCTGAAGAATTTCAGCGTATTGGTGCTGAAGTACAGTTTCAAAATGATAAAGGTGAAAGCAAAGATTTTCGCGTTGTCAGCATAGAAAACGGCAAACTCACCGTTGATGGTAATCATCCGCTGGCGGGCAAAGCCATTACCTATATCATCACTGTGACTGAAGTACGTGATCCAACCACCGATGAAATGGCTAACGGTGTAGAAAACCAGCCTTCACTGCACTAGACATTGCGTATACGGGAGATTTATACCCCCATAAAAGCCTTTATTGCTGAAAAATAGAGTGGATTAAGGTATTCTCGCACTCCTGATTTATCGTTCAGAGCCAAAAATCAAATGTCATCCATAGCAGATATCACCGATACAGAACAGTGGGCCGTATCAACCACGCTAAAAGAGCGCTGGCCGGAACGCAGCATTGAACTGCAATTAGCCGATGTCGAAATTCGTATGTACCCTGGCGACAAAGAACTGGTCGAGTGCCCCGCTATCTTCTGGCAGGTCGATGAAGCTAACTTTATCGTCATCAAAGTGGGCGACCGCGTTTACCGTGCGCAATTCTTTTATCGTGGTTATCAGCAATACGGTAGCGGCGGCAAAGACTTTGATGACATCAATGATTGCCTTGTAACCATGCTGCAAGTTCACGCTGATCGAGAAACAGCGAGAAACGAAGAACAAACGTCCTAATTCAAATTAAAAATATATAAAACTACTCAACGAGGAAAACCTATGAGCAAAAAAATGAACGCGTTTTACGCACAGTCCGGTGGTGTAACCGCTGTGATCAATGCATCAGCCTGTGGTGTTATTGAAACTGCACGCAAACACAAAGATAAAATCGGTAAAGTTTACGCTGGTAGCAGCGGCATCATCGGTGCTTTGACCGAAGAACTCATCGATACCAGCAAAGAAACAAAAAGCACGATTGCGGGTCTGCGTAGCACACCATCTGGCGCTTTCGGTTCTTGTCGTTTCAAATTAAAAAGTCTGGAAGATAACAAAGCTGAATATGAGCGTTTAATCGAAGTATTCAAAGCCCACAACATCGGTTACTTCTTCTACAATGGCGGCGGTGATTCTGCTGACACCTGTTTAAAAATTTCTCAGATCGGTAAAAAAATGGGTTACCCGATCACTGCAGTTCATGTTCCAAAAACGGTTGATAATGATCTGCCTATTACTGATAACTGCCCAGGTTTTGGCTCAGTAGCTAAATACATCGCTCTTTCAACGATGGAAGCAAGCTTCGATGTTGCTTCAATGTGCAAAACTTCAACTAAAGTATTCGTACTTGAAGTAATGGGTCGTCATGCTGGCTGGATTGCAGCTGCTGGTGCAATGGCTTCAACTGCGGAACACGAAATTCCTGTTGTCGTTTTATTCCCTGAAGTTAAATTCGATCAGAAAGCTTTCCTGAAGAATGTTGACGATAAAGTTAAACAGTTCGGTTACTGCACAGTGGTTGTTTCTGAAGGTGTTGCATGGCCAAATGGCAAGTTCCTTGCTGAAACTGGTTTAAAAGATGCATTTGGTCACAGTCAATTAGGTGGTGCTGCTCCTGTTGTTGCTGGCATGATCCAGGAAAAACTGGGCCACAAATACCATTGGGCTGTTGCCGACTACCTGCAACGTGCGGCCCGTCACATCGCTTCTAAATCAGACGTTGAACAAGCTTATGCAACTGGTAAAGCGGCTGTTGAGTACGCGATTAAAGGTCACAACTCAGTGATGCCAGCAATCAAACGTACCAGCAACAAGCCTTACAAGTGGAAAATTGAAATGGCTCCACTGAAGAAAATCGCTAACGTTGAAAAAATGATGCCTAAGAGCTTCATTTCTAAAGACGGTTTCGGTATCACTAAAAAATGTCGTGAATACCTTGAACCTCTAATCCAAGGCGAAGACTACCCTGCTTACAACAAAAATGGCCTGCCTAAATACGTTACTTTGAAGAAAGTAATGGTTGAAAAGAAGTGTGCTCCTTTTGAAGTAAAATAATTACTTGATTGATTAACGAGTTGTCATGACCTTAGAAAAAGCAAACGAACTAATAGCCATGCACGTCAGTTTTGGTAGCGGTTATAACCGTCACGCAACGCGCATGATTTTAGGCGAAATCATGCGTGACTTTGGTCAGGCAGCCGTTGATCAGTTAATTCGAGATTATGATCTCACAGGAAAATGGGATTTTAAAGAAGGTGTTTTTTATGAGACACCCTTCAAGAAATAAATAAGCAAAGATAAAAACAATACTTATATTAAGTGGAGAAAGAATCATGCGTTTAATTCTGTTAGGTGGACCCGGTGCCGGTAAAGGCACGCAAGCGGGCTTCATCACAAAAAAATATAATATTCCTCAAATTTCTACTGGCGATATGCTGCGAGCTGCAGTTAAAGCAGGTACTGAATTAGGCAAAGAAGCAAAAAAAGTTATGGATGCCGGCGGTCTGGTTTCTGATGAGCTTATTCTTGGTCTGGTTAAAGAACGTATTCAGGAAAGTGATTGCGCTAACGGCTTTTTGTTCGACGGTTTTCCGCGTACATTGGCACAGGCTGACTCCCTGAAAGAGCAAGGCGTTGAAATCGACGGTGTTGTTGAAATTGACGTTGATGACGCAGAAATCATCAAACGTATGAGCGGTCGTCGAGTTCATCTGGCATCTGGTCGTACTTATCACATTGTTTTCAATCCACCCAAAGTGGAAGGCAAAGACGATGAAACCGGTGAAGACCTGATTCAACGTGATGACGATCAGGCCGATACGGTGAAAAAACGTCTCGATGTTTATCACGACCAAACTGAACCACTGATTGGCTATTACACAAACTGGGCCAGCTCAGGTGAAGCGGGTTCACCGAAGTATCACAAGATTGCCGGAATCGGTAGTGTTGAGGATATTCGTGATGCAATCTTCTCTTCTTTGTCTTAAATAATACAAAAAGCCCCATTATTCGGGGCTTTTTTAATTAAGCTTGATCAAGATCACAAGTTGAACATGAAATATAATATAAAAAGCAAACCTCAAAATAATAATTAGGAGTTTTAAGTATGTCCATTGAAATTATCATCGCTCTTGGTTGTGCCCTTGCCGGCATCGCCTATGGCGTTATTTCCATTTTTAGTATCCTCGCTAAGCCGATGGGTAACGAAGCAATGGTTAAAATCCAGAGTGCAATTCAGGAAGGCGCAATCGCTTATCTGAAAAGACAATACACTGCCATCGCTGTAGTTGGTGCTATTATTTTTGTCGTTATCATGTATGCGCTAGGTGCGGCTACAGCCATCGGTTTTGCCCTTGGCGCTGTGCTTTCCGGTCTTGCTGGTTTCATTGGCATGCATGTATCTGTACGCTCTAACTCTCGTACTGCTGAGGCAGCTAAAGACGGCATTAACCCTGCCCTGCAAATTGCATTCAAAGGTGGCGCGATCACTGGCATGTTGGTTGTAGGCCTGGCTCTACTGGGTGTTGCTGGTTATTATGCGACACTCACCGCAACAGGCATGCACATGAATGAGGCACTGCACTCACTGGTTGGCCTTGCCTTCGGTGGCTCTTTGATCTCTATCTTTGCACGTCTTGGTGGCGGTATCTTCACTAAGGGTGCGGATGTAGGCGCCGATATCGTGGGTAAAGTCGAAGCTGGTATCCCAGAAGACGACATTCGTAACCCTGCGGTTATCGCTGATAACGTTGGTGATAACGTTGGTGACTGCGCCGGTATGGCTGCTGACCTGTTTGAAACTTACGCGGTAACACTGATCGCTACCATGCTACTGGGTGGCCTGCTATTGGGCAACACTGCTGGCGAACTGGCGGTGACTTTCCCTCTCGTATTGGGTGGTGTTTCTATCATCGCATCTATCATTGGTACTTTCTTCGTGAAAACTTCTGATGGCGGTAAGATCATGAACGCGCTGTACCGTGGCACACTTGTTGCTGCTGCAATTTCAGCCGTTGCTTTCTACTTCATCACCAATAAAATGATGGGCAACATCGATGGCTACACAGCCAGTGCTTTGTTCTACTCCACATTGATTGGTCTGGCACTAACAGTGGCAATGATCGTGATCACCGAGTACTACACTGCGACTGAGTACGGCCCTGTAAAACGTATCGCTGAGGCCTCAACCACCGGTGATGGCACTAACGTAATCGCTGGTCTGGGTGTTTCAATGAAATCAACGGCTCTGCCTGTTTTGGCTGTTTGTGCTTCCATCTGGGGTGCCTACGAGCTGGCTGGCTTATACGGTATCGCGATTGCGGCGACTTCCATGCTGTCCATGACAGGTATTGTCGTTGCACTTGATGCCTACGGCCCTATCACAGATAACGCCGGCGGTATTGCTGAAATGGCTGAATTGCCAGAAGACGTACGCAACACCACAGACGCACTGGACGCTGTGGGTAACACCACAAAGGCGGTGACCAAAGGTTATGCGATTGGTTCTGCAGGCCTGGCAACACTGGTTCTGTTTGCTGATTACACCAACACGCTAGACGCCAAACTGGCTGCGGCTGGACAGGGAGCGGCAACTTTTGACCTGTCCAATCATATGGTCATTATCGGTCTGTTCATCGGCGGCCTGATCCCTTACCTGTTTGGTGCCATGGCGATGGAAGCAGTAGGTCGTGCAGCGGGCGGTATTGTCAATGAAGTACGTCGTCAGTTCAAAGAAAAACCGGGCATCATGGATTACTCAGAAAAACCTGACTATTCCAAAGCTGTCGACATGCTGACAAAGGCAGCGATCAAAGAAATGATGATTCCTTCATTACTACCTATCGCAGCACCTATTGCTGTTGGTTACTTCCTCGGTGCTCAGGCACTGGGTGGTATGCTTATTGGTACTATCGTAACCGGTCTGTTCGTAGCGATTTCTATGACTACCGGTGGTGGTGCATGGGATAACGCCAAGAAATACATTGAAGATGGTAATCATGGTGGTAAAGGTTCCGATGCGCATAAAGCAGCGGTTACTGGTGATACTGTAGGTGATCCGTACAAGGATACTGCTGGTCCAGCGATCAACCCATTGATCAAGATCATCAACATTGTGGCACTGATGATGGTTCCACTGCTGTAATCTAGTAGCAATTAGTACGAAAAAAGGCGGAGCTTAGGCTTCGCTTTTTTTTGACTATTATTTCAGCACGAAATAAAACAACCCTTACATTTATTGACTTGCATCATTAAAATGATCAGCAATCAGCTCAATCTTAGGGCTGTAGAAAAAGTACCGGAAGGAGAGAGAGATGATCCCAGTTGAAGAACTAAGAAAAGAAAATAATGAAATAAAAGATCTGAGCGAGGTGCTTTCGGGCTTGATTTCGAACTCATCGCTTCGTAATAATGATGTATTTTGTGAGCTACTTGAGCGTTTCCAGAACAAACTCGATCAACATTTAAAACACGAAGCCAGATCGATTTACCCAGAGTTACTGAATCACGATGAGACCAACATCAAACAGATTGCCAAATCCTTTCTGGGCAATACTCACGAACTTGAACGTATACTTTCGAAATATACAAAGCGCTGGTGCAAGCACATTAATACTGAAAAACACGAAGAATTTGAAAATGAAACCAGTGAAGTATTTAGGCTGGTTAATGAACGAATTCAGATGGAAGAAAAACATCTGTTCCCCGTCTTAAAATAACTACTCAATTTTAATCAACCAAGAGATTATATAGATGACAATAGAACATCATCCACTGATAGAAGAATTCCCAGAAAACAAAGATCAAATTCATGCACTGAAAATGAGCAATGCCCATTTCCGTCGTCTGGCACACGAATTCGAAGGTATTGATAAATCAATCGTACGCGCAGAACAAGGTTTAGAAACTGTCAATGATGATTACCTTTCAGAAGTAAAAAAAGAACGCCTACACCTGAAAGACCTGATATATCAGATGATAAAAAATCAGTAAATTCATACTCTTAAATACGAGAAAATCATGGAATCTATCGACAAAGTAAAAGAACGGTTGCAGTCTTTACGCGAAGAGTACACACATAGAATTGATACTATAGAGATTGAAACCCATCATAAAGAAGAGCCAGTAGAAAAAGACTTTGCCGAACAGGCAACCCAAAGTGAAAATGATGATGTTCTGGCTGCGCTCGATGATGAAGCGCAACATATGATCATGCAGGTCGATGCGGCACTTTCCCGTATTGAACAGGGCTCGTATGGCATTTGCAAAGCCTGTGGTGAACCGATTGCAAATGAACGATTGTTGGCGGCTCCGTACGTCACCTTGTGTATAGGATGTGCCGAAAAGGCCTCCCAGTAGCCCTGGCCAGCCGTAGTTTCGTCTATTTGTTTAGTAAACAACTATTTGTAGGCGAATGCGCTGGTCTGGCTTGCCCCATGAGAAGAAACGATAAGCATCCTCATTAAGCTCTTTCCATCTGCACCTACCCCCAAAGCACTACATCAATCGACTACGAAAACCAGCCGTTTTACTGTAGAATCCAGCCCACAAAATTTAAGCTTTAACCTAATTTTAATAAAAGTGCTGGCTGAACGGTCAGTGTGATACCCATCCAGGAGACATTACATGATTAAACCTCATGGTTCTGACGAACTGAATCCATTGTTCGTATACGATACAGCTAAAAACGAAGCCCTACAGAAAGAAGCTGAAGGTCTGGCCTCTATTGTTGTTAGCTCAGCTGCAGCCGCTAACGCTGTTATGTTGGGTGCTGGTTACTTCAACCCACTAACAGGTTACATGAACAAAGCAGATGCCTTGTCTGTAGCGAATGGCATGAAAACCACTTCAGGTCTGTTCTGGCCAACACCAGTACTTAATCTTCTGCAAGATGCTGCTGGCATCAAAGCTGGTGATCGTATTGCGCTTAAAGATCCAAACGTAGAAGGCAACCCTGTTGTTGCAATCATGGACGTTGAAGCAGTTGAAGAATTCAGCGACGAAGACATCGCTCTGATTGCTGAAAAAGTCTACGCACCTGCTGCTGGCGAAGCTCATCCTGGTGTTGATGCCTTCCTGGCACAGGGTAAAGTCTGTCTTTCAGGCCCAATCCAGGTTCTGAACTTCTCATATTTCCTGACGGAATTCCCGGACACCTTCCGTACTGCGGTTGAAATTCGTAACGAGATTGCTGAGCGCGGCTGGAAGAAAGTGGTTGCATTCCAGACTCGTAACCCAATGCATCTGGCTCACGAAGAGCTTTGTCACATGGCAATGGACCGTTTAGGTTGTGACGGCCTGGTTATCCACATGTTGCTGGGTAAACTAAAAGAAGGTGACATCCCTGCGCCAGTTCGTGATGCCGCTATTCGTAAGATGGTTGAACTGTACTTCCCTGAAAACAGCGCCATGGTTACCGGTTACGGTTTCGACATGCTGTACGCGGGTCCACGTGAAGGCGTTCTGCACGCCTTATTCCGCCAGAACATGGGTGCCACTCACTTCATCATCGGTCGTGACCACGCCGGCGTTGGCGATCACTACGGTGCTTTCGATGCGCAAACTATTTTCGAAAATGAAGTACCTGCTGGCGCACTGGAAATCGAAATCTTCAAAGCTGACCACACTGCTTACTCTAAGAAATTAGACAAGGTTGTTATGATGTGCGAAGCACCTGATCATCAGAAAGAAGACTTTGTTTTGTTATCAGGTACTAAAGTTCGTGAAATGCTGGGTAATGGCATTGCGCCACCAAAAGAGTTCTCACGTCCTGAAGTAGCTCAAATTTTGATGGACTACTACAAAAGTTTAGACGCTTAATCTTTTACGCGTGTATAACGAAAAACGGCGCTGATCTTTCGATCAGCGCCGTTTTTTTTTACCTCTTCTTATACTTCTCTACTATTTTCCAGGTGGTGCAAACACATGAGGCGTATGACAGCTATAACAGTTATCACCTGATTTTTTACCACTGGCACCTTGATGCTCATTATTATGGCATACCTTACAACGGTCAGTATCAACGGCATAACCGGTCACACCAATACCTGGGTAATACCCTGTTAAATTTGGCTTTTCTAATCCAACAGTATCCGCTGTATGCGTACCATGACAGGCATTACACTTAACCATGGTATGCGTCATTTTTGATGCTGCGTACTCATTCACCAGATTCTGATCTGTTTCATGACAGCCGCCACTTAAACAGGAATAACTGAATTCTACGGCAAAACTGGTATCAAAAACCTGTGTAGGCGCAGGATCAGGTCCAGGTCCGGCAGCTCCCATTTTAGCAGCAAAAGCTACCGAAGAACCCAGTGCCAGAATAATCAGACAGGCCAATAAAGATTTAATGGATTTGTTTAAATATTTCATTTTCATTCTCCTCCATTAAGCCTTAACTAGTTTAACGGCACAGTGTTTAAAGATAGGCTGCTTACAATCAGGATCAACCCAGTTCATAGTTAAGCGATTAGTAGCTGTTAAACGGCCACCATTTTGAGCTTTATCCTGTGGATCAAGATCAGCAAAATGCATGGGTACAAACACCTGACCTTGCTGTACTGTTCCAACCACCAGCGCCTTGATCACGATCTCACCACGGCGAGTAGTCAGTCGCATCATGTCACCGGAGACCACATTCATGGCTGCGGCATCATCGGGATGCATTTCCACATAATTTTCTGGCACCATTTCATGCAGCTGAGGCACACGTTTAGTTTTGGTTCGACTGTGGAAGTGTTCGATGACTCGACCAGTAATTAACCAGAACGGATATTGGCTGTCGGGTATTTCCGGTGCTTCGATATAGTCCTTGGCCCAGAGATAGGCGCGACTCAGATTATCCGGATCAACCCAGGGTTTATCCTGACCACCACCCTGCGAATCACCCCAGTTAGTATTAAAACGTCCATCGGTATACATGCGTGCACCGCCGTAAACATTAGTCGGTGTTGATGGCCATTGAATACCATTATTGGCTTCTATATTCTCATAGGTCATGCCTGTCATTTCACAGATAGTACCTTCAGTACAGGCTTTCCATTCTGCAAAAGCTTCTTCAGGGGTATTAAATCCAATTAGTGAATTACCATCTTTATCGGCAAAGCGAGAATCCATAGCGGCAATTTTATCCGCCATCATCTTGCTTATTTCCAGATCAGAATAAGCACCATAACCATCAGCACGTAAATCAAAACCGGCGGGGTTAACGGCCTGACGACCAAGATTCACTTTACGTTCTGAACAGGTGTAGGTACCGGTTTTTTCGCCCCACATAGCAGCGGGCAGGAACATATCAGCAAAATGCGTACATTCCATGGGCTCATAAATATCCTGCGCCACAATGTAAGGGCGATTTGGATTACTAAAATCCATATAGGAGTAGAGCTTGTTCAGGTCTGGCAGAGTAACCGCAGGATTAGTTGCCTGAATCCAGAAAACACTCAACTCACCATTGCGCATCATTTCTACCTGGCTGTTGATATCCTGATAGTCTTTATTTGAAGTAATACAGGTAGGTTTATGTGGCGGAATTTTACCTCTGTTAATATTCCAGAAATCTTCCAGCCAACCGACGTGATCAGGATTGTAGTAATTTCTGTATCCTGCCAAAGCCGATGAAGCACCGGCTTCACGATTACTCATGGCGGTAGCCTGTCCAGTGATACTGAATGGCGATGAACCAGGACGACCAATCTTGCCCATGACCAGATGCATGGCACAAATCATCCGTACCGTATCGGTCGCACCCATAGATTGATACACGCCCTGAATAAACAACGATAACGCTTCAGGTGATTCACCAATCCATTTTGCCGCCAGTGCAATATCAGCAGCGGGGCAACCGGTAATGTTAGAGACATACTCCGGCGTATATTTAGCCACTGTCGCGGCCATGGCATCATAGTTACGCGTATGTGCGGTGATGTAATTACTGTCAGTCCAGTTGTTGGCAATGATCTGTTGTACCAGGCCATTCATCAACGCCAGATTAGTACCGGGTTTGAGAGCCAGATGTAAATCGGCACTGCGAGCAGTTTGAGTGCGGCGTGGATCGACCACGATAAGTTTTGGTGCACGTGAGGTTCTGCGCGCTTTGGCAATTCGTCGCCAGAGTTGTGGATGCATCTCGGCCGGGTTCATACCGATAACAAAGAAGCAGTCAGTATTTTCAACATCGTCATAACAACCTGGAGGGCCGTCAGAACCAAAGGTAGAAAGATAACCAACCACTGCCGCTGCCATACATAAGCGGGTATTTGAATCCATGGTAGCAGTACCGATGGCACCTTTACCTAACTTACCAAAGGCATAATAATCTTCAATGGTCCACTGACCCGTGTTGTAAGTTGCAATTGAGTCAGCGCCTTTTGCATCAACACCATCAATTATTTTTTGGCTCAGAATGGTTGTGGCTTCGTCCCAGGTGATTTTTTTCCAGTCGCCATTGGCATCGCGAATTAATGGCCATTTACCACGATCAGGCGCTTCCAGTATTTTGTGCTCGTACAGACCTTTAACACAGACTCGGCCATTATTGGTTGGGTGATTCTCATTACCGCGTACCGCCACGGCTTCACCGGCGGAATTAACACCAATGCTAAGACCACAACCGAAGGAGCAGTAACCGCAGACAGAATAAACCCAGCCTGTTACGTTATTAAAAGTATCATCGGCTCTTGCATCAGAGCTGGCTAATAAATTAACGACACCACCGCCAATTACAGCCTGAGATGAAACTATTGCGCTCCATTTTAAAAAATTACGTCTTCCGTGATTAGCGATATTTGGATCTTTTTTTAGTTCTTCAATTTCGTCTTTACTAAACATTTTGACGCTTATTTCTTTCTCATTTGATGCCATAGTGCTTCACCTTTTAATCATTTTTAAATTTAAAACACATTGCCTGACCACTGGAACATAAACTGAACCAGATGAGCAATGTGGTTTTTTAATACGCGGCCATCTTTGTCTAGAAACAAAGGTATGAGCAATGACAAATGTCACCTAAGATAATAAATTAAACAGAAATCAAACTAACTACGTGAAATAACAGATAAAAAACATTTAGCGAATAACGAGATTATAGGATTTAGAATAAAAAGCTGTTATAGGTGGATTTCAGCGGGCAAATTACCAGAATAACGATTAAAAACATAACCACATTATTCTATTAAACCTTAACTATATCTTCATATTTTTAGCCACATAACTAGATTTAATCAAATAAAAACAATGAACAAGACTAATAACCCGTACTGATTTTTTCTAGAGCAATCAGGTCAATAATGAGGAATCCTTGTCTACTGACACCAATATAACCCTCAGACTCCAGTTGCTTGATACAACGGATCAGGGTGCGCTGAGTAATACCAAGCATATCTGCCAGTTCGATACGCGATAACAAATCACTCAGATAACTTTTTTTCAGGTTTCGCTTAAGATGCGTTTCATGCAAATAAACAAGATAGGAAGCCAAACGTTCCAGAGCATTTTTCTGCCCCAGATTAGCAATGTGCCGTATATAAGAATTCAAATTACACGACATGACAAACATTAAAGTATCTAAAATTTCGTTATAACGCCCTGCACTATTACGCAGATCATCACATTTTAGATAGCAGACATTAACGTCACTCAACGCCTCAGCCGAGCTGGCATGTTTCTTCAGATACAAATCATCGCAGGCAATAAGATCTCCCGGTATCTGCGCCAGCTTATGTATTTGATGCTTGCCATTAGATAATGTTTTATAAACCTTAACCTCACCGGAGATTAAAACATAAAGATTTTTACAGACATCTTCTTCTTTATATAAGAAATCTTTTTTATTAAACTTTTTTAATGCCAGACTGGGTTGCAAATCCAGTTTGGCCTCGACACTCAAATTAGAAAAAAAATCAGAAGTATCCATAATACAGGAAGCACATCGTATTTCTTCAGGCTTATCTAAACAGGGACCGACTATATTGTGTTTACGCATTTGTTGATTCAATGACTTATCACTCATATTTTTATTTATGCGTTACAACAAACGCGGACAGAAATACAACTTATATTATTTTGGCAATGCTTGCATTGGAATTTTTAGTTTATTTAATTCAATAGAAAAGGCTAATATAATAAAACTCTACATCTCACCCACAAACACATTTGAGAATGATTTTTATTCCATAACAAGGTCACGTAAAATAAATAAAGATGAAACCTAATACTTCAACCGCCATGCAGAACCTGATCGACGAGGTACGCACAACCATGCCTTTTGATGCGGGTGAGGCCCAGCTATGCGCAGATTCATGCAATGGTTGTTCGCTGAAGTTATTGGAGTTTCTTGATATGGAGTTACAGGATTGGGAACAGAAGTTACAGGAGGGTGTTGAACCTAGTTTTGGGGATATTCATAAAATGGGTAAGACTTGTAAAAAGATTTATATGGTTTTGAAGAAGAATGGATTGGTTGAAGAATAATTTTATCTGCCTACTTTGCCCTCCATATTAACTGCATTGATCTCTGCTACCCGCTGCGCGCATAATGCTACCATGGAAAGCACAATTACCCTGCCGCTATGGCTGTTTATATTACTGATTGCATTCGCCGCGATCATGGTAATTGATCGTATTCTACTACCAGGCATGCGCTGGTATTTACGCCGCAGAGTCAATCGTGTCATTGATGAAGTCAGCACTCGACTCGATATCGAAATTCGCCCATTCCAGCTAACCCGCAGACAAAACTTAATTGACCAGTTGGTCTTTGACGACAAGGTAATCGAAGCCGTCAAACAACATGCTGCTGAAAACGATATGCCGACAGCTATTGCTCAGGCCAAAGCGGTCAAATACGCAAAAGAAATTGTACCTAGATTTAATGCCTATATTTATTTTCGCCTGGGCTACTGGTTCGCCAAAAAAGTAGCTCGCTTAGTTTATCGTGTTCGCGTTGGTTTCTACGACGACGAAGGCCTGAAAAACATACCACAGGGATCAAGCGTGGTCTTTGTCATGAACCACCGTAGCAATATGGATTACATCCTGGTGTCATTTCTAGTCGCAGAAAAAACCACACTGTCCTATGCCGTGGGTGAATGGGCACGTATCTGGCCATTACAAACATTAATTAAATCCATGGGTGCATTTTTTGTGCGTAGAAATTCAGGTAACAGCCTGTATCGAAAAGTACTGGAACGTTATGTCAATATGGCGACACGCGCTGGCGTTTGTCAGGCCGTTTTTCCTGAAGGCAGCTTAACCAAAGACGGCTCCCTGCGTGAAGCCAGATTGGGTTTTATGGATTACATGTTACGTGATTATCATCCGGACATTGATAAAGACATCGTCTTTGTTCCTGTCGGTATCAATTATGACCGAGTCATTGAAGACCGTAGTTTATTACGCAAACTTAATCCGGATGCAAGCAAACGAAGTATCTGGTTTATTATCAAAACTACACTGGGGTTTTTACACAAAACCCTGATGCTTTCACGAAAAAACCGATGGCGACGTTTTGGTTATGCCAGCGTCAATTTCGGCAAGCCAGTGTCGGCTAAAACATACTGCCAGCAACAACAGGTTGATTTCAGCAAACTAGAAACAGAACAACGCTTTGCAAGCGTAAAAAACCTCGCTGACGTGTTAATGAAAAACATCAGCGACGTAGTGCCAATAACACCAGTCGCACTGATGTCAGAAATTTTATTATCAAAACACGAAGACTGGCACAGCGAACTGGAAATAAAAACCAGGGCCCTGGCACGAATAGATAAATTAAAAGAACAAGGCGCACCGATAAACATATCATCGAGCGCCTGCGAACAGGTGCTTGCTGGGGCACTAGATATTTTAATAGGACGTGGATTAGTGAAAAACAAAGATAACTTATTAAAAGTCGATCAGGATGCCATGGATGTTTTGGTTTATTATGCCAATTCGATTAGGCAGTGGAATTAAAAAACAAAAGCATTCACCGCAGAGACGAAAAGAATACAGAGAACAACTAGATAAAACGTACGATATGTACGGTGCAATAAACGTAGCGCATTGCACCCTACCTTGCTAACACTACGCTAAAGTCGATAGCAAAAATAAATTATTAACAACAAAACAGCAGGAACGCCCATGAAAAAAATATTACCCATAATTTCAACTACATTAATTCTTACATCACTAACAACACAAGCAAGCAATCTACTTCTTGAAGCAGGTTTGCACTTTGGTGGCGATGAACTAGCCAGTGTAGGCTTTGCTGGTGGTAGCTCAGAATCAATAGAGGCTGGTGGTCTAATTTCACTTTCAGCGGGTTTAGTATCCGAAATAGATGAGGGTCTGAAATTAAGAACCACCATAGGCATCAAATTCGATAGTATAACCGCAAGCAACGGTGACCTTGATTTTACCCGTTACCCTGTCAGCGCCATGTTGTTTAAAAATGGAGAGGTATTCAATGCGGGCATTGGTGCTACTTACCACCTAAGTCCAGAATTTGAGTCAACAGGATTCGCTGGTGATTTTTCTGTCAGTTTCGACAATGCATTTGGTTTTGTAGCTGAAGTAGATTACAAACTTGGTGAAAAAGCCTATGTAGGTCTAAAAGCAACCATCATTGATTATGAAATCGGATCATCAAAAATTGATGGCAACAGCTTTGGTGTAGTCATCGGCACAAGTTTTTAATACATTGATAATTTATTGTCATATATAAAAAATGGTATTGATCGAAAGATCAGCGCCGTTTTTTGAGGGAGAATGGATTGGTGGGGAGGGGGTGGTTTTTTACATTCGGAGTTGGCTGTGTTAAAAAATCAATGCGAATTAGACATTAACAAAATAGGGCAAGACATGAGTACTTCAAATAAAGATATGCCAGATGATAAAGGTTACTTCGGTGAATATGGTGGACAGATTATTCCACCACCACTTGTTGAAATCATGAACGATATTGATACCGCCTATAAAGAAATCATTCAGACAAAAGAATTTCAAGATGAATTACAGCAACTTAATGCTGATTACGTCGGTCGTCCCAGCCCCATTTACTTTGCAAAACGCCTGAGCGCTGAAGTGGGAGGTGCTCGCATTTTCTTAAAACGCGAGGACTTAAATCACACAGGTGCTCATAAAATCAACCATTGTATAGGCGAAGCATTATTAGCGAAATACATGGGAAAAACCAAAGTTCTTGCAGAAACAGGAGCTGGGCAACATGGTGTAGCATTGGCAACAGCTTGTGCATTAGTCGGTCTGGACTGTGAAATTCATATGGGTGAGGTAGATATTGAAAAAGAACACCCTAATGTGACCAAGATGAAAATTTTGGGCTGTAAACTCGTCCCTGTATCACGTGGCACTAGAACACTTAAAGACGCTGTTGATAGCGCCTTTGAAGAATACCTGAAAGACCCTGTTAATTTTTTCTATGCCATTGGTTCAGTGGTTGGCCCCCATCCTTTTCCAAAAATCGTTCGCGATTTTCAAAGCATCGTAGGCAGAGAGGCACGTGAACAATTTCTGGCAAAAGAAAAAAAATTACCTGATACACTGGTTGCCTGTGTCGGTGGCGGTTGCAATGCTATTGGTTTATTTACCGCTTTTTTAGATGACGCATCAGTAAAAATGATCGGTATAGAACCCGCAGGCAAAGGCCTTGATACAAATGACCATGCCGCCACACTAACGCTAGGTACAAAAGGCGCGATTCACGGTTTTGAATGCTATACATTGCAAGACAATGAAGGCAACCCCCTGCCCGTCTACTCCATTGCATCGGGTTTAGATTACCCCGGCGTTGGACCACAACATTGTCATTTAAAAGATATCAAGCGAGTGAGCTACGAAGCTATCGATGATAAAGAATGCCTGGATGCATTTATGCAACTTTCTCGCCTTGAAGGTATTATTCCCGCACTTGAAAGCGCACACGCAATTGCTTATGCAATGAAAATAGCAAAAGACATGTCAGACGATCAAACCATTCTGGTGAACTTATCGGGTCGCGGTGATAAGGATGCGGATTTTGTTGCTGATTATTTGGGGCTTTAAGGGGGTTTAGGAGGAGCACCGTAGGATGCGGTGAATGTTTTTTATGAACCGCATCATTCGCAACTCCAAACAAAACCTTCTCGACAGATGCGGTTCGCAAACTCACCACATCCTACAAAAAAAACAAGATTCCTCGTCGCTGCGCTCTGCCGGAATGACAGAAATAAAAACCTAAAACTTCGGCCTAGGCACAAACGCAACCTCATCCCCATGTTCAATCAAAGTATAAGGTTCCGAAAACTGCTTATTAACTGTAACCTGAACCCGATCATCAGCAAACGCTTCTTGCCAACGTTGTCCCCTGTTCCGTATCCACTTCAATAAAGTTTCAACATTAACCACCGCATCTGGCACAACAACCTCTTCTTCGTCCTTAGTCGCAACTTTTGCCAGCTCGATAAAGTAAACCAGCTTAATAGTGACTTTGCCATCTTCACCAAGTACACGACCTTCACCACGTTTTAAATTATGCGCTGCTAGCTTTTTTAAATAATCTGCCCAGTGTTGTTCATAATTCACACCCAGCTCGTGCAGGCTAGCCCATGAATAGATACCGGTATCGTGCCCATCATCAAAATTGATTTTTAATGCATAACTGCCCTGGGGCTCCATACTGGAAATATTGACCAGTTCTTTACCGTGTACCGGCCTGGTCATGGTTTTGACTTCTGCCGAGTTGGAAAAGACACGTAGATATTCACAGGGATATTTGAAGCGGAAACCATCAGAAAAGGCGAGTTCTAATAAACGAGATTTCTGATGAAGGTTGATTTCGGTGGGTGATACGTGAGTTTCTTGTTCTGACATGGTGATAATTCATTTCTGCACTGGTTAATTTGGGCGTTATTCTACCCGTTATCCCTGTCAGTTATAGCCCAAACATCTTAAGGATAATGATTCTCAGTTAGAGCATGTCATAGGGTTATCTATATTATTGATTTTTAAGGGTTAATATAAAAGTATCTCCTCATAAGTAAAACTTATCAGTGCAGTAGTAAGTTGATTAGGTATTTGCTGAACAAACCGTTATGGTTCATCTCCGTAATGGCCTGTTTTCTTTGCTTTTTGACTGGCTTTGGGCATAGAATATGTGCCCTCATTTAGTACTTGGGGATGATTCACCGGTACCAATAAAATTTTTCTCCTCTGTATAGAGCGATGATTTGCAACATTGTTTTACACAGATGAGGTTCAGATGGTTGTATTTTAACCGTCTAAAAACGATTTCAATTCTAGCAGGCTTGTTATGCAAGTCTAATGAGATGAAGAAAAAGGTAGTGATTGACGTAATGAACCGCTCTGTCGGAACTTTATTTTGGAAGCTACCGCAACTGCAATTGCAAAAAACTAAACTCTAGGAGTTAATAATAATGCCTACTTTTGTACGTACAGAAAAGTGTGATGGGTGTAAAGGTCAAGACCGTACGGCTTGCATGTACATCTGCCCTCATGATCTGATGAAACTGGATAAAGATGGTTCTGACACTGGTCACGCCATGAAGTCTTATAACCAGGAACCTGAGCAGTGCTGGGAATGCTATTCCTGCGTTAAAATCTGCCCACAAAACGCTATCGAATGCCGTCACTATGCTGACGTTGTTCCTTTGGGCGGTTCAGTACAGCCTCTTCGTGGTACTGATTCAATCATGTGGACCATCAAGTTCCGTAACGGAACTATGAAGCGTTTCAAATTCCCAATCCGCACCACCGCTGAAGGTTCTATCGATCCTTATGCAGGTAAAGCTGACGCTGACATGGCTAAGATCGAAGACAACGGTTTCTTCAATCACAATGAACAGAATGGCTACCGCGCTGGCGATCGTAGCGAACTGATCAATCTTTAATATTAAGAGGTTTAAATAAAATGGCTGAATTTGGAAATCCTGAAGTCATCGAAGAGAGTGTAGACATTCTCCTTATCGGTGGCGGTATGGCCTGTTGTGGTACAGCGTTCGAACTTCCTCGCTGGATCGAAGCATCAGGTAAAGATATTACAGTTCGATTAGTTGATAAAGCGGCTATGGATCGCTCTGGTGCTGTTGCACAGGGTCTGTCTGCGATCAACACTTACATTGGTCCAGAGCAAGATCCTGCTGACTACGCTCGTATGGTCTCTAATGACCTTATGGGTATCACTCGTGATGATTTGGCATACGACTTAGGTCGTCATGTTGACGAATCTGTACATTTGTTTGAAGAATGGGGTCTACCTATTTGGAAACTTGACGAGAACGGTGAGCGTTTTGACGGTTCTAAAGGTATGACTTCATTGAAAGATGGCGGCAAACCTGTACGTTCTGGTAAATGGCAGATCATGATTAATGGTGAGTCTTACAAATGGATTGTTGCTGAAGCTGCTAAGAAAGCTTTGGGCATCGAAAACATTTCTGAGCGTGTATTCATCGTTAAACTGATTAACGATAAGAATGATCCTAGCCGCATCGCTGGTGCTGTTGGTTTCTCTACTCGTGACAACAAAGTAATTGTATACACTGCTAAAGCAATTCTTCTTGCTGCTGGTGGTTGTGTAAACATCTTCCGTCCACGTTCTGTTGGTGAAGGTACTGGTCGTGCTTGGTACCCAGTTTGGAACGCAGGTTCAACTTACTCAATGGCTGCTGAAGCTGGTGCTGAGTTGACACTGATGGAAAATCGCTTTGTACCTACTCGTTTCAAAGACGGTTACGGTCCTGTTGGCGCCTGGTTCCTGTTGTTCAAATCTAAAGCTACAAACGCTTATGGCGAAGCTTACATGGAAAAGAACAAAGCAATGTTGGACGACTATCCTCCATACGGCGCTGCAGCAGTTCCTGCTTCTTGTCTACGTAATCACTTAATGCTTAAAGAGATGAAAGACGGTAACGGTCCTATCTGGATGGATACTGTGACTGCTCTTGCTAACCTGCGTGAGACTCTGTCTCCTCGTGAAGTTAAGCATCTTGAAGCTGAAGCATGGGAAGATTTCCTTGACATGTGTGTTGGCCAATGTGGTATTTGGGTTGGTGAGAACATCGAGCCAGAGAAGAAAAACTCTGAGTTGATGCCTACTGAACCATACCTACTGGGTTCACATTCAGGTTGTTGTGGTATCTGGACTTCAGGTCCTACAGATGTTGGCGCGCCAACAACTGAAACAGAGCCTGGCGTACCTGATCACCTTCCACAAGGTTGGAACTGGGGCTACCGTGGTATGACCACAGTAAACGGCCTGTTCACAGCTGGTGATGGTGTTGGTGCTTCTGGTCACAAATTCTCTTCAGGTTCTCATGCTGAAGGTCGTATGTGTGCTAAATCAATGCTGAAATACGTTTTAGACAATGCTGACTACAAACCTGAGTTAGATACTTCTGTTGAAGATTTGGTTGCAGCGGTTATTAAACCTGCTAAGACTTTCCTTGAGCATAAAGACTACTCAACAGCGATCGACGTTAATCCTAACTACATCACTCCAAAAATGTTGCAGTTCCGTCTGCAAAAAATTATGGATGAGTACGTAGCTGGTGTTGCAACTTACTACAACACTAATGCGGAAATGATGCAGGTAGCTGGCGAAAAGATCGACATGCTTAAAGAAGATGCAGAGAAAATGCGTGCTAAAGACCTTCACGAATTACTTCGTGCCTGGGAAAACTACCACCGCATCATCACTGCTGAAGCTCATCTGAAACACATTGAGTTCCGTCAGGAATCACGTTACCCAGGTTTCTACTATCGTACAGACAAGAACTTTGTCGACGAAGAAAACTGGCATTGTTTCGTGAATTCAATTTACGACAAAAAGACTCAAAAGTTCACATGCTTCAAGCGTGCGCACGTTGACTTGGTAGACAAGTCTAAATTGTTCAAATAATTTTTGAATAATTAAGTCTTAAGAGTCCGGGTGCCGTAAGGTGCCCGGATTTTTTTATTAAGGGATAGTGACAATATACTTAATAAATAAGGTTTTATGATTCCGAGACCCTTGAAAAATGAGTCTTAAAACCTTATTTACTTCATTCCTGAGTTTACACAAGCAGGAATACCGTGAACCTAAAAAAATTTATATCAGGTAATGTTATGAGTGACGAAAAAATAGAACTTCCACACAACAGCCCAGTACAGCCAACTCGTCTTGAACTTGAAGACACAATTAAATTCCGCTGTCATAAAGATATTTCATGCTGGAACCAATGTTGCGCGAGAGCAGATGTAACACTTGCACCTTATGACATCATCCGTCTAAAAAAACGCATGAACATGGACTCCACCGAGTTCCTTGCACAATATTCAGTTCCGTTTGAAATTGATGCTCACGGTATTCCCGGTATCAAATTACGTACCGATGACTCAGGCGCCTGTCAGTTTATGACTAATGAAGGTTGTTCTGTTTATGAAGATCGTCCAACCGCCTGTCGTTACTACCCCTCTGGCCTGCTTTCCATGCGCGCACTGGGTGAAGCGAAAGACGAACAACACTTTTTATTGATTAAGGAAGATCATTGTAAAGGACACGAAGAAGATAACATCATCACTATCGGTGATTACCGTAAGGAACAGCAAGTTGAAGAATTTGATGAATTGAATCGTGATTTTTACCGCATCATTCTGAAGAAGAAATCAACGGGTCCGACCATTGGTGCGCCTTCGGACATGAGCCTGCAGTTGTTCTTTATGGCCAGCTACGATGTTGATCGCTTCCGTCGTTTTGTCATGAGTGAAAACTTCATTAAAATATATGACATCACTGATGAAGAGTACGATTCACTTGAAAAAGATGATGTTGCATTAATGCAATTCGGTTTTACTTTAATGAAGCAGGTATTCTTTGGTGAATTATCGATTAAAGAACGCGAAGGCGCGTGGGACAAACGAGCCGATGAGCGTCGTGAAATTCTTGAGTATCGCAAAAAGGTAGAAATTGCTGAGCATGAGAAGAAGCAGGAAGAAGCACGCAAAGCTGCAATCGACTCAGGAACAGAACACGCAGAAGACTAAACACTATGAGTTTTTCAGTAAAAGTAGGCATTCTTTCTGATACCCACGGTCATATTGATGATCGTATTGTTGATGTTATCAGCGATTGTGACTTTGCCATTCACGCCGGCGATATCTGTGGTGCCCACATCCTTGAGAAGCTAAGACCTCGCATCGATGTGATTGCCGTGGCGGGTAACAATGATCACACAGCAGTCTGGCATGAGGATGAAGCTGAAATCGTCTCTGCCCTGCCGAAATCAACGCAGCTATCATTGCCCGGTGGCATCATCATTATCGAACACGGCCATCGCTTAGGCAACAACCCTGAACACGATCAATTCCGCTGGGATCATGCTGAAGCGAAACTAGTGATTTATGGGCATACCCATAAACGTATTATCGACCAGACCGCCGAGCCCTGGGTCGTTAATCCAGGTGCGGCTGGTAATGTAAGAAATCACGGTGGCCCTTCCTGTCTGGTACTTCATGCTTCTGAAGCCAACTGGGAAATTGAAACAGTTTTATTCGCAGAGAGTGTCGCAGCTTAAAACCCATTGCTAGTTAAAAGCATTTTTTACTGAAGACATTCAACGCCTAACTAATAACTTTTACGCCTTTATATAGACCCAACCATCCTGCAGACGATTAGGGATTATATCTTTAGCTGTTTTATCAGTATTCACGCCCGGCATTAGAACAATTTCAACACCTTCTATTTTATTTGCATTAGCAATAGAACGCTTACAAGCAAAAAATGATACCCCCTCATTATCAATCATTTTTTGCACACGATCAATATAAGGGGATACATCTGGCCGAAAAATATTTATCCCTTCTTTATTAGTAACCACTTCCAGTTTCATTGGTAGGTTGGCTTTACGGTAAGTTGCCAGCAAATTATCAGCCTCATTAAGCGCCGAATTAACAACGCGAAAATCACCAGAATCAATATGTAAAACAATTTTGCGTTGCACATGATCTACCATGACACGATTGGCAACATATTGAAAAGTGTTCTCAGCGGAAACCGCATTAATTGAATTAGGGCTGTATTGATAGGTTGCCCAACCCAATATCACACCTACAACTAATGTAATAGAAGCAGCAACAGCCTTTATATAAATTGAATTTAAATTGGTTTGCCTACTGGCTTGATAACGTGATGCTGGGACCTCACTGTAAGCATAACCCACTAACTCACGCACGGCCTTTAACTGACAAACACGCTCACGTAAAACTTTATCACCAAGCAAGGCTTGATGAATTTCATTCATTTCATCGGTATCGAGTTGTTTATCGATAAATAAATTTAATTTATCTTCAGTAATTTCATTAGCACTCATTACTTAACCCTCCGCAACTTAAATTCAACCAGTTCATCTGAACCAAAGTCCAGTAACTGATGTTTTAAGTTTTTACGTGCCCTAAATAAGCGACTCATTACCGTACCAACCGGCACATCTATAATTTCAGCGATCTCGGCATAACTAAAGCCTGCAAAGTCCGCCAAAGTCACCACTTCTCTCAATGGCATGGGCAGCTGCTCTATTGATGTACGTACTCGATCAACTATCTGGGATTGCTGATAACTTTCAGCATGCTCTAGTTGAGCATCATCATGCATTTCTACAAATTCAACATTTCTGCCTTTAACTCGTAAATAATCCTGCCAACAATTAAATAATATCCGATACAACCAGGCATCCAGTGTTCCAACATCCCGTAATTTAGCCGCATTTTTTATCGCCTTATAGATAGCTTCCTGCGCTAAATCGTCTGCCAATGCGGCATCATGACACCATGAATAGGCGATGCGATAGAGCTTATTACGACGCGCTGAAAATTCTGATTTCAACGAAATTGCAGCCAACATGTTTTTTACAATTTTCAAAATAATTCCTCCAACTCCTATATAGACGTCGCTGGCATCTATTTATTCCAATTTCACTACAATATTTAATTTTCTTATGCGCTCATTCTAACAGCATGAATATATTCATTAAAAACATGAATATTCTCAAATCATCTGCGTCTTTATACTAAGTGCCCTCAACGGCATCATAACAAATAGATTTTTAATAATAATGAGTGGAGTCAAAATGAGAAAATTTTATAAATCACTGGTCTTGCTGGTGGCCATGGCATTCATAGCCCCCGCGCACGCTGCTAACGATTTTGCTGAGGAAAAAATCGTCATACAAATCAGCGACCCCGATCCTTTCAAACAAACACAGGTGCTCAATGTCGCCAACAACCTGATCAAACACTACGGTAAAAATAAAGTTTCCATCGAAATTGTTGCTTTCGGCCCTGGCTTACGTCTTTTATTTGAGGACAATGTAAACAGTGGCCGTATTGATAGCCTTACAACAGATGATGTCACTTTCTCTGCCTGTAAAAACACGATAACAGCCATGACTAAAAAACTGGGACATGCCCCTGCACTACATAGCAATGCAACACCTGTGACTGCTGGAGTGGTACGTATTATCGACCTGGTTAATCAGGACTACAAACTAATTAAACCTTAAACACAATTATTTTAACTATGGGCTGTAACCATTTCAGCACATTGTAGACTTATGGAGAGATGAGAGTGATAAAAAAACAACTAAAAAATATATTAATTGCGGCGGCCACGTTTGGCGCCATGACTGCATCAACGACACAGGCAGCTAACTGGCTAATGCTTCAGGGCACTGAACCCTCTGGCGCAGCAGAGCGTGACCACGTATGGGGTTTTATACAGGCTCAATATCAAGATGATAAAAGTGACCCCAATGGTGCAGGTGGTTATATTCCCCCAAAACTGATTGGACCTAACCTGGACTCTCAGAGTGCTTTTAATGTTAACCGTGCACGTATTGGTGTACGTGGAACAGGAATGCCCCTGGACAGCAACGTAAATTACTTCATTCTTACTGAAATGGGTAATAACGGTATTACTGCACCTGGCGGTTACAATGCAGCATTAACCGATGCCAGCATTACGTTGAACCACATACCAGGTGCTCGTCTACGCATAGGTATGTTCAAATATCCTGGTGCCGAAGAAGGCCTGCAAGCAATTCATGTGTTCGACTACATCAACTTCACTAGCGTCACCAACCAGATGTTGCTGGAACGTTTCCCTCAAGCCAGTGATGCCAATGTGCCACCAACAGCGACGCCTGATGCAAATATGGCTGCATACTCTAGATCGGTTGGTGCATTCCGTGATACGGGTATTCAAGTATTTGATACCTTTAAGTCTGATAACTGGGAACACAGCTACGCCATCATGGTGGGTAATGGCAATGGGCTCAACTTTGGTGACAATGATGACAATATGGATACCTACCTGTATTGGTCATCTGAATTGGTACTTGGTGGCAAAGGTGGCCGTCGTTCAGGACTGAAACTATTTGCATGGAATCAGGATGGCAAACGAACCAGTACCGTCGACAAGACTCAGGAACAGGATCGTACTCGTACCGGGTTTGGTGTCAAATATCTCGGCAAACTATTTCGTGTAACAGCTGAATACATGAAAGGTGAAGGGATGATTTTTCAGGGACAACACCGCCCGGGACATATCTACAATAATGAAGAGGCTGACGGTGCATATATCGAAGGTGGCTGGTACATAGCAAATACAAACTTTGAGATCGATCTACGCTATGACACCTACACTCGCGGTGAAAACCACCCCACTTCGGCAGCAAATGATGAAAGTACCGCAGATACGATGACAATTGGAACCCAGTACCATTTTAACAAAAAGACACGCCTCAATCTTGAGTATGCTAATCGTGACTATGAGTCAAATACTGCTGCTGTTGAAGCTCAGCAAAAAGATGTGGGTGGACGTCTGGCTGTACAGGTAACTCATATCTTCTAAAGTTGATTGGATAAAAACTATAAAACCTGTGTAAATCATCATGTTATGTGATTTACACTTTGAAGGGGTTCGAAAGAACCCCTTTTTTTCGTTTACATTTTTTAAACTTGTAGATCACACGGCTGGTGCTGAAAAAGTTAACATGCAATTACGGCCGACCGAGTTACTTATTTTTGGCAACCCCAAAGTAGGCACACCATTGATGTTGTGCTCACAAACTGCTGCTTTAGATTTACCGCAAAAATAGCAACAGAGTAAATCTATTTTTATTTCGATGGTAATTTTAAAAAAGATAAATATTCTAGCAAAATAGTCCTATTCTCCATGTTACTGAAAATTGAATTATGAGTACCACTAACTGCTTGCAGTTTTTTTGGCTCGCTGCTTGCCTCATATAAAACCTCCGCATGATCAAAAGATATCATCTCATCCTGTTTACTGTGCATCAGCAGTAAGGGAATCGGTGCAATCATCGCCACTGAATTCAATGGCCGATAACTGTTATCAACAGTAAAAGATAACGGCCATTGAAGCAGCCAGGTTAGCCAGCTAGTAGATAACACATCCTGGGTAACATCATGATAATCAGAAAAAGCTTCAACCGTAATCAATGTTTTTATTTTATCCTTATAGTCACTATGTGCCACTGCATAAATTGCCAGACTACCACCCAGGCTATACCCCATAACAATCAGATTTTCATTCTCAGCTAATTGCTTTACACTGTACTCGATCATGATTTCCGCATCACCGATCACTGCATCAAGCTGAGCACTGCCTTCGGATTTTCCATAACCACGATAATCAAAAAGGTAAACATCGTAACCATACTCGGTCAACCAGTAAACGTGAGCAAAATGCGTGGAGATATTTTCACCATTGCCGTGAAAAAATAAAACCGTGCCCTGCACTTCGCCTCTAGCTAATAATTTCCAGCCATGTATTTTAATCTGGTCGCTGGTTTTAATTTCCACGTCCTCATACATCACGCCCAGCCTATCCGGTGTAGCATATTGGATACGTTGCGGCTGAAACAAAAGATGTGTGCACGCTGACAATGTCCCCGACAGCATTAAGCTCAGAAGTATTTTCAACCAAATCACATATATTCGATTATTAATAAATAGAAACATTTTTAAAAATAAATAAGTAAAGGCTAATATTTATCATGGCTCCAATGAAACGCTTTTAATGACGAGAAATACAAACATCGTAACCCACTGATATTCATAATAAAAACAGATTTATCGCTATTTATTCCTGTATTACATTGATCCAAATAAAGCAGATTTTGACTGAATTATACCTGACCACATAATTAGTTTTTAGTTATTAGATATATTGGAGAATGACCGTATTTTATTTTAAAAAAACTTAAATATAGACTTGCACCCACGCTTGTAGTTGTCATATGATCATGCTTCGTTATAAAAGAAGAAACTTCTTCCTATGGAGATCAATAATGAAAAAAACGATTATAAGTATTGCACTGTTAGGCCTTTCATCAACAGCTATGGCTGAAGCTCCCGGTGGCCCAGGCTGCGGTTGGGGTAATATGTTATTTGAAGGCCAATCAGGTCCTGTTCAATTCCTTGCAACAACCACAAATGGTACTTCTGGTAACAAAACCTTTGGTATGACATCAGGCACCAATGGTTGTTCTATGAATGGCACACTAACTTATGGCGGCGCATCGCTACTAGGCTCCATCATGGGTGAATTCTCAGAAGATGTTGCTCGTGGTGAAGGTGAAGCGTTGAACGCTGTAGCTGTTATGTACGGTGTTGAGCAACAGGATCGTGCCAGCTTTGCTACTGCAATGCACACAAACTTCCAGACACTCTTCCCTAATGAAGATGTGACTGCAGAAGAAGTGATGGCTTCTATGAATGAAATCATGAAGGCTGATGCAGATCTGGCAAAATACGCTGCCTAAGCACTAGCTTTTTAAGCGTTTAGTAAAAAGCCCCGTTTCTTCGGACACGGGGCTTTTTTTGAAATACGATTTCAATAAAAACAACCCGTACACAACATCAACTCATAATGCCGTCCGTTTACATCAAAAATCCGCCTAACCGCTTCGCACTAGTTTTATTCCTGTGCATTTCATCTCAATTTTTTTCATCATTGAGCTATGCCAACACTGACTACATTAATTCACTGCAACAGCAGGTGATTGAACAAGAGCTTTGGCGAGAAAAAGAATGGATAAATCTTCTACATTACGATGTTCTTGATAAGATTGATGACGAATACATCAGTCAGGTCGATGATGATCGGTTTTTTAATGCTAAAGATGGAAAAACAAATTCAAAAGCTGAATTACTAGAAACCATTGCATCTTTTTTCAACACTGATGTAAATAATGACTCTCACACACTATGTCATTTTGTTGCACGTTTTGACTGGTTAGATAAAAAATTATCTTTTGAAAAAAATAAATTACCCACAGTTCATTGCAAAGAATATAAGCAATGGCGTGAACAGGTCGATGCTGACCATGTCACCATGATATTCCCGGCCTACCACCTGAACAGCCCATCATCAATGTTTGGTCATACGCTATTAAGAATGGACAAGAAATTCGGTAATAATGAATCCGAATGGTTATCATATTCGGTTAATTTTGGCGCTAAAACTAATGCCGATGACAATTCAATTTTTTATGCTTTTAAAGGGTTAGCAGGCGGTTACCCGGGAATTTTTATTGTCACACCGTATTTTGAAAAAATACAGGAATACAATCGAATTGAACATCGTGACATCTGGGAATACCCATTAAATCTCACTGCTGATGAAACCCATAGAATGCTTCAACACCTATGGGAACTCAAAGAAATTAACTTTGATTATTTCTTTTTTGACGAAAACTGCTCCTACCGGTTACTGGAATTATTAGAAATTGCCCGTCCAGGCATTGAACTCACCGATAAATTTACCATGACAGCAATACCAGTAGACACTGTCAGAGCCATTGAGCAGGCTAACTTAATTCAAAGCACCCATTATCGTCCATCACAAGCCAGCGCTTTACAACACTTACTAAATAGTATGAGCGATACTGAAAAAACACTTGTTCTACAACTGGCTGAAGACACTGGTATTATTGAAACAGAAAAATTTAAGGATCTCTCTCTAACAAAACAACATAAAATTGTTGATGCCACTTATAAATATATTCGATTTCAACAAACAAGAGCCGTACGTGACCCTGTTTTGGCAAAACGCAGTTACCAACTACTCAAACAGATCAATACTTACCCACTAATAAAACCACCTGTTTACAACGTACCAACTTCACCTGAGTTAAGCCATGATAGCCGCCGATTCTCTATTGGTGTAGGTGAACGACTAAATCAGTCTTATGGTGAATTAAGCTACAAATTCACTTTCCACGATTTAGAAGATAATACAAAAGGATTTTTGCAGGGCGCACAAATTAATATGGGGTTAATCCAGGTAAGGTCAAATAATCAGGGAACAAAACTTCACCGTTTTGATGTGGTTGATATTTTTTCTATTACACCACGGACGGACTTCTTCCAGCCGCTTTCATGGCGCATTTATACAGGCTTAGAACGACAACCCACCGGTGTAGAAGATGATCTTGTATCGCACGTCACAGGTGGTGCAGGCGTATCCTATGAACTTTGGCAGGACAGTCGGATTTATGGTCTAGGTATGTTTCGTCTTGAGCATAACAATGACATGAATAACAGTGTCGAACCAGGTGTCGGTTTACTCACAGGTTTATTACAACACTTTGATGGTAGCACGGCTCATATTGAGTTAAGCGGCGAACAATTTAAAGATAATATTTATCGAGTTAGAAGCTCATATAAACATAACTTTTTTATCAGCACTAATCACTCACTAAAACTGACTGCAAAACGTGAATGGCATTCTTCGATTAGATTTTCTGAATTGAATTTAAGCTACCAATATTACTTCTAAAAACAATCGTCATTAAGAAAAACAAAGATAATTAACTGGATCACCTTTCTTAATCGCCTGCCCTACAGCTGCCTCAACCAGTCCATCTGCCCAGCACGCCGAGCTCAAAACACCCGAACCTTGATGTGGATACAAAGTTGCCAGCAAGCCTTTATCCGATTCAACCAGACGAACGCGTAGATATTCCTGCCTTTTTAAACTGGGCCAGTCAAAGTCTGAGATTACGGGCATTCTAGTCGGGGAAAATTTATTTGCACCTTGCAGCTTTAGGATCAAAGGTTTTACGAATAACAAAAACGTAACAAAAGTAGATACAGGATTACCGGGCAAACCCATGAAGATTGCATTAGCCACTTTCCCGTAAGCCACTGGCTTGCCGGGTTTCATGGCAATACGCCACATTTTCAACTCACCCAGTTGTTCCAGTGCAATACGTACGTAATCCTCTTCACCAACAGAAACACCACCACTGGTAACCACCAGGTCAGCATCCGACGAGGCTTTCTTCAATACTTCAAGTGTCGCTTCCAGAGTGTCCGGCACAATACCTAAATCTAAAATCTCACAGCCGGTTGCCTGTAATAATCCTTTGATGGTGTATTTATTAGAATTATAAATCTGACCTTCACCTAACTTATTACCCGGCTCAATAATTTCATCGCCAGTAAAAAAGGTCGCCACTTTTAACTTTCGTGTTACTGAAACTTTAGCCAGACCGACTGAAGCTAATAAGCCCAGTTCCTGTGGTCTGAGCCTATGCCCTGCACTAAGCACCACACTACCCTGTAAAATATCTTCACCCGCACAACGGATATTTTGCCCCGCTTTTACAGGTTTATTTATGATAACTAAATCACCATCCCTGTCGCAATGTTCCTGCATCACGACTGCATTGGCATTGGCAGGGATCGGTGCACCGGTAAAAATTCTTGCTGCCGTACCTGCCTCCAGTTGACCACCAATTTGTCCAGCCGGTATTCGCTGCGTCACTGCAAGCTGGGTGCCGACTTCAACACAGTCCGCATAACGTACAGCATAACCATCCATTGCACTATTATCGTACCCAGGCACATTGATCGTAGAACGTACCTCTTCTGCCAATATTCGACCTAGTGCATTTTCGATATCAATGATTTCTGACTGCTCGACGGCGACAGTCGGCTCAAGAATACGGGTAATCGCTTCGTCAACAGAAATTAATGACGGTGATGAACAACAATCTTCTGACACAATGGCACCTATCTCTATTTTTATAGTAATTATTTTTCAAGCAAGCGAGGCATCAATTCAACCATGTTGCACGGACCATTTCGGAAATCCAGCTGAGAACTTATAACTTTGTCCCAGCCGGTACGGCATGCACCAGTCGAACCGGGCAAACAGAAAATAAATTTTCCATTAGCGGTACCGCCCAAAGCTCGCGAAGCCACCGTCGAGGTACCAATTTCTTCATAGGAAATCAAACGGAACAATTCACCAATACCAACAATTTCTTTATCCAATAATGGCAACACTGCTTCCGGTGTAATATCGCGTCCTGTCAATCCGGTGCCACCGGTAGAGATCACAACATGAACTTTATCATCCGCAATCCAGCGAGACATCACTTCCCTGATTCTATAAATGTCATCAACCACTATCACTTTATCGACACATTGATGACCTGCTTCAGTTAGACGATCAACCAGAGTTTTACCAGAGGTATCATTTTCCTCTGTACGGCTATCGGATACAGTCATTACTGCAATGTTAACTGGAATTAGTTTACGTTCGCTCATAATTCAACTTCTTGCTATCGCATGGCTTTAGTTAAGATGCATACTATTCTAAAACCAAGAGTTTGGAAATTGATACACATCAAAATACGCCTGCTCGAAGTCAACTACAGTGTATTTATTGCTTTTTCATGACATTTTTCATTAAAAAGACCTGTTTCACTGTGTTATCGTCTTGCTCGCAGCAAGGAAATTGAACAACAATCTGAGGTAAAATGAGTCTCATCAACTTTATGTGACCCATAACTACGTATGATAATGACAGCAGACAATAACCATTCACTCATCGACCCTTTTAAAAGAAAGATTGAGTATTTACGTCTGTCTGTCACAGACAAGTGCAATATGCGCTGTTTCTACTGCATGCCCAAAGGTTTTAAAGGTTTTGAGCAACCCGAGCGCTGGCTGACCTTTGATGAAATTGAACGCGTTGTTGGCACCTTTGCTGAGCTTGGCGTCTCCCGCATACGAGTAACCGGTGGTGAACCTCTAGTACGCAAAAACCTCGACCAACTAGTGCACCGTATCAATCAACTACCTGGCGTAGAAGACCTGTCGTTGAGCACCAACGCGACATTGCTCGCACATCAGGCTCATTCATTACATCAAGCAGGCGTATCTCGCCTCAACATCAGTCTGGATTCACTCAGACCCAAACGCTTCAAAGAAATTACCGGTAGCGAACTTCAACCCGTACTTGATGGCCTGATGGCCGCAAAAGCAGAAGGCTTCAGCCCCATCAAAATCAACATGCTGGCTATGAAAGGCATCAACGATGATGAATTCGAGGATGTGGTTGAGTACTGCATTGAAAATGACTTCACCCTGCGTTTTATCGAAACTATGCCCATGGGTGACACCGGTGTGAATGCCGGCGATCATTATCTTGATCTGGCTGAAGTAAAAGGTCGCCTTGGTCAACGTTTCGATTTGATACCTGGCGTTATGCCCGGTGGCGGCCCTGCTCGCTACGTTCAAGTGAAAGGAACTGACTTACGTATTGGTTTTATTACCCCCATCTCGCAACATTTTTGTGAAACCTGTAACCGTGTACGATTATCAGTTGATGGTACTTTGTATCTTTGCCTGGGTCAGGAACATAAATATGAATTACGCCCTCTGCTAAGGCAAGGCATAAGTGACGATGGACTCAAAAATGCCATCATGGAAGCGATCAGCATCAAACCTGAAAAGCATGAATTCCGCGATAAACCTGACCAGGTTGTACGTTTTATGAACATGACTGGTGGTTAGCAACCACCACCCAATCCCTCTTTATCGTTCTTGATACGTATTTATGCCATTTCTCCAATAGGCATGTCCTCTCTGTAATTATCCAAATATATTTTGTAACCGCGCACACGTCGTAGTACTATTGCGAACGAATATTAAACTTGATGAAAATCAATATATTAGCGTTATCTTATTTTTAGTTGACGTATGTCAAAGACATACAGCACATATAAGAATATCTTCACACACGTATAAATTTTCAAACTACCAAATTAAACAAGTACAGAATTACCAACTGGAAAACCAAGTAGGAGTTAAAATTAATGAACGTTAAATATAAAACAAAATACGGAGCAGCTTTACTAGCTATCTGCGTAGGCATGGCAGCGTCTTCAGGCGTCGCTTTTGCTAAAAAGAAAGAATTCAAACCCCTAAATAAGGCTGAATTCGAAAAAGCTAACAAAATGTACTTCGAGCGTTGCGCTGGTTGTCATGGTGTTTTGCGTAAGGGCGCGACAGGTAAAAACCTGGAGCCAGAGGCAAACAAAGCCAAGAAAACCAAAGGTACTTTGAAACTAGGCACCAAACGTCTTGAGAAGATTATCACTCAGGGTACTGAGGGTGGTATGAACAACTTCAACGATATCTTCAACAAAAAAGAGATTAATCTGCTAGCTCGTTACATCCAAATGGAACCACCTGTTCCACCAGAAAGATCTCTAGCTGAAATGAAAGCAAGTCATAAGGTTTATGTACAACCTAAAGACTATCCTACCAAACCAATGCATGGCCGTAACTGGGAGAACTTCTTCATCGCCATCGAACGTGATGCGGGCAAAATTGCAATCATTGATGGTGACAAAAAAGAAGTAGTTGCTCATGTAGATACAGGTTACGCAGTACACGTACTGAAAACCGTTGAACATCATCAGACTCTGCATGCTAAAGACGCTGGCCGTTTCTGGTACATCATGGGCCGTGATGGCTTGATGACCAAGATTGATCTATGGGCTATGCCTAAGAATATGAAAGTCGCTTCTGTTCAGGTTGCTTATGACGCACGTGATGTTGCTGTATCAGGTGATGGCAAATACGTTATCGGTGGCGGTTACTGGCCTCCTCACTTCGTTATCGCTGACGCCGAAACAATGGAACCACTGAAAGTGGTTTCTGCACGTGGTGTTAACGTTGACGGTGAGTATGTAAACGAGTCTCGCGTTGCGGCTATCTATGACACTCCAATGGCTACCAGCTGGTTAGTGGCTATGAAAGAGCTAGGTCAGATGTGGCAGGTAGACTACAGTGATCTTGATAATATGAAGATCACCAAAATCGACTCTGCTAAGTACCTGCATGACGGTTTCTACGATCCAACAGGTCGTTACTTCCAGATCGCTGCTAACGCATCTAACAAGATGGTAGTTGTTGATACGGTAACTCAGAAGTTGGAAGCAATGATCGATGTTGACAAGAAACCTCATCCTGGTCCTGGCGCTAACTGGAACGACGACAAGTGTGGTCCTGTTTCTGGCACAACTCATCTAGGTGTTGGTAAAGTCAGTGTTTGGGGTAATGATCCTAAAGGTCATAAAGATCAGGCATGGAAACTTTGCTACACAGTTGATACCGACGGTGCAGGCGTATTCTTACGAACACATCCTAAAAGTGATTACGTTTGGATAGACCAGACTAAACACCCTGAGCCAGCTATTCAGCAATCAGTTAAGGTTCTCGACAAGAAGACTCGTAAGATTGTTAAAACCATTCAGTTGACCACGAAGAAAGGCTACGCAGCTGTTCACTTTGAGTTCAACAAAGATGGCACTGAAGTTTGGGCCTCTGTATGGAATCGTTCAGATAGTCTGAAACCTAACGGTGAAATCATCATCTTTGATGCTCAGACACTGGAAGAAAAAGCACGTGTTAAAGGACTTTATGCTCCAACAGGTAAGTTCAACGTGTACAACCGCGTTAACCACGTAACTTAATAAACAAAAGGGTTACATGTAAAGAAATGGGGCGGACGTACAAAATGTGCGTTCGCCCTACTTTTAACTAAACAAAGCAGGTATTACACAAGCGACTTTATTTAAGGTTTCTTTTTTAATACACAATAAATAAAATCAAGGTAATCGAAACCATGACAAACTCACCAAAAAAATTCGGTTTAATGTCGCGCAAGGTCCTGATGGGTACCACACTCGGTGCGGCACTATTTTTCATGATTATCGGTGTTATCTTCTGGGGCGGTTTTAACACTGCAATGGAGGTCACCAACACCATGGATTTCTGCATCTCCTGCCATGAGATGGAAGAAAATGTCTTCCAGGAATACAAAAAAACCATTCATTACACCAACCGAAGTGGTGTTCGTGCCGCCTGCTCAGACTGCCATGTGCCTCGTCCGTGGATACACAAAGTTGTACGAAAAATACAGGCCAGTAATGAGGTGCTACACAAGATACTCGGTACCATTGATACCCCAGAAAAATTTGATGCCAAACGTTTACACCTGGCAAAAAATGTATGGCAAGCAATGAAATCAACCGATTCACGTGAGTGCAGAAACTGCCACCATTTCGACTCCATGAACCCTGCTGATCAGAAAAAACGTTCTCGTAAACAGCATGCTACGGCCATGGAAAATGGTAATACCTGTATTGATTGCCACAAAGGTATCGCGCACAACAAGGTTCATGATCAACTTAGTGAAGAAGAGCTGGATGAAATATCACAAGCGGTTCCAGAAAATAAACGCCCCATCGCTCCGCAATGGCAGGCATTTATTGATAACGGTAAAAAACTCGTTACAAACAAAGATGATGCCACCACTGAAGCACCCGCTATAGTTGAAGATGCTCAGGAATCCTCTCCTGTCGAAACAGCTCCCGTAAGCAAACCTGCAACTACACCAGCGACTTCTTCATCTAGTTCAAGCATAGACTGGAGTGGTATAGAGCCCGCAGAAGTCATCCTGTTCTTCCCGGGTCAGGCTTCTATGGAATGGATACTGAAAGGTAGTGATCACGGTGGCAAACGAGCCTTCGCCTCCGGTGATCGTTGCTTCGAATGCCATGAAGGTGAGGAAGTAGATATCGGTGACCTGATTGCCTCTGGTGAAAAAGTGGAACCTACACCAATCCCCGGAAAGCGTGGCAGCATTCTGGTTAATGTGCAGGCGGCGCACGATGCCGACAACCTGTACATGCGCTTCCAATGGCCAGATGGTGAACACGCGCCTACTCCTTTTGCGGAGGGTGGCAAGATGGATTCAAAAAATCCAATTAAACTGGCGATAATGCTTTCGACTGACAGTGAAGATGATCCAAAAGTGGAATTTGCAGAACGTGCCGGTTGCTGGCAAACCTGCCATCACGATGCTAACTACATGCCTCACCAGCCTGATAAGTCAGCATTGGCAGGAAGTCGTCTAGACACCAGCAATGGTTTCACGAAATACCTGAAAGAAAGCCGCACTTCTATTGAAATTGAAGGTAAAGATGGTAAAAAACGTGGTGGCTGGGACAAGTTGAAAGATGCTGCTGAAATTCAGGCCGCACTGGAAAATGGTTCTTTCATGGATTTATTACGCTACAAGTCCGGCACCGGTGAATCTGAAGACGGCTACATCCTCGCAGAGCGCGTCATGACCGGTGGTCAGGGTGTGAATTTCACTGGCAGCCTTGCTGATGGTGTCTGGACAGTTGAAATGACTCGTAAACTAACCTCTAACAAACTCGGTGATGTCAGCATGAGCGCCGATCAGATGTACAACATCGGTTTTGCCATTCATGATGATTACAGTAATAGTCGTTTTCACCATGTTTCACTGGGTCTGAAACTGGGCTTTGATAACGAAGATGCAGAGATCAATGCGATAGGCAAGTAAGTAATCTATAACTCCCATCAAGGCCGCAGGGATTCTCCCTGCGGCCTTTTTTGTATACTAGACCTCGGTTATGATTAACTGAACCGAATTCAGGAGGACAAGACCATGAAGTGGAGACTACTGCTAGCAATTTTCATAATAGCGCTCAGCTTCCGTTTGGCTGTGGCAGGTGATGAAGCACCGCTGGTTATAATCGATAAATTTAAATTCATACCACAAGAAATCACCATAAAACGCAATCAAACACTGCGTTGGGAAAATCATGAAAAACGCCAATATCACAGCGTCTGGTTTGAAGCATCGGGTGAAGAAGAACCGGAAGATTATTTATTCCCGGATGATTCCTACGAACGTAAATTCAAAGCAACTGGCTCATTCCCTTACCGCTGCGGCCCGCATCCAGAAATGACTGGAATAGTCCATGTCACCGATTAACCTGCATAGTTTCACACAGAAAAATAATATTCATGATCCATAAAAACATTTTCCTGAGCAGCATTTTCTGCTCACTGCTTATAATGCTATCAAATTCTGCACTCGCTAAATCTGTCGATGATGTAAAAAAAATATACAAAAACAACTGTGCCGAGTGCCACAGTGAACACCGTCTTGGCGGCATGGGGCCTGCGCTGTTACCCGAAAATCTGAAACGACTAAAAAAGAAAGCCGCCACTGAAGTTATCAAAAATGGACGAGTCGCGACTCAAATGCCATCCTTCAAAGAAAAACTTTCAGATAAAGAAATTCAGTCACTGGTTGACTACGTCTACACACCTCTGGAAAAAACACCGCTATGGGGTATGGCTGAAATCAAAGCCAGCCAAATTATCCATAATAAGGAAAGTGATTTATCCAATAAACCTGTTTATAAAGTAGCAGACCCACTAAACATGTTTCTGGTGGTTGAGCTGGGTGACCACCATGTGACCCTGCTCGACGGCGACAAGATGGAACCTATCCACCGTTTTAAATCTCGTTTTGCATTACACGGCGGCCCTAAATATTCACCCGATGGCCGCTTTGTTTATTTTGCCTCACGTGATGGCTGGATCAGCAAATACGACATCTACAACCTGAAACTGGTCGCCGAAATACGTGCTGGTATCAATACCCGTAATCAGGCAGTTTCTGCCGATGGCCGTTACGTTATGATTGCAAACTATCTGCCGCATACTTTAGTACTGCTAGATGCTCGTGATTTAAGCCCAATAAAACTCTACGATGTCAAAGATGCTAATGGTAAAACATCCCGTGTAAGCGCTGTATACACAGCCCCCCCACGTAACAGTTTTGTCGCCGCACTCAAAGATATACCTGAGTTATGGGAAATTTCTTACGATGATAATCCGCCGATGGGATTTGGCACGTGGATGCACGATTACCGTCCCGACTCTGGTGAAAATACTCAGGCCGATCCATTCCCCGTGAGAAAAATTAAAGTCAGTGAGTATCTTGATGATTTCTTTTTTGACCAGGAATATGTCTCACTCATCGGTGCTTCTCGTGAAGGCAAAGGTCAGGTTGTCGATATGGATCTTGGCCGTGTCGTCGTCTCCGACCTCAAACTTCCCGGCATGCCACACCTCGGCTCAGGCATTACCTGGGAGTATAAAGGTCGTCAGGTACTTGCCACACCTAACCTGAAAGCCAATAACGTCAGTGTCATTGATATGGAAACCTGGAAAACTATAAAGAACATTGAAACTCTAGGCCCTGGTTTCTTCATGCGTAGTCACAAAAACTCAGCCTATGCCTGGGTAGATGTTTTCTTCGGTCCCAATAAAGATGCGGTCCACGTGATCGACAAAAACACACTGGAAATCGTCAAAACCCTGCGCCCAGCTCCCGGAAAAACCGCTGCACATGTCGAATTCACCCGTGATGGAAAATATGCATTGCTCAGTATCTGGGACACAGATGGAGCGGTAATTGTTTATGACGCCAAAACACTGGAAGAAATAAAACGCCTGCCAATGAACAAACCTTCCGGTAAATATAATGTATTCAACAAAACACGATATTTAGAAGGAACAAGCCATTGATCCCGCGCATAATTGTTGAGCATTTCACCATGGATAAAATAAAAAATATAATTCTCTGGCTTATTATAGGTCCTGCGCTGGCTCTCCTGCTTTCTACTATTAGCTGGAATATTTTCGATCAATTATCACCAGGGAAACTAAGCGACATAAGCACATTATTTACCTTGTACCACAAGGGGTTACTATTATCACTACTCACCCCCTGGGGATGGCTTATGTATGGAGGCTTGCTATTGATGTATTCCAATAAACTTAAAATGGGACTTTCATGCACGCTCGGCGGAGCTGCATTATTTGGTATTTTCTGGCCGATATGGGCAGCAGATATAAGCTTATCGTTAGCCTAATTTTTTAAAGACTGTATAGAACTACTGCAATAATTTCTTTTGCTAGTCTCTCCCCGCTTCACCAGTGTCATGCATTTAGACCAGTCGAGGACATTAGTTATCTGTACCACTTCATTATCAAAATTAATATGATAAAAATTCCGGATTTTACTGGAGGCCGAAGCATGACCAAATTCAGAAAAACTGAGCTTACTTTGAATACATCGACTTTCTATGACAGGGATATTAGACGCAGAAAAAACCCCATCAAGCATCAATGCTTTTTGCTGGCATTGTTCCAGTGTTTCTGTATTCACAAAAGAAGCATTGATGTCACCTGCCCCATTCTGCGTAAGCACAATTAACAGGAAGACTGTTTTCACTTAATGAACAGGGGATAAACTGAAAGTGGGTTGACGCCTACTTCACGCCTTTCGAAATCATAAAGCTACTATATTCCTTATCAGTGCCGTTGATATGATTGATCAGCCATTCACTGAGATAATTGAGCGCGTTTTCCATAGCTGTATCGCTGTCTTTCTCGTACTCAGCGAGCACTTCTTCAACCTTGTTAATCATTTTCACATGCTGAGCCTTATGTGGCTCAAAATCAGGATAGCCATTCTGCTCCATCATTTTTTCTTCATAGCTAAAGTGCGTTTTGGTGTAATCGACAAGTTCATCTAAAGCTTCTCGTTCGAATTCCTCACCGGTGGAGTATTTCACTGCTGTCTGTAACTGATTTATCAAGCCGATCAATTTTTTATGCTGTTGGTCGATAGATTTGATACCAACGCTATAGTCATCCTTCCACACCAAATAATCTTTTGCGGCTATTTTTCTGTACAAAAAAGGGATAGCAACCAACACAGCCACTAAGAACCATGTCAATGGACTGGTAGGACCAGCCATGAAACCCAGTATTACGGCCACGATGAGCGTGAGAATAATAAGTGAAACACCGAACATACTTGCATTTTGATTCATAAAAAGCCTCTTATTTATAACAACCCAATAAATTTCTTAGCAATATCAAGCAATTAGCTCTATTGCTTCCCTTCATCCTGCACATGCTAACGTGTAATGGGCATTTTATGCTGGTAATTCCTTAAAACCAAGAACAACTCGAATTTATTATGACTTATATCGACTTTCTAGAATAAAAAAAGGGGGAAGCTCATAAGCTTCCCCCTGTTCTAGTTGCTCAGCTAGTAAAGGCTAATAAATATCGTGCTGTGTATTGTAAAGATTAAACTTACCTGTTGGGGTAATTAAGCGTTTATCTTTAATCACTTTCTTCAATTCCCGTGTCTTATCGTCAATTATAACAATGGCGGACTCCAGATTAGCCCCACTCCATACAGAGAACCATACTTCATCGCCAGCCTTGTTATACTCTGGCTGGACGACTAGTTTTGCGCCATCACCAAGTCCAGCCATTTCTGCAATAGGTATTACCTTGTAGCCTTTATCTGGATGATCAATATCAAACACAGCTATGGACTGGCTCATACTCTTATCAGGATTAAGCGTAGTATCTACCCAAAGATTTTTAGATTTTGGATGCGTCTTAATAAACAGCGAACCACCACCCTGCCCTTTCAGTGTTCTTACCACCGTCCAGGCATAAGGTTTTTTAGGGTCTGTTGATATAAGAGAAACATTTTCATCGCCTAAATGGGAAGTTGCCCAAACTCTGCCATATTTTGGATCGATAAAATTAGCACCACGGCCTGGATGAGGAATCTTACCGACATCAACCAGCTTCGTTAACCTGGATTCCTTGGAGTCAATAACTGCAATTTTGTTTGATTTATTTGCAGCAGACATAAAGTAACGATGCGTTGAGTCCCAACCACCATCATGTAAGAAACGAGCAGCATCAACATTGGTGATTTTAAGGTTAGTAAGATCGCTGTAATCAACCATTAAGACCTTACCAGTTTCTTTTACATTGACAATAAATTCAGGTTTTTCATGTGATGCAATAATAGCTGCAACACGAGGTTCAGGATGATATTCACCCGTTCCCACCGTCATACCCCTGGTTCCAACCACCTTGATTGGTTTTAATGTATCACCATCCATAATTACAAATTGTGGTGGCCAGTAAGTACCAGCAACCGCGTACTTATCTTCATAACCTTTGTACTTAGATGTCTCAACTGATCTAGCTTCTAAACCCACTTTAATCTCAGCAACGGTATCGGGTTTCTCCATCCATAAGTCGATCAGATTAACTCTTGCGTCACGTCCGATAACAAACAGATAACGACCGGAATAAGACATTCTTGAAATATGCACGGCGTAACCCGTTTTAATAGTGCTAATAATTTTTTTGCTATCACCATCAATCAGTGCGATCTTACCGTCATCTCTCAATGTCACTGAGAAAATATTATCGATATTATATTTATTTTGTTTTGATTTAGGACGTTTATTAACAGGAACAATAACTTTCCAACTGTCATTTAGCTCTTTCATTCCATATTCTGGTGGTACAGGTGGCTCATTTTGAAGATACTTCGCCATCATATTAATTTCTTTCTTAGAAAGAACTTTGGTTTCTCCCCAGGCAGGCATACCACCTGCAGAACCATAAGTAATGAAGTTCTTAAGGTATTCTGTACCTCTTTTAACTGTAATGTCGGTAGTTAGTGGTTTACCAGTTGCTCCTTTCCTCAATACACCGTGGCAACCTGCACAACGTTGAAAATATATATTTTTTGCGGTATTAAAATCTTTATCTGATAAGGCGACACCCTTCAAAACTGTTTTTTTCTTAACCTTGCCCGCATCTATGCCTGAAGCTGCACCCTCATATCCTTTTACTATTTTTTCACCTCCTCCTGCTTTTTTGCTTGAAAAATAAGCCGCTACATTTTTGATATCTTCATCACTTAAACCAGATGCCATAGGTTTCATTACCTGATTTTTTCTATCACCACTTTTAAATGCATTAAGTTGCTTGATTAAGTAAGCCTTACTTTGTCCTGCTAACGATGGAAACTCCGGACTTAAACTTACCCCATTAACACCATGACATGAAAAACACTGCTTTGCTTTCGCTGGTGGACTTTTGGCATATATCAATGGAGAGAATATAAAACTAGACAACAATACTGCAGAAAGACAAAGCTTCGGTAAATAACTCATCTGTTTTTTCCTCTATAAACACTATTAATAAAATTAAGAATAATCCTGCTTTTACCGGAGCACTCTCAAAGAACTCTTCCATACAATCTAGCCACTCTAAATGTTTGCTATGCACGATTAAGTTGCATTTATTTCAAAACAGCAGATAGAATAGCTAACAGACATTTTTTAGACGTTATCTAAGTCTCAAACATACTTTTAAATATAAAAATATGAATAAGATGCAAAATTATTTATATTTTTATACTTATAACCCGCTCACCAAGAGGGATATTGATCCAAATCAATTATACAACCAATAAACCTCTAAATATCAACGAATTAATTTAATAATTAAAAAAAACTATATTAATAACATTTAAAATACGATACGTAATAAATAATTTTTATATCTTATATCGGAATTAATTTGTAATTATCAAACAGATATCTATAAAAATACCATTCATACATTTAAAAACTTAAATAATTATCATTAATATTAAGTTATCTAATAATCCACAATAATTTTTTATAAACACCACTAGAATACAAACGGCCTTCCTTTTAGAATCTGTCTACTATGACAGGCCTTGACCTAAATCAATGACATACAGCCCCAAGCAGGCCATCATTACACCCATGTGTGAGCACATAATCAGCAAGGAAAATCTCACCTACCTTTTAACTACTGACGGTTTTTTTATGCGAGATAATGGCTTCGTTTCACTGGTCGGTGCTGGACCTGGAGACGCTGAACTGATGACAGTAAAAGCAGTACGCTTACTTCAACAAGCCGATTTCGTTATTTATGATCGCCTTGTTTCTACAGATATTCTCGATTTAATTCCCGCAGGTGTCAGTCGTGTTTCCGTAGGTAAAGAAGTCGGCAAACACTGTGTACCTCAAGATCAGATCAACGAAACTATAGTCAACCTTGCCAAATCTGGTCGTAAGATCGTACGCCTCAAGGGCGGCGATCCTTACATGTTTGGCCGTGGGGGTGAGGAGGTATTAGCACTCAAACAACACAAAATCGCTTTTGAAGTCGTGCCCGGCGTTACCGCCGCATCCGGTTGCAGTGCGTATAGCGGAATTCCACTGACACACCGTGGCATGAGCCGCAGCGTACGTTTCATCACCGGTCATTTTAAAAATGATGAACCTCTGGATATCAACTGGCAGCGTGTTGCTGATCCAGATTGCACACTGGTCATCTACATGGGACTGGGCAACCTGTCTCACATCTGCAATGCACTGATTGATGCAGGCCTGAGTTCATCAACACCAGCCGCCGCTATTGAAAATGGCACCTCAAAAAATCAACGACGTGTTCTATCACAACTCGATCAATTACAGGATGACGTAAACCAGTCCGGATTAGCCGCTCCCGTTATGATTATTATTGGTAAAGTGGTTTCGCTTGCCGAAGAACTCGATTGGTTCCAGAATGCATTAGAGGAGTCTGGATATGCTGAAGATGCGGCTGTTAATAGTTAGTCTGATGCTTAATTCAGGGCTAGCATTGGCAGAGGTCTCAGCATCGCGCCAGATCGAACTCACGCATTTGCTAAAACAGGATTGCGGCTCCTGCCATGGTATGACCCTCAAGGGAGGTCTCGGCCCTGCCCTGTTACCCGAACAACTCGATGGTAAATCCACCGATTATCTAGTCATGACCATTCTCGAAGGTCACCCCAACACAGCCATGCCAGGTTGGAAAACTATGTTGTCCACAGACGATGCTTTATGGATAGCCAATCAAATCAAACAGGGTCTTGATTAATGATTCGTACTGCACTTATTTCACTGACACTCTTATTTATAACGCCAACACTGACCCTGGCGGCTGAGATTCGCGGCACTGGAGACCTCGGCCTGGTCATCGAACGCGCCAGCGGTAGTATTCAAATTATTGAAACCACTAATAACTCCAGCCTGGGTCGCGTAGAAGGACTGGGGGATTTATCGCATGCCTCAGCAGTGTATTCCCGTGACGAACGCTACGCCTACATCTTTGGCCGCGATGGTGGGCTCACCAAAGTCGATGTACTTACACAGAAAATCGTTAAACGTACGCTACAGGCTGGTAACAGTATCGGTGGTGCTATTTCACAAGATGGCAGGCTGGTCGCCGTTTCCAACTACACACCCGGTGGCGTAAAAATATTCAGTTCGAAAACACTGGAACTGGTGGCTGATATTCCTGCCACTTACGGCGATAAAGGCCAAACCTCAAAAGTGATTGGTCTGGTTGATGCCCCCGGTCAAAAGTTCGTTTTCAGCCTGTGGGATGCTGATGAAATCTGGATCGCTGATATGTCGAAACCAGACAAACCACAGATTCAGAAATTCAACGATATCGGACGTAATCCCTACGACGCCCTGATCTCCCCCGATGGCCGTTATTATATTGCAGGCCTGTTCGGTGAAGATGGCATGGCATTACTCGACCTGTGGCACCTCGATGCCGGTGTGAAACGCATACTGAACAATTACGGCAAAGGTGAACAGAAACTCCCTGTTTATAAAATGCCTCATCTCGAAGGTTGGGCAATGGCTGGCACGCATGCTTTTGTACCCGCCGTGGGACGACACGAAGTACTGGTGATTGATACCCAGACCTGGACAGAAGCTGGACGAATCAAAGTACACGGTCAACCTATCTTTGTTATGGCGCGCCCTGATGGTCGTAATGTTTGGGTCAATTTTGCGATTCCTAACAATGACACCCTACAGGTCATCGATACAGAGTCACTAAAAATCATAAAAACCTTACAACCCGGCAAAGGTGTTTTGCACATGGAATTTGAACCCCGAGGTGAACAAGTGTGGGCTTCGATACGTGACGATGACCAGCTTGTAATTTATGACACAGATACTTTTGAAGAACAGCTAAGGCTGCCGGCCAATAAGCCCAGCGGTATTTTTTCAACCGCGCGCGCGCATAAAACGGGCCTCTAAGCAGAGATTATTATTGTGGAAGATCTAACCGAAAAACTGCTCAATGACTTTCAACGTAACTTTCCGTTGAACCCGCTGCCATTCGAACAGATTGCAATAGCATTGAACACCAGCACTGAAGTAGTTATTGAAAAACTGAAAGAACTACAGGCAAAAGGTGCAGTTAGCCGCGTCGGTCCTGTGTTTAGCCCAAATACGGTCGGTGTCAGCACCCTCGCCGCCATGGCTGTACCTGCCGATGAGCTAGAACAGATTGCAGCACAGGTCAGTGCTTACGAACAGGTGAACCATAATTACGAGCGCGAGCACGCATTCAATTTATGGTTCGTTGCCACCGCTGACAATCAAAATACCTTACAGAACACACTAAGCAGCATCGAGAAACAAACGGGTTACAAAGTATTATCTCTGCCTTTACTCAAGGAATATCACATTGATCTCGGTTTCCGTATGGACCTGAAAGATCGTGAGGGTATCGATAAAGTTGAAAGCAGCTCGATGAGCGCAGCAGCATCTATTTTAACCGCCGAAGCACAACTGGCCAGTGCCGAAGATTTAATCGAAGTCATTCAAAGCGGTCTGCCGCTAGTTGCACGCCCCTATCAGGAAATTGCCCAACGACTGGGCTGGTCTGAGCAGATGGTTATTGAAAAACTAAAAACAATGATTGATGGTGGCATCATCAAACGCCTTGGCATAGTGGTGCGCCACCATGAACTGGGTTATCGAGCCAATGCCATGGTCGTCTGGGATGTGGCTGATGATCAGGTCGATCAACTAGGCCAACAACTGGGCATGCAGGACTGCGTCACCCTCTGTTATCAGCGCCCTCGTATGCTGCCTGAATGGCCATACAATCTATTCTGCATGGTACATGGCCGCAGTCGTGAAGAAGTACTCGAATGCATAGACACCATGACCGAAGGTCTCGGCCTCGAAAATATCCCTCATACCGTGCTGTTTAGCGGTAGACGCTTCAAGCAACGTGGTGCAATTTATCGTAAGATCAATCAAGAAGCCAAACACTGACAGGTTTACGATGGATCAGCTGGACAAAAATATCATCAATACTCTACAGTATGATTTCCCCGTCTGTGAGCGTCCTTTCGCCCAGCTGGCTGAAACGCTGAATAGTACTGAAGATGAATTGATCAATCGCGTTCAGGCAATGCTGGATAACGGCCTGCTGACACGCTTTGGCCCCATGTATAACGCGGTTAATATGGGCGGTGCGCTCAGCCTGTGCGCAATGAAAGTTCCTAAAAACCGCTTTGACGATGTTACTGAACAGGTCAATGCCTTCCCGGAAGTTGCGCATAACTATCAGCGCGATCATGAAATGAATATGTGGTTTGTATTGGCGACTGAAACACAACAAGAACTTAACAACACACTCAACGCCATTGAAGATACCACTGGTATTCCCGTCTACAACATGCCCAAAGAAAAGGAATTTTTTGTCGGTCTGCATTTCAAAGCTTGAAACGAAGATATCAATATGAATCAAGCCGTGGAAAATAAAAACGTTGATAATGATGAGCTGGATCGCCGCATCGTCATGGCAACACAATCTGGCCTACCAGTGGTGGCAGAACCCTATCATCAGATTGCCAAACAGCTCGACATTCCAACTCAGTTACTCATGGATAGACTCAATGCGATGAAACAGGATAATCGTATTCGTCGCATCGGTGTCGTACCCAATCATTACAAACTGGGTTATACCGCCAACGGCATGTCCGTTTGGGATGTCGACGATGCCATCATCAATGAAGTTGGTGAACAGTTAGGCAAACTCGACATGGTCACGCACTGTTATCAGCGTCCACGTTTTTTACCCGAGTGGTCATATAATTTATTTGCTATGGTACATGGCCATGATCGCGAAGAAGTTTTAAGCAAGGTTGAGCAAATCGCTGAACTACTGGGCAATAAAGCACACAAACACGATATACTTTTCAGCACACGCATACTCAAAAAGACTGGCCTGCGCCTTAAAGAAAAAGCCAAGGAAAAATAAAGATGTTTCGTATCTCACAATATATGCAGGAACTGGTTAATCCATCAGACAGCCCTCGTCCACGCAAGCCAAGCGGACCCGTTGTTATCTGGAATTTAATACGACGCTGTAACCTGACCTGCAAACACTGTTATGCAACTTCTGCCGATAAAGATTTTCCAGGTGAGTTAAGCACTGAACAGGTCAATGGCGTGATGGACAATCTCAAATCATTCGGGGTGCCGGTACTGATACTCTCGGGTGGTGAGCCATTAATGCGCCCTGATATTTTTGAAATATCACACCGAGCTAAAGAAATGGGATTTTATGTTGGACTATCAACCAATGGTACTTTGATCTCCGAAGACAATATCCAGAACATTGTTGACGTCGGTTATAACTACGTCGGCATCAGTATCGACGGCATGCGTGAAACGCACGATAAATTTAGACGTAAGCAAGGTTCATTCGATGAAGCCATGCATGGCATTCGTTTATGTCACGACGCTGGAATAAAAGTAGGCCTACGCTTCACGTTAACGCAGGACAACAAAAAGGATTTCCCCGATCTGCTCAAGCTGATGGATGATGAAGGTATCGACAAGTTTTATTTATCGCATCTCAACTATGCAGGTCGCGGTAACAAAAACAGACGTGACGACCTGCATCATCAGATGACACGCGATGCCATGGACCTAATGTTCGAGACCTGCCTCGCAGACGTAAAGGCTGGACGTAAACGCGAATTTGTCACCGGCAATAATGATGCTGACGGCCCTTACATGCTGTTATGGGCAAGAAAGAATCTGCCTGAACATGCCGACCACCTTGAGCAGTTATTAAAACAATGGGGAGGTAATTCTTCAGGTGTAAACATCTCCAATATTGATAATATTGGCAATGTTCATCCCGATACCATGTGGTGGGATTACACTATCGGTAACGTAAAAGAGCGGCCATTCTCAGACATATGGATGGATACGACTGATCCATTAATGGCAGGCCTTAAACTCAAACAACGTCCGGTAGAAGGTCGCTGTGCAACATGTACATATCGCGACATCTGTGGCGGCAATACCCGTACGCGTGCCTGGCAGCTTACTGATAATTTCTGGGCAGAAGATCCTGGTTGTTATCTGGATAATGATGAGATTGGTGTTGATGAAAATCAACAACGACTGGAGTTGACCGCTTATTCACGCAGACAAAAAGCCTCTAGCTAAAACTGACGCTTGATCCCAATAAAAATCCAGACCAGATAAACTAACGTGACACTTGAAACACTAATACCTTACCTGCCACATCTACAAGCATCACTGAATGCACTCGCGGCCTTCCTGTTAGTAAATGGATATCGCTTTATAAAACAGAAAAATCTTCGGGCACATCGGATCTGTATGACAGCAACACTGATAACCTCTGCATTTTTCTTAGCTTCGTATTTGACTTACCATATTAACGTTGGCTTCCACCCGTTCACTGGGCAAGGAATAATAAGATACTTTTATTTTACTATTCTCATTTCACACGTGACGCTTGCTGCAACTCTGGTGCCAATGGTTATTATTACAGCCACACTTGCATTTAAAGGTAACATCATTAAACACCCTCGCATTGCACGCTGGACTTTACCTATCTGGCTGTATGTTTCGATTACCGGTGTAGTTATTTACCTTTTCGTTTTTCACTTGTACTCTTCTCCAGTGCACACATGAAAAATAACTAACACCTCTTTCAATCACCTAATTTATTTACAGGCAGGAATAACTATGGAATTTATATACTTCACAACCGCAGGTTTAGTTCTTTACTTTGGTTCCAGCTGGATTCTAACTCGAATAGAACAGGCTAGAGGAAAACAATTCAAACATCGTGATCTGGTGTTTTTTGGAATTATCCTGGTACTATCAGTTAGTACATTTAATATGATTCAGTATTTAACAACGGGTAGCCTGGGTTAAATTATTCAACTTACTTTATGACAAAGCCCTGACCGAATTCAAAACCAATCAATAATATCTGTGCAGGATTAATATCTATATCTTGATTAAAGCTATGATTAAAACCTTCCTTTAGAACACTATCGTCCATCTTTATCGCCAGATTGTGTCTGCCTGCAGAAACTTTAACACTGTGATAAATATCAACACCGCTATCTTTAAAAAGCCCTGGAGCTTCAGCGGTATGCGTGTACATAGGAGCACCGTCAAGAAGAACCTCTATAATGATAGGTGAACGCTCTCGAGTACAATCCATAGGTGCTCTCATATTGGGAGATAATTTCATCAGCTCCTTTTGAGTGCGTTTATGACATGGCTCACGTATCTCTCCCGCATGCGCAAAAGAAATGGTTAAGACTGCTTCATCATCGGCCAACTGCCGATAGCTAGGTGAAGTAGATAAAAACCAGATCAACCACATAAAAATGCTGTAATTAACGGCTTGTAGAAAATACCTGAATAATTTATTTTTAAAATCAAACATCTGATAACTCTTTACCATCTACCTGATCAGATGGTGCAATTTGCTCATTGATGACCAGCAATTCATTTCGAAAAACCTTTAGTTCTTTTTCAATAGATGTCTTGTCCGTCTCAGCCCCTCCAAAAACTTTTATACGCCTTCGATCTGCGCGACCTCGAAGTATGGGCTTACGTTCGCCTGAAAACCTTTTTTCAACCCAAAGATTACCAAATCGGTAAAAACAGTCATTATGACGACAGCCAACAACCATCACACCATCTGCACCATTCTTTAATGCATACTCAACCAGTGTCGGTGGAATCATGCCACTACACCTTAATTTGACCCCTTTGGTTTCATTGTTATCAAGTTGATTAACATTAAAGCCATGGTCACAACCAACCATAAGAATATTGGCTGACCCAGTCATTGCCAATACGGCCTCTTTAGTCATAGTGCGTACTTTATCTACGGGTAGATCTGGTAGATCAATACCGGTTTTAAGTTCTTCATTTGCCTGTCTAAAAGGATTTGAAGATGGACATGAACCCATACAAATACCACAAGAGGCACAGAGCGCGGGATCAACAACCACTTCTTTTTCATATTTCGCACCATCCGTGCGCGCTTGTACAGAGATCGCTTCAAAAGGACAGTCATCAAAACACAACTCACAACCATTACAATGCGCTAGATCAACTACGGCAGCAGGGCCATCTTTTTTAGGCGGTATCCAGGGTAACAACATTAAGATAACGGTAATTAGTGTTGCCAGTATCCATGTTTTACCTTCTGACCAGTAATCCATCAGCGGATAAGCATTAAGATAGAACCAGTCGAGTTGCAATACCGTTGGCATAGAACTCAAATCTGCAGGCCCATGACTCACTGCTGGTTTAATAAATGACAATACCAGCAATGCCAAAAGCGTACCTATGGCAAGGCCCCTGGGTGGGTTTATATCGACATTTGAAAGCCTTTTCACGTGCAACCACAATAGAAAAAACAATATCAGCGGCTGACCTAATAGATGTAAAAATTCTATAAGAATAAAGAAGCGATCTGTCATCTGTCCTTGCAGGAAGTTACTCGTCATCGAACTTGAAAATATAGGCAGGGAATCAAGAAGTCTTGCAGAGCCAATAGCTACATACTGTGCCAGTTCATCCCATACCAACCAGTAACCCGTTATACCTAGCGTCACCACAAGCCATAGTATTGGCAAACCAGATACCCAGGAAAACCATCGGAAACCATGGTAACGACCCGCTGCAAACTCCTTAAAGAGATGTAACAGAATAGTAATAATGGCAGCGTCAGAAGCATAACGATGCAGGCTTCTCATCACACCTGCGATATACCACTGTTCATGTGTTATATATTCAACGGAATCATAAGCGCCATCAATACTTCCATGAAAAATACCAAATAGATAAAGACCTGTAACCAGAATTATCCAGAACAAAAAGAATGTCAGTGTGCCAAGGTGGTACATGGGATTCCATTCAGTACCAAAGGACATGTTAAACCAGGATTCCAAAGCCAAATAGGCTCTTTTAATAGGGTTAATTAACACTGGGTTTTCTCTCATATAAACGAATTGGCAAGTTTAGCATTTTGGTATATTAACCACTAATGATACACATCAAGTATCGAGATGTTGGCTGGTTTTACGCCACTCCTTAACAATCAATACGGCAGTAAATAAAATAATCACTGCACCAATCAACATCCCCAGAAACAATGAGTAATCAAAGAAATAACCATCACGTACCGGGTCATATGTAGTACAGAATAATTTAATTTTATTAGTCAGATCAGCAAGAAATGTTTGATCCATTTTTGGCTGCCCTAACACCAGTTCTTTTAATGGCTCAATCAACAAAGGGGTATCAAACACCTGCCCATAAACCTGTCGATAAACCTTACCTTCTGCATCGATAACGGTTGCCTGAATTAGATGATCAAAACCACTGGCCGATGGGAAATAAATAAAACCTGTCTCTTTAGAAAGGCGCTGAACTTCTTCAGCTGAAATAGTTAACAGATGCCAGTCCTTGTTATGTATGCCCTGTTTGTTTGCGAAATACTGCATGGCATCGGGTGTATCCACTGGCGTATCAAAACCAACAACGGCAACAGAAAAATTATCCTTACCCAGTGCATCACGTGCCTTTTCCACGACCTTGGCTAAATGCCGCGTTGTCATCGGGCAAATCTGATAACAGCTGGTATAAACCATACTCAACACCAGAGGCTTTCCCACAAAATCACTCATGGAAACTGATTGCCCTTGTGCATTGATAAATGCATATTCTCCCAGCCTTTTACCAATCACATTTTGACTGGTTTTAAGAGCAATATCATAGTTAAAACCCTCTTTTAAATCAGGCTTTTTTTTAGAGGAAATTTCACCTGCTAGCGGTGTATTTGCATAAACAGCGAGCTGAGGAAATAACAATACCCACAAAAAGCTGAACGTCAGAAATAACTTCATGCTTACCTATATTTAAAGTGAAAAACTTGTGAAAGGGTATCACAAAAGACAAAAAACAAACTTTATAAAATACAAAAAAAACGCGGGTCAGCCAAAGGCTTTCCCGCGTTCTTTTATTACTGACTACTACAGCTAGCCAATTGGCCAAACTGATGATAGATAGTCCCAGTTGATCGCGTAGTAAACAACGAAACAAACCAGTAGCGCCAGGGCAAGAACAAATGTTCCCGGTGCTTCGAAACCACCGCTATGATCATGTTCTATAGGCTCGGCTCTTTCCAGGCGAGGTGGCTGCTCAACATTATAAACAGAATCAGCCAGTGGGATACCACAGAAACCCTGGAATAGACCTGCTGATGGCTCTAGTTTTTTACCGAAAAGCAATGAGCCAACAGTAACAATTAAGAACATTGCGCCACCGAGAACACCCAGCACACCACCGATTCCACCGACGGCCATCATCATATAAGCCGTGCCTGGATATTCAAAACTCAAAGCAGCACCAGTAAAGTCCATGTCCCAATGACGACGTGAAACACCAAGAGTACCTGCACCCAGTAAGAACAGGATCATGATTGTCATGCCAAGTGAGAAAACATAAGGCTGTAACTTAGCCATCCACGGTAGGAACAATGCACGTCTAAACAACACTGGAATCAACAAATAAGTTAATGCCATGAATGTCAGCGTTGTACCCACTGCTACCGTTGCATGGAAATGCGCAGGCACGTAAATGGTATTATGGATGATCAGGTTAATCTGCTCAGTACCCATAACAACACCTGTAATACCACCGATGAAGCCGAAGATAATCAGAGCGAAGAAGAAGCCTGAAAAGACGGGATTGCCCCATGGTGCTTTACGTAACCATTCAAACAAGCCCTTAGTGTAACCCTTCGAGCGTTGAGCTACTTCCATCGCGCCAGGAACAGTTAAACCATGGATCATACTAGCCAATACAGCCAAGTACATCGCATAACTGGTGTTAAAGATCTTCCACTCAGAGCTAACGCCTGGATCAACCAGAATATGATGCGCACTAGCTAATTGCAGGAAGAAGATATAAAGCAGGAATGCAAAACGACTGACTTTTTCAGACATTGGACGAGCGCCAAACAAAATACCTGTAATCAAATACCAGATAGAGACATGTGCAGCAACATTGATCTGTTGTGATGAATGTCCTAATGCCCACCAGATAATACGGTACATTTCAGCATCAATATGATTGATATAGCCAATAGACCAAAGGAAGGTTGGGAACAGGATAATCGCACCTGATGCAATAGTAAAGATCGCAATAATACAGGCCGTTAAAGCACCAAAAGTGACCAGAGGAATTGAGCCATCATAAGTCTTATCATCTTTTGCAAGAACCAAAGTACCCAAAAAGACAAAACAGCCAATCAATGCACCTACTGCAAAAAGAATCAGACCCAGATAAAAATGAGGAGCTGCCTGCATAGGCACGTATGAAGTCATCATGACGCTTGAATTACCCTGCAATACAGCAACGTTATTCATAACAGCACCAATAATCATCAAAGCAAAACCAGCCCACGCCCAACCGGGAGCAGCCAGCCTACTTCGTAACAATGTCGATGATGCAAAGTAAAGAACAGCCATCTCGAAAAAGATAACCCAGAAAATTAATGCATTAATACCATGAGCAGTTAATACCTGATAGAACAGGTCTGCAGGCAACAAATGCACTTCCTGCCAGCGAGTTAAAATAACACCAAGCGCTAAAAGACCAGCAATAAGCAGAAAAACAACACCCGCCACAGCGTTGACTTTCATCAAGCTCTCAGCAGATCTGTCAAAATAAAAGCCCGAATCGGGACAAACTCTAAATCGTGCCATCTTAATTCTCCTTCACGTAAATTTTGCCAAGCATGGTGTGGTGACCGATGCCGCAATATTCATTACAAACAACAGTAAATTCACCAGCTTGATCAGGAGTCACATTGATGACCATCTCATAACCAGGAACAACCTGTAAATTGATATTAACTGGCTGCAGAGAAAAACCGTGGTTCCAATCCATCGAACCTAAATGTAGTCGATAGGTCTCACCTTTTTCAAGATTGAGAATTGGATACCATTGCCAGAGTCTGCCTAGCATATAGATATCACTACCTGCTGGAGGTGTCACAATCGGCATGCCAGATTGCTCTTCTACACCAGTTTGGTATTCTGCAACGAAAGCTTCTACAGACTCGCCATATTTTTCTGCGTTTGTTTGATAGGCTTCAGTAGAAAGGTTTTGTTTTCCATAAACATGCCAATAAGGCATCATGAAAAACATAATTAAACACCAGACTAAGGCAATACCTGCCCAGATAATTTCTTGTTTGCCAACGGGGACGTTCCACCATATCCGGTCAGCGGGGGGTAAAAATGAACTCATAGGATTCTCCTCATTTAGCGATAGGTAAGGTTGCGACTTCCATAACACCCCAGAGGGTATAGAAAACCGTAGGCATTGCCACACCTATGAATAATAGTAAAAACGGGTTATCCAGCATTCGCTGAAAAAAAGGAATCCGCTCTGGTTTCGGCAAGTTATTTTCTTCTGACATGCTGAATCTCCTTCAAGATTATTGATTATAATTATTAGTTTACTGAGCACAGTATATACACCATCATTCCGATTTCAATGCCATATTCTGACACCAATCCAAACAATACACGCAACCCTACAGCGTACAACATTCATACGCCTGTAATTAGTGAGAAAGATTATAGAATCTCAAGATATAGGACATGATCTATATCAACTTAGTTAGACAAGAAGACGGGGGCTTGCTCATAAGATATCATCAGATAGAATGTGGCATTGCAGCAGATTTTAACAAACTCGACAGCGTCATGCACGCCAGGTTTCAAGTTTTGATGTATTAGATACATATAATATTGATCTACACCAAAGCACAGGCTATTAAGAATAGATTAGAATCCACACCTCACCCTATTGAATAACACATGATTAGTTATAGCAGAGGTCTGCAAATGGCATTAATTGAATGGCGCGAAGAATATTCGACTGGAATATCTGGCGTTGATTTTGAACATCAGGAGCTTATAGCTTTAGTTAACTCTGTTTACGAGATGCTGGGCGATTCATCGAGCAAAACCAACATCATCAACTGCCTGGGCGACATTTACGGAAGCATCTCATCTCACTTTGCGCTCGAAGAACGCTGGATGGAGCAAAATGACTATGATGATTATAAAGCCCATAGAGAAGATCATGAGCGCCTACTGGACGATATTGGCGACATCACTGACGATGTTGAAACCAGCCACGAGCTTAATGAAGAACAATTACGCGAAAGACTGAGCAACTGGTTTCTAAACCACTTCAAAACACACGATGCCCGTCTACACCAATTTGAAACATCGAAGAAACATACATAATGACTCAATCTTTCTCTACTCCTGATTCAGATAAATCAATCGCAATCTGGCTACTTATTTGCTGTGCAACGGTATTTGGCATGGTCGTACTGGGTGGCGTTACCCGCCTCACCGGTTCTGGTCTCTCCATGGTGCAATGGGCACCCATAATGGGTATATTGCCACCACTTAATCAGGAAGCATGGCAAGAAACATTTAACCTTTATCAGCAATTCCCCGAGTTCCAGATAAAAAACTTTCATATGACTCTGGAGGATTTCAAATCTATATTCTGGTTTGAATATTCACATCGATTACTGGGTCGCGGCATTGGCATTATATTTTTCCTGCCGTTCCTGTTTTTCTTTTTCACTGGAAAGGTCAACAAATCCCTAACACCTAAATTAGTCACCATGTTTGTACTGGGTGGACTCCAGGGATTGATGGGCTGGTATATGGTAAAAAGCGGTCTGGTAGACGACCCGCACGTCAGCCAATACCGACTGACGGCGCACCTGAGCCTGGCCATTATTATTTATGCCTACATGTTTTGGGTTGCACTAGATCTTCTATCTCCAAAAACAAGTTCTGTAGCCATAGCTACTGATCAAAAACTCGTGCGACTCTCAACTATAATCTCCTCAATGGTTTTTATCACTATCATGTCTGGTGGTTTTGTTGCAGGTACCAAAGCAGGCTTTGCCTTTAACACCTTCCCTTTAATGAATGGACAATTAATTCCCGATGGTCTGTTTTCAATAGAACCCATCTGGCATAATTTTTTCGAGAACATCATCACCGTTCAGTTTGATCACAGGGTTTTGGCGACCCTGCTTTTTCTAATCATTCCAACTTTCTGGCTAAAAAGTAGAAAGCTCAAATTAGAGCCGATGTCTCACCTCGGTATTCACCTGCTACTTGCAGCACTGATACTACAAATCACACTTGGCATCTCCACTTTATTACTAGTTGTGCCTGTTTCACTGGCTGCAGCACATCAGGCCGGAGCCGTAATACTACTGACTGCTGCATTATTTGTTAGCCATCAGCTTCGAAGATAACTGTTCCCACTTTAAAGCTACATAGGTCATGCTGGTCAAATATATCCACGTATCATCTGTTGTTCTCACACTGATATTTTTTATCATCAGAGGGATATGGATGATCATGGATATGGAGCTACTTAAAAAAAAATGGGTAAAAATACTGGCACCGATTATCGATAGCGTATTACTTGTCAGTGCAATCCTGTTAGCCATAGAGACGCATCAATATCCATTTTCAGATCACTGGTTAACAGCAAAAGTTTTAGCCCTGATCGCTTATATAGCACTAGGTATGGTTGCACTTAATTATGGCAAAACAAAAAATATCCGGATAACAGCATGGCTGGCTTCACTACTCTGTTTTGCCTACATTGCCTCTGTCGCCATTAGCCGTAATCCAGTAATATTCCATTAACAATTTTCACAGACAAATAACAAAGAGACACCAACATAATGAAAAACACGCTAACCAATTCTTTATACGCAGCTATATTTGCACTGCTCACTATTATTTCAGGAAATGCTTTTTCTGAGCAAACATCAACAAGCCTTGATATTCTCGCAGGCCATTTCTCCAGAGAAGGTAATAACGGCTCACCCGCAAAAGAAACGAAAAATAATATTTATATAAAAATGTACGCTGAACAATGGATTGCTCTTTTATATGTACCTTATCCCTATGCGACCAAGGTCTCCCCTACTATGATTGATGAGGTCTTCAAAAACATTAAACTTGGGTCAGAAAGCGGCTCATTCACAAGAGACACATTTGGCGTGCTTGAGGAGGCAGCCACCACACACGTAGAAAAGTATGAAATGGTTGAAGGCCAGCTGCAATTTCAATGTGGCTCAATAAACCCCTGCGCCGTCAGATTTTATGATGACTACATAGAACTCGTTAAAAGCGGAATTATCAACGAACATATTATTAAGTTTGATCATATAACTAAATAACAACATTATTTTGATGTATAAAATCGAATTTTTTTATACAGGGAGACGATGGTTTCAGGAATATGTGGCTGTGAAAAGGAAGCCATTACCTTTGTATCTGGTGCAACAAGGAAAATAGCGCTGGTGTGGGCTACCAGATACTCTCCGGGTGATATTTCCTGCCCCATCATATAGCCCGCACCAAATGACTGTGTAAAATTATCGATATTCTTTTTATCGCCAGTAAGACCAATAAAATCCTTATTAAAGAATGTTACATAATCTGTAAGACTATCCACCGTATCACGCTCAGGATCAACTGAGACAAATATAATTTGTGTGTCCGGAAAAATATCAACATGCTCTTTGCCAAGCCTGTCCATTACTGAATTTAATGTATGAAGCGTAGTTGGACAAATATCAGGACATGAAGTGTAACCAAAAAAGACAAATGACCATTTGTCCTCAAATAGACTCTCATTGATCAACTGCCCCTTTTGATTAATTAACTCAAATGAGTTTAGCTGTCTTGGTTCTGCTCGAAGAACACCCATTAATTCCTGTGGCGGACTCGAACTTTGTGAAGCAATATTCCAAATAACCGCTATCAGAAACAGAAAAAACAGCGTGGCTACCGCCCTATATAACTGACTACTTTTTATCATTTTTTTTCCATTGTTTAACGGCCCAGATAAAAAAACTAACAATCATGACTATATTAACAATCATGCCTATACCAAAAAACACTGTCAGATCTGCCTTGCCAGGCTGTACATTTGGAGCTAATTGAACCTGTTGATCCATCGAAGCTTCACTTGATCCTTGAAAAGAAACATTTGCTATTTTTAACTCAGTTTTAATACTATTCTGTGCTAATAAATCAACCATTTTTAAATATCTACCTAATAATTACCTGGCAACAGAGGAATTGTCACACAGTGAACAAACACAAGAAAAAGCCTACATACGAAGCATAAACACACGTCCAATTCTACACCAAGATAGCATCAACTTACTTTATTTGATTAAAATTAATCAAAAATCCAACTTTTCTTACCATAAAAATAATTAGCATAAATTTCAATCTAATCTGTACCCATTTTGCCATCATTTTCAAACATCATAAACTTGACGCATATCAAAAACCCTTGTAACTAATAAGCCTATTCTGCATGCATGTTTATATTTATGCGAACCAATTAACGTGAGTACTGCCATCAACAGAATGCAGTTTCTGCGCGGAGATTATTCGGGGAAAAAATCCCCGATAAGACCTCCCTGGGCAGACACTGAAAAAAGATTCACACATTTATGTGATAGTTGTGGTGAATGCATCAAACAGTGCCCAACTCAAATAATTCAAAAAGGTCGTGGTGATTACCCAGTCATTAACTTTAATGCTGGAGAGTGTTTGTTTTGCAATGAATGCGTTGATGCCTGTAAAACCAAGGCACTAACAATAATCGAAGGCCAGCAACCCTGGTCAGTTACCGCCTCCATTAATACCAAAACATGTCTCGCATATAACAATACCGAATGCCGCAGCTGCTATGACCCATGTGAAGTCAGTAGCATCAATATGACAGCACGTATTGGCGGTGTATCCATCCCCCTTCTAAATACTAGCTTGTGTACCGGCTGTGGTGCCTGTTTTGCCATCTGCCCGACTAAAGCAATAACAATGATTACACATTAATAACTGAGGTTAATTATGAATATCAGCGGTGTACTTGTACGATCTTATCCGGAAAATATCCAGTCCGTCTGGCAAGAATTAACAACGATTGATGGCGTTGAAGTTCATGGCAGCAATGACGATGGCCGCATGGTTGTAACTGTAGAACAGGAAAATGCAGGACTGTTATCCGACATGCTCGGAAAAATGAATGATATCCACGGCGTTTTATCGACGTCAATGATTTACCACGAATTTGAAGAAACCAATATTAAAGAAAACTAGGTCTCTAAATACAGAGACTCCAAGGTCAATAGGAGGCCGAGCAATGAAACTGACTCGAAGAGATTTCATTAAGTCCAATGCGATAGCAGCAACCGCAACAGCAGCCGGTATTACCATACCTGGTGTAAAAGAAGCATTGGCAAAATCAAAAGATTCCATTCGCTGGGACAAGGCTCCGTGTCGTTTTTGCGGCACCGGCTGCAGCGTACTGGTAGGTACTAAAGCTGGCCGCATCGTCGCCACACAAGGTGACCCCGATGCGCCGGTTAACCGAGGTCTCAACTGCATCAAGGGCTATTTCCTGTCCAAGATCATGTATGGCAAGGACAGGTTAACAACGCCACTACTTCGTATGACTAATGGAAAATACGACAAAGAAGGCGACTTCACCCCGGTTAGTTGGGACCAGGCCTTTGATGTCATGGAAGAAAAATTCAAGACTTCTCTCAAGCATGATCTTGAAGTCAATAAAGGTAAAGAACCTGAAGAAATTGTATCCTCTGTGGGTATGTTTGGTTCTGGGCAATGGACCATCTGGGAAGGTTACGCCGCCTCCAAACTTTTCAAGGCTGGCTTCCGCTCCAACAACATCGATCCCAATGCTCGTCACTGCATGGCTTCCGCTGTAGGTGCGTTCATCCGTGGTTTTGGTGCTGATGAACCCATGGGTTGTTATGACGATCTGGAACACGCTGATGCCTTTGTACTTTGGGGTTCCAACATGGCGGAGATGCATCCTATCCTCTGGTCGCGTCTCACCGACACACGCTTGTCAAAACCCGGCAGTGAAGTACACGTATTATCCACCTTCGAGCATCGCTGCTTTGACCTGGGTGATAACAACATGGTGTTCACGCCACAGACTGACCTGGCGATATTGAACTACATTGCGAACTACATCGTTCAGAACAAAGCCTACGACAAAAAGTTCCTCGACAAACACGTCAACTTTACCAAAACACCAACCGATATCGGTTATGGTTTGCGTCCTGAACACGAGCTACAGAAGAAAGCTAAGAATGCGAATAAGGGCAAACTGAGCAAAATATCATTTGATGAATATGCTAAGTCTCTTGAACCATACACACTTAAATATGCCTCCGAACTTTCTGGTGTGCCCGAAGATAAACTTTTACGCTTAGCCAAGCTTTATGCTGACCCTAAGAAAAAGGTAACTTCATTCTGGACCATGGGCTTCAACCAGCATACTCGTGGTGTTTGGGCCAACGGCCTGATGTACAACGTGCATCTATTAATGGGCAAGATTTCCGAACCCGGCAACAGTCCTTTCTCACTAACTGGTCAACCCTCAGCTTGCGGCACTGCGCGTGAAGTAGGTACATTTGCACATCGCCTACCTGCTGATTATGTAGTCTTCAAAAAACCTCATCGTGACTTTGCAGAAAAAATCTGGAAACTACCTGCTGGTATGTTGCCCGGTAAAAAAGGCTATCACGCAGTATTACAAAACCGTATGTTGAAAGACGGCAAGCTCAACGCCTACTGGGTACAATGTAACAATAATGTGCAGGCTGGCGCCAACATCAACGAAGAGATTCTCCCCGGTTACCGCAACCCTGCTAACTTCATTGTAGTCTCGGATCCCTACCCGACAGTCACAGCCATGGCCGCTGACCTGATTCTACCGACTGCCATGTGGACAGAAAAAGAAGGCGCTTACGGTAATGCTGAGCGTCGCACCCAGTTCTGGCGTCAACAGGTGAGTGCACCCGGTGAATCCAGGTCTGATATGTGGCAAGTAGTAGAATTCTCCAAACGCTTCAAGACCGAAGATTGCTGGCCTGCCGAGATGCTCGATGCCAATCCACAATACAAAGGTAAAACTTTGTACGAAGTGCTTTATGCCAACGGTCAGGTAAATAAATTTCCGAAAGTCACTGTGAAAGACAGCGATGGTAATGAATACGCCAATGATGAAATGGACCACTTCGGTTTCTACATCCAGAAAGGCATGTTCGAAGAATACCGTAGATTCCAGCTGGAAGGACCAAAGAAAGGTCACGAACAGGCTGACTTCGACACCTATCACAAAACACGCGGATTACGCTGGCCTGTGGTTGATGGTAAGGAAACACTTTGGCGTTATCGTGAAGGTTACGACCCCTATGTTAAAGCCGGTGAGGGTGTTAAGTTCTATGGCAAACCCGATGGTCGTGCCAATATTATTACCGCACCTTATGAACCTGCCGCTGAAAGCCCAGATGAAGAATTTGATTTGTGGCTGAGCACTGGTCGTGTATTAGAGCACTGGCATTCCGGTTCGATGACACGCCGTGTACCCGAACTGTATCGTGCATTCCCGGATGCAGTTATCTTCATGCACCCCAACGACGCTAAAAAACGCGGTTTGAGTAGGGGTCTGGCTGCCAAGGTCGTCAGTCGACGCGGTGAAATTACAGCACGTATCGAAACACGTGGCCGTAACAAACCACCCGAAGGTCTGATCTTTGTGCCATGGTTTGATGCATCACGGTTGATCAACAAGGTCACTCTGGACGCCACTGATCCGTTGTCAAAAGAAACCGACTACAAGAAGTGTGCGGTTAAGGTAGTCAAGGCTTAGTAATAAGCAAACTACGGACACAGAGAATGATTCAGTCATCAACAAGCCGAACACCCGACTCAAGCAGTCGTCGTCGCTTCCTCGTAAGCAGTGCTCGCACTGTGAGTAGCGCCGCACTGCTAGGGCTGGGTATCGGCCTGTATTCACGGCAATCGGTTTCACTGCCGGCAGAAGCCTTGCGTCCACCCGGCGCACTCGCTGAAGCGGATTTTCTCAGTGCCTGTATACGTTGCGGGCTGTGTGTTCGTGATTGCCCGTTTGACACGCTGAGCCTGGCAAAACTGGGCGATCCGGTTACCACCGGCACCCCCTATTTCACTGCCCGTGATGTGCCCTGTGAAATGTGCGATGACATTCCCTGCGTCAAAGCCTGCCCAAGTGGCGCACTGGATCATAATCTTGAAAAAATCGACGATGCGCGTATGGGTCTCGCGGTTTTACTCGATCAGGAAAACTGCCTCAACTTTCAGGGGCTACGTTGCGATGTTTGTTATCGCATCTGCCCGGCCATCAACGAGGCGATCACACTCGAACACGTATCCAATGTTCGCAGTGGCAAACACGCCATGTTTATTCCCACGGTACATTCCGATCACTGCACTGGTTGTGGTAAATGTGAACGTGCCTGCGTACTCGAAGAAGCGGCCATCAAAGTATTGCCCTTACGCCTTGCCAAAGGTGAACTAGGGCACCACTATCGCTGGGGCTGGAAGGAAAAAGAAAAAGCTGGCGGCAGTCTGGTAACGCCAGATAGTGAACACAAGTTCAACTTGCCCGAAGGTCAACACTACGAATATGAAGATCAGGGTCTGATTTTTGATGACAACACATCAAACAACTCCCCCTTTTCAAGCGACCCTCTGAAAACCTTAAATCAAGGTATGAAGGAATCGCTATGATCATGTCACGACAACCTGGCACAGAAGCGATACAAAAAAATGGCTGGTTACTTGCTCACAAGTGGCTGTTAGCCCGTCGCATTAGCCAGTTAACTATTCTGACTTTATTCATGATCGGCCCATGGTTTGGTATGTGGTTAATCAAGGGCAACCTTAACTCCAGCCTGATACTTGACACTGTGCCACTGACAGATCCCTATATATTGCTGCAATCTTTGTTTGCCGGTCATAACCTTGAGACAGTAGCAATAACTGGTGCAGCAATTGTGCTGGCATTTTATTTACTGGTGAGTGGCCGTGTATATTGTTCCTGGGTCTGCCCGGTCAACATGATTACCGATTTAGCCCATTGGTTGCGCCAACGTCTTAATATCAAAAACGCTTCCAGCATCTCAAAGAATTCACGTTACTGGTTACTTGCCGTCACTCTATTACTTGCACTCATTACTAACAATCTGGCATGGGAAGTGGTAAACCCCGTATCCATGATGCATCGCGGATTAATATTCGGCATGGGCATGGCATGGACAGTCTTACTCGCGATCTTTCTTTTTGATTTACTGGTAAGTCGCCGCGGCTGGTGCAGTCACTTGTGTCCGGTTGGTGCTTTCTACAGTTTACTAGGTACACACAGTCCTTTACGTATACGTGCCGATGCGCGGGCGCAATGTGATGACTGTATGGACTGCTTTGTTGTTTGTCCCGAGCAACAAGTGATACGTCCTGCACTAAAAGGTGCGGACAAGAACATTGGGCCGGTGATCACATCCGCCAACTGTACTAATTGCGGTCGCTGCATTGATGTATGCGCCAAAGAAGTTTTTCATTTCGGCTTACGTTTTAATAATAAAGAAAAACATAAGCACCATTTTAACAATCAGACCAAAAATTCTACTGGAGCAGAGGTTTTATGATGATTAAAAAACTATCCATAATCGCATCACTTACGCTTGGCTTGCTTGCAGCCACAGCTTCTATGCAATCACACTCAACCGGAGTCGAATCACTACGTGGTGCTTCAGATCTAGATCAGGATTCCATGGCACCTGAAAACAAAAAATACGCAAAAGATGGTCAACCCATCGCGCGTGATTATGTTCAGCAGCCACCGTTGATTCCACACAAGGTTGACCGCTATACGATTAATCTTAAATCAAACAAATGTTTATCCTGTCACAGCTGGAAAAACTACCGCGAGGCCGGCGCAACAAAAATTAGCCAGACTCATTTTGAAGATAGAGATGCACATGTATTAGCGAATATCTCGGGTCTTCGTTACTTTTGCACCCAGTGCCATGTACCACAGGTGAATGCACCTGCACTGGTTGAAAATAATTTCAAACCAATAACCGCCATCAGCGGACAATAAAAATACTGCCAATAACAGCTAACGGGTATAGTTATGAGCAACAATAATTCGGAAGAATGTAACGACAAAATGATCTGTCGACTATGGCAGCTACTTAAAGTGCCTTCAGCAAAATATAGTTTAGGCATTCTGCTGGTAGCAGGCTTTGTCTCAGGTATTATTTTCTGGGGTGGATTTAATACCGCCATGGAAATGACCAACAATGAAGAATTTTGTATTTCATGTCATGAAATGAAAGACAACGTCTATCAGGAATACAAACAAACTATTCATTACAGCAATCGCACTGGCGTACGCGCTACCTGCCCTGACTGCCACGTACCAAAAGAATGGCAGCATAAGGTAGTGCGAAAAATACAGGCCAGCAACGAGCTGCTGCACAAAGCGCTAGGTACCATTAATACACGTGAAAAGTTTGAAGCCAAACGTCTTCAACTCGCAAACAATGTTTGGGAAGTGATGAAGAAAACAGATTCACGTGAATGCCGCAACTGCCACAACTTTGAGTTCATGGACTTTGGTGAACAGGGACGACGTGCAGTTAACCAGCACTCAACCGCGCTTGATGAAGGCAAGACTTGCATCGATTGTCATAAGGGTATTGCACATGAGTTGCCTGATATGCATGAGGTTGATCCAACCGCGGTGGTTGGGGATATTTAATCAGGATACGGTTTATCCATGAAGTATGACAAAGCCCGGTTTATCCGGGCTTTGTTTTATAAGCGTATCTATACATGGAAGTATTTTGTAAATTCCTACTATTCTGAAATTTCAGTAGTAGTGGATATTCGCACCCACAGGCGAGGCACTTTTTTATTCTGCACATCCATGTGCTCCACCCCTCAGACACCCTCACCACATCCTACGAGCTTAATTTCTGAAGTCGTATACCACTTTCATAGATTGAGTAAGCTGATTAGCGGGTATGTACGTCACTGCATAATCATTATTATTTAGTTCTTCTACTAATGACTTATTCTCATCAAAACTTCTTGGTGGTTTACCTTTACCTGTGAAAATCAATTTACTCCAGTAAGACTTAAGCTGTGAAATGGTCTTTCCTGTAATAACTTTATAAAATTCTGTCTTACAATCACTATCGCTAAGTTCAATAGCTGTTACACGCTTGCCTTCACTGTTTCGATTGGTTTTTGCCATAAATATATTAGTAACTTCACGTTGGCTCATCTTGGAAATTGGTGAATCCAGACTTGCTACTACCACAATTTCTGCTCCTACCGTTGATGAGCACATAATCAATAACAAAGCTGCAATAAAGGTGCGCATTAGAAAAGCCCCTCAAAAACAACCGTGTAAACATCAGCATCAGTCTCGCTTGGTAATGGGCTAATTGTGTCTTTCATAGTGACACTATCCCACTGAATTTTTAATGCATAACTATCGCCTATGTCATAACGAAAACCCAGTGCGTAAGCTTCACTGCTTCTTTCTCCATCTGCTGATAGCGGCAGTGTACCTGGAGGTGGGGGACCGGGCGGTAGCACCGCACCGGCAGGCAGAATCACTGGTGAAAATTCAGCTGATCTTGCGTTATACATGATATATGGAGTCAATCGATCAATCTGATAACCAAGTGACATATAGGATATATTCATATCCGGGTATGATTCAGCTTCACCTTTTGTCACTCCTACATGAAAAATGAAACTATCTACTAAATATTTAGCTTCTAAACTTATCATGTTGATTTTAGCATCACGCTGAATTATTAAATCGTTGTACGTGTAAAGATCAAAATAAGCATTAAAAAGTGCAATTTTAAGCCAATTGTCATCTTTTTCTATCTGGGTGGAAAGCAACCTCACTTCATTATCTTTAACAACATCTTTAAAGTGATCTGATTCACCATAGGCGGCATGTAGTTTAAGGTTGTAATCACCAATAAAATAAGTTTTCAGTAGTTCAATACCCTCATAATCATCAAAGCCCCCTGCACCATTACTAGGTACTAAAGGTCTTACCCAAAGACGACTATATCCAACATAACGTAGCTCAGTACCCTGTAAAAAAGGTAGTTTAAGTTTTCCTGCACGCAAAAATAAATCATTACCAAAATCATATTTTAAATAGGCCCATTCAAGAATTGGGTCATATTCATCTGCTGACTGTTTGGCACTAATACCTTGAATCGCCAAAGATAAGTTATCACTAATGTTGTAATCTAACTGTACCCCTATAAGCGTACCATCATAAACAACTTCATCTTTATTAAGAGATGATGCAGAACCTAAAATACTGGGTAGCACAATGCCATTATCATCTGCCATTGTGGCATCAATTGTAAAATAGCCATTAAGGCTAAGATTCTCAGTAATTTCTACAGAGTAAGCAGCACATGAAAATGCCTGCAGAAAAACTAGAATAAGAATTAATCGTATGTATTTTTTATATGCCATGGATACACTTATAGCAGATGTAGTTATTTTGGCTATACTGTTAAAGTCATTTATTTAAATTAATAATAAGAATATAAAACAACATGATAAATCTAACTATATTTCAAAAAATGTTAGTAACACCGGTGTTAGGTATAATTTTATATACTTCTTACCTGTTTTATATACATATTGAACATCAGCATAGTAGCGATTCAATTGAGATGATACGTGATAGCTATTTGCCTGCACTAAGCCTGGTTAACGACAACATTCATATATTTGAAAATATTTCCATAGAGTTTAAAGATGCGGTGACAGCGGGAGAGAAACTATGGGTTGAAGAAAACAATATCAGAAAGGAAAAATTTGAAAAAAACATAAAAAAAATAATCACCTATAAATCTCTGGTTGATACTAAAGTAATCAATCAACTACATAATTCATTTTCTAATTTTTATGATAATTCATACAAGCTATCTATTAATTTAATAGAAAACAATGACAAATACAGACACAATAATGAATTGATTGACAACATTAACATGTATTTTCATGATACAGAATTACAATTACATAATTTAAAAAATAATATGCAAGAAAATTTTTCAGCTAGCATAGACAATATCCGCAGCCGTATGGATCATCTTGTGGTTGTTGGTATTTTCATGTTGATATTTCTATTAATTCTTATTGCGCTACTAAGCTTTGTTATATCACTGTCAACACGCAGAAGCTTACAGGGCATTATTCAGCCTCTTATGAAAATGGCTCAAGGGCAACCTGACTATACACACCGTTTACCTTTAAACACAAAGGATGAGTTAGGTGAACTTTCTCACTGGTTCAATGTGCTTTCTAAAAAACATGAGCAAGACTACAAAAGAATAGAAAAATTATCTATAACCGATAAGCTTACACAATTATACAATCGCACCATGATAGATGACATATTGGAAAAATCGTTCAGCAGATCTCAGAGATACCAGGAAGAAATTTCTATAATACTAATTGATATAGATAAATTTAAAGAAGTTAATGATACATATGGACACCAAACAGGTGACCATGTATTGCAGAAACTAGCCAATATATTACAAGATAACACTCGAAGTAGTGATTCAGTTGGCCGTTGGGGAGGGGAAGAATTTATTGTTATTACTAGCAACACAGGAAAATCTGATATCGCTATCATGGCGGAAAAATTAAGACTAACTATAGAGAGCTGCGATTTTGATAACGTTGGGAAAATAACCGCCAGTTTTGGTATAGCTAATTATGAATCAGGAGACAGCGTAGAAAGCTTAACTAGAAGAGCCGATGTTTGTCTTTATTTAGCAAAAAAATCAGGCAGAAACAAAGTTATTGATGATAACAGTATTGCAAAAAAATAGTCTGTTCAAGTTAGCAAATCATCCCAACCATACTCTTGCATTCCGGAACATATGCCGAAACCGGGGTATTGCCCACGAATTGCCGGATATGCATGATGTAGATCCCGCCTCCTCGGTGGGCAGCATTTAAACTTAAGATCTAAAGCTAAAAATAAAGCCCGGTTAATCCGGGCTTTATTTTTTAAACAAAATCATTTTTCTTTATTCTCAGCCGTAAAATACAACCAGAGAAAGCCAGAAATACCGGCGATAACTGAGGCGAAAAGAATACCTGTTTTAGCCATCAGCAATTCGTGCGGATGATGAACGAAACCAAGTTCGGCAATAAAGATCGACATGGTAAAACCAATTCCTCCCATCAGCGCGACACCAACAATGTGCTTAAAATTCAGACCTTGAGGCAGCACGGTAAAACCCAGTTTTACAGCAAGCCAGGAAAACCCGGCAATGCCGATCAATTTTCCAAAAACCAATCCCACGGCTATACCCATTGATACTGGATGAGTGATGATAGCACCCAAAGCAGACAGGTCGATCGGAATACCCGCATTGGCCAACGAGAAAATCGGAATAATTATATATGCCGTAGGCAGGTGCATTTTATGTTCCAGTATCTGAGCAGGCGCTTGCACCATATGCACCCCCTCCTCCAGGGCCTGAACCCGGCTACGCAGCTCAATATTTCTAACGATGTTGTTTTCATGCTGGTAGGCGCGTTTAATATGCACCACCATTTCATTAATATGCGACAGGAATCGTTCTGCATCGTATTTTGGTCGCATGGGAATGGTAAAGGCTAGAATGATACCCGCGAGGGTCGCATGAACACCGCTCTGTAACATTGCTATCCAGAGCACCACACCAACCATCATATAAGGCAATGGCCTACGTATGCCGCCAAGATTCAACGCCATCAGTAATAAAAACAAAACGCCAGCTATCATCAATGCAGCAAAATTGATTGTTTCGGTATAAAACACTGCAATGACCAAAACAGCACCCAGATCATCAACAATCGCCAAAGCGACCAGAAAGGTCAACAGTTTATTAGGTACCCTGTTACCCAATAGCGCCAGTGTCCCCAGTGCAAAGGCAATGTCAGTGGCCATGGGCACACCCCAGCCATTCATGGCGTGCCCTTCAGGATTGAAACCAATATAAATAAGAACAGGCACCAACATACCGCCAACCGCTGCAATAATGGGCAGCATTGCCTGCCTGAGATCAGCAAGCTCTCCCACCAGAATCTCACGTTTCAGCTCCAGGCCGATGACGAAAAAAAACATCGCCATCAAACCATCGTTGATCCAGTGATGCAGTGATTTCGATAATTGAAAACCCTCTACACCAATAGTGAAGGTTAATTCAAGAATATGATGATAAGCCTCATTCCACGGGCTATTGGCAATGGCGAGTGCGGCAATAGCACATATCATGAGCAGAACACCACTGGTGGTCTGGCGGTGAATAAATTCTTCCAGAGGGCTTAAAATCAGGTCGAAAGCCTTTTCCCATGGAGCAACGTATTCTTTTTTATTCAGTTTTATCATTCAAAATATCCAAAGTGAAAGTTAATTATTTTAATCAGGCTATCCAACAGAAAAATTTATTACTCAATATTGAGTTGACCTTGAACATGTTCTGCAAATCCTGCGCCTGCTTCAGTATAGATGTTGAACACAGCAGTAGCACCTGAGTTCCGTAACAATGGCTCTTCATCTACAAATCTTGCTATTGCAGCAATTTTTCCAGAAAAAGATATTCTCCGTAGTTGCTGCAAAGCATCCAGATTAGCCTGAAGATTTGGCAGCGCCAGCATCACTAGCTTTATACTGTGATCTTGTTCGACTTTATCCCAGAAGTCAGCATCACTCGGATCACCGTGCAAAATATTGTGCCCCTCTGACTGATGACTTTTGACTCGCTCAGCATCAAAATCAATACCGACAACCGTAGCCCCATAGAGCTCATGTAATTTCTCATAAGCACCACCGCCTACTCGACCCATGCCAAAGATAGCAATGGTTGAGCCGTGCATATCCAGCAACGAATCATCCGCAAGCCTCTGCTTACGCTGAAACCTCATCCAGATGCTTCTAAACTGGCTATAGATCCTGTCATCAAAGTCATTGAGTGGCGCAGCAATAACAAAAGAGAACGAAAGCGCAATTGCAATGACGACTAACCAGTCGGCACTCAGCCAACCATTCATCACACCAATGGCGGCGACAATCAGACCGAATTCACTATAGTTGCTTAGATTCAGGGTTGCCAGCAGCGATGTCCTTGCCCGCAGTTTGAGACGAGTCATAAGCGCAAAAAACAGTGCAGACTTAATGAAAACAAAAGGCACAAGTAACAAGCCGATAATCAACGTCTCCAACGAGAGCTGGCCAGACATGCCAATGGAGAGAAAGAAACCGACCAAAAACAAATCTTTAAAACCCAGCATGGCTTTAGCCATCTCGGTTGATTTTGTATGGGTGGAGATCAACACACCCATAACCAGCGCACCCAGATCGTCCTTCACTCCACCCAACTCAAACAATTCAGCACCACCTAGCGCCAGCACCAGACCATATAAAATCAACAATTCACCATGACCCGTCTTTTGTAATAGATGGTGAAACAAAGGTCGTAGTGGAATAAGCAGGAATAGAAGTAGTGCCCAGATCGAAGGCAGCTTACCCATCGATGCGGCCAGAAAAATGACAGCTGCTAAATCCTGCATCACAAGAATGCCAATAGCGATGCGCCCATGCAGCGATTTCATCTCGCCTTTTTCTTCCAACGACTTAACCACAAAGACGGTACTGGAAAAACTCAAGGCAAAAGCAATCATTAATGAAGTCTTGAGATCCAGCCCGGAGAACAGCGACACACCCATCAAAGCCAGACCAAAAATAACAGTTCCGAACAGGGCAATAATGATTGAAATATGCAGCACAGTCACAGCCCAAACCTGCGGCCTGATCAGCACTTTTAAATTTAATTTCAGACCAACAGTAAATAGCAGCAGCGTGATACCAAGATCCGCCAACTTCTGCAACATCTCACCACTGGCGATACCCAGTGTGTTGAGTAAAAAACCCGTTGCAAGAAAGCCAACCAATGGCGGCAGACCAATCGTCCTGGCCATAAAGCCGAGGAAAAAAGCCAGTGAAATCCAGGCGACATCACCCAGTGCTATAGCAACCCATTCAAAATCCATGTGTCATTATTACTTAGTGGGAGTTAGTACTCAAATCTATATTTAGGGGATGTTTTGGTGATAGGCAGAGAAGTAAGTAGTATAGATTTTCATATTCAGTACAATGCGCAACGCTTATTGGCACCCTGCGTGGGGTGGTTTTTATTGTTGCTAACCGCGTTAGCATAAGAGGGTTATGAATGTCTTTTTGTGGATTTGACTTTGGTACGTCCAACTCAGCGATTGGCGTTGTTAGAAATGATGAAGTCGTCATGGTGCCATTGGAGTCCGGCAATAGCCTGATTCGTACCGCCATCTTTATAGATAGTGAAGAAAGGGGGCTGTTGTTTGGTAGTGAAGCCGTGGCAGCCTACCTGAACGGCCATGAAGGCAGATTGATGCAGTCTATCAAGTCTGTATTGGGCACACCGTTAATGCATGAAAAAACCAATGTGCTTAACGAGATGATGCCGTTTTCCAGCATCATTGGCCTGTTTATTTCTGAAGCAAAAAAACGCGCCGAACAATACTGTGGCCATGAAATATCAGATGTTGTACTTGGCCGGCCAGTCAGGTTTAACGACACGAATGATGAGTTGGATACTCAAGCCGAAAACCTCTTACGAGAAGTGGCGGCTAAGCAGGGATTTAAAAATATTGAATTCCAGTTAGAACCCATCGCCGCGGCAAAAGCCTTTCAGTCGAATCATCATATCGAAGGCAAGCTACTTATCGTTGACATAGGAGGTGGCACATCAGATTTCACCGTATTATCATCAGATGCCACTCAAGGATATCAAATTCTTGGCACATCAGGCATCCATCTCGGTGGCACCAATCTTGATCAAGTATTAGCGCTTAAAAAAGTCATGCCCGAATTAGGCATGAATACATCAATGAAATCCATGAACGGCTCCAATATAACGATACCCTCTACCTGGTTTCATCAGCTATCCACATGGCATCAGATTAACGGCCTGTACCAACCCACCATTATCAAAAACATCCAGCACTCACTATCGACAGCACTGGATACAACACGAACCAATAGACTAATCAAAGTGCTTAAAAAACAATATGGTCATCGCATTCTTGAAGATGTGGAACACAGCAAGCGACGACTATCTGATTCGGACACAACCACGGTCTCATTAGATGAAATAGAAAATGGCTTAGATATTGAAGTCAGCAAAGGTGAATTTGAGCAAATTATAGAACCTGTGATTGTTTCTATCAGAGACAAAATTAATGAGCTTGTGTCACAGTGTGGGCTGCGTAATGACAGCATAGATTATGTTTTCTATACCGGCGGCACAACCTTGATTCCAATGATGCAAAACACAATCAATAGGATGTTCCCCAATTCACAGGCATTAACGGGTGACATGTTGCATAGTGTTGGGATTGGGTTGGCGCTGGATGCTGGGGGGAGGTTTGGTGGTGTGGGAAGATAGGGTTATCTCGTTCCCACGCTGCAGCGTGGGAATGAGATATTCCGTCTTACCGCATTACATGGAGCTATGAGTCTTTTCTAAGACCTCATGCATTTTATTTCTTATGTCATTAGCCACTTCAATAACCTCCGCAGGTGCTCGAACCTTTTGACCAGATTCCTGTTGTAGCGCAACAATTAAAGGTTGAAGTTTTTCGGCGCGATTGGTGTCTGATTGTAATATTTCTAGAAGGCGATTTGCGGTTATGCCTAGGTTGAATAAATACAAAGTAGCCCCATAAAAAAGCCTTAATGATATGGTGCTCTCAATTGGGAATAGCTTGAACCAGTTTTCATAGAGACTGGTGTCGCGAGGTTGTTCGTTTGATAGATGAGTACTTAGTGCGACCGATTTGGCAACGGTCTGTTGTATCCTTTCGTTAGTTTCATTAGCGAAACGCTCTACAATTTTATTGCAGTATTCAAGTGCTTCATCTATCTGTCCAGATTTTGATATAGCAATAGCGTAATTATGCATCGCAGACGAAACTGGATCTAGAATAACAGAATCGCTTGAGTTGGAAAAGCGATTAATGACATCAGTGTAGTTTGTCATAGCTTTATTAATATGACCTTGCTTCTCAAATATCGCACCACGGTTAACGAGAGCTTTAGCAACATACTCAGTAAGGGGAAGATCTTCTGTGTCAGAAAATAGACTAATTAATTCGCTGTAGTTTTCTATGGCCTTGTCAAGCTTGTTCTGTATCGTCAGAACAATGGAATAATTAAGTCTAGCTTCAGCTATAGCCTCGTGAAGAACAGAGTTATCTATCTTTGAAAAACGATTGATGACTTCGATGTATTTAGTGGCAGCTTCTTTTAAACGATTTTGTTGCACAAAAACTGTACCGAAAACATTTAATGCTTTGGCCACTCGACCTTGAAGGACGGCATTGCCTGAATCAGAAAAACGTTCGATTAATTCAGATAAGCTCTCAATTGCTTTATCAAAAAACTCATGTTCTATTAGTGCTGCTGCTTGATTATAAAGAGCATTAGCAACTATTATCTGAAGTTCGGGTTTGTCTGAATTTGCATAACATTCAACTATTTTGTCTTTCTCTAAACTTGCATCGTCTAGTTTATTTTGTTTTCCAAGCAATGTTATCCTATTAAAAAACGCCTCAGCAACACTTACCTGAATGGACGTTTTGGTAGAGTCTGAAAAACGACTAATTATTTCAGCGTTATCTTCCAATGCTTCATCTATACGCTGCAGTTGGCTTAGAGTGAAAGCGAGATTGATTAGTG